>Ga0265797_10011764_pt1 | contig 10885 bp, 9 predicted proteins | sample P2T30metagenome_FD_192433 | JGI IMG/M metagenome (GOLD analysis project Ga0265797, IMG submission 192433) | Plant litter microbial communities from East Loma Ridge, Irvine, California - P2 T30 | ecosystem: Environmental > Terrestrial > Plant litter > Unclassified | place: USA: California... | reverse complement strand
CGGCAAATCGAGTGCACCGTGTTCATCGATTCGGGAGCCAGCGGTGGGCGATGGGCGGAGGGGCGTTGGCTGCGAGACAGGCGCGATACCGTGATGCGCCTGCTTGGAGGTGCGAGCTGGGGTCGACTAATGCAGCTAGTGTGCCAAGAAACATGTGGGCTACCTAGGCAGTTCGTCACAGCTCCCGTTCACTGCACCCTACCGCGTCGTGTTAAGGCCGATCCGTCACTACCAAGCTCGGCAATCCGGTCGTCTCTGCCGACGTTAGTGACTATCTCAACAGGTGTTTCCTGAGTTCGATTTGCCCTCACGTGCTACCGGAGTTCTTCCCATTTCACTCAGCCATCTAGAAGGTTTACTGAGCCGCCTTCTGCACAAGGAAATGTAAACCGATTCACACACATCACTAGATTAGGTTTGCATTCAACTTCATTTCATGAGTCGCGCAGCCGGGAACATCTGAGTTCCACACGACATCTTGTGTCGGGCCACGGCTGCAGATCCCACTACCCCAGGTTTTCGACGTCACAAGCGAGCTGGTTCCTGCATGGACACAGTCACTGCGGCCTTGTTCGGCAACTTGATCACCTAAAAATGTCAGCAGTGCTACCAATCCACCAATCCACCCTGGCTACGATGTTAACAACATGTTCCGAAGTATGCTTTTGCCGATCTTTCCACGTCTACTCACAATGCGCATCGTACCATTATCGGAAAGGAGTACAAATCTTTTGCAACCGTCGTTTGAACGGGGTATATGGTTTTCTTCCACTGCAGCAAGCTCGACGCTCATCGCGCATCTCTCGCGTAAGGCTGTCTCCATATCGACTATGTAGGCGCGACGCTGTACAAACAAGATCCTCACTTCCACACCACCAGATAGACAGCGCCTGGATCAACTCCGACTGATCTGACTGTACTGCATTCAAGACATGGAATACATTGCGCAAGCCCTACGATATGACTTGTCTACAAAGTAAGAAGACGCCCGAGGCGCTCGTGTCAGCATCATCGAAACTGAGATAAGGCACCAACATTGGAAGCCTCCCTTGTGGCACCACCCGATACTTGCAAATCATAACCATTTAGATCAATACAACACGGCTCATACAGTAGCAGGCTAAATTAAATGGCCCAACAGGCGTCATCCAAGAACAATAGTAAAGCCGGCAGTGATTCGAGTCACGACCATCCCTTGCTCTAGGCCTCGCACCTAAGACCCAGTGTTCCCCACCGCAACCCTTGCATCAGCATCGGAGAATTCATTATGGCAGACGAAGATTCCACATCCCCAAAGCCATTTCGGGTCATTGTTATTGGGGCCGGTATTGTCGGCTTGTCGCTCTCACACGCTCTACAACTAGCCAATATCGAACATGTCGTCCTCGAAAAGCACGACAAGATTGTTTCACTAAAAGGCGCAGCACTGATTATCTGGCCGGCTGTCGCACGCATCTTCGACCAATTTGGTATTCTCGATAGAATCACCAAAACCACGTCGCCCGTCGATGCCTCTTACAAACGATGGCCAGACGGGAGTTTGATCTGTCGCGATGATACTATGCAGGCTGTGAGCAAACTGTATGTTCCCATACTCTCGAGATATGTGTGAAATGGGTGCATCACGCGCTGACTCCACGAAAGCTTCAAAATACCGAGTATCCTGTTCGATCGCCAAACTTGCGTGTCGCACCTATACGAGGGACTACCTGACAAGTCCAAAGTTCACACCGGGAGGCGCCTTGAACGTATCGAGCAAACCGATACGGGTGTACGTGTTCACCTAGCCGATGGCTCTACCGAAGAAGGAGACATGGTCATCGGCGCAGACGGTGTACACAGTCACGTCCGGAAACTCATGTGGGACCACGCCGACAAGTTCGAACCAGGCAGCATACCCGAAACCGACAAAGAAGTAATGTCGTTCGGCGAATACAGAGGTTTGTTCGGCGTCAGCACGCTACCGGACAATGCTCAACTCGGCACCTCCAATACGAATATGATTCTCGGCCAAGACGTTACCATGCTTCTCTTTTCGCAGATGGGGAGGGCTATGTGGGGTATCACCTTCAAAGACGAATTTCAAAAGGCAGAGCAGAAAGGTAAAGCTACTGAGGCAGAGATTGAGGCGGTGGCGGAGAGATTCGCCGATCTTCCTATGACAAAAAACATCACACTGGGCGATGTATGGAAGACAAACGAGCGACACGGTCTTCTCTATGTCGAAGAAGGCGTCCTGAGTAAATGGCATGCCGGGCGTATAGTTCTCGTAGGAGATTCAGCACACAAAGTACACACCCTCAAACCCATCATCATCAAAGCGCATCACTAACGCAATGCCAGATGACAGCCGACCTCGGCATGGGCGCCAACATAGCCGTCGAGTCCGCCGTCCACCTCTGCAACATCCTGCACCGCGAATTCGCCTCCAACCCCACTCGTCGCATCTCCACCCCCGATCTCGCCGCCTTGTTCGCCGAATACCAAGCCGGTCGCCACGCACGAGCAAAAGAATACGTCGAGACCAGCGGCAAGCTCACGCGTATGAACAGCTACCAGTCACGCTTTAATTACTTCTTTGCTGGGTATTTGCACAAGTACATTGTGCCATCTCAGAAAGCGGGGCTCATCGAATCGTTGTCGGTGGCGCCTAAACTGGATTATGCGCCGACGAGGACGATTGATGAGAGTGCTGAGGGGTGGCACTGGATGGAGACGCAAGAGATAAAGAAAGGGAAGAAGGGTGGTTGGTTCAAGTACATGGTCTTGACATCGGTTGTGGGGGTGACTGCTGCGTATATGGCGCGTGCCGGGGTACCAGCACTGCTGATGAAGTTGACTGTGTAAAACGTTGCGAATTGAGTGTAATAGTTTTTCTTTCCCTGTTGTCGGCTTCGCAAATACTGTCTTTCCAGCTTCCGCCGCGTATAGCAATTCAGCCCTCATTAAGTCCTCCATGACAAACACAGTGGCTTCCCGTGTTCCGCGCAAGTGTGCTGGACGCATAATACGGCTTCAAACACTTCCAGCAAAAGTGGACATGGCATTTCGCACCTATCATATGGATCAGCTTTACCGCCACACTTCAAAAATCCCACCTTTTCTCCTGACACGGGAAACATATACGTACATTCCATATGATCGCACCCTTTATTCTTCTCAATCGGCCTCTTACACCCCGGACACGCCTTTGTCGTTTTCTCAACCACCTTCCTACTCGCTTCCTCCTCCTCCTTCTTCAGCTTCCCGTTTGTTCTGTAGTCGTACTCTGTGCACGTCTCGCCTTTATGCCATGCTACGTTGTGAACGGCACAAGACGTCTTTTCGCAGGTGTTGCACCGGAATTTGGGGGTGTTGGGTAAGTGGACTTGGCCTGCTTTGCAGCCTTTGAGGGGGCACCAGTGGAAGCCCAGACGGGCTTCTTGCTTGGCGCGGGAGGATAGGGTGGCGTAGCTGGTTGTGTTGTTAGTGATGTGTTTGGTTGGGTGGGGATGTACGGGGTGTGAAAAGGGAGTAGGGGAAGGGAATCGTACCGTTTGAAAATATCTTTCGGTGCAAACTCTCTCATATCAGCCGATCGCAGTTGCGTTTTACATAAAGGGCATGTTATTTCGTTCCACAGTTTTGAGCTGGACTCAGATGCGATCCATGTGCGAAGACACTTTCGGCATACGTCGACTTCGTGCTTGCAGTTCTTGGTGGGCGGCCGGTCGGGGAAGTGGTGCAGTGAGAGCGTATTTGTGCATACTGTACAGTCTTTCTTTTCTTTATTGGGTTTATGCTCATCGTTGTGGTGGTGATGACTGTCTACTCGGCTGAGCGACTTGTGCCTTGTACTGCCGCTCTCGGCTCTTTTGCTGTGGGTGTTGCTGGACTTTGGCTTGTGTGGAACTTCTTTCTTGGTTCGATGCTTGTCGGATGTTGATGTACGCTCTTTCTTGGCTTTGCCTATGGGTATTACCCGGGTAGGATGTGATGCATTTGAAGAGGCCGACCTGCGGTCTCCGCGTCCAGGTTTGGCTGTCACGCTGTTGGAAGCTGCCTGGCCATACCGATGTTGTACGGTTGAGTCTGCGTCAGAAGAGGACCTATAGCCTCTGTCGTAACTTTTATTCAATTTTGACTGTCTCGACTTCAAGGCGACTACCTTTCCACGTCGCTCATAAGCTGCTTGGATCGTTCGCTGACCGCTCCACGACTGGCCCATGGTAATAAATGATGTACGAAGAAGCTGTAAGAGTCCGGATAAGGATGTTGAGCGTTCTCGAACGTACTTCGATGCTGCTCGATAGCCAGTATCGGTGTAACAGAGTGCTTGGGATGAGCGTAGGAAGCCTCTGCGTGGCGGTGCATCCAGACCGGGATAAAGTCTGCGGTCACGTCGTGGCGGGCAGTGCTCTGGCACCGATGAACTGCATAAGTAAATGAGAACTCGAGAGCAGTTGCACAAGTGGGCAGATGTGTGTCGATGTGGGTGTCATTGTGCGCGGGGTCAGCCCACTGCAACCCTTGGAACCGGTCACCAAACCGGTGAGTAAGCTTGTCGGTAATTGGTTATCCACCCTGAAGGACTAGATACTCCCAAGAAGGCTGGGAAACAGTCTCTAATCCACTCAGACATGCGCCATGATATCCGATCAGCCTGACTAAGTGACTTCGGAATGTAATAGCGTTATCCTGGGCTGGTGCTGCGCCGCGCCATCGCCTTCAACGGTAGAACCAACCCAATTCATACCGGTTGCCGTAACAGTCGAGTTCCCCAGCTTCTGAATTCACCGGCTTTCTCAGAACCGTGATATCCCCAGGCCAGTACCCCTCTACATCGGGTTCAGCCTTGCCCATCTCCACTAAATCATTGTATGCGGCCTTCCTTTCTCGCCGATACTTGCCAATCTCACCCACTACATCGATGAGCGGAATTGCATCATGAATGTTCTTGCTTGTTTCCAATGGTAAGACGGGAATGCTAGGCGCAAGCTCCAATCCGCTCATAGCTGCCAAGGGCAGAGTGCGGCCTGGCTCACGACCAGGCTGTCCGCACTCTTCATCGTCGAAGAAGGAGAAGTCATGCGTTGCTGCCTCCCAGAATGCTTCAGAGTCCGCATCTTCAGTGGTTGATTTTGTTGGATAAGCCCGCCAACTGGTAGAGATTTTCTTAGGCGCTGACTGTGGGGCCGCCATTTCAAGTACTACTCTCCAAAGGGCAAACTGGTTTCGTGCGTACTCTGCTTCTGCTATGGCACGCCTACGTCCTGGCGGTAGCACATAAGTGTGCCTGGCCCGTTGCTTGGCGATTGAAGCCTCCTCGGCTGCATCCTTGATAAACTGTATAATCCGATGAACAATTTTCCTATCGCTGGTCATGGTCGGCACATCCGTCAGAACGAGAGTGTGAAGCTTCGGAAGCATCCCAGGATGTAGTCGAGGTTCACTTGCTTGGCGAAAGTCCAGTCGGACTTTTCTGTCCTCGATGTAGTAGAACGAATTGCCTCGTGATCTTGTCGTAGTCTTGATGGTCGGTTGATCCAGTGTACTGCTGCCGTGGGTAGGCGTAGATGATGAAAGGCGTTCTCCAGGATCATGTCTGTTTGCAGCTGCGTGAGACTGGTAGATCCCGTTTCCCAGTGGGCTAAGAGGACTCAACGGCGAGTCTACGGGTATGACTTCCGGAGCGCAGGCAGGATCTCGGTTAATCTGTAGTGATTGCGGAGTAACGCATATTTCAGGAACGCTTTTGGCGTCTCGCCTTTCCCCATCAGCATATTCTGATTCTGGCCTGTCGTTTTCAGCGAGTTGAGGCGTTACAGGTGAGCCGGGAAGCTCAACCGGATATGATGAGTCTCCTGGAACCTCGTGTACAGCTATTGGGATGGAGTCGAGTTCGGGTGTCGGTGGCTCTACAGCTTCGAGCTCATGCGCATTTGAAGGTTTGTAGATAGCAAGGTCCCCAGTGAGTTCTGCGCGCGGCGAATTGGGCGTTTCAAAAGGAGCGTCTTCTGTCACCAACTCGTAGTTGATCCGCAAGTATCGCAGTCTAGATGAAGCATACTCTGCAAGTACTGGAGTAAGCTTTGATACGCTAGGTAGTTCCAAGTCATCATTTGGTGTTTCGAGCGTGAGGTTAGAAGGATGCGTCACTACAGCGGGTAGTATACCCACATCTAGGACTTGCAAGCGTCTTGATCGCACCAAAGCCGATATACCTTCAACAGTTATTGCGTTACTGGAGAGATACAAGTGCGAGACTCCGACATCGCTCGACTCCTCAATGCTCAGGCTGCCGATGAAGCCGCCTGTAAGCTTCTTGCGAAGATGGCCCACGAGGTTTTCAGACTCAAAGGTCTCTGGTCCATCGGTTGGGTTCGCGTTCTCGACAGGCGCCAGTGGTCCACGAGAAGAATGCGTCGCAACGACCCTCTCTTTCAAGCACAGTTCAAGAAGGAGTCGCACGCTAGTGTCCGTCAAAAGGTTGTTGCTGATATCAAGGCTTCTGACGCGGCTGCTGATCGCATGCGCAATTACTGAGAACTCCTCATCCCTGATACCAATTCCACGAAGATTCAGCACGCGCAGATTTCGGAGGTACTTGAAGGTCGAAAGAACCGCCTTGTCTCTCGCGGCTGCAGTCTTTGATAGATCTAGCGAGACAAGATCTGGAAAGTGCGGTAAAGCTTCTGCAAGGCCCATCGATGTAGCATTTGTACAGCTGGAAGCATCTAGTAGGCGTAGGCTGAACACCGGATATGCGTTGGGGCGAGTCAACCTCCATTGCAAGCTTGAGTGTCGCAGGCTCAGAAGACATGCGTGATCGAAGAAGGGCAGGCCGTCCACAATTAGGCACTGCAGGCGAGGTAGGTGCTCCAAACAGTCTCGAAGCCATTCTGCGTGCGGTCCATCATACAGCTCTGCATGAGCCGGCGGGAAACGGAGAGTATGTGTGAGCTCTCTTACAGAAGCTCGCGCATAAGGTAATGTGCGCTTGAACCGTGTGAGTGCCACTATTGGATATCAGTATGTATCACTGTCTCTGCGTCTTGATAACCCACCGTATACAGTATCATTCTGGACCCCAAAGTGCGAAGCCGGGCTACCCCAAAGGTTCGGTGTGAAGGTCTGGTGCCATTGTCGGTTGACCAAAGATGCTGAGCAGAGGTCTTGAGAAGGCAGATAGGGAGCGACGAGCACCCAAGGATCGCGTCGCATTACACTTTCGTAAGATGGAAGGAGATCGTCCATGGTTGTGAGCGAGCGGAAACAGCACTTGTTGTTATGGCAAGTCCCATTAGTCGCCACTAAAGGTTATGGTGGAGATCGGAAGGAAAGGCGCATGCATCTCTATGGATTCCGAGGAAGGTGAGGTGTGCGTGCGCATCTTTCCGTGGGTACTGGCAGCTGGCAGGGCTGACTTGTGAGGCTGTGCAAGTGTTGCAGTTGCCGGGTCACAGCTGCGATGATGCAACGCCTGGCCTGACTAACCCAATTCGGCTACCAAGGCTTATTTGCATCTAGCGACAGCAGTCACGTTTGAATTTTCCCGTTTATTGAACGATGAATTGCTATGCGATATATCTAACAAACACCATCTTGCCTCTCAAGAGGTGACATCCATAATCTCACTTGCGAACTTACTCCTTGCTCTAATTCTAGGTCCGTAGAACACCAGAATCCACGGCACAATGGTCAACAACGCGCCAATCCCGCCAAGCAGACTGCTCGCAGGACCATACCCAAGCTTATTATACATTTGGGTCGTGATGAGTGGGAATATGCCACCTGAGATGATATTAGTATGCATCCAGTCGTGATGGATGTAGATGACTTACCAAGCATATTCCGGCAGAAAGACTGCGCCGCCAGTGCCGAACTCGCATAGCGATGATACGTGTCTGCGAGGAAATTGAAGGTCGCCAGGTAGATGCTGAAGATGCCAACGGTAGCGATACCGATTGCAATCGCGGGTACAACCCAATGTATCTCGGGGAAGCTTGTCCATCCGAACATGAAGAGGCCGATCGGCATGCAAGCGCTTTCTATGCAAGCGAAGTAAAGGCGCCCTTCTGGTGTGCCGGTCAACTTCCCGTTCTTCTTCGCAATCTTCTCTTGGTAGATGGATAATATGGTCGACAGGATGCTGGCTATACCCATCGATGCGAAGACTGCGTTGGCTTGTTGTAGCGAGAAGCCGTGGTTGCTCTGGAACACTAGCGGAATTGCTGCCAATGTGAGGTAGAGTACGGCCCAAGAGAAGGCTACCCAAAGGGAGAACCAGAACACGACAGGTTCGGTGAAGAGAAGATGGAATGGGCGGTAGAGAGAAACGCCTATCATCTTGCCAAGCGATGCTCGTTCTTCATCAGATCGCACCTTCCACCTCAAACGCAGCGACTCCAGGGATCCTGGCTTTTCGGTATTGTTGACATTAAAGCCATAGTAGCCAGACTTCTCGCGTGCCTCGTACCACTTGTTCAGGGCTTTAGCTTTCCTGGATAGAAGAACTGAGCCGCGGGTTTCCTTGAATACGACACAGATCAGTACCACCACCGCACCGCATGAGACAGCCTGTACGTAGAAGATCCACCTCCAAGTCGTGTTCTGCGCGATGAAGCCACAAACTAGAGGACCCCATGATGTACCAAAGAGTGCAGCACCTGAGAAGAGAGCCATGGGTGTGTTCCGATCCTCAGCATGGTAGATGTCTGAGACCACGCCACCAACCATAGTGGAGAAGGTAGATCCGCCCACGCCCAAGAAAAAGCGCGCGACGAGCATTCCAGCATATGACTGCGTGAGGCCAGAGCAGAGCTGGCAGATGACGAATAAAATGCCTGAAGCGAGGAAGACTGGCCGGCGACCGTTGATCTCAGAAAACGGGGCAAGAACCATCGGCGCGATAGCGAATCCTGTCGTGAAGGTCGTGATGCCGACCAGCGCTGCAACACTGCTCACACCCCATTCCTGCGTCATCTGCTCAACACCGGGGCTGTAAGCGCCAGCCGAGAACGCTGTGAGAGCGGTGATGATGCATGAGACACATATCGTGAATCTCTTTCTTGTCTCTGACCAGTCGAAAGGGTTTGTGTATTTGACGAGGTTCGGAGGTTCAGGTGGCGCTTCTTGGTCGGTTTGAGTCGGATATATCGTGGTCGCGTGTGGGAGTTCGGTGTCGAATGTGAGATAACGCCAAACGATTTCTGAGTCCTGCACGTTCTCTTGGGGTATGAACTCGCTACTGGTGCTTTGTTTTCCATCGTAGTACTCTGTCTCTGGGTCGTGGTCTGGTTCCGCTGTGGAATTTCGATCCCTCGGTTCCTCTGCGGAAGGCCTGCGCATATCCGGCAATATGCTTATTCCCGCTTGGCTTCTTGAATCTGCGCACTCTCCAAGCTCAGAGTCTCTCGGGAGGTTGATCTCCGGATTTGCACTCATGCTGCCATATGGTCCTTCTCTTCTATTGAAATGTCGAAGAGCTACGCCGAGGATTTCGCAATGAACGCGTCAGAGTCTAAAAACAAGCGTGAACCCGGTGACGCTGAAAAGCGCGACCTTCATAGCTTAAGCGGCGGTTAGGTCTGGTCCGCTAACCCACAGGCGTAGCCGATATGCATCCCAACGAACAACTGGACGGTGTGGGACGCCCGGTTCTCTCCCGACGGGATTCGTAGAAGTCGTTTGCATTGGTCGGGAATAGGACTCCTTCTCCATCTTCCAGGCCCACATGCATGGGGGCGTCCCGCTTCGGGGTAAACTTGGGAATTTATCGTGTACACCGACATGCCAAGGCCGCCTCGAAGTCTCTGGCTGCTGGAGCGCGTGCAGAACAGGGTAGATCCGGTGCATCATGCAAGAAGGAGTCTGGCGCGCCTCAAGCAAAGGCATCTCGACTCGGACAAGCAAATGGCTCCCCGACATCATCGGCGGGAAGTATCGGCACCTGGGCAAAAGCAAGCAGCCTCATCATCACTCGATCCTGCGATAACCAGCACAGATATGCATCGTGTCCTTGATGAGTCGCCGCAAGGGAGGATTCCAGCTCGGAAGTTCGGCCCAAACTCATTTTGAGGCTCCAGGCGAGAAGAAAGAGGACCCTGCCGAGGTTGCCGATATGAAGCTGTACTAGGAGGGAGTAGCGACGTTGGACGCGTGTGTAACATATGGAGGTGTAGTCAGGTGGCTACCTAGGTACTCGCTGTGTCTGCCACAAGCGTGACGTCGCGACATTAGAGTTCGCGCGACGCGTGGGAACGGCGTCTGTGTTTAGGCGGGCAGTCACGAAAACTCTTGCCGCCATGAAGCTACCCATCTCAGAGGAGTTTCGCGTAACCTCTGCACTGCCAGCTGGTACTAAAGTTTGTGAAGGCGCACTTTGTTGGAAGAGTGCGACTTCCCCAATCATTCGGTTGAGCGACACAGCCAAACATGCCGCCTCGATAGCGAAGGGACTATGTCGCAAATTCACAATGATCACGCAGTCTCACACGGCAAACTGACAACATGCGCATTCGGTGCACACCGTCACCGAGAGACTGGATCAAACAAACGCCATTCCAGTCGCTGAACGGTCCGCGAACGCTCTGATGTGGTTCGGAGCTTATTTGAATTCTGACAAGTAGGAATATCGCTGAGAAATCACCAACAAAATCATCATTGGCCTCTACCTGCTTCCGGTTGCGACGAATGCTCGGCAGGAGGGGCAACAATTGGCAATGCGATACCGCCGGAGATGTGGACTGTGTGATTCGTCCACTGGCCAAACGACGAGGGCAAATTCAATGGCAGAAAAAGCTCTGGTGGAGTTCACGTGAGATACGTGACGATTGCGCAATATACGCTAGCTGGAAGTGTTGGTCGTTCAATGTTGTGTATGGCCTTACAAGAGGACAAAAAG
>Ga0265797_10011763_pt1 | contig 10886 bp, 9 predicted proteins | sample P2T30metagenome_FD_192433 | JGI IMG/M metagenome (GOLD analysis project Ga0265797, IMG submission 192433) | Plant litter microbial communities from East Loma Ridge, Irvine, California - P2 T30 | ecosystem: Environmental > Terrestrial > Plant litter > Unclassified | place: USA: California... | reverse complement strand
TCGTGGCTAGCAAAGGGAACGAGCGCTTCTACCTACGCTGTGGATATGATGAGATAATCGGAAACTGCACAGAAGGAGAGGGCAACCCGCTCAAGAATGCCGGAGTTGAAGGTGGAGATATTCTCTTTATGTTTCCGAAGCAGAAGCAGGAATCTGCTACCTCGTAAGGGCGGATCTGCCCAAGCATCAATCGGTACTCGTATCTCGCACAACCTGTTCCGACACGTCCGTCGTCAAGATGGTAGCCGATGCGTCACGACGCGTTGCGGTGCTACCAAGCCGATTCTCGGTCCGACAGGTTCCTGCATTACTCGCTAGCGAGTCTTCCAGCATTTTCAACCAATCAGCGAGATGACAAGTTGAGCCGAGTAATCTCCCGGTGCTTTTGCGGGGGAGCTTTTGCGCACTTTCTTACTATCGTCGTCATTTGCGGGTAATCGGGGGACGGAGCAAGAATGGATCTGACTGTAGAAATAAAAATGGCATCGCAGGTTGGCATCGTGCGGAAGTACCTCAGTCATCTCTCAGTTTCCTACAATCATGAGGCGCTCATCTCCTGTCTTGGTGTCTCTTGCAGCACTAACAGCAAGCCATATCATTCCTCGTCAAGAATCCATTGATTACAATGCTGCTCCACCGAATCTCTCCACTCTAGCTAATGCGTCGCTTTTTGACACATGGCGACCGAAGGCCCACGTTCTCCCTGCGTTTGGACAGATCGGAGACCCGTGTATGCACTACACCGACCCTGAAACCGGCCTCTTCCACGTGGGATACCTGCATCTGGGTGCATCAGGCGCGACTACAGACGACTTGGTTACATACAACGACCTGAACCCCAACTCCGAGCCGTTCATCCGCGCTGGCGGCATCAACGACCCCGTTGCTGTCTTCGACGGCAGCGTGATTGAGAGGGGAGTCAACGGCACACCAACATTGCTGTACACCAGCGTCAGCTTCCTGCCAATCCAATGGACGATCCGGTATACCAAAGGAAGCGAGACACAGTCACTTGCTTTTGCTACGGATGGTGGACGTAACTTCACAAAATCAGAGTTCGGTCCTGTCATCCCTGACCCACCGTTTGCTGTCAACGTCACCGGTTTCCGCGATCCATTTGTGTTCCAGAACTCGCAGGTTGATGGCTTATTGGGCAAGCGCGATGGAACGTGGTATACCGTTATCTCGGGTGGCGTGCACGGAAAAGGACCGAGCCTCTTTTTGTACGCTCAATACGACGACGAAGACAGAGATTTGTTTCAAACCTGGGATTACTTGGGCGAGTGGTGGCATGAAGCGGCGAATTCGACCTGGACGGATGAGGGCTGGGCGGGACGCTGGGGCTACAACTTTGAAGTCGCCAACTACTTTGCTTTGGACGAGCAAGGTGCTAACCCAGAGGGCGAGATCTTTGTTACAATCGGTGCGGAATGGAGCTACGAGCCTATTGTGCCTCAAGTCTCAGACAACAGGGAGATGCTCTGGGTGGCCGGAAAGCAAGAGCTTGTTGACGGTAAACTGACTTTCGAACCTACGATGGCTGGGCGACTCGATGCTGGGCGCTCCGCGTACGCTGCTGCTGGTAAAGTCCTTCCTGCAGACTCACAAGCTAGCAAAGCTAGCGGCTCTCCGGATCGCTTCATCACATACCTGTGGCTGACAGGCGACTTCTACGGCACCTTAACCGATGAGTTCCCAACTCCCCAGCAAAACTGGACAGGATCCCTACTCCTTCCACGTGAACTCAGCGTTGGCCACCTAAACGTCATCGACAACGAGCTCTCCCGCGAGCAAGGTGCATGGAGAGTAGATTGCGAAAACGACAACGGCACCGTCACGCTCGCGACCCTCCACCAGAAGATCGCCCGGGAGCCTTACGCCGCATTCCAACAGAATGCTACGAACGTCATAACCCAATCCGGCGGATCCATGGCGGAAGTAACAAAGTTCACCGAAAGCCCAAAGTCAAAGCACTGGATGATGACCGCCTCAATCACCTTCCCATCTCGTTCTGACGACGTACGTGCGGGCTTCACCATCCTCTCCGGACCCCAAGAATCCACAACCATCTACTACCAATTCAGCAACGAAAGCATGATCATCGACCGTTCGAACTCTTCCGCCGCGGCGCAGACTACAAACGGTATCCCCACGGACAATGAATCCGGAAAGTTCCGCCTATTCGATGTTGCGGGCGGACATGGAAACGAGACCATGGTCGAGACGCTGGATCTGACGATTGTGGTTGACGGTGGTGTTGTTGAGGTGCATGCGAATGATAGGTTTGCGGTTAGCACTTGGGTGAGAAGTTGGTATGGGGATAGCACGGATGTTAGTTTCTTTGTGGAGGGTGGGGAGGTGAGGTTTGGTGATGTGACGGTTTATGAGGGGTTGGTTGATGCGTGGCCGCAGAGGAACTAGAGTGTTGGAATATGGGGCTTCAGTTTGAGATGTGTATAGTAAGAGCTGTTGTATGATACTGTACCTAGGTATCATATGTTGTTCAGATCTGTTGACTACAGTAATATCATCATGTACTCGTTTAGATGACTAGATGCTGTCGAATGCGTTCACAAGTATCTGACTCGTTTTATTGATTCCTACTGCTGCATTACAGCGAATATAAGGTGTTTGGGAAATACACCTACATTCAGATTCCCTATATAGAGTTACTAGACCGCGTTTTGTTGCCCTGCTCTGCATCGACATTCCACCGTAATAAGTGTCTGACTAAAGTCATCCGTTAGAAGGACGACGGAAGTGCTTCAGGGGAAAGTTAGCTCAAGATCAGGCTCGCTCATGTATTAGGTTTCGGTGCTGAGAGACGAAACCGTGGTAGCGGTGAAGATTACGTCAGCGACGTCGAGCACCTCCTTTTGGCTAGCACTGCCGCGGTTGCACGAGAAGGCGCGGTGGCGCGCTCTCACCACGGGCGAAACATAGTCGGCCAGACCCAGCTCGCAATGAAGTGTGTTTCTCATAATCCCGACTCACTTATTTCTCTCATTCCGGATCCTCTCAGACACGTATAAGACATCGCGTATTTGGTCTCGTCCGAGTTCCTTTTCTGCTAAGCGCGTTGCTGCCTGCGCCTGCCTCAACGCGCGATATAAGCTCACAGTACCCTGGCACCTTTCACGCCCAACTGTGTCAGAAGCAATCCTCGTGACGCGCAATCGTCAGAACCTTCTCGTTGCCCTCCATCCACCGACACATCTGCAACCCCATCATCGAAAATCACAACGCACCCCCACCAACGAACCTCGACCCATCCTACACGATGACCATGGCGACAGTTCGCGAAGAAAGAACCCTGTCCGACACCCCAGATGGACTCTTGCGCAGCCAACACGAGTACTCGTACCGTCTCCCGACAGCCCCGCGCATTGTGGTTCCCCCGCCTACCCTCACCACCGACATGCCCGGCCTCTCCCTCGGTGGCGCATCTGGAGGGGATGCTGACATGAGCTTCTTGAATGAGTTGGACCTCGAGGACATCATACAGAAGAACACACTGCTGGAATGGGCCTATGAGCGGCGGAGAGAGGCGCAAATGATCTTGCCCTGGGTCTATCTCGGACCCATGGTGGCAGCCAGGGACAAGAACTTCCTAGAGCGCGAGGGCATCACCATGGTGCTGGCTATCCGTGCGCAGGCCAAGAGCATGATGGGCGCGACGAATGCGGCTTCCCAGGTCTGCATGGAGGTGGGCAGCATCGAGGCGCCCAGCTTCTACAGCCTCACACCACAGTTCCCGGAGGCAGCGAGGCTCATCAATTCACATGTCGCGCGAGTACGACAACATAGCTTGGAGAAGACAGGGCAAGCCATCCTGGGCAAAGTCCTAGTCTTTTGCGAATCGGGAAATGAGAAGTCGGCTGCAGTCGTTGCAGCCTACCTGATGCAGACGCTCCACGACATTGACTACATCAAGGCTATGCAGGTCTGCCAAGCGCAGCGCTTCTGCGTCAACTTCGACGACGTCTTGAAGAACATCCTGCGCGCTTACTGGGACATCATCGGTGCACGACGCTCTATCGCCAATTCGAATGCTCAAGCGACCCAGCAAAATGGTCTCGGCCACGGTTTCGCACAGCCCGGATCACTCTCGCTTCCTGTCCCGTCACTCAAGCACAAGCGTAGCGTCCAAGATATGCAGAATCACGATGAAGACACGGACATGGACAGTGGTATGGACGAGTCGGACGCGCTACGGTTTGCAGGGCGTGATGTCACTCCCTTCCAGGATCGCTAGGTGTAGGCCCCTAGCTTCGGCGATTCTATTGATTTGTTTGTTAGGCGTTCCAGTAGCATTATACCCTGCATATCTCAAGGCGTTATATGGCGATGCATCTGCATCTGAATGGTTGGTTACGTGTAGTTAATTCTGGAGCTCTGATGAGATGAGTGGATACGTGGGTTGGTTGCTCCTTCCATTCAGGCTGCCCGTAGTATCTGGTAGCGACCGCGAACGGGTCCAAATTTTCATCATACACTGGCCCTTGCACCTTCCCGCCACTTTGCGCTCTGCAACTCATGCCTGTCCTCCTACTTCAGACTGTGTACAGTCACTTCCAAGGTTGTCAATTATGCGTCTGCATCGTGACACCCCGAACAGGTAGCCAGGTATGGCACCTTCCCTTGGCTCACCAGTTGAACCAGTGTTAATCATCGGGCAAACAGGTTCATTTGCGACAACCAGGGACGCACCAGCAGAGACAAATGTCTTCCATGGTGAAGCATCTCGCTCCGATATCATTTCCCAAAGAAATCATTGACTATTCCTGCTCTTCTCCACTCGCAGGCCGAGATGCTAGCGAATTATTACAGCGCCTAGTGGCTGCCTTATCTTGAAGAGTCACTGTGTTCGCACGTGGCTGTGGCTCTTGCAATATTGCTTGACCCTGGCAGTACCGCTCCCTTGATGGCGGCTGACTTTCACTTTGAATTGACAGGGCTGCTATTGCACGCTAGACGCATAGCAGTCACGATGCGGCCCCATATAGGCCCAAACATGGTGGATGCGGTGAACTCTACGGTCACCACTTACCAATATCCCGCATCTTCTTCGTTCACAACGGGCTAGGACGCATCGATACCCAATCATCGCTCACATATTCTAAATTCCACGACATGCCTTACAGCCTCCGAGATCTAGCCAAATTGAAAAAGCCTGCACGCTACAGGTCCACCGATGACGAAGAGTCCACTACCCCAGAACCAGCTTCTAGCGACCAAGGTACAGACCTGAGCGACCAAGATGAGGAAACCCGCTCCCAAGGACCTTCGCGCACAAATACGCCGGCCCCGAACCCAGACTCACTTAGATCTTCGTCTTTCACTAACGACGACGTTTATCTTACACCACACCCATTTTCGCCGCTCTTCATGTCCAACGCACCCCACCCCGCGCCAACAAGCGCAAGCAATCCACCAAACTCCCAAGAGAGTCGCAAAATGGCAAACATCAAGTACGTAAAGAAACGCTCTGGCGACGGACAGCAGCCCCAAGCAGCGCCAGTAGTACGCGACTTCGCCATGCGCCCTAGCAGGACCTCTCAGCGCGCAGCAGCTTCTGAACCCGAACCTGAGCCCACACATGTCCCTCAGAAGCCAGCGGCGTTCCCTTCGCTACCAGCCAATGCTCCACCACCGCCGTTTGACCCGAAATTCTCGGGTCATGGTATGAGAGAGCTGATGGCGGCTATCGAGACCGGCGACGAGACGCGCATGGAACACATCAAAGACCACTTCAAGATTGAATACGAGGCGGGTAAAGATCACTGGTATGTGGCCTTGAGGCGTCGCTGGGACCCTAAGATGGTAGATTCTAAGGTACGTAAAAACTGAACACCCTGGAGCCGACGTTGGCGTTAGATCGCCTACTTTGCATGTTTCCATCTTGATGTAGGCTCTGCAAGTATTCATGAGGCTAACATACAATGAAGGTCACATTCGAATCTCTATGGACATCACTACGCCAGACCATCATCGAGCAGATAAAGGACGACTTCATTCCCGGCACCTATATCAGTCGCTTCTACCCCGTATGCTGCATCCTGAGCCTCTCCAAGGCGAAGCTGGATACGATTATGGCGGAGAATGCCGCAGTATGGGAGACTGAGGCTGAGATCCCACAATACTTCAAAGACTACAGAAGGCGATACCCTCATGCTATCATCGACCCGGACGAGCCTCCCCCGACCGAAGTGGTGAGGGCGATCAGGTTCTTGAGACAGCAAAGGCTTCCTGTTAGTTTGTTGGGCGAGTGGCAGGCGCTACCTGGACCTGAAGTATTTCACCATCCTCACATGTTTCACCTTCCCACTGGACAACGTAGTAACGATCGGTAGGCGTTTTATCAGCCTTCAAATAATGAAGTAGCAGAATCAATGGATGAAGTTGACCCGGTTTTCCGTTCTCAAAAGCGTAAAAGTAAACACCAAAACCACCTTTCGTATAGACAGACCCGCAAGCTGTTAAGACGTGCTGAAGGACGGGAGGTTCGACAAGCCGCAAGAAGGCAAGAAGCATCTGAAAAGCTGCGGCAAGAGCAATGCCAGAAGTGTGAGGGGAAAGGCCATACACTATTGGAACTCGACGAGAGAGGAGTATACAAAGTAAGTTCTCCGCAACCCAGTCATTTCAAGCCGAAGATACACGGAAAATGAGCTGACCCTATCAAAAGTGTCCTGAGCGCCGACAAGAGGTCCTGCAACACCAGACAGAAGTCGACACCCTCCGCGCACAATTCAACGCTGAATATGCAGCGCTCGATCAACGTGAGCAAGAAGACCACACAATCAAAAGCCACACTTCCTAACTCACCCCAGCCCCCGCTCCCGAGGATGCCGCGCCATACCTCGAATACTTTCTCAAATTGAAAGCCAACCCGAACTCAAATCCATGCCTCGCCCGACAAGCAAATCCCTCCAAACATAGTCCATACATGTCCACAGATCCCAGAGACCCATTGTACCTACTAGACCTGACAAACCCCTGTTTCGGACAATTCCCGACTCCTCCTCCGAGTCCTTTTACCAAAGCGGGTTCGGCGAAAAGCAGTTTCTCAAGTTTCTCAGACGCGGGGGAGCGCTATAGGACACTGTCCCCATTGCTACAAGAACTATCCGCGTATACACTGCCAGATCCACCCGTTTGGCCGAATACGGAACATCTGGGTGCTGTACAAATGCCAGAACAACAACAAAAAACCTCACAGCAATGTGAAACAGTGCAGCATGGACTCTTGAAATATGCACTGGCGCAGCATGTACCAGCACAGCATCCACAAGCACAACCCATACCAACCCCCCACATACCCAAGAAACGAGGACCATATAAGACAAAGGACAAGTCTCTCAAAGCGATTAGCATCTCGCCGAAGAACAGAATAGTGGGTAGAGGTGGTATGGTCAGTTTGGGTCACTCGAAAGAAGTGACGGATGTGCTCAAGGCGCAGGCAGAGGCGCAGGCACAAGCACAAGCACAAGCACAAGTCCAAGTCCAAGTCCAAGTCCAAGTCCAAGTACAACCCCAAGCATCAGTGCAGTCTCGAAACGAGGGCGTAGACAAGGATGTTGAGTTGAAGTTAAATACGCCGCTATTCACAGATACCGCGTCGATAGTTGAAGATAAAGACGAGCCGGTGGATGGAGGTGCGGTACTGCCGCCGTGTCCGTATACGAATCAGACGGTGATAGCGACGGCGCAAGAACAACAGCAGGGAGGTGTGTCAATGGTGGGTAAGACGGCGGATGGCCGTGAGAAGGGGAAGGGGAGGGCGGTGCAGATATAGGTGGAGGAGGACGAGGCGATGGAGACATATGGGCCGCTGTGTTAGAACCTGAGATGGTGGTTTAGACTGGGGGGTTTTGGATGGGAAGAGGTATTGTGTCGTATTGTTCGAGGTGTCGGAAAGCCACATTACTAGGTCTCCGTATTAATACCATCATTCTTCACCTTCCAAGGTTCTGTACATGTTTCTAGACACCTCACCTCACCGCAATGTGAACACGTATTAAAGCGTGAATGTTTTCATTCTTGATCCAAGTGGGTATAATGCGTCCGTCATCTATATCGTTTCCAAAAGCCTCGCTCCAGAACTCCTCGCCACGACCTCCATTCGGCATCCGCTAATGCATATACCAATCAGCTGAACTGATCGCCATGCTCACTCTCGCCTCCAACACGGCGCCCAGCTATCCTTCCTTGGCTCAACTTCCACCGCCACCGTCGTTCCCGCTCGTCCTTCTCCCGCTGTTCTCGTTGAGCTTTCTTGCGTTCGTACACAGCGCGAACTGTGCGTTTTGTACGTTCAGCGCCTTCACTGTAGTTGGCGCGAGCGAGGTTTACGACACTGTCAATTTGCTCGGGTGTGTAGACGAAGTTCCAAGTTGACATGAAATCGCTGACCTTGGGGTCAACGCCAGGTACCTTGGGGTTGGCGAGGAAGGGGAAGTATATGACCGTGATACCAGAGGCGGGGTGCATGAGTTCCCAATCTTCATCTACTTGTTTCGAAATTGGGTGTTCGGTATCGGATTCGCGTTCCTCGGTGGTGCCGACCCAGATGTTGCAGTAGCCTAGGTCTTTGCTCTTCTTGCTGCCCTTGTTTTCGTCGGCGCTTTTGTCCTTGGCTTCTTCGAATTTGGATTGGGCTTGTTGTTCGGTCTTGGCTTGTGCGCGTTCGAGGTCTTCTTGGAGATCTTCCATGGGTTCGTCGTCTGGTGGCCAGCCTGCGCCGACGGGCCATCCCTTGATACCACGCTGGCGGGCGTATCCATCAGCAACCTTGAGCCAGTTGTCGGTCTTGACGTCGGCGGAAGCGTCGAAAGCGACGAGAATGTCAACGTTGCGTCCAGGTCGGAGAAGAGGATAGATGGGTAGGTTGTTGGACATTCCCGCGTCCATGAACTGGAAGTTCTTCTGTTCGAAGATGCTTTCCGGACATGATGGGGGGAGTAATTCGCGCATACCGAGCGCGTAGTTGGGCATGGCGGCAGGGTCGATCGGGTGGACCTTGACGAGATCATCATCACGCTCAGCGATCATGGCGTCTATACTGCTGCCGAGTCCTGTGATACTGCGCATGAGGGGTCGAATCTCGCGATAGTAGTGTGAGAGGGTCGCGCAGAAGGCAGACCCCCAGATCCCCATGAGTAACGGAACGCGCACTTCGGGCAGAGCTAGGCCGTTCTCACGCCAGACTGTACGCCCATTCTTGAACTGACGGCCCATTGCCCAGGTAGGTATGCCAGCAGAGAGCTCTTCGCACCACATCTCGTAGGGCGTGAACTCAAACCATTGGAACCAGGCTTCTCTTCTTGCCTTTGCTTCGGCTGCAATGCGGTCTGTTGTGTCTCCTTGCTCGGCGAGCGGTATCTCGTGCCGTACCGCAGTGTAGATAGGCAGTGGATGTGATCCGTTGTCGGTATAGCGTCGCTGGTTCGAGACCTTGAAGTCGTATTCGCTAACAGAGAGTTCGCCTTTTGGTACGAGCAGGCGGGCGGCGAGCAGTGCGCCGTAGATATCCACCAGTCCAAAGTCGGCCTCTGGGATGCCCTTTGCCTTCTCGACAAGTCCGCTTAGGAGATATTTGTTGGTGGGCGCGCTGACGAGTAGTTCGAGCGCATCGGCTGGGAAGGCAATGTGCACACCGAGGCGGTTCTTGAGGTGTCTGATCATGCGAGCGTGGCTGCGCTGGGTGAGGTCTGAGTAGTAGAGGGTCTGTAGCCAGCAGCTGCCACTGACACCAGCCGTGTAGGTGACGCAGTCGAAGAGGCCATGTTCCTTCGAGGAGAGGTACGACGATGTACCTGCCACGAGCGCACGCAGCCCTCCACCAGAGCCGCACATGGCAATGACAGGCACGTCGTCGGGGTGTATCTGCGCTTCGGGAATGTCGAGGTATCGCGCAAGTGCAGCCTTGGTGAACTGCGCCCTCTGCTTCAGGAAAGCCTTTTCTTCCTCACACAGCTCGTCCGAGACCCTCACAGAGGCATCCCATATTATCTCGGGGTTGATCTCGGGATCGTTGGCTTCGTACCAGATCTCTTCGGCGAGCGAGCCCGGTGCCATGGAGAGCTCATCCTGGAGTTTGCGGATGAAGCCTGGGAGGACCTTGACCCAATTCGGCACGATGTAGTCGATGATGGTATCGCCGAGCTTGGAAGGTGACGGGGAGGCGGGGAACTTGCTCGTGATGGTCTGCCAGGCTGACTTGCTCTGGCCGGCTTCCTCATCTTCTTCGTTGTAGCCCTTGGCAACACGCGTCTGCGAGGGCGCATCCTGCTCACCTGACTTGTGCTCGCCTTCCTCATTCACCTGCCTCTCGGCGTCTCCGACCGAAGTGGTCTCGGTTTGTTTGTCATTGCCGCCGAAGAAGTATCGCTTGAGGGAAGGCGCGTCTAGATGGATGGGCCGGAAGAGTGGGTACGGCGACGATGCAGAAGAGAGATAGCCAGTCGCAGCAGTCGCGAGGAGACATGGAGGGCCGTACCGCAGGCCAAGCGTAGCAGCCTTGGATCGCTGGGAGAGCGGGTGCTTCGTGTGCAGGCTTGTCCTGTATATTAGCAGGGGCATACAATGGGTGGTGTGCTAGCTTACCCACGACGCGTCCCCCGCAGCGAGAAGTGGCCCAGGTTGCGCGTGTTCCTATAGCCGGCCATGCACGCAATTGAGTCAGAAAGGGCAGTGGGAGTGGGATGGAGGTGCCGTGCGAGCCTGGCACATGGGGAAATGCGCAAAGCCCACCTGAGCCCATGGGAATGCGTTAAGCATGACGGAGCATGTAACCTGCTTTGAGCCCGCAAAATTCCGCCAGAACTGGTTTCGGCATGACGCCAGCCGAATCACTGCCCGCTCAACGTCTGCCAAGCCATGCA
>Ga0265797_10011762_pt1 | contig 10888 bp, 6 predicted proteins | sample P2T30metagenome_FD_192433 | JGI IMG/M metagenome (GOLD analysis project Ga0265797, IMG submission 192433) | Plant litter microbial communities from East Loma Ridge, Irvine, California - P2 T30 | ecosystem: Environmental > Terrestrial > Plant litter > Unclassified | place: USA: California... | reverse complement strand
AGACCGTCTTTAGTTCGGGGTATCGTTTTCGGAACCTATCGATCTACCATTTACTAATAGAAAGATAGGACGTTAGAGTAGAGCTTAAGCGGAAGTAAGAAAGTCGGATTTCTTCGGCGAGATCTCTTATTAATAGAAGGGTAGTAGGATAACCCGACTTCGAGAGTCGAGTAATTACCTTTAGAAGAGTCTTTTCTTCGGTAGTCGAGAGTATCTATTATAATTCGAACGATTAAGAGCGAGAGGTTCGAGTAGAGAGCTAGGGAGCGAGTATCGAGTATAGGATATTAAACAAGTAAGTATACTTTCGGATCGAGGTAAATTCGTGATTCCGATACGTAGCTAAAGCGTTCGTAAGGTCTTCTTTAGAATAGGTAGATATAATTAGGAGAAAAGAAAGAGCGTCGTATAAAATTTCGATAATAATATAAAAGTAGCGCGCGGAGGTAATCCGCTTCCCGTACTAATCCGCTTTTTATATAATAACGTTACTTCTCCCGAATAGAAGTAGTAGACGAGGTAAGATATAGTTATAGAAACGACGAGAAGACGATTAGATATCTTATCCTCTCGTATCCGAGATAGACGGATAAGCGTAGAGAGTTACGCGAGACTATCGGTACGAGGTTAGGTAATATATCCTACCTCCTAGGAGAGTAGAGTTCGAGAAAGGATATAAGAATAGAGTAGCTTTTAGATAGTCCTAAAGAGAAATAGAAGCCGGATATCGAGGTAGTAAAAGCTACTATCCGGTTTCTTTAAAAGATAGGTAACGTTATTTACCTAGAAGCGGGACATACTTAGAAGCGGGATAGTCTCGCGCGCTACTTTCGCGATAAATCGAATTTTTAACGTAACGGCCTTTCTCTTTTCTTAACTATACCTATCTATTCCGAAGATACGATTACTACGGCCCTAACGGCGTATCGTAACGGCGTATCGTAACGGCGAATATACCTCGATCCGGAAGTATGCGTACGCGTTTAATATTCCTAATATAATATTATTCGAACGACTTCGAAGTCGGGTTTTACGTTCTAAATCGTACGAATTATAGAAGACGCTCTCGACCGCCGAAGAGAAGACTCTCTTAAAGACGATTACTTACCTCTCGAAGTCCGGATTATCTATTACCCTTCCGTTAACGAGAGATCTCGCTAAAGAAATCCGACTTTCTCGCTTCCGCTTAAGCTTAACTCCGACCTCCTACTCTCCCTAGGGAAAAACTAGCTCGATAAGTTTCGGAAACGATACCCCGAACTAAAGACGGTCTACTCTCGAGCCCTAGACGTAAGCCGCTTCGAAGGAGTAAACTACTCGGTCGTAAACGCCTACTTCGACGCTCTTACTAACCTTTTCCTCGAGAACTCCTATCCTTCTAACGCGATTTTTAACGTCGACGAGACCGGCTTCGCCCTCGGTACTATACTACCCTCGAAAGTACTTATAAGGAGAGAGGATACTACGACATTTAAGAAGATAAGCGGAAGATAAGAGTAGATAACGGCGATCGAGTATATCGGAGCCTCGGAAGTCGCTTTACTTTCGCTTCTTATCTTTAAGACGAAATATACGAATACCGCGTAGATACCGGCCTCTACGCCTAAAAACTAGAGGTTCTCTACGTCTAATAGCGGGTAGACCTCTGATAATCACGCGTACGAGTAGTTAAATACCTTATTCGAGCCTAAAATACGCCGAAACGACGAAAAACGAAGGCTATTACTTCTCGACGAACACGGATCTTACCTTATAGCTAGGTTTATCGCCTTCTATATCGATAAGAATATCGATCTCGTTTATCTACCGCCGTATACTTCGTATTTATTATAACCTCTCGACGTCGGCGTATTTAGCCCTCTAAAGCGGGCTCTATTAGCCGAGATCGAGAAGCTCTTTCGCTTAGATACTCGACGTATACCGCGAATCGAGTAGACCGAGGCCTATATTACGGCCCGGGCTAAAGCCTTTACGTCTCGAAGTATCGAATCGTCGTTTCGGGCGTCGGGTATCTATCCGATTAGCCCGATTACTATTCTCTCGACTCTCCGAATACCTACTTCGACTCCTCCTACTACTCCGCCTCCTATTACGACCCCGAAAGATCTAGACCGCTCTCTACTAGATAGTTCGCCGCCGGAGGGTACGGAGCTACGGGAGGCGACGTCGCTAGTTAATACGATCGTTCGTTCGTCTACTCTCGAGCCTCCCGTAAAGCGGTATATCGAGCGGTCGGAAGCGGCTTTCGAAAGGACGACCTCCGAGGTCGCTATTTTACGGAAAGAGAATACCGAGTTTAGGGAGTTATTAAGGATACGAAAGAAACGTAAGAAAGGGAAGCACGTAGCGATTAAAGGGAAGTTCGTCTTTAATACGTAAGAAATCCTCGAGCTAGTCGAAGAGGCGGAAGTAGAGACGTCGAAGAGAAAGTTAAAGAAGAAGCGAACGACGAGAGCTACGACTCCTAAAATCGAGAGCGAGGAAGAAGAAAATATCGAAGAGGATATGTCCGAAAGTAGAAGTGATTATATTATCGTAGCGAGTAGTAGGTTAAATTGAATATACGAGAAGCGAATTTTGTGTCCCGCTTCCGGGTGTGTCCCGCTTCTAGGTGAATGACGTTAGGTTAACCTATCAGCTAGAGGCTAAGTAGGTAACTATAGGGATAGATCACTCTTATTCATAAGCGAAGGTAGCGAATCTCTTTTGTAAGTAAGGTCACTCTCTAGGGACGGCTCATACGGTCACCGTGAATAGCCTAATTGAATCAAACAAACAAACAAAGATAGCGGGTAGTGACGTTTTTCACATGCTTTCTAAGCGCGCGTACGTGATAGCTCTTTCATTCCAGCGCCTACTTAAATTGCTCATTCCTTCTATAGATGACTACCGACATACAATTCACTAACGCACCCTCGCCCGGCGACAAAGATCAGAACAAAATACCGGCACTACCTCTGACATGGTGGTTGGCTAGCCAGGCAGGCTGGGTTGATGGAACTTGCTCGAGACCGTCATGGCCGACTGCCCGCTGATAAGATGCTTTGCTGCGCATAAGCCGTCAATTCCTTCCGTATCTTCTTCTCTATTGCTAAGAGCTGTTGTCGTGAGGCGTCCTTGATGAGGCATGAGCCTAGAAACATCTGTCGCCCAGATGTCGGGTCTTTGATTTGATCGCCGTTTCGAAAAAAGAACGCTGGCTCAAATATATGCTGCGACAGGTATGGTCGTCTTTGTTCAAGGAGCTTGAATAGATCGCCGCCCCAGTATTCACCACCGCGAACGACAGGCAGGAAGAACGCAGACCAGTGTTCAAGCGGATACCCTGGGACCCGGAAAGGCGTGGACATCGTCCGCACACTGACGGTATCATTGCAGGCTATCAAGAGTTGCAATGCCTGGAAGTCAACGCCATACGCCAACATCGTTGCGGTAGACCACTGCAGTCCGGGTGGCCGTGCGTTCACCTCGATGAGGTATACTTCTGCTGGGGCTTGTATGGCATGTGCCGACACGGCTTCGCGCCGAAGGTCAAGTATTCCGGAATAGGGGTCTTGCTCGTACCGCATGCGTGAATTGCGAACTCTCGCTTCAACATGAAAGATTCCGCTTGCGAAGCCTAGTCGCTGGAGTGCGGCATGTGCTTCCGCTCGCAATAGATCTTGCTCTTCCACAGGCAACCTGGACGGCAGGACATTGAGTGTCTCCTGGAAAGTGCTTGGTCCATGATATGTCGAACATTCTGCAGACTTTGGGAAGTCGTCATTGACTTCGCAAAAAATGACATGACCCGCCTGGAGGACAACATTCACATCCACTTCTGGGCCACCGACATAGGGCTCCACAAGAACAGCAGCGATCCCGCTAGCAAACATGCGAGAAGATACGGAAAGCATCTCGTGGGCGTCCAGTGCGATGTATACATCGGCTGATCCAGCGCCACTCACCGGCTTGAGTATCTGCGGGTAGACTATGTCTGCCGAGAGAGTCCTGGCCTCAGTACTAGTCGAGATTGTTCTTGCACAGCCCGTGTCATTGCGAAACAAATATTTGTCCACGCATTTGTTGAAAGCATCCTTAGGTTCACCTGGGAGCCCAAGTAGCACAGCTGCTTCTGCAGTCGCCGGAAGGTATTGGTCCGCGAAAGTTGTGATGCCATCCATAGCAAGCTCCAGTCCCCTGACCGCCCCTACGATACGCATCGCCAGACCCGCATCAACGGTCATGTCGATTGGCAGGAAGAACTCTCTCAGATCTTCCCTATCTTGTGACCAGTGGCCGTCATGGTCCAGTATAACAAGTCGAACGCCTAGTCCAGCAGCGGCCCCAAACAAATCCTTTCGGAACTCAGCACTGAATCCACCCTGGACAATAGCCACTCGTTTGGCTGTTGGCGGCGTGGAGAGGAAGAGGTTCAAGCTCAGCCGCAACTCCATCTCCAGGTCCAAGGACTTTTGCACCGCCATCACGCGATTTTCGTTGACGGCATTGCTCAATAAGGCGCCAACAGCTGTATTTGCAAGGTCCCTGAAACCGTCGACTGTGGCAGAGTCTCCGGAGTATGGAGCGACATGTTCGCCCCAAACTGCCAGATCCGACACATGCTGGACTTCCGAACAGCCTCGAAATCTAGCGGAGAAGATATCTGACCGTGTCAAGTATCCAGATGCTGCAGTCCAAAGCAACCTCAGCACGTAAACACACTTATTGGCTGACGCCTCGTTGACCATTCGAAACAAATGATGGAAGAACTCGTATCGCTTTCCAGTGAGGCCCCTCATACAGCGGTGGTGCATCTCGTTGTTTTCGACGGCTGTGCCAGGCCAAACTACTATGTCAACACAGCGCAGCTCGTTCCGTCCCGTACGAGTCTGTTCCAGCTGATCTTGGACTGGATGAATCTGTTGCAAACCTGTAAGGTCTCAGTAAGCCTTCCACCTCCCGTCTTGTGTCTGAAGTAACCCACGCATGGTTTCGTTTCGTTTTCTCTCTTTTCCTGGTTTACGGATATCTTGATATGGTCGATAATCATAAGGTTGGGGCAGAGCCGACGTTACCTGAGGATATCGATGCACCACAATACGCTCTCAGCTATGTCCCTCGGTCTATGACTACCAACCGCGCCACTGACGTCACACAGGCCATTCTCGGCGCCTCTTGCAGCATTAGGTACCGCCAGAGACGCAATATGATGCAGTCGAGCCATCTCGATGACAGTCTATTCGATCTTGCTGACCGGTGCCTAGCACACGTAAGCTTAGATACCAGGGAGCATACTAGTATGTCCATCGCCCCACTCTTCAGCTTTCAGTCGCCTGACTTTGGGTACAGATCATCCGATATTGCTGCCTAGCACCAGCTCAGACTACGTCCGGCAGTTCATGCAAATGAATCAACAGACCGGCATCATTTGGCAGCTTCTGGAGGGCTCTCTACTCCGGGGCGAGTATCGTACAGATCTCTCCCCATCTCGCGCTCCGCCGAAGTTAGTGCTCTTTGATCTCGTAGGTGACAGCTTGATCACTTTGATTTGGCGGTCTTTAACATACAAAAGGACTGCACTTTGATTAGACGCAGATCGCAACACGTCCTGCCTCAAGACGCACATGACTGGCAATGGTGGCATCCCACTGTTGTGAGGAAACTCTGCTCACTTGCCCAACAAAGGTATATCTTGACTTTGTCTTCGTGGCTACTGTGCAGTGCAACATCAGTTGACCGTGCTTATAGTGTCCAGTTGTGCATCGTTACCAACCAATGTCACCTGATGATGAGCCAGGACAGGTACCAGACATTCCAATCGCAAATGGCCGCGATAGTAGCTAATGTAAGCACTGGGCAATTCGCTATGAGTCTCTCGTGGCTGATCTACCACAGCTGAATTTGCCAATCCGCATATATTGTGCGATCCACGAGGATCGGTATCGGAAGCCACGAATCGGCAGCTGGCTCCAGCTCGAGGCTGATCATCCAGGCGTTCACAAACATGATTGCATTTTCGTGGGAGACGCTGCCGGTCGGTCTTCCGACTTCGCCAGCAGTGACAGGTAAGTATGTCGTCCGCCTATGGAGCGTGCATGTCTAGCTATCGAGGAATGCACGAATAGATGTTCTCGGCCTGATGATGAATCGTCTAGGGATTTTGCGTCGAACGTTGGTCTTGAATTCCAGACGCCAGAAGAATATTTCCTTGCCGGCCCAATCGAGGCCCCAAACTTGAGGCCCTTCAACCCTAAGCAGTGTGTTCATTCGACGATCGACATTACCCAAGATCGAGACCTTGCCAATCTTTTGCAAGACCTCGGCAGTATTGTGTGCCTTTACACTCCTCTAATGAATCCAGAGCTCAAGGACTGGCGCAAGCTGCTCTTCTTGCTGGGCTATGTGGAACGCAGGTTGGGGAGCGATCTTTGTGATAGGTCGGTAGAGCAGATTTTCATAGGTAAGTCAAGCCACGAACGTACCAGGAACAGCATGCTGACGCGGTGTTATTAGAGATTTCATCTCCGTATGCCGCAGATCGAAGGGAATTGTTCCAGAGAGCGCGGCATGAGAATGTTCCTATCAGCTGCATTCGGCTGGATCGCAGCTACGAACTTGTCTGGCATCAACGCGCATTTGAGCTTTTCTCAGCGCATTCGTGCTGTGCAAATCTCCTGCCTGCAGACATCGATACGGACGATGAGAAGAACAGTTTGCGCCACTGGTTTACTACCCGCGAGGGTCCGACGGAGGAGGAAGGATTCTGCCGGGTCATTACGCCAGGATTCAAAGTAAGCATCCTTTGCAATGCCCGTATTGTCTCAAACACTAATTGTAGGGAGTTCTACGGGAGTGATGAAGATTTCCATGAATGGTCTATGTATTGGGACTGAAACTCGACCGCGGCTTGCAGTGTGTATCTTTGTTCTGAGGTTTACGGCATCGGATAGCGATCGAATATTCTTGGGAACGGAATGTTGTCCTTCACGTGTCCATTGCCGCAGAACCAACGCAGCATTCTTTCGAAGCCCATACCAAACGCAGTATGTGGGACCATGCCAAAGCTCCGGAGCTCTCTCACCCACTGGTACCTGGGCTGCGTGGTGTCTTGCCACTTTTCGATGAGTCGCTCATCAAGTGTATCAAGTGAGAATGATTTCTCAGCTACGCCGCAAATCTCGCCAAATCCATTCGGCGCAATGAGATCAGCAGTCATCGTAAGCTGGTCGTCCTTGGGATCTATGCTGTAAGGAAACGGTTCAAGCGACCGTGGCTTGTGCGTTACCCAGACAGGCTTTTCCCCCGCAGCTGCAGTGAGCCAGCGTTCATGGGACTTGCCGATGTTGGCACCGAAGTGGATGTCGAACCCGTGACTTTGCAGTCGATCGATTGCTTCTCTATACGTGACACGAGCGAACGGTAAGGTGATGTCCTCGAAGGCATCACACTTGAGCACCGCTCTAATGTTACGGCCACGTGTTCGAAGCGAAGACCAGAGGTCGCTCAGAAAGAGCTCCACAAGGCGGATGATATCATCCATAGTACCTGAACATAGCTCAGCTTTGATATGCCAATACTCCATGAGGTGCCTGTTTGTCCGGCTCTCGTTCCTGAAGCTTGGCCCGAGATTGTACACACGTTCGTGGGCATGCGCTGCAGCCTCAAGATAGAACCCAGCACATTGCGACAAGTACAGCGTATCCTTACTCAGGTTCGCAAGATGGATGGCTGATTTTGGGTCATATAACAAGGAAGGAGTTATCAGTGGAGCAGAAAAGTCCAAGAATCGGTTGGCTTCGAACCACGTGCGGATGTGAAAGAACGCCGCAGATCGGAACTCGTTGAGCATGCCTAGAATAGGGTTCCTGATGTAGACGTGTCGAAGGTTGAGGACGTGATCCTGAGCTGACGGATCGAGGATCTCGGTGTCGTACGACCGGACAGACGGTGTTAAGAAGCGTTGTGCCGCTGATGTGACGGACATTGAGTTGACAAGGATCTCCTTCTGCCCTGAAACCTGGACCTTGATCAACCCAGTAACGAGCAAGCTGGTCTCCGGTATCAACCTCGCGGTCTCTGGTAGGCTGCCGTCAAAACTGGTCGAGTTGCAGACCGCTTGCATGGTACCAGTGCTATCCACTAAGTCGCAGAAGACGACCCCGCCGTGATGTCTTGGCCTTGACTTCAGCCAGCAAATGAGTCTTTCAACTTGACTGTCAACAGTCATTGCCTTGATATCCTGTATAAAGACATGTTTGAAGCCTTGTATACTCGCGAGATCAGGTGGGGGTTTTGCACTGGGAGAGGAGGAAAGGCGAGAAGCTGACATCATGGCCCATTAGTACTTGTTTGACGATCTCAATAATAAACCGTGATCCAACTCACCGATGAAGTCCACAATCTCGGTGGCAACTGTGTCCGGCGACTTGGCGGTCACATCAACCTCGACTTCAAGCTTTCCACCGAAATGGTAGATGTCCTCTGTGCCACGGATGTGACGCAGGATGCTCTCATCGGTCAACTTGGTATTGCTGTACCCACCACCCCGCTTGCCGCTCGTGAGACGTCGGACGTTCTCCTCCATGTCACAGTTCAGGATGACTGACACGAACTCGGACCCTCTTGATTGTGCTGCAGCGGCGTAGTCCTGCGCGGCAGATGTGCCGTTGGCGCTGGACGATTGCTGATCGGTGAAGATCCAGGTGGTTTGCCTGGTCGATTTACTAGCTGCGATCGACTCAAGAACCAAGCGACGCTGGAGAAATTAGCTTGGGCTAACATGCCTTAACGAGTGCCGACTCACCATCTGTCGACGAAGCGGCTGATACTCCGGCATGGTGCGCTCGAAGATTGACGACGTTGCGTCAATCAATTTGTGATTGTCGAAGACTTTCGCGTCGGACAGTATATCGCTACGCAAAAATTAGGCTTGCTTTCTCAGCGATATTATTAGCAATGGCAAACCATAGTGCTCGAGCGACCGCAAGCTTTCCGACTCCAGGATAACCATTGAGGTATAAAAAGATCGGCTTCATCTTCGATGCGATTGTGCTTGACATGTTGCGATGACAGGACTGTAACAGTCTGGCAAGTATGAAGTTCACATGCAACCACTGATAACTTTTGCTGACGAAGGGTTGACAGTATTATGAGCAGCGCATTCTCTTCACCGGTAGGGTCCTCGATCAGGCTATGTGGACAGAGCGTGCATGAGTGGCAGATGTAGCTGTATACTCTGTGATTCGTCTTCACTATATCCACTGTGTCTTGATTGGCTTTCGGGATACCTCCTACAGAGATTGAAGGACGCGACAAAGGTCGCTACCAGGGAAGGGGATTGTTGTGAAACAAGTAAACGCCGCATTGTATAGAGGGGGTCGCACCTGACATTCCGCGTCCGGACAGACCAGATATGATTGGTTGTCACAAACAGCGGCAACGATTGGCGTTATCCTTGCTGCAGCCACATACGCTACCGCGATAACCCCTTCTAGGTGCCTACTCTGATATTTCCCCGGGAAACGCGTCGTATTTCCCGCTCCGCGCACGGCCCGGCCTTTATTATACGCTAAGAAACGCGTCGACTTTCGCTTCCCCGCAATGAGCCGCGCATCGCCTTATTGCGTATGATAAACGCGTCGCGTTTCTCGCTCCCTGAGCTGAACTGGTCATTCAAAAGCTTGTCCACTTTTGACCTAGTCAAACATTGGATATAGTCCCGCTATACGATGGCTAACAACGCTTTACAAAGCAGTCATGCATGGAGCTTCATAAGCGAGAGTTGGGATTCCAGCGCTATGGTAGTTCACATGTTTGACACTCAGCTCTCCACCGCATCGCATGCTCGTTCACCCGCTCTATTGAAAGGCTGATCTGTAAGGTCGCCTTGCGGCGCTGGCTATTAGGGTCATGACACGTCACAGTGCGACCGGTGACGCGGACCGAACGTCAGCCAAACTGCGCAAAGGTGGCTTGCATGATGCGCAGTCAGCGCAGCATCTCTAGTAAGCCACAGACGGAATTATGCCTTCTCCGCACCGCATCAAGTCATGCATGTAAGACGGTGATGTAACCCACTTCGCCTGCGCGGTGATTCGACTGCATAGAGTCGTTTTCTCCGCTAAGCGCGACCAAGCCTGTGTTTCCAATTCGAAGAAAGCTACGGGAGTAAGCAGGGTTTTAGGGTTAGGGGTTCATTGACTGTTATATAGGCCGGTCTACCTTTATACCTAATCTAGTGCGCGCTAAAATGAGTTAAGCCTTGTTTCCTAAGTAGTAAAGCAAGGTCTTCTAGAGGGGAGATCTCTCCGACGAACGACGCTCCTCTAAAGAGGTCTACGAGAGGGGTTCCGCGATACTTAGGTAAAAGGGGTGCTACCTCTATACCGATCCTATTTCCCGATGATTTCCGTAGATAAACAAACTCTATCCTATATTCCCGCTAAGGTAGATAGAGCGTCTACCGGTTAGAACAGCCCGATTTCTAAAAGAAGGAGACGTAAACATAATCGTCCTCCTAATTCCACCGTGACTAGCCTAACCAATATGAGGCCTCGAGTTCAGCTAGACTCGCGCTTAGCGCTTAGGGTTTTAGGTAAGGCGCGGTCGTGCACGGCTTCAAACCGATAGGACTCGACTAGCTAGACTCGACCCCCGTGTCCACGCGTTCTACGCGTTACCACGATATAAAATAAATATATATCTCATCTCTAAACGCTTTTGAATTAGCTAAGAGTATTTTTAGGGTCCCGTACTTACTATATGCACTATTGTTAAGTTATCTACCCGGCTTAGTATTAGCGATAGCTATACCCGCTTTAGCGAACGCCGAACGCGCTACTATAGTCGCAACCGCTACTTCGAACATCCCGTAAGATACGGCTATCCCGTAAGATCATAGGAACAT
>Ga0265797_10011760_pt1 | contig 10890 bp, 5 predicted proteins | sample P2T30metagenome_FD_192433 | JGI IMG/M metagenome (GOLD analysis project Ga0265797, IMG submission 192433) | Plant litter microbial communities from East Loma Ridge, Irvine, California - P2 T30 | ecosystem: Environmental > Terrestrial > Plant litter > Unclassified | place: USA: California... | reverse complement strand
CCAGGCTTGGCACATAGTGCCTCAGAAGGCTCTCCTCAGCCCCTGCTTTCACTTAGACTCCTTAGGCAATCGTTGATAGACCACCTAAGAGATATTGTTCAGAGCCCCTACCTACTACGTCCTCACAATATGTATAACCTCTGATATCTAAATTTATATATAGAATAATAGGTAGGCTATTGAATAGCGAAAGTGGTTTTGTCCTCTCAGTATTTTGAGTCATGATGGCAGTATCATTCATACTAGTTTGCGAATATGTCATACTGCTTGCGTACTGTCCCGCTTCTAGGTGTGTCCCGCTTCCGGGTGTGTTCCGCTTCTAGGTGAATGACGTTATAGAACTACCTACTAAGGATGCTTCTATTGATATCAAACCTTCTAGCGACTTTAGATATATTAGCAGATCTAGAGGATCTCAGAAACGCGATCGCCTTATCTATAGGAGCCATCGTTGTAGGGGTATCGCGTATAAAAGGGCATTATTAATGGAGCTATAAAACTGTGCACGAGCCAGGGATGTGCACGAGTTAGGGAAGTCTTCTACCGTCTCGGTAACGGTTTGCCCGCAAATTCGAAATTCTGGACCCTTTGGATCCTCCCGGCCCAGCTTCTATCCCAATTACGGCAGAGCGGGATGTCTATGTCGTGATGAAGTGGAGTGACTTGTGCGTGTTACCACCACAAGAGCGTCGCGGTAGATACAAAGAAAAGGAAGCTGTATTTGCTCCTTAATTAAGACAAATGACGCCCTCGACCGCGAGCTAACTTTTACCAGCAGTCAAAAACTATGAATGCCACGCAAAGTACACCTGGATCGCCCCTTCAATTGTCTGAGCAAGGCCAAAAAACACTGTCAACGCGAGCACAACGATCGCGACCCAAAAAGTATACCACTGTGGCCCTCGGCGTCGATCGTACCACCACTGAGATATCGTGTTTGGTTCAGCTTCGTCAAAAACTTGCTTTAAGATGATAAGCCGTTCACGCCAGAAATAGAATCTGTCGATTTGTCTGCCCTCGACACGGAGGATTGGACGTTTCGTCGCTCGACCATCCAGGTGCTGCAGCTGTTGCTGCTTTCGATACCAACACACGACACCTCCATCTGCTGAGGGTAACAGTAGCGCGATGGTACGCAACGTCTCTTCGCAAAAACCGGGGGGGAAGAGGTCTTGACTGCGCGTCATGTGAGCATATCGAAACCATATCAACTTTTGCTTTTACTTACCCGTTCATGGCTTCGAGGAATGATACATGATGAAAGATCAGTACCGTCTTGTCGTCGTTTGTTAAACTCAGATGACTCATCAAGTCGTTCGTCCACTCAATCTCCAGATTGGCAAGTCTTTGTAGACTTTGTATGTTGAATGATTCCTCAAGTCTGACGTGAACAATATCTGATCGCCCGGGAACAAAGACGCCAGTAAGATAGTCTTTGAGCGATTGATCCTTCCATGTCTGAGGTTCGCGACTTTGAAACACATTCTGGAGCTGACCAACCTCCAGCATGGTCACAAGTCGGACTGCCCAGTCGACAATAGTGTGAACGACCTCATCGCGTTGTCCATGATATCCAGAAGGGTTTCCTCCAACGGCAAGGCAGGATGCTTGGCGTGACATTATATAGTTCACGACGTCTTGCTTGTCGAGATGTCCAGATCTCACTTTCGTCGCTATGTCAACGATGTCTTCATGAGTTTTCATGACAAGTCCATTCTCGTTCTCGGTCAACGACCAGCGTGTCTGTTCACTCAGGAAGATGTCGCACTGCTGCACATAATATGCGAGATATGCGTCTGCGTCAACATCGCCTGTGCAGATTGCGTCCTCCGAAACGTCTTTCCCCCACAGCTCGCTCAGAAGCTGTGACTTCATCTTCGGAGAGCTTGGGATCTCACGAAATGAAATGGCCAGTGGGGTTTTTCTTCCTGTCATTGTTTGCGTTCCAGAGGTTGTTGGCACACGATGTCGCGTGTGGCTGCGATGGAACACCCGAGGGGGCTTGCCGTATTGTCAAGTATCATTACGTCTGCATTCGGTCTGCATCTCCAAAGAGAGTTTGCGAGCCGTCGGGCGCAGCTGAGGCTTGTCTGACCGCTGTCGCTAGCTCAGCCACCACGCCATGCCGCATATCGCGACTCGCTCGGCGCAGCTGGGGCTTAGGTGATGCCCCTGATACTCACATAGCAGACTCAGCCACCATTTACGTTTGATCATAGCATAGCCGACAAGCAGGTTCCTGCGACCAAGTTAATCTGGTGCAGCCAGAGCGCCCCAGCGGTGTGGAGGCACGTCTGCCCTGCAGTCTGCCAGCCGCCCCATCATCGCCGTAGCCTCTGGAAAAAACACCACCTGCTCTCCCAACTTTGACTATCGTACCCCTTGTTTACTTTATGTTGGATGACTACTTTTGGAGCACGAGTCTTGACATCATATATACACCCGCGAATATGACTATGACGAGCACAAATCGACTATCGCGAGTGTTGCATACTGTAGCACATCCTCACAACAAACCGATACCGTGGCTGGACCCAGAAAGCTCAATCGGTGCCTTTTGCCGTGAGCTTGGGAATGACAAATGCTGGGAGCTCAAAGGACCAGGTCTGGAACAGTACCGAATTTTAGCGAAAGATGTGAAAGAACATCTAGAGAAGTACTGCCAGAGGCAGACCGCCACTGTTCTCTGGTCCGCATACATGGTTGGCCACTCTCGTGAAGTAGCCTGTCCTACAGTCTTTTTCTGTGGTCAAGAAGAGCCACGCAAACGAATAAGAAGGATTGTCAGAAAAAGTGGTATCTTGGAAAAGTACCCTGGCTTCAAGACTGGCGACAGCTGCCGACCACCAGATATGGACCAACTCATCAAGCTGGCTGGTGACGACGATGCCAAACTTGTTGGCTCAACATGCACATGTCGCTGCCCAACGGGTATTTCCATCAAGGCTCGTTTGATTGGGAGCGAAGACGTAAGCCACCTCACACAGAATGTAGCTACGATTGGCGCGATCCTAAATTTTGGAGAAATTCTCTGCTTCACAACTGCAGCCCACGCGTTCGGTATGGGAGACGTTGGCTTCGAGAGCCATGACGACTCAGAGTTCGAATTTGACCTTTCTGATGATGATTACAACACCGAGACCGATAGCGAGGATCTGTCTGAGTGTGCGGTTCTGCCAGTGCAGCAGATATCAGAGTCTCAGTTCAGTACAGAAACTTCACGATTGGGCTCAGACAACGGCTCCCAGCCAGCCTCGAACCCAGGACCTGAGGCTGTTTTCAGTACAGAAGACATTGTCTTCTCTTCGCAGGACACAGGAAAACCGTTTCTAGACTATGCCCTGGTTCCGATAAAACAGGAAGATCACCGACTCTTCAAAGCCGATTTCTCCCAAGAAAGCACATGTGACTTCCATGGAGCGCTACCAAGAGACGTAGCACGATCAAACCAGGGCGGTCCCGTCGTTGCGTATACCGGCTCACGGCAAGTCGTTCATGGGACACTCTTGGAGTCGCCATCTTTTGTGACGTCCATGGAAACCGGCAAAACGCAGGAACTTTGGAATGTCAAGTTCAAAAGAGAAGCTATCGCTCGTGGTGATTGCGGATCGCTCGTTGCGGACCTCGCGGCAAAAAATTACATTGGACACATCATCGCTGGTAGTCCGGTCTCCGGTTCCGTACTGGTAGTCCCAGCTTCGGACGTTTTTGACGATATACGGGACAGATCTGGCCAAAAATTGTCACTAGCGACTGAAATGGAATGGATTGGTACACATGACAGCACAGAGAAAGTCGAAAGGCTGGTGCAGGACGAAGTGCCTACTGAGATTTTGATGACTGCATCCGGCGACCGAGCAGTACTCCAGGCCGCTACCAAACCAAATAACACGAATGTGGGCGACAAGCCGTTTATCATGGGAGAAGATGTCAATGCTAGGTCTCGTGGACAAATCGTCCCCAGTATAGACAGCGTCGAGGTGACGCATGAACGGAGATCGCAGTACCATGAAGCGTTAGGAGTAAGCCATACAGCAATTGTCGACGCCACCCACAAACAAGACAAACCGAAAGGCGCAGACGACACCTGCGGGCGCGCGGGGGAAAGGTCGATTGAGGGTCTTGGCGGGGCCATCGAAGCCGCTCGACATGCAGTGCAGTCTACTCTGGATCACCAAGTCCAGGCAGCGCACTTGAGGGACTTGAGCAACGTGCTTAGAGAACGTTTTGAGCGCACTGGAACGATGAAGGACCTGGAAGAAGCCATCGAAACAGCTCGGCTAGCAGTGGATGTAACATCACCAGGCCACGAATCTACTACACAAATGAAAATGCTTGAAGGATTGAATGGCCGGAACCCATTGTCGTGGGCTGCTGAGAACGGACATGATGGAACGGTCAAGCAGCTCCTCGACGCTGGTAAGGTCGAAGCTAACTCGAAAGAGGAACATGGCCGGACTCCACTCTCGTTGGCTGCTGAGAACGGACGGGAAGCAATAGTGAAGCAATTGCTGGACTCGAGCAAGATCGATGTCGACTCGAAAGACAACGATGGCCGGACTCCACTGTCATGGGCTGTTGAGAACGGACATGAAGGAACGGTTAAGCTGCTACTGGACACCAATGAGGTCGATGTCGACTCGAAAGACAGCTATGGCCGGACTCCATTGTCGTTGGCTGCCCAGTACGGACGTAAAGCAATAGTCAAGCTGCTGCTGGACACTGGCAAGGTCGATGTCGACTCGAAAGACAAATATAGCCGGACTCCACTGTCGTTAGCTGCTGAGAACGGACATGAAGCAATGGTCAAGCAGCTGCTGGACACTGGCAAGGTCGATGTCGACTCGAAATATAGCGTTGGTCGGACTCTGCTGTTATGGGCTGCCGCGAAAGGACACGAAGCAATAGTCAAGCAGTTGCTGGAAACTGGTAAGGTCGATGTCGACTCGAAAGACAACGATGGCCGGACTCCACTGTCATGGGCTGCTGAGAACGGACATGAAGGCACGGTCAAGCTGCTACTGGACACCAATGAGGTCGATGTCGACTCGAAAGACAGCTATGGCCGGACTCCATTGTCGTTGGCTGTCCAGTACGGACGTGAAAGAACAGTCAAGCAGCTACTCGACACTGGCAAGGTCGATGTTGACTCGAAAGACGAAGATGGCCAGACTCTACTAGCATGGGCTGCTGAGAACGGACGTGAAGCAATGGTCAAGCAGCTGCTCGACAATGCACTCTCATCATACGAATGAGCTGTCCCTTTTCCCTTGCTAGCTCAAAGTCCGCGGGGAGGCTAACTACGATGACCTTATCTTCGTCCTCCGTTTTGACGGCTTCTGTAACTTCTACCGCCGTTTTATTAAGAGTTACCCGAAGATCATAACCCCGTTAATCAGTCTTACGAAGAAGAATGCTGCGTTCAACTAGTCACTCGAATGCTAAGACGCCTTCGAGACTCTGAAACAAACCGTTACCTCTGCTCCAACTCTACGCCCATTCGACTGGACGAAAGAAGCCACTCTAGAAACCGACGCTTCTGACTTTATATTCGGAGGAGTGCTCTCTCAGTGCGACGATGAAGGCGCACTACGTCATATTGCCCTCTTCTCTAAGAAACACTCAGCGATCGTGTGCAACTACGAGATATACGATAAGGACTGCTTGCTATTATCCGTTACCTTGAGGAATGGCGCCCTGAACTTCAGGGAACTGACTCTCTAATTCGAATTCTGTCTGACTACCGAAATCTTGAGTATTCTATGACAACGAAGATGCTGAACCCACGACAAGCTCGCTGGTCTGGATTACTGTCCTGTTATAACTTCCGAATCATTTATCGCCCTGTAAAACAAGGCGAGAAGCCGGATGTTCTGACTAGGAGATCAGAAGATCTGCCTTAGGAAGGAGATGAACGCGCTCAGTACCAGAGTCGAGTAGTGGTAAAGAAAGAGAATTTCGAAACCGACTCAGACAACCTAGACGGCCAAGAGCTGCCGCTGACTCTATCCTATAACCGACCCCTCCTGCGGCACCCGGCTGATCCCGCAATCTCGGCGATAAGGCCGGATTTACAAGTAGCCACTAGGGACCAGTTAGTACAACGGGTAGGGTTCGAAGTAGACGCTCGTCTCTTCAGTCCATAGCATTTGGTGGGGGAGTGGGCACTGAACAAGATCGCCGACGCCATGCCTTAGGTGGAGGGGGCGCGCGAAAGGCGGCGTGACCAGACTTCGCCACGTTCCAGACTCCGCATACAACTTCAGGCAGACACAGCCGCACAGGCATCCTAGCTAAGCCAGCTGGCTTTGCCGTCACGTGCTCGCTGAACCTCATATCTATCTAATCTCCGGTAATATTAGTTGATATTGTTTACGAATTTTCCGAGTGTGACAGAGTCGAATGGGAGGAACAAATTAGCTAGGTATCATAGTGAGTAGTATGGTACCGTAATATCGTATGCAATGAGAGAGTATTCTTGTTACTATACGGTGTATGTTATTTGATAGAAGACCGTTTCGCGGAGCTTGTGCAAATTCATGCAATTGATAGAGTCTAGACTTTGTATGCATAAATAGTGAGCGCTTTTTAATTAGAGCCTAGACCTGCTTCTTCCAAGCTGCGTGGCTGTGATAAAGCGCAGTGCGTGCAGCCCGGCACAAGCTGGATGGCATTCTGGCACACAGCCAATTACCATACTAGCGACTGTGTCGAGCTGCGTAGCTGTGATGAAGCACGGTACGTGCAGCCCGACAGCCCAACATAAGGTGGATAGCATGCTAGCACATGACTACTATAAAGTGAGACGCTTGAATGCAGGGTCGAGCAACGTGTCGAGTCGACACCATTGGCTGATCTTAGACAGGAACTAGGCGGGCGCATCTAGCCATTTCGGATCCCAAGACGTTAGCCACAAAATCATGTGCGATATATGCTTGCTCAATGCTAGGCGCCTAATGATTAGACTTAGTATAGTGGTCAGCTCGTTTGCTGCCCGATCAGAATATATAGACTAAGTATAGCACAATGAGAACGTGATGACTGGCCCCAGCACAAGCTTCTCTAGGGTCGTTCCTTGCTTGGCGTATTCCATGATGCAACTATTTATGTCTGTCATGAGCCCCCTTTGTCGAAAACTTTGTATTTCTCCCTCGAGGCATTTTCTGCGTCGATTCTGTTATGCTTGCAAATCTATACCCTTGATCAGCGGTATCTTTCTGCTTTACCCCTTGACTCTGAGGCATTCCCGAAACCTTCGATTTAAAATTGCCTCCACTGCTATCGGTCACAAACACAACTGGAACTCGACAATCGATGCAGCTATGGAATGTCTACATCTTCCCAGAAGCGAATCTGGCAAACGCAGGCCAATGCTCCCAAGTATCCCACTTGTAGCCAAGCAAAGATGGGATGGTGGACCATTTCTGGAATATCCTCAGAGGAGAGGATTCCAGGCTATGTACGACGGTGCGGGAGGAACCACAGAATATCCCTGGGAGATCTCACCTGCAGCTCAACAACTTTCGACCAAAGAGTTAGAGGCATTTTTCCAAGAATGGCTTCTCTTTGGACTGATCACTGAAGCGCTGGATGGCAATTCGGAAACACTGGGTTCATCCCCTCTACCAGCGGCGCAGCAGACCAACACCAACCCTGCTCAGGAGCATAACAACGCTGCTTCTATAGAGTGTCACACACATGGGCACTGTCAAACAATTGTTGATCGTGTCTACAGGGATTTCGTCTACCAGGCGGACGCCAAGTCCTATATCACAACGAGAATTTTCACGTCAGAGCTCCAAAACTCATGGTCAATGCCCAACTTATCTTTTTACCCTACAAGAAACCACCTTGCAGTTCGTTATAAACGCATGCGTTTGTGTTTACGACAAGCTCACTACTTTTACACCCATCTCCCGGCAGACTTTGGTTCCGATATCAAATTCAGTATTGGAGCAATTGCCGAGACCATTGCTCATGCTATGCAGCTTGTTTGTCATTACTTGGATCTGGAGGGGATCTGCCCAAACCAGTGGGGAGATGGCTACTATGCGGACAAAAAGGTCAAATCGAGGATGGTGAAGAGGGGATGGTGTCTCACTGATTTGGCCATATCTACGCATAAATTCAAATTTTTGCAGACCTTGCACTATTTGTCTTACTTGGACAAGAAGATGCCAGCCAAGGACCACGCCGAATGTGATCAGTCAGGGTGTATGACTGACAGAATAACTGCAACCAGTGGAATTCGGGACCACTGGATGGGAAGATGTTCATGCGAAAAGGTCGCAGTTGACCATGAAGATATCATGGGCGCGCTAAAGACCAACGAAGCCATCCCTCTTCTACTACTCAAAGGAGGAGAGCCCGCAGCCAAAACCGCTGATAGTGCAACCAACGACAAGTCGGAAGAAAGGGACCTGGCAATCGAAGTTGTAAGGTCAACAGGCTCCACGCCATATATAGCAATATCCCATGTGAGCTTATCCCCATGTGAGCTTATCGTCCTGTAAGAGGAATACAATGCTTACGAGTATAGATCTGGGCCGATGGACTCGCGAACAAGGAAGCCAATTCGCTCAATGCTTGCAAGCTTCGTGAATTGATTCACATGGCCCAAGCCCTCCCCCTGTCAGTAACAAATACAAATTCAGCAAGCGAAAATGTTTCTTCAGCAGTACGCCAAAAGCAATGCCCGCTTCTTTGGTTGGACACGCTTTGCTGCCCAGTAGCGCCGGATGAGGCCAAAAAGCTTTCCTTGATAAAGATGCACCAAGTATACGAGCAGGCAAGCATCGTTCTCGTTCTCGACTCCTCGCTCCGGTCGTACTCAACGGCATCTATGGACACTCTGGAAGTGCTGGCACGGGTGTTTACCTCGAGATGGCTTAAAAGAGTATGGACGTTGGAGGAAGGTGCACTGGCAAAGCGGCTGTGGTTTCAATTTGCAGACAAAGCGCTTTCACTCGCGGAGCTCAAAGCTAAGATGGAAACGATCTGGCCAAACAACTTACAGCAGAAGACTATTTTCTTCGACATCCGGTACGAGATTGACCGGATCGAGCAGTTCTTCCAGCCTAAGGGTCACGATGGGAGTGGCCCTAATCTCAAGACTTTGGATGAGGCTCTCTTATATCGCAAAATCTCGAATGCGTCCGACGAGCCAATCTGCATCGGAACACTGATGGGTCTGTCGGCTAAGGCTATCCTTACTCCTGGAGACGACATACTCGATGCTCTGCGAGAGAACGATAATCTCGATGAGGATGGTCAGCACCTGCTTCAGCTCAAGCTCCGCGACGCGCGAATGAAAGTCGTGTGGAAATTGCTTGCCGAGAAATTCAAGTCTCTCCCAGCCCAGATTATCTTCTTCGAAGAGCAGCGAATCGACGCGCAGGGTTTCAGATGGGCACCGAGATCATTCCTCCAGGCAGAGAATGTCTACATCAGCCCGACATTGAGGAAGTTGAGGTGGGACGACATGCAGCCTGGCGTTGTCACCGACAGAGGGCTGCAGGTCAACTATCCCGGATTTCGACTTCATCTCACGCAGTACAATGACGGGAAGCCGAGACATCCTTGGAAAGGCCGTAAGCGAATTCCTGAGGATAGTATTCCCTTTCGCGACTCATCAAGTGGAGAGTGGTACACCATTAGTACCAAAGAGCATGCGATCAAGCTGCGACATGGCACGGCCACGCAGAACAACACTGAATTTCCGCTCCACGACTTCCTGCACCAGAATAGCAGCCCTCCAGGTCGTTCGTTCGAAGTTTTTCTCCTCATGACCGAAATAGACCAAGGTGAAACGCCGCATGCCGAGAAGAACGCTGTCGATGGAATCCTAGCGACTGGAACCTTCCAAGATTCTTTGACAATGAACAGTCAGAGCACTATTCTGGCCACAAGCGAATGCCACGTGATCGTCGGTGCTCTCCCCACCACAATTTCGGCACTCTACAACGCGGCAGAACAGCTCGCTTTGACCCTTCGAGGAGAAGAAGTCACAGACCGGTTACTAGCCCTCTCGGATCTCGGAGTAGAGAACGAACAGTATAGGGTGGTATTGAGGGAAGTGGAGCAAAGAATGAAAGACATGATGGCGATAGCACTCGAGAGAGATGAAGCCTTGAAAATCGGAATGAGGAGGACTTGGGGTGATGATATCGATGAGTATTTATGGGTGGCTATTGGAGATTGGTTCAATCATGCGTTTCTTGGAGAGAGGCTTAGGGAGGATCAGGTCTGGATTGTCGATTGATGCTATGCAGGGATGCCCACAAACAAACAAGGCAAGGATTGGGGTACTCCCTTGCCTTGTTTGCATAGATCGGAGGTCATCCTTGTTTGTTTGGTGGATTTGGAGGTCATCCTTGTATGTTTGGAGTCCTTGTAAGAAGTCTTAGCAAAAATCTCAAAAATCCCATAACAATCCCTAATACCTTCGAAGTCTAATAGCTCTACAACCACGCAACGTTTTTATGATCCGAATAGCGGAGATTGTTGTCCTCGTTAAGTAGATGAAGCTGATTTAAGGAATAATAAATTCAATTAGTGGTTGGCTCACAATCCCTAAGTAGGGGACCCACTTTTTTCTAGTATCTACAAAAGTTATGGAGTGCTGCTCTAGAGTCAATCTGACGAGCTAAGTCGATTGCCGTATAGTTCACGCGATTAATTACCTTATGGGTTAGGGTTAGGGGTTCATTGACTGTTATATAGGCCGGTCTACCTTTACACCTGATCTAGTGCGCGCTGAAATAAGTCAAGCCTTGTTTCCTAAGCAGTAAAGTAAGGTCTTCCAGAGGGGAGATCTCTCCGACGAACGACGCTCCTCTAAAGAGGTCCACGAGAGGGGTTCCGCGATGCTTAGGCAAAAGGGGTGCTACC
>Ga0265797_10011759_pt1 | contig 10891 bp, 10 predicted proteins | sample P2T30metagenome_FD_192433 | JGI IMG/M metagenome (GOLD analysis project Ga0265797, IMG submission 192433) | Plant litter microbial communities from East Loma Ridge, Irvine, California - P2 T30 | ecosystem: Environmental > Terrestrial > Plant litter > Unclassified | place: USA: California... | reverse complement strand
AGGTGGTTTTACCGTCGTTGATAACCTCCTGGCCACCAGTGGCGAGGTGATATTTCTGACCGCTCACGGTGATGTCGCCGGTCAGGTTTTGCTTGAGCTTGGCAGCAGGGTTTTCCAGGGTTTGGGTAAAGCCGGCCTGAAACGATTTGAGGGCCGTGTACTTAGCGCTCACCGCGTCGAGAATCTTCCCGGCTTTGGGGTCTTGCTGAGCGGCGGCGGGCAAGGCGAGGCTAGCGGCCAGCGCCAACAGGGAGAATTGCTTGGTCATGAGTTAAAAACGTCCGGCAGTTTGACACCAGACGGGCTCACATACGCAAAAGCGGGGCCAAAGATTGGCCCCGCGCTTACTTCATCGTATTCAGCAATTGCTCCAGCTGATACTCATCAGGGATGAGCACGGCGCGGGCCTTGCTACCCTCAAACGGCCCCACAATACCGGCCTGCTGCAACTGGTCCATCAGGCGACCCGAGCGGTTGTAGCCCAGCTTCAACTTGCGCTGAATGAGCGAGGTAGACCCCTGCTGGTGCAGCACAATGCAGCGGGCCGCCTCGGCAAACATCGAGTCGCGCTCGCTAGGGTCCAGCTCGTCCTGGCCGCTGCCCTCGTCGCCGTCGGCGCCGGCCACCTCGGGCAGCAGGTAGGCATCGGCGTAGCCCTGCTGCTCGCCGATGTAGTCGCAGAGGCGGTCCACTTCGGGCGTATCGATAAAGGCACACTGCACCCGAATCAGGTCCGAGCCAGCCGAAAACAGCATGTCACCCTGGCCGATAAGCTGGTCAGCGCCGCCGGTATCCAGAATAGTGCGCGAGTCGATTTTGCTGGTCACCTTAAAGGAAATCCGGCACGGAAAGTTGGCCTTGATAATACCCGTAATTACGTTTACGCTAGGCCGCTGCGTAGCCACAATGAGGTGAATACCAATGGCCCGGGCTAGCTGGGCCAGGCGCGCAATGGGCGTTTCAACTTCCTTGCCGGCCGTCATCATCAGGTCGGCCAGCTCGTCGATTACCAGCACGATGAAGGGCAGGAAGCGGTGGCCTTTCTTGGGGTTCAGGCGGCGCTCGATAAACTTGGCATTGTACTCTTTCAGGTTGCGACAGCCAGCCTCTTTCAGCAGGTCGTAGCGCCGGTCCATCTCCATGCACAGCGAGTTGAGGGTATTCACCACCTTCTTGGTGTCGGTGATGATGGCTTCCTCGGTATCGGGCAGCTTGGCCAGGAAGTGACGCTCAATCTTATTGAAGATGCTGAGTTCTACCTTCTTGGGGTCAACCAGCACAAACTTGAGCGTGGCCGGGTGGCGCTTGTAGAGCAGCGAAGCCAGGATAACATTCAGGCCCACCGACTTACCCTGGCCAGTGGCGCCGGCCATCAGCAGGTGGGGCATTTTGGCCAGGTCGGCCACAAATACCTCGTTGGTAATGGTGCGGCCAAAGGCCACCGGCAAGTCCATTTCGGTGCGGGCAAATTTCTCCGACCCCAGCACCGAGCGGATGCTCACCATCTCCTTTTTGGTGTTCGGCACCTCAATACCAATGGTGCCTTTACCCGGAATAGGGGCAATAATACGAATACCTAACGCCGCCAGGCTCAAGGCAATATCATCTTCCAGACTCTTGATTTTGGAGATGCGCACGCCGGCCTCGGGCACAATCTCATAGAGCGTAACCGTAGGCCCGATGGTGGCCTTGATGCTGGCGATGGTGATGCCGTAGTGCCCAAGCGTTTCGACGATGCGGTCTTTGTTGGCTTCCAGCTCCTCCTTGGTCACCTGGGCTTTGGCCACGCCGTAGTCGTTGAGCAGCTCCAGCGTGGGGAAAAGGTAGCGCGAAAGGTCGAGCGTGGGGTCGTAGTTGACGTCGGGCATGGCGTCGGCGTCCTCGTCGGCCACGGCCGCGATGTCGGCCCCGGCGTTGGGGTCAAGGTCATCGCGGCTGGGCACGGTTATTTCCAGCTTCTGGCTGAGGGCGGCCGGACTGAGGCTAGCCACCGCCGGCGCGGGCAAAGGGCTGTCGGCGAGGTCAGCCAGCGAAAGCGGCGTGGGGATGCTGGCGGCCACCGGCGCGGCGGGCGCCACCTCCGGCTCGGCCTCGGGCACCTCAAAGGAGAACGCCGGGCCGGTGGCAGCCGCTAAGGGCACAGCTACCGCTGGGGCGGCGGGCGCCACGGTGAGGGCAGTAGCAACAGCGGGCGCAGTGTAGTCTACCTCATTATCAGCGGCTTCTGCCGTTTCCTCGGCAAGCTCCTCGGTGGGTGGGGCCACTACCTCGAAGCTCGTGGCGGCCGGTACTGGCGCCTTGAGGGGGCTAGGGCGCGGGGCAGGCTCAAACTCGGGCTCGCGCGCGGGCTCCATTACGGGCTCGAACTAGGGCGCGCGGGCTAGCGGCGCCTTGGCCGGGCGGCTGACGGCCGGGGCAGCGGCCGGCATTTCGGCCTCTAGCTCCTCGTCTTCCTCGTCTTCGTCCTTGCCGCCCAGGTTAAGGTTGAGGGACGTGATATTGAAGAAAAACACCACAAACATGATGAGCCCAAACGCCAGCAGCAGCACCGTGCCCCAGCCAATGAGCGAGTCGAGCCACAGCGCCAGCTCGTAGCCAGCGCCGCCGCTCAGCCAGTCGAGGCGGTGGGCCTGGGCCGCGCCGGGCAGGCTGGCATCGGTGCCGGGCTGCGCCAGCTGCACTACCACGTATCCCAGCAAGGCGCTGACCCACAGCATGGTGAAGAACCCCAGCGCCAATACATAGCTCACCGAGCCGGCAGCGCGCCGAAACACAATTTTGTAGCCCAGGAAAAAAACTATCGGAATAAGTGCGTACGACGCCAGCCCAAAGCCCCGGTAAATGAGCTTTTCGGCCAGCCACGCCCCTAGCAGGCCCAGCCAGTTGCCGGTTTCCTGGCCGGCCTCCTTCACGGGCACGGTGCCCAGGGCGGCCACCACGCTCTGGTCGGCGCGCCCGCTCAGCAAATACGAGGTGAAGGCAATGGTGAGGTAGAGCGAGCCCAGCAGCAGCCCAAAACCTACAAGCAGGTGAAAGCGGCGGTCGCGCACCAACGCCGTAAGCTGGCCCAGGCCGGGCACCGGGCCACGGGGGCCAGCAGGCCGGGCGGCCGGCGGCGGGCGGCGGCCAGCGGGGCTAGCCGCCGCCTTGGCGGGGCTAGCGGCCGGGGCGGCACCGGGCGCCGGGCGCGGCGTATTGCCCCGGGCCGGGCGCGGCGCGGCGCTATCGGCGGGCGGGCCCGGGCGGTTGGTGGCAGCGGGGCCACTCGGCGGGTTGCGGTAATTATTAGTGGCCATGCGCGGGCAAACAGAAAGGTCAAATCTACGCCAGCGCCGCCGCTTGCCGGCCGCTCCCTAAGTAAGCAGGGCGGTAGCGGCACACAGGTTTTTCACTTTCCTTTGTGGGTACTTTTTCCCCTTTATTTCTTCTGAATGCCAACATCTCTCCGCATTATTCGTCACTTCAGCATTGGTTCGCAGTGCATTACCGAATACGTGCCGGCCGAGCGCTGGCTGCGCACCAGCTGGCAGGGTTTCGTGTCGCCGGCCGATGCCGAGCAGGGTGCCCAGGCCGCCCTGGAGCCCTTGCAGAGCGGGCCCATTCCGTATCTGCTCAACGATAACAGCCAGGTTAAGGGACCGTGGTTTGACTCGGTGAGCTGGCTGCGCCGCGTGTGGGCCCCGCAGGCCGCGCGCCTGGGCCTGCGCTACGTGGCCCACGTGGCCCAGCCCCACACGGAGGCCGACCTGGGGTCGGTGCTGCAACGCAACCCGTTCGATAACTTATTTGAAATACAGGTATTTGCCACCGTGGAAGATGCCACTACCTGGCTGCGCGACTGCCAGCGCCAGGCCGACCACGCCCAGGCCGCTGGCCGCTCCCAACCCCAGGCCGGCCACTCGGCAGCCGCCTAGCTACTGCATAGCTGCTCACTCCCCGTCAGCTGCGGGGGTGAAACTCAGTGATGACTTGCCGCAGGTAGTCGCGGTCGAGGTGGGTGTAGATTTCGGTGGTCGTGATGCTGACGTGGCCCAGCATTTCCTGCACGGCGCGCAGGTCGGCGCCGCCCTCCAGCAGGTGCGTGGCAAAGGAGTGCCGCAGCGTATGTGGGCTGATTGTCTGGCGCAGCCCCGCCAGCTCGGCCAGCTTCTTAATGGTGGTGAACACCGTGATGCGCGACAGCGGCCGCCCGCGGTGGCTCAGAAACACGATGTCTTCGGCACCGGGCTGCACCGTTTGGTGCTGGCGCACGCCGCCCAGGTAAAAGTGCAGATGCTTCACGGCCTCGCGCCCAATGGGCACCAGCCGCTCCTTGTTGCCCTTGCCCAGCACCCGCATAAAGCCCTGCTCAAAATAGAGATTGGAGAGCTTCAATCCACACAGCTCGCTCACGCGTAGGCCCGACGAGTAGAGCACCTCCAGCAGCGCCCGGCTGCGCAGGCCTTCGCTGGTGCTGAGGTCGATGGCCGCCAGCAGGTTTTCGATATCCGGGTACGAAAGGGTATCGGGCAGGTGGCGGCCAGCCTTGGGCGACTCCAGCGTGTCGGTGGGGTCGATTTTGAGCAGGTCTTCCATGATGAGAAACTCATAGAAAGCCTTGATGCCCGAGAGCGTGCGCGCCTGCGAGGTGCTCGAAAGCCCTAGCTCGGTGAGCGTGGCCAGGAAATCGCGCAGCAGCCGCGTGGTTACCTGTAAGGGGCCCGCCTTGAGGTTTTCAAATTCCAGCCACTGCTGTAGCTTGCGCACATCGCGCCGGTAGGCCTCTACCGAGTTGGGCGAGAGCGACTTTTCCAGTTGCAGGTAGCCCTGAAACTGGCGGATGGCGGTGGGCCAATTCATTCCTAAAGAACAGCGTAAAGAGAAAATCTACCGGGAAACACGCCTGATAAAACCTGGCAGCGGCTAGCCCCGGCAACCTTGGGCCGCTGGCTGGGCTGCCAAAACAAGCACATTTTGGAGTGCTCCCGAGGTGCAAGTTCGGCAACGAAAAGCCCGGCCAATTTCTGGCCGGGCTTTTCGCTCAGTTATCAACCATCTTTAGCTGCCCAGCCAGCGCGGGCCCTAGTAGGTGCCCCTAACGTCGAAGCGCCCATCGGTGATGGTCATTGTTTTGCCCGTGGCGGCGTTCACGGCCGTAAACTCGAACGTGCCCGATATAATGTCGTAATGAGTAGTAATACCCAGCTTGGTAACAACTTGCGGCTCCACTTTGGTGATGGTGATAGAACCCGGGCCAGTGGCCGGGGTCTGGTACCGGCCATCCCGGGTGCAGGAGGCGGAGAACCCGTTGCTCAGCGTGTAGGTACCCGGCTTGATGGGCCCCGTACCCTGCACGTAGAGCGTGATAAGGCTGGTAACATTGGGTTTTTCATTTTCGGCCTGCACCTGAAACGAGTAGGCGAGCGGATAGTAGTCCACTTCGATTTTACTGTCCAGCGTCTGTTCGACAAAAGGCAGCCAAAGCTTGTTATCGACCAGGCAGCCAAATGTACCCTCCCCCTGCTGCGTGGCTTCGGGCAGCTTTTCGGTGAAAACATCCTCTACTTTCCGGCAGGCAGTGCTGCCAAGTAGTAAGCTCAAGCCAAACAGCGTAAGCCAGCGGTGCGGGTACTTGAATCTTATCATATCCTTGCAAATTACTTCTACCTTACCCAAAGTCAGCCGGTTCCGGCTCCGGGCCGTTTTTTGCCTGGCTAGCTGACTATTCTTTTGCTTTACTTTCATGAACATCCTCATCCTCAATGGCCCCAACCTCAACCTGCTGGGCCGCCGCGAGCCACACATCTACGGCACACGCTCGTTCGACGACTTTTTACCTGAGTTACAAGAGTCGTTTCCCGACCTCACGCTGACTTCCTTCCAGACCAACCACGAGGGCGCGCTGCTCGACCGCCTGCACGCCGCCGCTGGCTGGGGCGAGGTAGGCACCGAAGGGGCTAGCCAGGCCGTAGTGCTCAATGCGGGCGGCCTCACCCATACCAGCGTGGCCCTGGGCGATGCCGTGGCCGCCGTGGCCGGCGCGGGCCTGCCCGTTATCGAGGTGCACCTGAGCAACCTGGCGGGCCGCGAAGAATTTCGGCACACCAGCTACATCGGCAAGCACTGCGTGGGCAGCATCACGGGCTTTGGGCTCGAAAGCTACCGGCTAGCCCTTCACTACCTGCTAAGCCAGCGGCCCCGGCCGGTGGGTTTTGGACGCCGCTAGGGTCTGGCTGGGTCGCCAGGTGTAGCGGGCCGGCACTGAGGCAGGATAATATTGCATTCTACCCCTTAAACATAGCCTAAAGGGCGCATATGCCTGGTACTTTTGACAGATACTTCATTATCGTCAAAAGTATCGATGTTTCGTTTAGCTACCTGCGCCTGGCCGGCCCTTGCTTTCTTTTTATGGGCGGCGCCGCAGGCCGGGCGCGCCCAAAGCGCCTGCCTGCTGGCGCCCGTGGCGCTGGCCCAGCGCAGCCAGCAGGCCGCCTTGGTGGTAGAAGCCCGCGTGGCTAGCCAGCAGGTAGTTAGCCTGGGCGGCCACCTCGTAACGCGCAACACGCTGGAAGTCTACAAAGTGTTTCGGGGCCGGCTGCCGGGCAGCCCCCTGCAAGTGCTGACCCAGGGCGGCACGCTGGGGCTGCAACGCGAAGTGGTGAGCGGAGCGCTAGCCCTGGCAGTGGGCCAGCAGGGCATCTTTTTTCTGGAGGCCGACCCTGGCCAGCCGGGCGAGCTGCGCGCCTACGCCGGCCCGCAGGGGTTCATTGCCTACGACCTGGCTAGCCTCACAGCCAGCGAGCCGTTTGGGCGCTACGCCAGCATTGCGGGCGGGCTGTATGGCGCGGTGGCAGCCGGCACCGGCGCGGCCTACCGGGTGGTGGCCCCCAATGCCCGCCTGCAGGCAGCCACCGAGCAGTTGCAGCGCCGCGCCGCCACCAGGGAGCTAGCCGTGACGGCCCCGACCATCAGCGATTTTTCGCCCAAAACCGTGACGGCGGGCACCAGCTCCGCCACTACGACCAGTGCCGATGGGGTGCTCACCATTGTGGGCGCGGGCTTTGGGGCCACGCAGGGCACTGGCTACGTGCAGTTTCGCAACGCCGACGATGGCGGGCAGTCCTATACCCGGCCGCTGGCTAGCGACTACCTGAGCTGGAGCGACACCCAGATTCGGGTGCGCGTGCCTTCGGAGGGCCAAACGGGCAGCCCGGCGGGCACCGGCGCGTTTCAGGTGGCCGATAATAGCGGCGTGCTGGCTACCAGCGCCAGCGCCCTCACGGTGACCTACGCGCTCAGCAACATCACTTCCGGGGGCCTCAGCTACCGGGTGCGCCTCATCAGCCCCGATGGCAGCGGTGGCTATACGCTACAGTATGCCAGTAGCTTTCCGGCCGAGGCACGGGCACCTTTTGAACGTGCCCTGCGGGCGTGGCGCGCGCAGGCGGGCGTGAACCGCACCATCAGCACTACCCCGGCCCCGGCCGATGCTACGCAGTCGGACAAGGTGAATGTACTGCGCTTCGACGCCAGCCTGCCGGCCGGGGTGCTGGGCGTTACGAACGCCTACTACTCGGGCTGTGGCCCAAGCGGCGGCCCCCTGAACTGGCAGGCAGTGGAAACCGACTATACCTACGCGCCGGTGCCCGTGGCGGCCAACGGCAGTACCCCCGCCTATACCTGGAATTTTGCCACCACCGCGCCCACTAGGCAGCAGTATGATTTTGAGAGTGTAGCGCTGCACGAGCTAGGCCACGGCACGCAGCTCGCGCACATCATCTCGGCGACCGGCGTCATGAATTTTGCCATTGCCAACGGGGCCACGCGCCGCGCCCTCGACGCTGACGCCGACCTGGCCGCCGCCCGCAACATGGGTAGCTTCAGCACCAGCGCCACCTCAACGGAGCGGTGCGGCCGGGCCGCCTACCAGGAAGCCGCCGCCGAGGCCCCGCTACCGGTGCAGCTCGTGGCCTTCGGGGCCAGCTACCAGCCCAGCCAGGGCACGCTGCTAAGCTGGGCCACCGCCTCGGAAACCAACAGCGCGGCCTTTGTTGTGGAAAGCCAGGACGTGGCAGCCGGCCCCTGGCTGGCCGTGGCGCGCGTGGCCGCGGCCGGCAGCAGCGCCACCCCGCGCCAGTACCAGGCCCGCGATGCCCGCCCGCTGGCCGGCACCCGCTACTACCGCCTGCAGCAACTCGACCGCGATGGCACGGCCGCCTACTCGCCCGTAGTCAGCGTGGCAGCCCTAGCCACCGGGCTGGCCGCTTACCCCAACCCGGCCACCGGCACGGTGCACCTCACCGGCCCGCTAGCCCCCGGCGCCACCGCCCAGGTGCGGCTGCTCGATGCCACCGGCCGCTGCGTGGCCAGCCTGGCGGGCCCGGCCGGGCAGGCCACCTTTGAGCTGCCGCTGGCCGGGGTGCCGGCGGGCTTGTACCTGGTAGAGTGGCACGGCGGAGCTAGCCCCGCCCGCACCCGCCTGGTGGTGCAATAAGGCGCGGGGCGGGGCTTTTAGGGCTAGCCCCGCCCCTACCTTTGTACCATGGCAACCCTCCCGACTTATACCTTTAATCCCGGCCCGGCGGCCGTGTACCCCGAAGTGCGCCAGTACCTGGCCGACGCTTTTGAGGAAGGCTGGCTGTCGGCGCCGCACCGCTCCGAGCGCTTCATCACGCTCGTGCGCCACTGCCTCGACCAGGCCCGCCTCAAGCTCAACATCCCGCAAGACTATACCATCCTGTTTACCTCGTCGGCCACCGAGTGCTGGGAAATCCTGGCCCAAAGCCTGACGCCCCGCCGCTCGTTTCACGTCTACAACGGCTCGTTTGGGCAGAAATGGTTTGACTACGCCCGCGCCCTGCGGCCCCACTCCACGGGCCTCAAATTCGACATCAACGACGTGCCCGACCCGGCCACGCTGCCCTTCAACCCCGAGGAAACCGACCTGGTGTGCCTCACCCAGAACGAAACCAGCACGGCCACCCAGCTGCGCGACCAGTTCATTCTCAATACCTTCAACCGGCTGGGGCCGGCGCTGCTGGCCGTTGATGCCACATCGAGCCTGGGTGGGCTAGCCCTCAAGTTTATCAAGGCCGATGTGTGGTACGGCTCGGTGCAGAAGTGCCTGGGGCTGCCCGCCGGCCTGGGCATTATGGTGCTCTCGCCCCGCGCCGTGGCCCGCGCCCGCGAGGTGGGCGACAATGCGCACTACAACAGCCTAAACGCGATGGTGAAGCAGATGCTTAACTACCAAACCACGCACACGCCCAATGTACTGGGCATCTACCTCTTAAGCCGCGTATTGCAGGTCCGCGACGGTATCAAAACCATTGCGCCGCACCTCAACGAGCGCGCCCAGAAGCTCTACGATTACTTCGAGCAGGTGCAGCCGCTGGGTTTGCGCCCGCTTATCGAGAACCCCGAGGCGCGCTCTACCACTGTTATCGGCCTGCAAGGCCCGGCCGCCCTCATCGAGGAAGTGAAGCGCCGCGCCCGCGATGAGGCCGGCTTGCAGCTGGGCTCGGGCTACGGCGACCACAAGGCCACGAGCCTGCGCATCGCCAACTTTCCGGCCGTGCCCGATGCCGCGTTTGAGGCGCTGGTGCAGTTTTTTGAGAAAATCCGGAATGAGGAAGTAGTGCGGTAAATCGCTCGCCGCACGTGGGGACCTCACCCCCGGCCCCTCTCCCAAGGAGAGGGGAGCCGACCGCAGGTAAACGCTAGCAGTCGCCAAACAGTCGTCAGGCTCCCCTCTCCTTGGGAGAGGGGCCGGGGGTGAGGTCCCCGCGCATGGTCACCTTAGCTTACTATTCTTTTGATAACCCTGTTCACCGACGGTTCGAGCCGCGGCAACCCCGGCCCCGGCGGCTACGGCACCATTTTGCGCTACGGCCCCCACGAAAAAGAGCTGAGCCAGGGCTTCCGCCGCACCACCAACAACCGCATGGAGCTGCTGGCCGTGATTGTGGGCCTGGAGGCCGTCACACGCCCCGAAATTCCCATCCTCGTCGTGTCCGACTCCAAGTACGTGGTCGATGCCGTGGAAAAGCGCTGGGTTTTTGGCTGGGTCAAGAAGCCCGACTTCGGCAAAAAGGCCAACGAGGACCTCTGGCGCCGCTTCCTGCGCATCTACGAGCAGCGCAAGGTGTCCTTTAAATGGATAAAAGGCCACGCCGGCCACGCCGAAAACGAGCGCTGCGACGTGCTGGCCGTGCAAAGTGCCCTCGGCAAGGGCTTGCTGGTGGATGAGGGGTACGAAGCGCTGGGGTGAGCAGCTAGCCAGTAGCTTCACCGGCTAATATACCCAATGTTATGTCGTTTAGTGATGACTATTTACGCCGTATTGTAGACGCTGAAGTGGTGGGCAATTTTCCGCCTTTCACGCTCGGCAGTATTATTAAGACGGAAAATTATATCCGCAAGATGTTAGCGCGATTAGCTGCTGGCGCCGCCTTCGCAGTAGAAGCCGATTTTAACAGTTATGGCAGCGGCTTTGCCTCTTATGTCGAAGTAAAGCTCTCCAAGCTGGACGGCTCCGACAGGATAACGCTGGCACAGGGCCATCGCACCACCTACGACTATGATGGTTTGGTACTTTACATTTCCAGACTGACGCCTTACTGGTTCTACGGCGGCAGCAAGTGGTCAAAGAACTACGAAAATGGTCGCCACACAGGTGGTGCGTTTATGTTTTTGACACCAGATAGCCTAGCCGATATTAATAAAGCAATTTGGCAGCATGACAGCCAGCTGATAGAAGCTTTGTTACAAGAATTCCGCTATGGCCTGCTCACTCCCACCGAGCTTAGGCAACCGGCCCCTGCCGGCCTTGCCATTCCGACAGTACTGGCGGACAAGCCCTACAGCGTATTCGACTGTTTTTTTTACTGGGAGGATTAGGGCCTGCCCGGCT
>Ga0265797_10011758_pt1 | contig 10891 bp, 12 predicted proteins | sample P2T30metagenome_FD_192433 | JGI IMG/M metagenome (GOLD analysis project Ga0265797, IMG submission 192433) | Plant litter microbial communities from East Loma Ridge, Irvine, California - P2 T30 | ecosystem: Environmental > Terrestrial > Plant litter > Unclassified | place: USA: California... | reverse complement strand
TTGAGTTGATCGCTGGCGGCGCTAGAGAATCGAGCGAAATTGATCTTGTCGCTGGCGGCACCGAGGAGGATCTTTGCTATGCCATCGATGTACAGTAGCGCCAAAAACTGGCTTCCTGAACTCCAGGCTGTTTCTTTCTCAAACGCCGACTTGCTAAGTCTGCCGCGCTTCTGCTAGTCTCGAAGCAGCGTAGCACTCCCGGCCACCACCCTCATTACAAAAAATACTGGGACATCTTCCTTAACCTAAACCGGATTCAAGATTAGACGCGAGGTCCAGTTTGAACATAAGCTAAGAGTTCACAGAAATGAGACACAGTACTTTACACTAATGACTAATAGAAGAAAAGGAAAGGCATCCTGCTACGAGCCTGTAAGAAGAACATTCCCAAATTGCAAATACCATCAGGCTGCAAATGTTCCATGCGATACAAAAAGCACTTCGATCAAGCCATCACCAACTGACATATTGCTATAACAACATGGCGACAATGATTACAATGCTAGCCAAAATCAGGCGTAGTGCAAACAGGCTACGAAGAACCTGAATGACGTTCGCTTCTCTGTCAGTCGACATATCACCCATACTGCCGACTGCTTCCTCTCCTGCTAGTAGGACATCTTCTTCTTTCCACTGTGTCATTCGTCCTCAGAAGGCTGTAGTATTAGGGTGATCAACACCTAGTGCATCTGGTGACTTGTCAACGCACGAGCTCATGAGGTCGACTGCAGATTGACGCCGACCTAAATCCCTCAAAGTAAACGCCAGGTTGTTCATGCTTGTCAGCGTGTCTAGATGCCCTTCCCTGAGTACCTCCTTCCTCTTCTCCATTACCTCCACCTGCAGCTTCTCTGCCTTGTCCCATCGCCCTTGATCCGAGTACGTCGCTGCTAGGTTGTTGATGCTCGTCAGCGTGGAAGGATGCCCTTCCCTGAGCACCTCCTTCCTCTTCTCCATCACCTCCACCTGCAGCTTCTCTGCCTCCTCCTATCGCCCTTGATCCGAGTACGTCAGTGCCAGGTTGTTGATGCTCCTAAGTGTGTCTGGATGCTCTTCCCTGAGCACCTCCTTGCTCTTCTCAGCCTTGTCCCATTGCCCTCGCTGCAAGTACGTTGCTACTAGGTTGCTCATGCTCGTTAGCGTGTCTGGATGCCCTTCCCCGAGCACCACCTTCCTCTTCTCTATTACCTCCTCCTGCAGCTTCTCTGCCTTGTCCTATTGCCCTCGCCGCGAGTGCGTCAATGCTAGGTTGTTTATGCTCCCGAGCGTGTCTGGATGCCCTTCCCCGAGCACCTCCTTGCTCTTCTCCATCACCTCCTCCTGCAGCTTCTCAGCCTTGTCCCATCGCCCTTGATCCAAGTACGTCAGTGCCAGGTTGTTGATGCTCCTAAGCATATCTGGATGCCCTTCCCTGAGCACCTCCTTCCTCTTCTCCATCACCTCCACCTACAGCTTCTCTGCCTTCTCCCACTGCCCACGCTCCGAGTACGTCCCTGCCAGGTTGCTTATGCTCGTTAGCGTAGAGGGATGCCCTTCCCCAAGCACCTCCTTACTCTTCGCTATCACCTCTACCTGCAGCTTCTCTGCCTTGTCCCATTGCCCTCGCTGCGAGTACGTCAATGCTAGGTTGTTTATGCTCCCGAGCGTGTCTGGATGCCCTTCCCTAAGCACCTCCTTGCTCTTCTCCATCACCTCCTCCTGTAGCTTCTCCGCCTTGTCCCATTGCCCTCACTGCGAGTACGTCGCTGCTAGGTTGCTTATGCTCGTTAGCGTGTCTGGATGCCCTTCCCTAAGCACCATCTTCCTCTTCTCCATCACCTCCTCCTGCAGCTTCTCCGCCTTGTCCCATTGCCCTCGCCGCGAGTGCATCAATGCTAGGTTGTTTATGCTCGTCAGCGTGGAGGGATGCCCTTCCCCGAGCACCACCTTCCTCTTCGCCATTACCTCTACCTGCAGCTTCTCCGCCTTGTCCCATTTCCCTCGCCTCGAGTACGTCAAAGCCAGGTTGTTCATGCTCCCCAGCGTGTCTAGGTGCCCTTTTCCCAGCACCTGCTTTCGACTATCGAGAGACCGCCTTTGCATGCGCTCAGCGTCGGCGTAAGCACCTGTTGCTGAGGCGTAGTTTCCACTACGAAGAAGCAAAGAAGCCTGCCGCAGGATTGTCTTTTGGCTTGCCACCTCTGTGTGAAATGCCGCAATGGCATGTGGAAACAACGAACGACACAACTCCCAGGTATCGAAGCTGCCAGTGGGAAACACCTCGTACAGGTTGTAGATGAACTGAGAGCCCCATCGCTCGAGCTGCCTGTTTGCTTTGAGCCACTTCTTGGTCGCATGCTGCACAAGCCTGTGCATGTCGAAAACTGTTGTGTTTGGGATCACTGAGATGAAATAGTAGCTGCTCAGAGTCCTGATGTCCATTTCCAACGCTTCGGCATTGCCGGCAAGCGGTACTTCATCAATGTCGCTTGAAACATCAGATCTGCCATCTTCGTGACCTTGACCGGCAGCCATGTTGCCCCCAGTTCGTGCCACCTCTCCTCGGCCAATCTCAGACTTTGTCTGGTTGCTACCTCTCTCATGCAGAAGTGCCTCTGGGATAGCCTGGCGATCGAAGAAGCTCATCAGCGAGAGCAAGTCAGCCGCTGACGGCCGTACTTGGCGTATGTGGTTGAACGAGATTTGCCAGGTGAGCATGATCGAATTGCTCGCCTCTAGATCCCGTTGGAGGTCTCGTTCATCCAGATCCAGAACACTCGCGTCCGACTTGTCGCACTGCTCCAGCTTGTATAGGTACTGCTGTATCGAGCACCTGCCGTCACTTTGGCATATGTGTGCAGCTGCCTGGACGAGAGCAAGAGGCATGAAGTCCAGTTCTCGTACCAGTCGGGGTGCGTGCTGATCGGTGTACCATATATCCAGCTTCTTGCGAAGAAGTGCCAACGCTTGCTCTTTGTTCATTGGCTTGACAGCGACAATGTCCTTCCAGTATACGAGCTCTTTCGCTACTTCCTTGGTCCTTGACGTGACCAGAACTACGCCATGGTCGCACTGAGGAAGGTATTCTAACCGCGCTTTCGTGTACTGGATACTCGTAGTAGCAACGCCAGCTTGTTCACCGATCTTGGATCTCTCGAGAAGCACACGAGCATCGTCGGCATTATCCAGCACGATTAGCCATAGCCCATTGCTCACATTGCTCAACCAATTGTGGAGCAGCTAGAACACGTTCTCTTTTGGGTCCTTCCGCCCACAGATTTTCAGTTGGTCCAGATTGTCGTGCACGCTCTGCTTGAAGCGAGCGGAGTTGCTCACATACACCCATAGTACCCATGTCTTAGGCGACTGTTGTCTCAGCTGATACGCATACTCGATAGCAAGTTGCGATTTTCTGTGCCTAGTCAGCTTGTGAGCGAAGCCGCGACCCAACGTCGGATTGTGCCTACCCTACCCCGCCCAGCCCCACAAGCGCGACCCTGGCTGCGGGTCGTGAAAGCTTCGAGTTGATCTCTTCGATGAGCGAACGGCGCTGAACGTAGTCTGGGTCGTGCTGGAAGGGCACGGTGGAGAGAGGGTCGGGTGAAGTCTCTGGAAGCTCTAGCGGGAGATCTGCCGTTAGTGTTGCGAAGCTTACAACAGTGGTAAGTTGGCTTACCGGGCGCATTGTGATGATAATGAGTGCTATTATGTCCGATCTGGACACCAATGTTGCCACTCCCAAAAACGGTATCGTAAGTGCAAGTGGCCATGTTGAAATATTTAGTGCAAGCAGAGGGCTATCGAACAGGAGTTGCATGAAAGAAGAGAGTATAGCCTCAGCTACAATAATGCAGATGAGGGCGGACACGCCGACACGGGCTGCTACATCAGCTGGCCAATACTGCGCCACCTACGTGCCACTACGTAGCGCGCGCAGCACCATGCACGCCTCGTCTAACGTTGCAAGTAGCCTTAGAAGGAAGGTCATTGTGCCGTGCAAGAGGAATAGCGACGTTGTCTGCCGCTGTTGACAAGACTCTCCGCGCGTTGACTCTAAACTGCTCATGCTATAGCTATCCGGCTTTTCCACTGCTACAACAAGCAGCATACGACTCTCTGGTCAAGCTCGTGTTCCAAAAGATGCAGTGATCGCGGCACAGAACAGCTATATAGCTCCCGGACGGCAGGCCTGAGTAAAAGCAAGAGTTGAACATGCGTGTAAGCGAAGATGCAGGCAAGCACGCAGTATTGACCTTGGCAGACTCAGCCTTCCATCGTGATGTTCACATGTAGCCCTGCATATAAGCGGTGACCTGTCCAAGGCTGGATTTCTCTTCATGAAGCATTCCTCAAGAAATAGTCTAGCAAGCAGTCCGACTAATACCGTTACGAAACACCTTTGTCAGTTCCTCGCCGGAACCCTTTCGATATGGCCGAGCCGGCAGGGCTCGCCGTGGGCATCCTTGCCTTAGTAGGGCTATTCAACAATGCCGTCGACTGCTTCAGCTACGTTCAGGCGGGACGCAATCTAGGGGAAAGCTATGTAACCTGTCAGATCAAGCTTAGCAACGCACAATTGAGGTTCACTCGGTGGGGGGAGGCTGTCGGTCTCACGAGTGACATACAGCATGAGGCGCAACTTGACTGCGACACGATCGCTCGAAACTTTGATGAAGCCAACCTTCGCAAAGCAAAGACACGCGTCTCTCACATCATACAACTCTTCGCCGATGCTGAGAGAGTGTCACAGAAACATGCACCTCACGAGAGCATTTCAGACCAGGGTCCACACTCTGAAGATGACCGCAAGTCTTTGGAGCTGGCAGAGCAGGTGCGCAACATAGCTCTCAAGAGGAAGAACAAGAACAAACTCGTGCAGAAAGTGTCGTGGGCCTTGTACCAGGCCGAGGCGTTTAAGGAGCTGCTTAGTGATGTTGCGGACGAAGTCAGAAACCTGGAGGAGCTGTTCCCAGCCCTTGAGACTACTTGTCAACAGCTGGTGGAGAAGGAAGTTAACGATCTAAGCACTTCGACACAACTGCTCATGTTGAAAAAGTCGGCAGCCAGTGAAGAGGTGCAAGATCAGCTCCTAGCAGCTGCCTTGGACAAGAAGCTTGCTCAGACAGCTGGAAGCTCGACCACCATCTACAACAACTCGTTCGGCAGTGGCAACAAAGGCTTCCAGTCTGGGCATGTGAGTAGAGGAACTTTTTCGTTCGGCCAGTGATGAGACGCAAGCTTACGGCGATCTCATCTCACAAGACATTAATGCCTTGGTGAGCGGTGGTAGTATGGAAACGGGGGCTCTAAGGACTACGAAGATTAGAAAGTGGACACGTTATTTTAGCACCACATCTGGATGACAGCCGAATTCCTTTACCTATTCGTTGGGAGCACTGTGTTGTAATAAACGTGGTGTACTGTGTGGATTCCACTATGATCGCAACACGTGACCTACGTCTTTCTTTATGCCGTCATTTGTACCACTAATTCTAGAAGCTTCCACGCTGGTGTCATGCGCCCGTCGCCCACCCCAACTCCTTACGCTGTACTGTGGTTCGGCTCACTCCTCGGGAGGATAGTATCGCGGTAGTGCAAACAGCCATGGCGAGCCCTTACCTCATAAGCGAAACAATCTTATAGGAGCTGGAGGATTCCTGGGGTGGCCGCAATGCAATGCAGGCTGCAAGCGCTATAATAGGTCTCACTCCGACCGCGCCGATCGCGCAGGTGGCTGCACGGCCTGCCGGCCTAGTCCCGAACCAGACCACTACGGAACAAGTGTCGCAAAGTCAGCCGACCGGGCTTCGACTGCTTCAGCTAGAAGAATGGGAAGACGGTCATCTGTACCGAGCAGCATCCACTATGCTGTGGAATGGAAGGTCACACACAGCGAGAAGAACAAAAGGAACAAGAAGGTGGTGTCGAGAGATACGGAGCAGGACGTCGTCCTCGCGCCAGCCGCGTACTGGACACAGATCCTCTAGCCTAAAGTCAAGCGTGTGCTGAGGAAGAAAGTAGGGCCTGAGGGGAGGCCACGGCCGGAGGAGACAGTAGTGATAGTGTTAGTGAACGATCGCGTAGAGCGGAAGCTCACTAAACAGTTCGAGGGCCTAAACGTCGAGTGGGGTACCGTAGAAGCCCAGCTGGTAGCGTGAGGCGACCGCTTCCGCTACGGGAAAAAACTCAGGGTAGATCTGACTTTCCACCATGTAGATCACGTCAGCGTGCCGAAAGATGGTCCCTCTGGACGCAACAAGCGGGGCCGGCAGTCTGCTACTTAGCGCATGCTGACTGAACTAGACGAACAGACGGAGCGGGACCAGGGTCCAGGCCAAGGGGCGGTGTGGCGTCAAATATACGAGCTCATGCGGTGCCCTGGGCCACTATGCTATCTCGGCCCCCACTATTGGCGCGACATCGCGGGGAAGAAGCACTACCGACTTTTGACACACCAACTCAAGCGTCTAGTTCGTTACAAGGAAGAAGGCAACAAGCTGGAGAACCACAATGACGTTCTAGAGGACGTGCGACAAGAGTTGTATGCGGTAGAGCAGCAACGTTTCGAGCACTAGCAAAAATCGAAGCATGCCCTAACGAGTAGCGTGCCGCTAATACAGATCACTAACATGCTACCGGGACAGGATCGGACAACAGGAAGGACGTCTCTAGATCGTTAAGGTGAGGCGGCGAGGCCGGAGCGTCTCAGAATAATGGGTCAGCGAGATGTTGTCGTGTAGGAATACACGAACTAGCAACGATCTCAAGTTCTGAGTAACGATTTGAAGACGCAGTATGTCAAGGCAGGCGATGCGGTGCTGAAACACGGTTGGGACCTTAAACAGCTGCATAGACGCAAGAACACAAAGTTCTTAGTAGACGAAGGTATACTCGAAGGTATTGCGGAGCGATTCGTTAAGGACATCAGCGAGTGGGTTCAGGGCAGGCAAAGCGAGAGCACTTGAACGGGCTGAACACATAGACAGACATTATGTTTGGTGTTATGGTTTACTGTACTACGGATCTTTCAGTCAAGGCATATAGGTAATATCGAATTTATGGGTGCGTTATTGTCAACCCCGAATGTCTGAAGTGCCCTTCGGCACTACTTGCCCTCGAACCTACTGTCGTGAGGTACCACTCTAGGAATTCTGCGAACCCTATCGCTTGATCCTGCTCCTAGACGCACCATTCCTTCTTAACAAAAGCTTTAAGCTCCGCAAAGAACTCCTCGATCGGATTCAGGTCCGGTGAATATGGCGAAGCGTAGACGAGGATGACACCAGCATCGTCGCACATCTGTCTGATGTTTGGCGTGTAGTGAAACGAAGCGTTGTCCATCACTAGCACGGACTTCGGCTGAGGCCATCTGCCGCAGTGTAGCAGCAGTTCCTGTACATAATCTTCGAAGACAGAGCCATCGGTCGTACCTTCGTACACCTTCGCGTACACAATGCCATCCTGTGCGTAGGCAGGAAGGATCTGGTATCGCTCGCCTCGGCGAAAGCGAGCTACCTACACCGGTGTCACTCCTCGGGGCGACCATCCGGTCCGTCTGTACCCTACGCGCTTGTCACAACCCGACTCGTCGACGAACACTAGCTGATAGGAAGCGTACTGCGACATTCTATAGAGATGGAAGTCGCGCAGATCCGCATTCCGTTCCTGCGCCACATACCGCGCCTTCTTCTTCGACCAACCCATAGACTTCAGAACCTGCCCTATACTAGATCTTGCTACTTGTACTTTAAACATCTCTTTTAGGAAAGCTACCATCTCTTCTTCATACAGCGTTGGTTTTTCGAGGAGGTGCTCCCGAAGTGCGGCTTTCATCGGCGGCGTGATCTTTGCTAGACGACCTCCTCCGTTTGATGGCGCCCTAGTAGATCCGAAGTGGAGGAGGTTCGAGCGGGCAGATCTTACTAAGCGTTCGCTGCATTCAACAGTGGCTGCAATCTCTGCATCGGAAATCGTAGCCTCGAGCAACATGCCTTGCAAGAGGCTATGTTGAATCGTAGTGAGGTTTAGCGCCATCTGCGCTCTTCACCTGCTTGATGATTGGGTCATCGACTCGGAGAGTCGCATCGGATGGCGGATTTGAGGATCGACACGAGATGCAATAGACTGTGGTATACTATATAGCGTAAGATGGCCTAAGGTTCGTGTTCCAGATCATGTCTAGTCCGCCAACTCCTTCTATCCACGTGGCAGCATCCCCGCGCTTGCTGGTCGACGCCTATTGATCAGCTCGACACTAAGCTGTTATTAGCTAAGATGCTTCACTCTTTTAGGGTTAGTGTTGGGATAAAGCACCGCCGCGCGAGACACGAGGAAACTAGTAATACTGCTCCTGATTAATACTGAACTACTCTAAGGTTAGATGATACGTTAGCTATAACTAGTCGGCGTTTTCTCGATGTACACACTGGTTATATGATGCCTGATGTCATCAATGATCAATTGGATAGGGACAGAAAAGGCAGAGGACTTTGTCCATTCGCGAAGCAATAGGAAAATACTAAGAGCTGCACGTTCATCAGCGCCTGCTACAGTGACTCGGATAGCGATCACTTATTAGCGGTATCATAACCGGGAGGATATCCATCATATCAGGTACAGTACTTGTAGTGGCAATTAATATTGTGATGCTAGCGATATCATTGACATCGCGAAGTAAGCTCATCATGTCACATAATAAGCTACGGCACTTGGAGTAGGGCGAGGACTCGCAGGTTCAACACGATACTACATGCATCGTTGTACATAGCAATTTGATCACTCGTGTGAGCGTGATCTGTACGGTGCTATCATATCCTATTCCCCGATGTGTGTACTACTCTAACCTACACATGTTGTATACTGCTACTTTGTCGTATCTGCCCTTGCCCGAGCCGCACTATCCCACGTCGCGCGACCCGGCTGTATCACTCGACTGAGCTCTATTGAGCCGTTTGTCCTCTCATTGAACATAAATGCCCCTTCCGTCGAAAACAGGTCTCTTTCAGGAGAAGACGAGGCGCCTCTAACAAACGATAAAGCTCTTCCACAACCTATCGACAACACCTTCATAGATGGCAATCATGGCTTCGCCGGCATAATCACAGGCCACGTCAAAGCTGAGTTCCACCACTACGCGCCAGGTACTGTACGACTTGAACACGCCTAGGTCCCATACTGTGACCTGAAAGCTAACAACAAATCTCACGCTATAGCCTCTAGAGACTCCGCCGAACCCGCTTTCCACCGTGCCCTTCCGGTGCGACCCAGACTACGTTCAGCGCAGTCCGCTCTTCGAAAAGATCGGCTTGAAGCTTTCACAACCTGCGGCCCGAGTCGCACTTGTCGGACTAGGTGGGGTAGGGTAGGCTTGATCCAACGTCAGAAGCGGCCTCACTCACAAGCTGACTAGACACAGAAAATCACAGCTCGCTATCGAGTATACACATCAGCTCAGACGGAAGTCGCCTGAGACATAGGTGCTATAGGTGTACGCGAGCAACACCGCTCGCTTCGAACAGAGCGTGTACAACAATCTGGACCAACTGAAAGTCCGTAGGCGGTAGGACACAAAAGAGAACATGTTCTAGTTGCTTTACGATTGGTTGAACAATGCGAGCAACGGGCCATAGCTGATCGTGCTGGACAACGCTGACGACGCTCGTATGCTGCTCGACAAATCCAAGATTAGTGAACAAGCTGGCGTCACTACCACGAGTGCTCAGCACACGAAAGCGCAGTTAGAATACCTTCCTTAGTGCGACCATAGCACAGTTCTGATCACATCAAGGACCAAGGAAGTAGCGAAAGAGCTGGTATACTAGAAGGACATCGTCGCTATCGAGCTAATGAACGAAGAGCAAGCATTAGCACTTCTTCGCAAGAAACTGGATACATGGTATGCCGAGCAGTACGCACCCCGACTGGCACAGGAACTGGACTTTATGCCTCTTGCTCTCGCTTAGGCAGCAGCATACATATGCCAAAGGGATGGAAGGTGCTCGATCCAGCAGTACTTAGTCAAGCTGGAGCAGTGCGACAATTCCAAAGCGAGTGTTCTGGATCTGGATGAACGAGACCTCCGACAGGACCGAGAGGCGAACAACTCGATCATGCTGACCTGGCAGATCTCCTTCAATCACATCCGAGAGGTGCGCCGGTTAGCAGCCGACCTACTATCCTTGATAAGCTTCTTCGATCGTTAAGCGATACCTGAGGCGCTAGTGCAAGAGAAAGGCAGCGGTTAGGCGGAGGGACAAGGTGAGGGCTCGACAGTTGACGCCAAAGCTGGCGAGAGAAGTAGTGAAGATGCCGGAGGTGGTGCCCCAGGCGAGTCCAACGTCGAAGGTCCCGTCGACAAAGTAGAAGAGCACGAGAAGGACATTGTCGTGTTGCGAAACTACAACCTTGTCTCATATACTACTGATAGCACGGCTTTTGAGATGCACAGGCTAGTGCAGCTTGCAACGAAGAAGTGGCTCACAGCAGCAAGGCAGTTCGATCGCTGGAGCGCGCAATACATTAGCAATCTGGAAGAGGCCTTCCCTACCAGCGCATTCGACAACTAGGCTACATGCCAGGTGCTCTTCCCACACGCGGTAGCAGCTCTTCACACCGAGGTGACTGGCCGGAAGACAGTCCTGCAGCAGGCGTCTTTACTTCTTCGCAGCAGACAGTATGCTTCGGCAGCAGGCGTGTATGCTAATGCTGAGAAGATGGAGGAGCGATCTCTCGAAGCTCGGCTGAACGTGCTCGGGGAAGGGCATCCAGACACGCTCAGGAGCATAAACAACCTAGCAGCGACGTACTCGCAGCGAGGGCAATGGGACAAGGCGGAGAAGCTGCAGGTGGAGGTGATGGAGAAGAGCAAGAAGGTGCTCGGGGAAGGGCATCTAGACACGCTTAGGAGCATCAA
>Ga0265797_10011757_pt1 | contig 10891 bp, 13 predicted proteins | sample P2T30metagenome_FD_192433 | JGI IMG/M metagenome (GOLD analysis project Ga0265797, IMG submission 192433) | Plant litter microbial communities from East Loma Ridge, Irvine, California - P2 T30 | ecosystem: Environmental > Terrestrial > Plant litter > Unclassified | place: USA: California... | reverse complement strand
TTTTCGTTAAGGGCGCCCAAACCCACTGGTTCGTACATCTTGACACCAATCTTTAAAACCTCGACATCATATCACTATCAGTAGAAAGGCCTCTCCGCGCCGTACGCCAGATCATACAATTTGTTGTACTGCAGCTTCCACTCCCCACCATGCTTGACCCAAGTATTCTCGCTTCGATACTGGATGCGCCAGGTCTTGGTCTTGTCGCCGAGAGCACCTTTGACATAGTGCCAATGATCGACGCTAAAGTTTAGTTTCGTCAGTATCCAGACCCCTGCCCGTGAATACGAAAGTGCATGCAACTCACTACGAGCTAGTCTTGGCTTGATTCCCTTTCTCTTCGAGCAGCAAGAAATTCGTGGTCTGTGGATGCGACAGAAGGTTCGAATTAGCATCAACTCCCGCCCGACAACAAGAATCATCTCGCATCCTGATCATCCAAAATGGCCCACAACATACCCGATGCACAGTCTTTGCTCCTGCCCCGGCCTGCCGGAATCTAGCCTTGACTTGATCGCGGCCTCGGAGCACACCGCCTGTGAAAGGTTGCAGAGCCGTCGCATCGATGACCACATCTCGTGTCATCACGGCGTCGAACTTGTCGTATTGCTTCTGATCGGTGGCGTCGGCGATTTTGTGCGAGGTTTGGGTGATGTCGCTGAGCGCACTGGCTTGGATGAGGGAAGAGAGGGTGATGAGAAAAAGGTGAGGACGGCGAAGTACATGAATGGTTTTGAGTGGACGAGTCTCTTCTGGGGGATGTTTGCTGTGAATTGGATTGGGCGATGTGGTTGCGGTATGCTATCTTCTGAGCAGATCTTGGGCGGATGGATAGATCTATTTGTACACTCGTCTGTGATGTGAGGCTGCTCAGCTTGGTATTCGCGGATGGTATGAGATCCCAAGACATGTCACGCGAGAATCACGCTTCGCTAACGTTTTGTCCTACTCTTGTACACAATGTGGGCTTGGTAGACTGACTGGACCGCGGAGACTTGATGCCTTGAGACAGACGCTGACTGCTGATGTGTATGGTATGAGAGACATCAACATCGTTTTTAAGCACTCGGCTTTCCAAGGCTATCGATCAGATCATGAGATTGATGTGGGACAACTACTTCCTCGCTTCCTTGAACCCAATGTGACTGCAGAATACGGATTGCCGCATGTCATGAGTCCGCACATCTTGGCTAGTGGTAGCACAGGCTGTCGATGACAGAGACGACAGCTAATCGAAACGACACTAGTACAGGAGATGTAGATACCATGACGTGGGAGATTTCAACATGAATCAGGAGATTCGAAGAGGTTGAGTGCAATATATTGATCCAGTTCATGCTCGACCAAGCGATGCGCCGTCTCTCTGGTCGTAACATGGCGCTTCGATGCCATAGCCCATATTGTAAATCTTCATGTACTCCACCTTCCAACTCCCCTGCTCCAAGACCCATCTATCGTCGCGCCGATACCAGATACGAAACGTCTGGATGGGATCATTTAGTGCACCCTTAACCCAATGAGAGTACGCGATACTGTGTAGGATTCACGTTCAGCGCACATGACGATGGTAAACTGGATGACCATTCAAAGCGACTTACTAAGAATTGACCCTCGCTCTGCTGCGGCCATAAGTCTCCATCACAAGGACGTTCGCGACGAGATGTGACGTTCTGGCTCCGTCGGCTGCGTCGTGCTGAAAGACTTCTATGACTTCGTCCAGTCCGTTAGCAATGCCGCCTTTGGCGGGGAGCAGATCGGTCCCGTCGAAAGTCACATTCTGGGCCACAACAGTGTCGAAGGCAGTCCAGTCTTGGCTGTCGATTAGCCACGCAAGTTTGTAGTTGGCTTGGGTAAGCCCGGTGATCAGTGAGACTGGTACTGATGAGGCGAGACTAGCTAGAGCGGCGAATAGCAGCCAAAGGTAGGCGAAGGCAAAGCTTTTGAGCAGCATCATTTCTTGAGCAGGGAAGAGTAGTTGAGTTGAAGGATCTCGATGGATGAAGGCGGTCAGTGAGTAGGCCGTCCATGGACTTTTTATATGACCTCCCTCTGGTATGCATACATCGTTTTCCCGCAGCTGTAGCTTGCAGATCATCTTAGAGATTTCTTTCATAGACCCTGGTCCTTCCCACATGCCTCAGCTGCATAGTTGATGGCTTGAGGCTGATGTCGGACAATGCTGAAGTTTCGCGAATCCATGCAGGGACCTTTGGTAGTACATGCTGAGTATGCTACTCGGCAGGCTGTCTACTTCGACGTGACTGGACCTCCGTACGAGAATGTTGACGGACATGCTCGGCCTATCAGGATTAGACATCGACTTGATGTTGGCAAGTTTTGGGGCATACCCAAGCTTTTCTTATCTTGCAGCGGCTTTGATCTATCGATTCAAATAATGCTATGCCATTATTGCCGGAGCATGCTAATTGATACATTCTATGGGTCGAGTTTACTCTTTAAGTCATACATAGGGGCTCTACGTGTAAAAATAGTGTAATAAGAATGAAGATTGATACATTGTGACCTTGAAATCATTTGTTCCAGGGTTAGGGGATAGGGAAGTCGCATTGGCCTTGTGAACTTGAACATCGGTGATCGGTGAAACTCGCGCTGCCTCTGAGGCGGCACACCAGTCCCAGCCTCCTCCGGTGTCTACACAGATTCCTACAGAGAAACCCGAAAAGCGCCAGCGGAGGTAGTGCTGATAGAAAGAATGGAAGTATGATACTGACGGGTAAAGTGGATCCTTTGATGTTGGCCGAGATAGGCGACTCTGCAGCCGGCACTGGACCACTTGTCGGGCAACAGTTTACTGCTATAGCAGGCATTCGAAGTCTCAAGGAGTAAGGTGCATCTCTTTTGAACTATTCCGAGAGTTCAACATGGCGAAACAAGATCAAGAGCTTCACGTACCGATCGTTGACCTGTCTCCAAGCTACACCTCCTCGGTAGGCAGACAGCAGGTGGCAGATGAGATTCGGCAAGCGTGTCTGTCCAGCGGCTTCTTCTACATCACATCGCATAGCATCCCAACTCTCGCTTGCAATGGAGTGCTACAACAGGCATCGCATCTTTTGAAGCACTCTTCACTTGCCGAGAAGCGGTGCATCCACATTGACAACTCGCCTCATGGATATGGCTGGGAGCCATCGGAGTCGACATCAATAGCTGGTGACGTAGAGACCAAGGAGGCCTTCAATTGGTGTTACTCAGACAATCTGGATCCAACAGGCGGTGACGGGCAGTATGTGCAGCTCGATGGCTCACGGACGAAGGAACTCAATCAGTGGCCAAGCGAGGATGCCGTACCAGGATTCTACGATGCAGTCAAGACATACTATGGAGAGGCATTGGTTCTTGCACGCCACCTCTGCCGGCTGTTCGCTCTCTCGCTTGAATTACCAGAGAACTACTTTGACAGCAAGACGACGCACCCGAGCGCTAACTCCAGGATAATGTTCTATCCCACGGGCGGGCCGGTGTCAGACGATGTTGGTTTGGGTGCTCACACGGACTACCAGTGCTTCACGATCCTACTCTGTTCGTCAGCGCCTGGCTTGGAGATCATGTCGCCGTCAGGTGACTGGGTGCAAGCTCCATCTGTACCGGGAGGGCTCGTTGTCAATATCGGCGACATGATGATGCGCTGGACTAATGGCTTGTACAAGAGTACGATGCATCGGGTGATAAATAGGACAGGCGAAGAGCGCTACAGTGTGCCGCTGTTCTTCGGCATCAATAACGACGAGCTAGTAGAGGTATGCCGCCCGCCCCCATGAATACATGAATTGTACTGAGTTGTGCCACAGACATTGCCCACATGCGTGACGGATGAGAACCCGTCCATATATCCACCGATCAAGGCCGGCGAGTACATCTTGCAGAGATTGAATGCTACTCGGGAAGCACCTGCGCCTCCCTGTAGTCGGACGCTTCAGACCTGAGCGTATTGCCAAGTTCAGCCCTTGTCGCAGGCATGGAGATATCACACTTTATGCACGCTCATGCAGTCAAGCACTGATCAGAATGGTACACCCAGCAGCAAAAGAGGTATGGACCTTCGTCCACGATTTTCGTCGTCCACGATTTTTACGATAGCTATTCACCGTACAAGAAGTCATACCGCCACTCTTCCTCCGGTGTCGCAATGTACTTGATGCTAGTCGGATGTTTCTTTCTTGCCGGTAAGATCCTGCGAATGTACAAGTCGCCCACGTCAATAGGTGACGGCTTCTCCTGGCCCTCTTCGAGACAGGTGTCCAGAACCTGCAATTTTGCGCCCGGATCCGGCGTCAAAAAGAAAGGTATGGAGTACCTTCGCTCTCCAGTCTTGTTCCTGACACGGTGTACCGTTGCCGGGAATATTTCATTGGTTTGACGCTCCAGATATTGTCCCACGTTGCAAACGAATGTTCCGGGCTTTGGCGGAGCATCGATCCAAACGCCGTCTTTGTTAAGCACTTCGAGCCCACCAATGGCATCCTGCAAGACCAGCGTGAGCCAGCTGAAATCGGCGTGCGCACCGAGACCATTGGCATTTGCACCACTGTCGGGTGGCATAGGCGGGTAATGCAATGCTCGCATTCCAGTAATGGGGAACTTGAAGTACTGTTCAAATGCCCTTTCGTCGTTTTGGAGTGCGAGCGCAAATAGTCGCATGAGCTTCATGGCTAGCGGCTGTACCACAGAGTAGTACTGATACATGCTTTCCCGGAACCATGGAGCTGATTTGGGCCAAATGTTTTGAGGCTGCTTGATGTGAGATGGTGGCTCTTCGCCGATTTTGCCACGGTAGTCTTGCTCCGGCTCAAGGACACAGTCGCCCATTGTGAAAGCTTCTTTGAGGTCGCCTTTGGTTCTCGGGTCGAGTTGAGTCTCCATCATTGGCTCGTAGCCGCGCATGGCGGGGTTCTTGTGCATGTGTGCATCCATTTTATCCTTGTGGTCGAGGGCGAAAAACAACTTCATAGCGTCGAATATCGCCTTTTGCTCTGACTCAGAGACCTGACATCGAGTTAGCGAGCCAGTTTGCTTCGGGAAGTGAACCGGGCAAACAAACGCCATGATTAGCAATGTAGAAGAACCCTGACGTTGAGCAAGCATCGTAAAGCTGTCGAGCAATGGCTCTGCGGTCATCGGGTGAGAGCGAGTCTATCTGGGAGATATCGATGACCGGAATCGAGGTGAAACTGCCTTTGCCGCCAGAAGTGCTCTGCACCCTGCGATACGACAGTTTCGAGCCCGCGTGGAAGTAGACGACCTGCGACCCTGTCAGACTTCGTTGCACGCGACTTTCCCACTGTATACCTACATCATCTTCATCTTGCAGTGAAGTCTGCGCGGCGGGAGCGAATTGTGGTGCCATGCTGATATCGGCTGGAGACGTGACTGCAATGCACACGACGAGTTACCGACATTCTTCGGAAGTCGTAGAGTCTTATCGCCCTAATGGCAAGTATCGGCCAACGGATGCCTATCTCGCATCATGGTGAACGGCCAAGGTATGATCTTCCCCACTTTCGCCGCCTATATCGATAGGCGTACAGCTGCATCTTGATAGCACTGACTCGCGGAACAGATACAAGGCATTAGATGATCACCTTTATCTCTCAGATGTAGGTCCTTGATGCTCTGTAACAGAGTAGACACGTCTTTCAACACTCGCGCGCCATGGGCTTCTTGAAGGAAGCATTTGGATCGTCGTATGGCAATAACAAACCGAAATTCTTTTGGTAGGTCGGACATACCGCTATCAGAACAAGGGACTGATCTTTCCAGGTGGTACCCTCACGGTACTCCTGCAAAAGAGAAGAAGCTACTCACCAAGATCGACTTCTTCATCTTGACCTATTGCTGTCTAGGGTGAGCGAACTTATCTGAGATCGCTGTGCCATAGGGAGTCAACTGACAGCGAGCACAGATACTTCGCCAAATGGTTGGATCAAGCCAATCTGAGCAATGCATACGTTAGCGGCATGAAGGAAGATCTGTCGATGTACGGCAACGAGTTCACACTTGCAACCACTCTAATGAACATCGGGTCGATCTTAGGAGGCATACCGAGTAACCTGCTCATCACCTGGATCCCGCCGAGATACGTCCTTCCTGGCTGTGAGATAGCCTGGGGGTTCATCACAGTTGGGACATATGCCGTGAAGACACCAAAACAGCTTTACTACCTTCGCTTCTTCCTTGGCCTGCTCGAGGGCACTTCCTTCGTCGGCATACAATACGTCCTTGGCTCGTGGTACAAAGCCACTGAGATTGGCAAGCGGACTGCGATCTTCTCCTGTTCGGCGTACGCTGGCACAGCCTTTGGAGGCTACATCTTTTCGGGAGTATTGGCTGGCATGAACGGTTACAAAGGCATGCCTGCCTGGCGATGGGCTTTCGTTGTCGACGGTGTCATAACAATTGTGATCGGCCTCTACGGCCTGGCCTTCTTTCCCGATACTCCGGAAAAGACGACCGCTTTCTACTTGTCACAGGCCGAGCGTGAGCGTTGCATCGAACGCCTCGCGGAGGAAGACAGGGCGCCCGTCGGCACCTTCTCCTGGGGCATTCTCAAGCGCATAGTGACTTCGTGGCAGTTTTACATCTTGACCGTGCTCTGGATGTTCTGGCAGACGACCGTCGGCAAAGTTGGCAATACTGCATTCCAACTCTTTTTGAAGAATGATCCGAACCGGAAGTGGACCTTGTACGATATCAACAACATACCGACCGCCATCAACGGTTTCAATATAATCATGGTCATGCTCGTCAACATCTGGGCAGATGCCACAGGTCGCCGACTCCCGGCAGCGATGTTCAATCTCGCTCTTCAGGTTTTCGGCACAGCTTGTCTGGTAGCCTGGAAAATCCCGCTGGGTTTGCATATGCTCGCGTACCTTTTGGCGGCCTGTGACGGCCCACTGAGCCCACTGTACATGGCTTGGGCAAACCTGCTTTGCGGTAAAGACAAGCAAGTTCGAGCCATGACCCTGGCCATGATGAATGCTTTTGGCAATGCCACGACTACCATTATCCAGCAATTCGCATACCCGGTGATTGATGCTCCAGAGTACAAGATCGGCTTCCGCACGAGTCTGGGTCTTATCTGCGGGATGGTAGGGTGGGTATTTGTTGTTCGATATTGCGAGATGAGGGTGCAGAGGTCTAAGGGCGAAGCGGACGGGCAAGTTGTTGAAGAGATCTTGCCTGATCAGAGCATCAACTTTCAGCCCAAGAAGGTTTGATGAGCAACAGCTGCTTCTTTGCATGGTCAAGTACTGCGATCCATATACTGGCAAACCATCAGATCCTGAAGTCGTGTTTTGACGCAGTCGGGCCACCCGGATGATCTCTTCTGTACAAAAGAACATCAGAGGATTTGGTCAGCTCGTTTCATCATCAACCATCAGTAAAGACCTAGAATGCTACTGTCTCTGCTTTCGCAAAAAACGTCAAGGACTCGACCTCACATTGACTGCCAGGGATCAGATTGGATTGAACACCACGCCGTGAATGTGAGTGTAATGCCAAGATACGTTGAAGCTCATCAGTGGCCGTGGGCAGCAAGGAGCTGGCCGAGGTGTCAAAGTGCTACCAAAGCACAGATGAAAGGTTAAGACAAGAAGATGTAGCGTGTTGCGTGTTGTGAATCCTCTGTGCTACGCCGCAATAAGTGACCTTGCTGGCTTGAGGGATTAATAAGGAAGAGGCCCGGTACGGGAAGGATCGCCGGCGGAGGATGCTGATCCTGGTCGGTCCGGACGCCCCCTAAATCAGTTGCCGAGATGCCTCTTCTCGCTTCTGCACATCACACATTGCAAGGAATATGGTGCTGGCGGTCCGGACGACCTACCGTACGCTACCTCAACCTGCTGCAACGTGAGCTTTCGCTTCGAGGCCAATGAGATGAGTGGGAAGCTTTGATCGCCCCCAGCCACACGCGGGGCAGCTCCACCCTGGAACAACGAAAGAAGGCAAGATGAGTACGACGGCTATCATTTGCTACAGGTCAGAATCTCCATCAGGAATCCTGAGTTCATGGCCGACTTGCAGTGGACGCCCGACCTTGACTATACGACACCCTGACCTCGTCTTCTCTCCGAATGATCAATTCCTGCGAGCCAAAATTCGAATCATCCTGTCTCGCGTCCACTGGGCGGCTGTATACTGTGCTCGAATGGCCAACATTGCTCTGCCATGGGATCCTGCTGCTAAGTTTCGTTGAGTGCGTTCGGTGCTTCGACTTAGCCGCGTTACTGCCAAGAGTTGCGGAAGTACTACCATACGCACTTGTCGGCGTCAGCTGGGCAGTGTCGAAGCTGTTAATGAAGGCTTTGCTGAAGGGCCAAGTGATTGACAATAGTGAGTAGCAAATACTGATTTGCTCCCAGATGACCATCTCAGAAACGGCGATGTCGATGTTCGCCGAGTCGATCATCCGTACGTATGAACGGTAATGAAAGACTGCCATGATAATGAGCCTGTATGGTAATCAGCGAATGTCGCAGATGGCAGAATCATGTTACTTACCCAAGCCTCCAAGCGAAAGCAGAGCAGACTCCGATCTTCTTCCTCAGTGTCATCTGTAGGCCATTGACCAGCCCAGCAACCACCACCATGAGAGCAGTCTCTGTGGCACAATCGAGAATAGCGATCGCCAGCCACATGGTACGCCCATCAAATGACCTGATATTTTGCGGTTGTCGCAGCCGCTCCAGGTCATGCCTTGCAGACACCGCGACGGTTGCACCAATGCCCCAGCTGGCTGCGACAGTCACGGCAACTTTGCACATAGTCATCACATGTGCGTGTCCAGATTGCCCAAAGATTCTTCTTACGAAAATAACTGTGGTGATCTTTGCCGTAGCTGATGCCAGAAGGTAAAATACGATGCTTGCGTGGAGGGACTGTCTTTATCAATATCGCAGATATCTGGCGGTAAAGAAGCAGTGGTTTTCTTGCTGACCTTTCCATATCCGGGCTCGTTTCCGTCTCTTCCATGATCAGGACTGCTGTTTGCAAGCCCATCGCGCAATGCGATGATGACACTCAGCGCATTGCCGTAAGCAAGCAATTGGGCGAGAACGGCGACGCCATCATCAAGCCCGAGCATACTGAACTTGACGAAGCCGCGCACCATGGTAGTCAAGGTTGTATATGACAACAGTAGGAAAGCCACAATCCATGATGCTGCACTTTGGTCCTGCGGACTGCTCGAGGCAAAGCGAGCCATGCTTGTGTTCTTGATGAAGGATGATGATGATGCTGCTATGATGACCAAACGAAACCGCGCAGCTCGAGCAAACAACAGCCAGTTTTATGACCTCCACAAATATGTTCCTGCTGGCAAGTCCAACCTCGAGTGGTGCACATAGAGTGCACTGGTCGGGTATCTGGGATCATCTCACGAGTCGGATAGATGCCGAGAAGGATCGGGGCACATTGCGTACGGAAGGATCGTGACTAGTCTTCAACGGCACAAGGGAGGCTTGCAGCAAGATCTCACACTAGCATCGCGGTCGTGCCATGGACGTTTATGCGGTTCGATCTTGTGCTCATGTTATCCAATTTGATAGTACCAGGGAGCCCAACGTTGTTTGCAGCTCAACTTAGTTTGGCACGAATCCTCAAAAGCACCAATATTCTCGTTCTGTTGATGGGAAGTACCATTTACTCAATTGTGGGTCATTTGTTTCGCCGACCAGGATTTGTTCGCTAAGCACGCGAAATGCGGCAAAGTCGACGCCGAGACTCCTCTAATTACTGCACGATGATTAGGCGAGTGAGGATACCATGCCACCTTCCGTGAAAGTGCTAATAGTCTGTCGGAACACAGTAGAGCCGAACAGGGTATTCTTCCGAGCTGTGAACAAGAATATTTCCCTGGCCTCGTTGATCTTATGTCCTTCTGTCTACACACTCGCCGTGGGTTTGCTTAAGTCTGAACCACTGAGAGCCATGCCTTCCCGACCGCCCTTCAAGCAAGAGGACTCATTCGGTCCCTCTGACCATGTCTTTGAACTGCAGTCTTACGGCGACAAGACTGAAGCTACGAAGGCCGGTGAAAAGTACACAGAGACCACTCTTGCAGAAGACCATGGAGAGAATTACAAAGGCTCAACAGCGCACGATCAGCGCGATATGGATCGCCTTGGCAAGAAGCAAGAGTTGAGGGTGAGCCATAGAAACCAATTGTAGCCATTGGAGACGACTAACACGACTCTCCAACGCAGAGAAACTTCCGCTTCCTTTCGATTTTTGGCTACTCTTTGCTCTTGGGCAACGGATGGGTGCTAACGATCATCGGACTTCTGGTTCCACTCTCCAACGGTGGTACTGCTGGTACGATATGGTCGTATTTTATCGTCATTGTTGGCTCTATTTTCGCTACGCTCTCAATGGCAGAGATGGCAAGCATGGCACCTACTGCGTAAGTCTGGACTATAGATTTGCTGTACACAACCAGCTGACTCAATTACACCCAGCGGCGGACAATATCACTGGTACGCGACCGAAGACTGCAACTCAGCATAATATCTGAGACACAATACTGACTAGGGTCCTTTGCGCTGCAGGGTGTCCGAGTTCGCTCCTAAGGAATACCAACAGTTTCTGTCGTACATGACTGGCTGGCTAAGTGTGAGTAAACGATTGCAGAGCCGAAAGGGCGATGACTGACCGGTACCAAGGTTCTGGGTTGGCAAACTGCTCTTGTCAGTACTTGCTACAGTGCTGCTCTGGTGGTGCAGGGCATGATTGCTTTGAACAACCCCGAGTACACTGTACCCGCCTGGCACGGCGTCCTGTTGACCATCGGCGCGGCATTGTTCACGATCATCTTCAACACCGTCCTTCTTCGCAAGCTTCCGACGTTCGAGGGAGGCATGCTTGTCATACA
>Ga0265797_10011755_pt1 | contig 10892 bp, 11 predicted proteins | sample P2T30metagenome_FD_192433 | JGI IMG/M metagenome (GOLD analysis project Ga0265797, IMG submission 192433) | Plant litter microbial communities from East Loma Ridge, Irvine, California - P2 T30 | ecosystem: Environmental > Terrestrial > Plant litter > Unclassified | place: USA: California... | reverse complement strand
TCGAATAATTGGTCTCGAGTGGTGACGTTGGTGATCTCGATTACGCCAGCAAGATCGTTCTGCCCGTCGATGTAGAGAGCGAGTTGGATGTCCGCGAATGATTTGTTCGTGCCTCGCAATGGACTGGGCGTGGATGTATGACAGGCAGCCTTAGACGAAACACTCTTGGTGATCACTTTCGGAGGAGTAACAGGCACGTATGGTGGCTATTCTGTGTTAGCGAGACTGAAGTAGAACAGTGCGGCGAAAAAATGAGACATGCCCTGGAAGTAGCCCTCTGCTGGGAGCTCATATTTCTGGTAGATTGCTCTTGACTCGCCGTATCAGAAGGTTCAATGCTTTGCTGAAGCGCTGTCCGTCCCTTTTGGCAATGGTCGTGAGTGTCTCTCAATACTGGGAGTAGGATATCAAACAACAGGTTTTCAGGGGTGTGCTTGCTCAGCGATGTCGTTAGCATCGCACGGACAAGCTCAGAAGCTTCGCCAGACCATAGTCTGTAGAACTCGGCTATGGCGTGAGATTCAATCTGTATTTGAGTCACGTGAGGCTGGTCCGGCATAGTGCTCGAAAGTCTGGTGGCATCAGTGGCGTCGGGTGCGGATGTCAGGTCGTTCAAATCATGCGAATTGTCCATGACTACTTCGCTAATGTCATTCATCGGCTCCACGGGCTGGACGGAGGTTTGTTCGACACCAATTTCGGGATCGCTCGCAACGACATCGGGATGGCTGGCAGGTACTGACGGGTGTCTCACAGAGATCTCATCGTCTTCGGCAAAGGGCATCGGGATGTACGATTGCTGAGGTGGCATTGTGGTTTGTCGATTTGAGACACCCTTTCCTCGTGTCAGCTTGAGTACAACAATGAGTGATGGTCTGACGGTCTGTACATCTGAATCTTTCTTGCTCCTCTTGGCTATTCGGCGGCGTGAATCATCAGGAAGTAGACGCTTGGTGTTGTGCGTGGTCAGGATGGGCGAACGTCTGTTCTGGCCTACGAATCTTGAAGGAGGCTGTGAGTCTGAGGCGCTTTCCATCCTTGCTGGGAAGGGTAGCGTTTCAAGCCCGGCGGATTTGGTGTCAAGCTGGTGGGAGTTCGTCCGATTCGTCCTTTCTTGTTGTTTCGCCATATGCTCTTTCAGTTTGATGTTCGGGAACTCGAGTTCGCCCGCGATCAGCTTTGACGGGGTTTTGCCCATCGGACTGTCACCATTCAAGTAAGGCGCAGGAGCAACAGCAATTGGCTGTGTTGATTCCTGATCAATCGAAAGTGGTCTTATATCTTCACTTGGTGCGCTGGATGTTCCAGGTGTCGGATGGTAGACAAAGTTGTTGTGCCTGTCCTCCGCAACGTTCTGAAGAACAGATACGTCGTTCTGTATCTTGTTCCCACTGCTCCTGGCCTCTTCGCCGTCGGAAATATCTTCAGGCTCAAGACGTGAATTCGTTCTTCGTTTGACTTTGTTCTTGTTGTGATGGATCAATTTTAGGCAGACCAAATCGTAAAATCGATCTGCAAGGCTTTGCACATGGTCAGAAGGATATAGCAGCTCTCGTTTATCTGGCCGTTTACTTACAAATTGCGATCAGTGATGTTGGAGTAGTAGCGTCGACTCTGTTGCTGCTCGTCGGAGTCACTGGATGGATACGAAAGCCAACTAGGTAATCCAGCTTGTTCGTCGAGATCTGGCCATAAACCGGGGCCTGATTTTTCGAATAGTTCGTTTGCCTTGTTTCTGATGTGCTCCGATGTATGTACCTGTGGTGGTTTGAGACCGGCGTAATTTTTGTTGATCTCAGTGAAGCCTTTGAGTAAGTCAGTGATCACTTCTGGGCATGTTCCAGAAGATTTCTTCGGAAAACTGAGACCAAGCTGAGCCTTGAGTTCTGTAATTGTTGTAGTCATGTCGATGATACAGAAAAAAGAGTGAAAGTAAGTGCAACGATATTTATACAGTAGAAGATTGAGCGGAGATGATAGGGTAGGGTACCAGGTACGATGGGCACTTACACGCCAGGAGCCCTGAAGCCTGATGGCTGCTCTAGGCGGGTGGTCAACGTGAACATCAGAAGAACCTGAAGATCAAAGCTGAATGTACTGATCCGTGCACTTCAAGGCAGCTGGCCAATCGCAACGAAGTTATGTGACAGAACAGGCGGTGACTTGATGATCCGGGCTGGTATCTTTGACGGCTCCGTCATGCATGGTTCACTCTGCTGCGGTATGAAGAGAGTATATTCTCTGATCCCTGCCAATATCATGGAAACGGTACACCACCATGAACCAGGATGTAGGAGCTAGAGGTCAGCTGGTACAATCCAGGATCGGGCTCAAAGTCTCAAACGCTGCAAGAAGCTTCGGAACCCGAGACCGCTTACGCGACAGGCTTCTGACTCCGCAAGATGAACACCTGAGGTCGACATTCTGAGATATGGCAACCACCAACGTCATTTGTCGTGATCTAAAGGCCTTATCCTTGCAAGATATGGGCGGCGGTGACAGAAGCCTGCGAATCAGAGGATCGCTGAGGAACAATACCGCGCCTCGCGCACTAGATGCTGCCGCATGTGCCTCGGGGCAGTATTCCGTATAGTACTCGCATTGACCGTGTCAGAGCAAAGGTATGCATGCTATCACATCTGTACAATCCTGCGGCTGCAGCCAAGCAGGGGAGAATGTTCCGGAAGCCATCCACCTAGTGAGTTTAAATTACACCGGGACGGTTCCGTGTCAGTGCGCCTGTGTTAACGATCCTTATTCTGACGTCCTGATGTGATGGCATCGCACTCGTGCTTCTTTTGAAACAAGAGGAAGGCAACCGCCAAGAAATTGCCACTAGAGCGGCGCCGCATTAGAGTACACTGAGGGTTGCGGCGTCAGGGGCAACGCATGCAGCGTGGGGACTAAGCCATGGAGAAGGAACGCATCCAAAATCTGTCTGTAGGTTCCTGTGTAGACTTGTCTGTGCGCGAAATGCTGCGCCCGCATATGTCTCTGAGCTGAAATCCTGAATTGATCGGCGCCGTGTCAAGGGTGTCTGGAAACTTGAACAGCCCTACGGGGGTAGATTCCGAATCGCTGATTTGCGCTCTATATTATCGTATCTGTGAATCTGTGATCTTACAAGCTGTCATCGTGTATTTACACCAAACTTTCACGTCTCCCCAAAGACAAAGATGCCCTTACCACTCCTGTAACCCTCAAGAGTGCCTTGCACAGCATCAACGAGTTCCTGCTGTTTGGTTCCGACGTTCCAGTGCACTGGCTGCATGGGTGTGTCGTGGAACTTGCCTTGACGAGTCAAATCCAGGACTTCGTCAACGCACTTCTTCTTCTCCTCGGGGTTGTTCTTGCTCCACTTGCTGACCCAGAAGCCATCGAAGCTAATGTTCTTGAAGATCAGCAATGGTGTCGGCAGTGTTACAGGCTGCTTTGACATAGCGCCGTATGTGACCATGTGGGCGCCGTCCGAAAGCTGCTTGGCCATGTTGTTCACGAGCTTGCCACCGACGCAGTTCAGGCCAAGCTTGACCTGCTCGCGGCCACCGTTTGTGATTTCCTTGATCCTGTCCTTGAACGAGCGGTCCGCAACCTCCTCGTCGGTTACGACAATATCAGCGCCAAGTGATTCGAGGTCTTTCTTCATCTCTTCAAAGCCAGTCTCGCGTTTTCGCACAACGTTGATGCTCTTGTATCCCCAGAGCTTAGCAAGCTGGATGGCTGCTCGTCCCACGCCGGAGTTTGCGCCATTCTGGATAAACCAATCACCAGGCTGCAGGGGTACAAAGTCTTTCAGCATACGGTAAGCGGTACAAGGGTTGATGCTGATTGTGCCGACTTGCTCCGGGGTAAGGCCCTCCTTATTCTCGATCTTAAGCAGTGGATCCGCTGTAGTTTGCGCATGTGTTCTCCAAGTTCCAAAGCCAGGCTGTTTCTGAATGACCCAGTCACCTTTCTGCAGTCCCTTCACACCAGCGCCTACAGCCATGACCTCTGCGACACCCTCGTTACCTCCTACGGCCAACGGCTCGGCACTGCTCATCTCTGTGGTGAATGTTGGTTTGGAAGGGTATACACCTTGGATCTGGTTGATATCTGCCGGGTTGATTGGGGATGCCAGGAACCTCAAGGTGACCAAGTTGCCGTGGGGAGCGCTGATCGAGTGACCGTGTAGTCGCAAGACATCCTTGGGCTCGCCGTAGTCCGGGAAGGTGAGGCATTTGGCCTGCTCATAGCCGTAGACGGAGACTGAGCGGGACTGCTGAGCGGCGAGAGTGATGGGCGAGATAGTCCGTGATTGACGCAGGGCTGTCGCGCCTGCGCGATAAGCTAGCCTTGTGTATACCATTTTGAATGTGAGCCGGTTGTGCTGAGAAGAATCCCGTCGCCAATGGATTCGAGAACGGATTGATACGCCAAATCCAAGCCGGACCGAAATCGCGTAGCCATCGAACAATGACGTCGATTTAGCCGTCGGCGTCGGCTTTGCGGAACGGAAACACTAAAGTCAAAACTCCTGATACGACCTCACTTCAGACAGCGCGCGGCACGCAGGCAGAAGCGTCTCTGGTGTCTACTCTTGACGACCTATCTAGTGTTCACATTATTCAAGCCTACAAGCTAGTTGCTCGCTCCCATATATATTCATGGTCCTACTGCTTTAGAGAATACACATCAGTAATCTCGTCCCAGAGATTGCCCATCGAAGTCTTAATCACGTTTTACCAATACAACACGTCTCCTGGATATAACATTTCCGTGGCTATTAGATCGACAATGACTACTCGACGCAGGAATAGCGACTTGACCAAAGATGAGTCTCGAAGTCATAAGTATCGCAGAATGCAGCCTGGTGCTTTAGGTCAAGTACATCCGTCCGAAAACCGCGTGCCACAGTCGGAGAAGGAACTCTCTTTGTCAGGTATACCATCTGATGCCAATCCCGTTCGGAAAGGTAACGACGACCACGTAAGTGCAGAAGGTCCAACCAAGTCTTTCGTTAAGGCTACCCAGCACACTTCCCTAAATCTGGACCCCGGCCTCGGTCAGCTGTCTCTCCTCTCGCCAGAAATTCGCGATCTCATCTACAAGCTGATACCGATTGAAGACAACCCTGAGATCGCCTCACCCTGCCAACCAAAAGCACTGCACTGGACGTCGAAATCACTTTCTCGCGATCTTCACCGCTCGAACCGACCTTGCACTCACATTGACTTCACGTTCACGTGCGACGCCTCTTGCAAAGAAATGATCGAAGATCGGTACAGATGGATTCAATTTAAGCTCCACCGCGACGCGTATGTGCACAGTCTCGAGAACATTCACAGAATGAAGATCATCGTCAAGAATAGTGCAAACCCAGATTTGCCTACGCTGTGCTATCGGCTGGTCTGCAGCCCCGGAGATCGCAAGGTCGTTCATATCTGGTTCGACGGCCTGCGTGCCGGTCATGCACGCTTGAGTAAGTTCCAGGATAGACTGGCTGGCAGTTTCGAAGCCGCTGCAGTCTGTATCAACGCTACGATGGAGATGATGCGCAGGCTGCCGAGCCACATCCTCGATGACAGCGCCCACGATTCCGGTTCCATGAAACCAAATGACAGCAAGCTTAGTAAGTTACTACGATGGTACGCCGCCCCTCAGGCAGAAGAGCGCAAGGGACCGGCTGGAAGACCAGCTCTGTGTATGATAGCTTGCCCGGACCTGGGCGATGAATTGCTTGAATACAGCTTTCACCCCTTAGCCCGACGCAGGTTGCAGGAATCGATGCGCGACGGGTTCGTTCTCGAAGGTTGCCCTCTGCCCGTCGATCAAAGGCGGCCGGAGCTCGACTTGTTTGTTTGGCATCATGAGTTCTTCGACTGGAAAGCAGAGTGGGAGGGTCGACCGCAGGATGACTGGCTGGTCGAGATCTTCAATCGCCAGAGCTAAGTGACGTACAAACTCTCAACCTATGAACGTCTCAGTATTCACAATCAAGGCAAGTTCTGTCGCCGATATGTTTGCTGCGATGTGCGGTGACTGCAATCCACAACATTCACTACTGGAAGCCTAAGCCGCGATATAGCACGAATCGATGTAGATACCATTGTAAGGCTCCTTCTTATGTAACCAAAGCACATCGTCCACATCCCCAAACCAACATAACGTCCGCCGCGTGGCTTCGCAAATGTGCCTCTTCAACCCAATCAAACACCACATGCTCTCCCAGCGCAACGCCTCAGCTGCCCGCCGAGACGCCAGACTAGAGAAGAACGACCACCAGCGCCTCAACGAGAACCTGCTCAAGATTGCGCTCAAGCGACGTACCTCGGTGAACAGCCTCACCGACCGCGATCCCACGAAAGTGGCGATGGAGAAGAAATTGGCTTGGGAAGAGGAAATGGCAAGAAAGTAGTTATACTTGAAATCGAGAAGTAGCGAACGCCGCGCTTGCTTCCCGAATTTCTATTCATCTTTACCGACTAGGCCCCTATGTCTTTTGTTTGCTAAAATACAAGTGCTATGAACAGGCGGGCGGGCAAAGTGCCGCGGTGAGAGGGTATGGTCGCATCAACGCCTTGTGTGAAAGAAAAAAGATGCCAGACTGTGAATGATCCCCTTCCATGCAGATAATGAGAAGACAAAACCAAAAAGGGAAGGTGCCGTTTGTCGAAAGTCGCCGCTGCCCATTCGCCATGAGCATAAAAAGGTTGTGTGTGAAGAAGGATCGGCCAACGGCCAGCCGTTGCGTTGTTGTTGCCGTGTCTTGCTTTTCATTGCTCGTTCAAAATGGTCGCGTCTCATCATCTTTTGAACATGCCTTCGTCCCAGCCGAGATCTCCGCCGCCCATGTTGCCGTTTCCGAGACTCCCGATTTCTGGCAGTAGAGGCGCTGGGCTGTGTACGACTTGCACCGGCGCTGAGATTTGTGCGTTCCTCACTGATACGGGGTTGTGGTCCTCTTTCACTCTCTTCGTGCTCTCCGCCATTGTCGCTGGGCGGTCTTCGGACACCACGTCGAGGTCTCCGTTGCCGTTGAACATGAACATGCTGCTCTTGCGCTTGAACCAGCTGCCGGATTTGGCGCGCGGGCGCATCTGTGGTGTGATGGTGTGGCCTGAAGCCGGACGCTTGAAGGACTCGGCTTGAGGCGGTTGCGGCGAGGTCTCGGTGGAGGATGTATTTTGGTTCTGGTGGTTGACAGATGTGCGGGAGCTGCTGAAAGAGTTGCGGAGGTTGTTGAGGGAGAAGAGCTTGCGGACTGTTTGGCCTTGCTTCTGCTGTGCGGGCTTCTGTTTGGCGCTTGCAGGCGAATCTGGCGTGCGGAAGCTGTCGGTGCGGTCCATGTCGTTGCTCATGTCGTTGTTTGAGGAAGTGGAGGTGGATACTTTTGTGAGCGGCTCGTTTTCAGGGTCTGGTGTCTGTGGAAGTGTCGCGCTGCGAATGTCTTCGGCGGAAGTGGGATGCGACGAAAGAGGTCCTCCGCCAGCGGTTGGTGGGCGGGCTAGTGGGATATGTGCAGGCGATTTTGGCGGTGTATCTGGCGGCGCAGGAATGTTTGTGCCGTCTGTCAAGGAAAACTCGATGGGCGTGAGAGTAAGGAAAGAAGAGTTGCGGCGGCGCGAGTAGTCTGCAGTCATCTTGAGGGTGCCAGGTACAGGGGTGGTTTCAAATGAGGGCCTCAGGGTTAAGGCTCGGCAAGGCTGCGGTGTTGCAGGATGGGCGACACGAGTCGGGGTTTGTGCTACAGCGAACAGCAATATACGAGAGATGGAGGGACAAGGCGGGTACAGATATCTCAGCGGTCACCGCCACGACCGTTGTTTTGGGCAGATGGAGGAGTAGGTGAAGAGAGTGGAGCGAAGGCCTAAGGGATACGGTGGATAGATAGGGAGGATTTGTTCGCGCGTGTTCGCATGCAGGCGAACAGACCAAGGTAGACCCATCCCGGAGCATCCACCATCGATTCAAGGGCAGCGCGGGAAGTGGGAGCCACAGAGCTCTTGGGCGTTTGACTTGCAGCTTAACATGCAGGTCCGCTATAGTGCAACACCCTATCCGGCTGTCATTGGCGCACGTGCTATTCAGCCGCGGAGTGAAGTCCACCCGGTGTCGCGGTGTAGTTGGCAAGTCACTGTGTGTACCCCCTTGGAGACATGATAGCACTTCTAACAATCCCATCTATGGCTCTGTGAACGCCTAGTTGCTTCACAAACAAGCTAGGTCCCAATAATCGTACCTGACCCAAGCGCAGGGTAGAGTTCGCTGGCCTCCACGAGTATTGCATGTCCCCACTTAGTGTATGCCGGCCACGCGAGATCGAATTCCGAGCCGATCTAGCGGGCGGCTATTACAGTATTATGATATTGGGCTCCAAGCTTCCCGATCAGCCGACGGTCATCATATAGCAGTGTTCTGATAAAAGAAGCTCTTTCAGCCATTCACTCGTGCAACAAGTACGAATTCCTCCAAAGCCACTTCGCACACAAACTCACAGCTAGAAGGCACGATATGTGGTACAAAGAGGGTCTTTCTGCACACGTGCATGCATGGACCGTAAGGGCTTAGGCTGTACAGCAGTAGCGCAGAACCAACTCCTGCTGAGCAGAAGAAACGGCTACAAGCGAAACGACAAGAAAGTAGTTAAGGTAGAAGAAGACACAGCCCTAACTCAACAATCTAGGCCCTTTTCCGAGTGCGAAGCTCGCAACGGGGATTGTACTAGCAGCATTTTTGTTACATATTGTAGCAATAGATCTTCGCATGCGCAGAAGCTGAATAGACGCTCACTCCGCTTTCATCACCAAAACCCATCACGGTTTTCAGAGACTCATTGCATCAAGCATTGAATTTGGTGATAAAATGTCTATAAATGCTCATTGATTGTTCACTCGAATGACAACGAACTCAAACTACTTAGAGGCTTGTTGCTGCTCCTGTTGCTCCTGCATACGCCTCATGAACGCAGCAGACTCGGCGGCGAACTTGCAGCGCTCGCGGATTGTCGGCCCATATTTGTAAAACAGGAATGGTAAAGGCACGCACACGAGAGCCAGGAAAGCAGGAATAGATGCTGCCCAGTGGATACCAAGGTTGGCATACATGTCCTGTGTTATATGTCAGTATCGTCCAGATATAAATAGCTTCATGGCTATATGTGAACGGGAGATCTTGCAGATCTTTCCGGAGATGTCGATACGTACAGTGGCTGCGAATGGATAGTCAGCGTTTGGAGTTTCCACGGACCTTTGGGACAATACTTGACTTACTAAAGAGCGGGAACGCCGCGCCAAATAATGATCTCAGCACTGAGTTCGCAGCAAGCACAGAAGCGGCATATATCGTGTAGGTGTCGATAAGGTAGTTCATGACTCCAAGAAAGATGAGGACAGTGCCGAAACCAAACGGAGCTCCTGCGATGATGGACACTATCCAGTGTATGTTCGGGCCATTCGTCCACGCGAACCAGAACAGACCTATTGGAACAGCTAGAGCACCCACAAATGTCGGTGGTAGGCGTGCTTCCGGAGGCGCAAAGCCTTTGTGAGCGTCGCTGAGGTTGGCATATCGCTTGTTATCCCAAATGCTGTAGCAGACGGCGAATCCCATACCTACTGCCACGCCGATGAATGACAGGCCGCCAATTCCGGGACTCCAGCCTCTGTTCTGTTGGTATACAATTGGAAACGCGCCGAATAGCATGTAAAGGATACCGTAGACGATAGCCATGTAGATGCTGAAGAGAAGCACGATCGGTTCCCGGAAAAGTAGAACCCAGGGCCTTGAAAGAGCGGTCTTGAAGACACCTACGGAGCCTCCAGATTCTTTGCTTGTGCTGACGTCCTTCTGAGTCTTGTAAACCAGGCCAGTCCGTTTGGACAGTTCTGCAGCTCGCTTCCGAAGGATCACTGGTGCGTATGTTTCCGGTACCAAGAAGGCGCCAGCGATCCACAACACGCCGGTGAAGATTGCAAGCACGCCTTCGACCCAACGCCAGCCTACCGTCTCGCCCACAAAGCCGCCAACGATAGGTCCTAACGCCGGTCCCATAAAGGGCGCTGCTGCAAACAGAGTCATGGCCAGTCCTCTTTCCCTCGCAGGAAACATGTCTGCGATGACGCCGCCCGCGTTGGTCAGTGGTGAAGACCCAAAAGCGCCTGCAAAGAAGCGAAGGATCAGAAGGGTTTCAATATTCTGTGATCCAGCAGCGCCAGCATTGAAGGCCGTTAGAGCTGCGTATGTGGTTATGTACAGGACTTGGCGACCAAAAAGCTCGGATAGTGGCGCCCATAGCAGTGGTCCAATTGCAAAACCAAGAACGAAGAGGGACTGTGATGCTTCCGTTAGTACACCTTTTAACGAAAGACGTGCGTTTTCCGGGCGTTCCAATGAACAACATAGTACCTACTACACATTGTTAGCGTGGCTTCGATAGACCATAACTTCCTATGAGACTCACCAATCCCTAACGTGAAAACCTCTTGGCTGCAACCGAACTCTTCGATTACCACCTTGGCACCGCCAGAGTAAGCAGACGACACCAAGGCGACTGCAAGGGTTGCGATCGCAACGATAGCCGTGATGGTCCATCTTTTCACTATGCCATACCGCATGGGATTTCTGGGGTCTTGTGTGATCCAGTCGACGATGTATGGGTCTTCCTCTGTGCCCGATCCCTTGTACTCGAAGGCTTCTACTTCTGGCGTGATGCCAGCTTGGCTGAACACTTGGGCGAAGTACGAAAGCTGAGTCGGAGTCTGAGACTCGCAGTCTTGTTTTTCCATGGTGTTGATTGGCGTAGGTACTCAAGTTTGTATTGATCTTGGTTTCGAAGTTGTCGGTTCGCTCGTTCTAAGGGCGCGTGTGTTCTCGCAATGCGTTGCGCTCAATGCGTTGACAAGAATGGAATG
>Ga0265797_10011754_pt1 | contig 10893 bp, 13 predicted proteins | sample P2T30metagenome_FD_192433 | JGI IMG/M metagenome (GOLD analysis project Ga0265797, IMG submission 192433) | Plant litter microbial communities from East Loma Ridge, Irvine, California - P2 T30 | ecosystem: Environmental > Terrestrial > Plant litter > Unclassified | place: USA: California... | reverse complement strand
GATAGGATTATTGTCAACAGCAACCTGTTACGCGAGCTAAGAGATAGAGGGGCCACTAAAGGGTCGAACAAAAGTTCTGGTCCGCAATGGCCCTATGTACTCGAGCCAGGTCGCATCCTTCGTGTGTTTCCGGCTGCTTGCTCGGCCCGCGCGAGTGTTTGCTCAGAATTGTGAGAGTCAGTCGCAGGCTATCGCGGATGATAATCTGGTCAAGTAAATATACATGCACTAACCCTACAATCTTTTTTATGCTTTCCTGGACCCTGAGAGACGGCAGGAGCGGGCCGAAAACAATGGCGTCACTTCCTTCTAAGATCGGCATTCACAAATCGAGACACCGCGAGAGCAACACTATCTGGAAGTAAAAGTGTAGAGGCAGTGCTTGAACTCCCATTACACATCAAAGCAAAACGAACCTTCCCCAAGAATCTCTCATTACCGCACTCAACCCAGTGCCAACCATGGCAAACACCGACCGTCCCACAACGCCACCGCGCGCACCAGCAAACAACCCACCCATCACGCCCGAACAAGTACGACGCATGGAAGAAGCCCGCCTACGAGCCAAAGCCCTCCGCACCCAACACCAACAGCAGCCAGCCTCAACACGCTCACAAACCGCCTACCCAGCTCCTCTCGCCGGGCAAAAGCGACCAGCACCCACCGCAGTCCCGTCCACAAACCGCGATGCTCGCGACCCTCGGATCACAGGCAGCAACAATGGCCTCTCATTCTCCCAAGATACGGACATCCGGCCTGCGCGCAAGTTCCAGAAGTATGTCGAGTATGATTTCAGCAAGATGACAGATACGAAGGGTGGGTTCATGACGCAGGAAGATGATCCTGGAAACCGCACGTTGCATAAACCGGATGACAGTGGCAAGCCGCCGAACATGTCGCTGAAAGAGTGGGAGTCACAGCAACTTCGCAAGAGGTTACGAGATCGGCGCGAAGGGCCTTTCGAGCCTGGACTCTCGGTTCTGAATAGCGATAAGAAAAAGTGCAGAGAATGTGGCAGTCTGGAAATTGACTGGCAGTTCGACGAGCACCTGCAAGTGCAAGTCTGTCACACTTGCAAGGAAAAATTGCCGGAGAAGTACAGTCTGTTGACAAAGACTGAGGCGAAGGAGGACTACCTGCTTACAGATCCTGAGCTGAAAGATGAGAACCTGCTGCCGCGCATGCTGAAGCCGAATCCCCACAAGAGCACGTGGAATGACATGATGTTGTTCATGCGCTATCAGGTGGAAGAGTATGCCTTTAGTGACAAGAAATGGGGTAGTGCAGAGAAGCTGGATGAGGAATTTGAGAGGAGACTGAAGGAGACGAAAGAGCGGAAGGAGAAGAAGTTCAAGAACAAGTTGAACGAGCTCAAAAAGAGGACGAGAGTTGACGCATACAAGAAAGGCCGGGCTGGCGGTGGTGGAGATTTTGGAGACATCATCGGCAAAGGGAAACACGAACACGAGTGGGGAAGAGCCGTAGAGGATCCGGAAACAGGCATGACGAAGAGGAGCTGTATCGAGTGCGGGATGGAAGTCGAGGAGCTTGAATTTTAGTTTTATGATACCCCAAATGCTTAGGTCGGAACCATCGCAGAATAGTTTCCACAATAACCAGCTGTACACTTTTCGAACTCCTGCCAGACAATTACAAATCCCCCAGAAAAGCAATCACACTATGCCCGTTATGCATCGCGCAACGCTTACTCCTCCTTGGCGCCACCACGGCCGGACTTCTCGGCGAGCTCGATGCTCTTCTTGTCGGTCTTGATGTCGCCGGTGTTGGCGCCACCCATCATGCCGCCGAGGCCACCAGCGGCCTTCCAGGGACGCTTGAGCTCGCCAACAGCGGGAGTGCCGAAGAGGTGGACCTTGACGAGGTTGCCCTCGAGAGCGCCCTTGAAGGGGATGATGGACTGGATGAGGAGGGGGTTGGTGTAGTGGAAGTACAAGTGCATGACGCCCATCATGCCGACACCCATGAGCTGGGACTTGAACAGACCGCGCAGCTGCTGCTGGTCGTAGGCGTGGACGGTGGTGGTGACGACCTTGGGCTCCTCGGTGCTGCCCATGGGGGCGGGCTCGACGTACTTCATGACGGTCATGTCTGTGGAAGAAGCATGTTAGTTATTTTCTATTGTCGCAAAGGTGTCCGGGGTCTTCGTACCCTTCTTCTTGTCGATCTGCATCTTGACGTAGAAGTAGATGCCGGCGATGAGCACGTTGCTGACGACGTAGAGAGCGCGCACGCCATTAAGGACGGAGGGGTCGTCGAAGGGGATCTTCTTGCTGACTTGCATCATCACAAGGATGATCACGAGGTTGGTGCTGCATTGCCTGGTCAGTACGGTGGTTGCGACATGCTCGTTTGCGATGTGCGATAGCATACATTTGAGGGTTCATGGTGGCGGTAGTGATGTGGTATTGGCGTGATTGCCTGGTGTTGTTGCGCGAAGGTGGATGCGAAGGAGAGAGGGTGGTGTTAGCGAAGAAATGTGGCTATACAATCGCAGGCGAGGGGAGACGTGGTGTATTTTGACAATCGGCCGAGAGATTCCGGGCGGTCGCCGCACGCGAGCAGAACGGGAAGCTTCGATCGCCTTCACTGGGGCTCCACAATCTCCAGGCAGATGATAAGACAGGGTATTGCGTGATAAAGCAATCACTATTTTTCGAGAGGTTACCAATGGATTTTCTTGGTTTTATCAACTTGAACAAACAGCTAAGCAACACAGACGGATGCACGAAGAGAAAAGCCACACCTTGCGCTTTCCCTTAGGAGATTCTAACTTTCGCATTCCATCTTCATGGTTCACGAGATCTAATGCTACCAGCATATGCAGTACCACGCTATGCCTGTCCTTTGACGCCCTTTCATATTTTAATGATTTCTTGTAGCTCATCAAAACTCAGTGAGCATGGTCACACTGCGAGCCATAAGCTCTCCTCGCCAACTTCGCCACGCTCAACTCCCTCGGAGCAGGCAGCAAGTCCCTCCCGCTGAGATCAATATCGAAAGTCGGCTCCATGGACCGCTTGTACGTCGTGGCATTCTGCTGAACAGCAGCAAGCGCGTCGAGCCAGTGCGCAAGTCTGTAGCCACCCTTTGCAATTTGGATCTGCACGGTCTCGGCTGCTTGCTCGAAGTAGTCGCCTCCGAGATCGACTGTCGAGACCGCCTCGACAGAGTCGGGGAACACGCTCGAGCAGACGTACAAGTTCGTGTCTCTGGCCCAGGCGAGGGCTGATCTCTTTGCGTCGGCGATGTCGTCGCCTTGGATCCATGTTTGCGCGCAGGCTTTGTACTTGCCGGTCTTGATGTCCGAGGTCAAGTCCGCTGCCCACGACTTAGCGTCAGCAAGGCTCACGTTAACGATGTCGCGTATCTTATTGGGAATGGCAGTGTCCCAGAGAGCGTGGAGGTTCCAGGGCTCGCCTTCGAAAGTCACGTTGATGGTGTTGCCACCAATCGCGATGGCTTCGTTGTGCAAAGGCTGAGAGATATCACCCAAGAAGTGGACGATCCAGCGAAGAGCGTAGTTGACTTCTTTAGCAGGTAGAACGGAAGGCTGTTGCACACGCTGGGTGTAGTTGGCAATGGCGGACACAATGCAGCCTTTTTCGGCAGAGCAGTCGCGTTCGTAGTCCACGTTGCAGCTGTTCGGCGGGTCATCCTCAGCGTCAATGTAGTGGAATCTATGGCGAGAGAAACATATCGGTTAGCGACTTGTCTTGGTTCAATCGTCTGTTTGCAACAGCTGCACGACTCACTCTGCCGAGAACTCCCCCTCATCAGTTTTACGGAATGAATCGGCCCATGTGGCAATGTTTGCAAGGTAGGAAGGCGATGTGTCGCCGAGGATACCCTGCGCCCAAGTCCTGGTTTCGTTCTTCACCAACTCAGTGGCTATGTAGGCAACTGTCTCGTGTCCGAGAGCACCCCAGGCGTACGCCCTGGTGCCGAAAAGCGATAACAGAGTCAAGGAAGTGTACATTGTGAACAAGCCCGAGATTGAAGCAAATACGACAAGGCTGTCACACAGCTGGGATGGTAGGTCACCATTCTATTATATATCCCACGGCGATCATCCAGGCGTATATCTGGGCGTATATCATTGCTCGGGCGTGCAATTGTTTGTCATACCGGGTATGCCAATCGGATAAGGCGAAGTCTTGTTTCATCTCCACTTGACGAGCCGCCACTGGGCCCTGATCGACTTGCTGTAAGAGGCAGGTGGTAAATATTGGTTGGAAATCTAGGAGCCAGTCGTTCCAGCGTTCGCTATATTAGATTGCCCACATACCAGGTTACAGTGCGGGACCTGGCTGGGAAGCGCGATAGGCAGAGTTTGTATATCAATGTCGGTGAGATTGCTTTATCGTTGGAGGTGGTGGGATCCGATGGGAAGTGCGGAATCCTCAGCATTTAGTAGAGAGATAGAAGGCAGATTTGCAACATAATGGTTTGATCACTCGTGTTGATGGATGTGCTGATACGCATCGCCGATGTGCCATCGCTCTCCCGGAGACAGATTCAATGGTGTTCGTTTGGCTAGGGTAGCGACTTGCGCTGTCATGCTCACTGTTATGTACCTCTCTCAAAGGGATCGCAGAGAGATCTGTTGATGATCTTCGATTAAAATGCCACAAGAATACTACAAAGCGGATCACTTATCTCACAGCACGAGGTGAGGTCTGTAAAACATAAGCAGTGCATAGCCAAGATGCAGGTACCCCGTACCTTGATGGCTGGTCTGCTCGTATGCATACACCTCGCCTCCCGATCACAATAAGTCCGCGTTGATTGAAACGTGAGCCTGGTAAAGCGTTTGCGGTCTGGTCTTGTGCTTATGCTCATATGCATCTATGCATGATATCATGTACTCGCGTGTAACGCTACGTAGCCGGACATTTACTCTCCACCCCTTACTGATTTGCGTATGCCAACTTGAACACCTTACTCAGCCTTTGAGCCTCTTCTGTGTCTCTGAGTCGCTGCGCAAGGAAGTCCTGCAGATCATTCCAGAACTCTATCGTGTTCAGTGCACCTGGTCCGCTGGGTCCTGCTCCCGACGCAGCTGCCGTCGTGGGCGCACTCTCAGCCTGAGCCTTCTCGCTGCCAGGTGCCGAAGCCTGCTCGTCTATTTCCATCTTGTCTCCTGCTGGTGCTACAGGCACTTCAGGCACCGAAGCAGCCGGGTCTGCCTTCTCCACCGCAGGCGACGAAGCGCTGGGTGTGCCTGCGCTAGGTGTTGCTCCACCACCGCCCAACACCATCACGCTGAATTCCACATCGCCTGTCACACCGAGTTCCTTGAGCGTCTTGAGGTCCGCGGCAGGCTTCTTGTTGAGCAGGACCTTGATCTTCTCGTGGGGAAGAGAGGTCTGTTTGGCATACTGGTCCTTGACGTCGTAGATACTGGTTTCGAGAGGGAGGTCGGCGATCTTGACGGGCTCTCCGCCACGCATAGGCTTGAGAGTGACGGTTACGGAGACGGGTTTGGCAGTCTGGCCTGATGTAGGTCGCTCGCGGCGAGGGAACGGGTGTGTTTGGCGAGGGAGGATGAACTGTAATCATATTAGGGAAAGAACTATATATGGATTTAGTAGCACTCATAACGTACTGGACTCTGGTTGGGATACTGCTTTGGGTCGCTGACATGGTCGGCAGGCAGCTTGATCGGCTTCTTGTCCAGAGTGGACAAGAAGACCTTTGCGAAGTTGACTTCAGACATGATCGTCCGCTGGAATCCACCGTACAAAGTATCGCCTTCTGTGAAATAAGCCAGGTCTGCGGGTCGTGAGAGCGTAGAGGTCGTATTGTGTTTCGTCGTTGGTGGCTACTATACAGCAGATGCCTGGATGATGCATGTGGCCTGCTTGCTTGTGCTTGCGGGGTGGAAGTGACGATGGCAGCTCTTCAGCCGAAGAATCTCCAGCCTCGTGCTCTTTCACATGATCGACCAAGCTCGAGAGCTTCTGCTTCTGTCGCAACAACTAATCAACAACTTTTCTTTCCTCTTCAACAAGCCGCTATGGCTTCCCTATACAACCTCGAGCCGCAGCCAACGGCGAAAGTGATTCTGCAAACGACCTCAGGCGACATCGCCCTCGAACTCTTCGGCAAGCAAGCTCCTCTCGCGACGCGCAACTTCCTCCAACACTGTCTGGACGGATACTACAACAACACGATCTTCCACCGTCTAGTACCCGGCTTTATCATCCAAGGCGGTGATCCCACAGGAACTGGTAGCGGCGGCATCAGCGCGCTCAACAATGGCGAGCCATTCGAAGATGAGTTCCACAGCAGACTCAAGTTCAACCGGCGCGGTTTGCTTGGAATGGCGAACGAGGGAAAAAATAGCAATGGAAGCCAGTTCTTCATTACGCTGGATTCGACTCCGGAGCTTCAGAACAAGCACACAATGTTCGGGCGCATCGAGGGCGACACGATTTACAATTTGATGAAGATGGCGGAGGTGGAGATGACAGAGGAGGAGGGCTCGGAGAGACCGATGTATCCTACCAAGGTCACAGGGTCGGAGGTCTTGGTGAATCCGTTCGAGGGTATGGAGGCTAGAATCAGGGAGGCACCGAGGACAACGAGCAATGACAAAAGAGCCAAGGACGTGAAGAAGAGGAAGAAGCCATTGGGCAGGAATGTGCTGAGCTTTGGAGGCGATGAAGGAGAAGAGGATGCTGCTCCTGTAATCAAGAAGGCAAAGGCGAATCCAAAGCTCGTTTCCACTACCGTGGAAGCTCCAGAAGACTTGAACAACACACCTCTACCAGGGCCCCCAGAACCAAAGAAGAAGGTGGAGAAGAGACGAAAATCTCCTTCACCAGGGGAAGAGAGAGAAGCACAAAAACCGGTCGCGCCAAAACCTGCGCCTGCGTTAGCCGAAGACGAGGACGACGAAGATGAACAACCACAGAAATCAAAATCACTGAGCGCGTTGGAAAGAACCAACGCTGAAATCGCTGCTCTGAAAGCAAGCATGAGGCGCACAGTCGACACTGCACCAAAAGAAAGAGAGAAGCCAAAAAGCGCACTAGAAGCCATGATACCAGCCACGAGCACCAGAGGCCGCAAACGTGGCAAAGTGACCGACGAAAGAGGCGCTCTCGATTTATTCAACGCATTCAAGCAAAAGCTCGAAGACCTGCCGTCTGCAGATAGCCCTGCTGATACCGCGAATGGCGACAAACCAGAAACTACTACCAACGGCAACGCACCTAATCCCGAGCCTACAACCGCAGACGCAGACGACGAAGAAGCTGCACTATGCGATCTACACTTCATCGCCAACTGCCAGAGCTGCCGGGCATGGGACGATGAGAAGCCCGACGGCGAGGCGGAAGCCGACGGCGACGATGACCCTGGCTGGATGTCTCACAAGCTTTCCTTTGCGCGAGACACGCTCGGCAAGGATCTAGAGTGGAAGAAAAAGATGTCGGAGATCGAAGTGATCGATCCTCGTGAGAAAGCGCGAGAGATCGAGGAGAGCAGTAGAAAGCATGGGAAAGGCAAAGGGAAGAGCAGGAGTACGAGATAGGCTGTACATTGGATGAAGTGCATGTACCAATATCAATGTGTAGGAATGACATGTAGGAACTCGATTTCGCGCTTGCTTACGGAGCAGTATGCACGTTTGGAACTAAACCTTGAGGCGCTATTACTGCCTGCTAAGAGACAGTAAAAAAGTAGTAAGTGCTCGTAGCCTTGCCACATCTCCATCTCCCCGGTCACAAAGGAATCGCCGTACTCCAGGCGAGAGTATCGGCGTGGAGAGACTACATGTAAGGCAGGGAGAGAACACCTTTGACTTTGACATGACAATCCACAGAACCTCGTTATCACAACCACGACCATCTGCGGCGGCTGTGCGAAGCTGTGCGCAGCTGAGCTTCGCGAGCTTCGCGAGCTGAAGAGGACAAGGAAGAGGACGTTCACAAGAATCCGGAAGCTTCTGAGCGCTGCCAAGCCGTTGAGAGCAGTCAAGTTACACAACATGAGGAAGGAGCGCCGCACTGCGTCCTTCCCTAACGCATCCCCCAGCCCCGAAAAGCCGAAGAGACACACACCATCACCAAGTAAAGTCCTACATTATATGTATTGGTGTGTATCTAAGGGCCCACGCCCACATACACATACTCGTACTCCAGGGTATCATGGCACATCGGTCTGTACAAGTATTCATTCGTCGTCCTCGTAAATCATGGTCGCGGGCGCAACGGCACCGCTCCAATGCTCATAACAGCTGCATCGCTGGGAAGAACCTCGGCCCTGCGAAGCCTTTCACAATCACACTTTGCACATCTACATTGCTCTTCCCTGCCCACATCTTGAGCAGCACATATCGCGCGCTCACAGGCGGGTCAAACTTGACTGTGACTCTGGATTTGCCACGCTTGATGTGGAACCGAGCTGCTTGGACATTCGGATCGTCGACAGCGGGCTGTGGTGTTCTCGTGCGCACCATGCCTCTTTGATTTTGTTCTGACGCGTCAGGCGATGGACTGTGTAAAGGGCGTGCGCGGGTGAGCATTGCTTCTAGTCTGCCGGTGGTTGGGAGTGCCCAAGGGCTCTCGCCTCGTGGGGCATTTGCATTTCGGTGGACCACGGTCCCGTCAGCGCGCGAGTAGCTCCATGTAGGGTCGGTGGGTTCCCAGTCATCCATGTGGTGACGGCTTCTCTGCATTCGCCGCCGACGGAAGTCCAGCACCTCCGGGGTCGAAATGTCCTCTGGTCCTGACTCTTCATCACTAAGAAGAGTGAAGGGGATGCTGTTTTCTGAGAAGAACGCTTGTTGCGTCTCTTGTGGAGGCGACGGGATGTCGCAACGTGCCTCAGGTGCTGTTTGCCCAAAGAATTCCGCGATGGTTATGGGCTCTTCGTCTTCGGGCTCCTCTCTGGGGAAAGGCGAAAAGCCTCTGTTCGTCGCGGTTGCAATCTCCGGATCTCGCAAAGCATCCGAGAGGGTAAGTTGTTCTGGCGATGCTTGGATGCCACGGTATCGATTGTATGGCTGTTCATGAACCCCACCACTTCGGCGTGGGTAGTCTCGACGTGCGTAGGCCGGTGGATCCTGATATGTTCGTAGATCCTTTATGTCCATAGCAACATAGACCACTCCTTCTCGCACACTGTTGGCTGTTAGTGATTGCTCGGTCTAACGTTCAATGACCAACGGTCCGCTTACGGTGCACTAAATCCATGCTCTGGTCCCGCAATGTGTATCTTCTCCAGGGAGAACGGTGTTTCATCAAAATGACGCAAGAGTATACCAGCGCTCGTCCTCTCCGAGCAAAAGACGCTTTTGTCTGTCTTCAGCATGTTGTCTGCGCCGAGAAATATGTCCGGATTTCTCCGGTCTTGATGTTCCCCTCCATCGTTGCTAACAATCTCCATTCGCAATCTTCCCGACTCAACCTGACCGTAGTACCCGTACTTGTGCGCTTTCTTTGCAGGCGGTGGCGATTCAGCATTGAGCCTCCTCCGTTTTGCCGAGCGGCCCTCGGTCTGTTCACTGCTGGTTCCATCGTTGGCGTTCTCATGCTGCGAAGAGGCTCGCATCCGGCGGCGGGTCCGGCGGAGCAATGCCATGCTGGTATTCCGTTGCGAGTCTGCTGCGGGGACATGGCCCGTCCTACCGTTTCGTGTTACATCGCGGGCCAAGTCGTTCGTATTGCGCAGGGCTTGGTGAATACGGGCGTGACGGTCGGGATATGGCGAGGAGGCATCGGAGGTTGCAGGAGGGTCGTCGAAACCGGGCGGCTTCTATGAGTTAGCGTTTGCGAAATTTAGATTCGTGGCTAATACATACCGCCAGCGAAGACAGCGGGCGAGACTCAGGCATATTGAAGTGGATGTGACCGGAGGAGACCTGGTATCTTAGCCTTGCGGAGGAAGTGTGAAGGGTCACGTGGATGTGGCGAATGTCATGAGGCAAGAACTGGGGTGGATGTCATTGGATACAGTACATTCACAAAACAATGACAGAACAGCAAATGTGCCGCGGTGTGAGTTCGCGCAATAATGGAGAGGAGGAAGTGGGGGTTCAATCACATGCCTGATGAAGATACTGCACTGCACTGAACTGCGACAGCGGCGCTTTCCGTGCTGTCGCCGCCGTCAAATGATCGTCAGGGCACAGCCAAAGTGAACTCGCTCGCTTCCACCAGACCGGAGTGGAATAACCCCGACCTGCACATCGATTTGTCCATTTTTTCAGGATACTTCAAGAAATCATCACTTACAATCACGTGTCCTTGAACTCTTCATCAAGCGCGCGCAAGCTGTCCTACATTCATCTTCGGCATCGCTCTTCTTTTCACTCACCACATCCAACGCGACCCACCCACTAACAACATGGCGGCGCCACCGACCACCGACCATGTCGCGTCAAATGGCAGCATGGTCGAGAACACGCCTCCCACAACCAACGGCGCGTCGACAGAGACAACCTACGTTGCGCCAGGACTCAGCGCAGATGACTTCGCCCTCTACGATAGGCAAATCCGACTCTGGGGTGCGCAGGCGCAAGAGCGCATCCGAAATGCCCACATCTTGCTGGTCTCACTCCGCGCTCTCGGCACTGAAATCGCAAAAAACCTCACGCTTGCTGGCATCAGCTCACTGACCATCGTGGACGACGAGCCCGTTACCGAGGAGGACTTGGGTTCCTGTTACTTCCTACGCGATGAGGACGTCGGCAAGTCGGTATGTGATGCGTAGCGTCAAGTGAAGTGAAGTGAAGTTATCCGTACAAAAGTTTACTAACACCATAAACAGCGCGCTGAGTCTGCCATCCCACGTATCCAAGAGTTGAACCCACGCGTTAACGTCGCTTCTGGGGGCAAACTCGCCGACTTGCTATCCAAGGATCAG
>Ga0265797_10011752_pt1 | contig 10894 bp, 10 predicted proteins | sample P2T30metagenome_FD_192433 | JGI IMG/M metagenome (GOLD analysis project Ga0265797, IMG submission 192433) | Plant litter microbial communities from East Loma Ridge, Irvine, California - P2 T30 | ecosystem: Environmental > Terrestrial > Plant litter > Unclassified | place: USA: California... | reverse complement strand
CACTAGCGAAGAACATCGCTACGATTCTGGTGTTTCGCTTCATAGGAGCGTTTTGCGCTGCGGCTATGATTTCGAATGCGCCTGGAACGGTGAATGATATCTCGGACGAGGAGCACCGAGCGTTGGCGTTCTCGATTTGGAGTATTGGACCTATGAACGGTATGTTGGAAGCCGCTCGTTACAGAGCACAAAGTGCTCCTTACTAATCGCATCTTGCAGGACCTGTAATCGGACCCGTTGTCGGTGGCTTCGTATTCCAATATATGGGCTGGCGCTGGACGAACTGGATCGTAGTGATTGTCAGCGGCGTCGCCTTCATTGCCATTCTAATGATCCCCGAAACATACGCGCCTGCGATCCTTCGCGCTCGCGCCGCAAAGAAGAGGAAGGAGACCGACGACCAGCGATACTGGAGTCGATACGATGACAAAGCCGCTTTCCTGTCTTTGCTCAAGATCAACCTCAGCCGACCGTTCATCATGACATTCACGGAACCGATTCTCATCTTCTGGGATTTGTACATCGCACTCGTGTACGGCATTCTGTACCTCTGCTTCGTTGCCTACCCGATCATCTTTAACCAGCTGCGAGGCTGGAGTCCAGGCATCGGCGGCCTGGCATTCGTCGGCATCGGTGTGGGCAGTTTGCTGGTCATCGCAGCCGAGCCACTGATCCGCAAACTGATCAACGCGCACAAGCACGACCCCGAAACCGGCCGCCCTCCACCAGAAGCCAGCGTGAGTGTCATTTGCATCGGCGCCGTCCTCTTGCCCATCGGCCAGATTTGGTTCTCATGGACAGGGACGCCCGAATACCACTGGATTCTGCCGATTTTGGCTGGCATACCGTTCGGCGCGGGAAACTGCACGATTTTCATCTACGGCTCAAATTATCTTGTTCACTCGTATGGTATCTATGCTGCCAGTGCTTTGGCAGGAAACGCTGTCTTGCGTAGTATCCTCGGCGCCACGCTACCTTTGGCTGGTCCTTCGATGTATGCTGCTCTCGGACCCAATTGGGCAGGAACTTTGCTCGGCTTGCTGGAAGCCGTGTGCATCCCAATTCCAATCATCTTCTATCTGTACGGATCGAGGATTCGCCAGAAGAGTGCTTTGATCAGGACGATGCAGGAGGATAAGACGAAGTTCGAGAACAAGCGTGCTAAGGCCGCCGAAAAGGTTCTGGCCAGGAACGAAGCTGAGGCGGAGGCCGGTGCAGGAATGGAGACTGGTGCTGCTGTTGCGGAAGAAGTCGAGGAGGAGAGGGTGGCTGTTGATCTCGAAAAGGGGCTTCAGGGAAAGAAGTAATGCATGCATCTATCGTTACGATTTGTTGATGGCATAGCGTGGCGATTCTTTAGAGGTAGCATGCATATAGCATCTGACAGCATACGCCGTCGTTTGCATGTACGACGAAACGAACACGTCCTTAGCTTATTCTATCCATCGATGTGTCTGTCCACGTGCTGCATCCTTTCAAGCAATGACACCCAAGCACATGCCAAAAGCTAGACGAAACACAGTCACGATCACAGTCACAGCATCCAATTCTCGTCTTCACATGCCTCGCGGCCATCGTCCGAGCCCCTAGCATCACCAAAGCCGAGGCCGCTCCTCCGCGCAATCCCTCTCCCCACACTCAAGAGCCGAGCCAGCGAGCCAAACCAACGGCATCGGCACCCCGGAGTCTCTTCCTTCAAAATGATCTCATACCACCGTCCGCTCACCCGAGGCTCTCGACAAACACGAATCCTCGAAAACGCCCGTCCCTCGGGCGAGCGAAACGAAAGAGGCTTTCCTAGCAGGCTACGCAACTCGTCTGAAGAGCGGCTTGAAAGCGGCTGCCTCCGCATGACTGCTCTGCGCAATGGCTACTGGCTCGTGAAAGGTGATGGGCTCGGCGGCGATCGGGCGATAGGAACGGGCAGAGCATGTCTCTGACCCTTTGCAAGGCTGTCGCTCGGCAAAGACGCTATTAAGAGTTTGGAGGACGTCGTCCCTCGGTCATCGTGGATGAGTGACGTGAAAAGCGTATTGGCATTGGCAGGGTTGCGGGAATTCTGCTATACATACATCAGCTCTTTGGCATCCTGTTGTGTCTGCTAGAAACTTTCTTCCTTCCCATTTTATCACCAGAAGATAAAAGCTTTGCTATTGCTATCCAATCTATTCACATATACATATATTCAACCTGGCAGACCGGTTGAAACAAGTGGTAGCCGCAGTCTCATCTGTACTACCAACATCACTCGCAAACATGGGTGTCACAGACGCTGAAGATCAGTACTATCAAGAGGAGGTGAAGCAGCTCAAGGAGTGGTGGACCGATTCGAGATGGAGGTACACCAAGAGGCCTTTCACGGCCGAGCAGATTGCATCGAAGAGAGGCAACTTGCCCATTCAGTACCCTAGCAACGTTATGGCGAAGAAGCTGTGGAAGAACCTGGAGCAGAAGTTCGCTGTAAGAATTGGGTGTGGTCCATTGATGATCGGAGATATACTAATCATTCCTGCAGAGCGGCGATGCAAGCTACACATATGGCTGTCTTGACCCGGTCATGGTTACCCAGATGGCGAAGTACCTCGATACCGTCTACGTTTCTGGCTGGCAATCTAGTTCAACAGCTTCGTCCACCGACGAGCCTGGCCCTGATCTTGCAGACTACCCATACACAACTGTTCCCAACAAGGTCGGCCACTTGTTCATGGCTCAGCTTTTCCACGACCGTAAGCAGCGTGAGGAGCGTCTCAGCTCGCCTGACAAGTCCAAAGCTCCCAACATCGATTTCCTGAGGCCTCTCGTGGCGGACGCAGATACTGGTCACGGTGGTCTTACCGCGGTCATGAAGCTCACCAAGCTCTTTGTTGAGAAGGGAGCTGCTGGTATTCACATTGAAGATCAGGCGCCTGGCACTAAGAAGTGTGGACACATGGCTGGCAAGGTCTTGGTTCCTATCAGCGAACACATCAATCGTCTCGTTGCCATCCGCGCTCAGGCCGATATCATGGGTATGTCTGTACCTAGACTCAAATCTTCGCACGAAACGAACCGCTAACATCCTCCAGGCACTGATCTCCTTGCCATCGCCCGTACCGATTCCGAAGCCGCTACCCTCATCACCAGCACCATCGACCCGCGCGACCACGCCTACATCCTTGGCTCCACCAACGCGGCTCTACAGCCCCTCAACGACCTAATGCTCCACGCTGAAGCCGCCGGCAAAAACGGCGCAGACCTACAAGCCGTCGAAGATGCCTGGAACGCACAAGCAGACCTCAAGCTCTTCCACGAAGCCGTCGCGGACACCATCAACGCCGGCGTTCACATCAACAAGGCTGAAATGATCGAAGAGTTCAACAAGCTGTCCAAGGGCAAGAGCAACGCAGAATCGCGTGCGATTGCCAAGGGTCTCACTGGTGTTGATGTGCACTTCGACTGGGACGCTCCCAGGACCCGTGAGGGCTACTACCGTCTTCGTGGCGGCTGCCAGGCTGCTGTCACCCGTGCGATTGCCTACGCACCCTATGCTGATCTGATCTGGATGGAGAGCAAGCTGCCCGACTTCAACCAGGCGAAGGAGTTTGCCGATGGCGTGCACGCCGTCTGGCCCGAGCAAAAGTGAGTCCACCCTCAAACTCATCCTGTAATATCACAAGAAACTAACAAATGTCTCCAGACTCGCCTACAACCTCTCCCCCTCCTTCAACTGGAAGGCCGCCATGGAGCCCGCGGACCAAGAAACCTACATCAAGCGCCTCGCCTCCATGGGCTACTGCTGGCAATTCATCACGCTCGCTGGCCTGCACTCGACAGCGCTGATTTCCAACTCCTTCGCTTCCGCGTACGCGCAGCGCGGTATGCGTGCTTACGGCGAGATTGTGCAGGAGCCGGAGATGGAGCAGGGTGTAGAGGTTGTCACACACCAGAAGTGGAGTGGTGCGAATTATGCGGATGAGCTGTTGAAGATGGTTAGTGGTGGTGTGAGCAGTACTAGTGCTATGGGCAAGGGTGTTACGGAGGATCAGTTTGCTAAGAAGTGAGGTGGATGCTTATGGTAAAGAAAGCGAGCTTTGTATATTTTCTCAGAATGATTCTCGATACGTTAATCCTTATGGGGTCTTTCAATCGTCTGCTTATGCTCTCCCCATAGAACGCCCTTAAACTACTGATGGTTGCATATTGACATGCTGCCGAACAGCCAACCCAAAACGCGGTGTCCCGATGGAAAGAAAAAGGATTATAGTATCTAATTATCTCCAAGCTTTCTTCGTCTGCATCGATATTTCGCATTGCAAATGATTGTCATCAGAACGGGGTTCTTTGTGCAAGCCGTTCAATCACGTCGATGATCGAAGGACTCGGCACCAATCGATTTGCAATGTATGAGATGATGAAAAAGGGTTACCACTGGTAGCGAACAGCTACTCAACGCGTTCATCTGCGTAGATATCGTTACTACATCATTCCTGCATGCTTGTATAAGCACCAAACCACGTCTTCGAGTCGTACAAATACACCATTGTAGGATTGCCCATATCTACCGCGTAGTCACCAATGACCTATCCGGCATAGTAAAGCCTCTTCTCTCAGCATTCTAATCATCGTCGTAGCCCCACATTCGCAAGCTGAGACACCCGCAACCAAAAACTCGCCCAAAAATCGAATCTCGACCAAAATCAAGACAATTCGGTTTCATTGAGATAGAATCGATACATGATTTACCAAAAAGCAAAAGAAGAGTCTCCCCTCGCGGGATCGAACCGCGGGCCTCAAGATAACGATTGCTCGTCGAACAGTTACAGTCTTGCGCTCTTCCAGCTGAGCTAAGGAGAGTTGTGGAGCGGAATTCGCTTTTCAGATGGTCAGTGCACTTTGCCATACCTCATATAGCTTAAACTAAACATGACAGACATCATCAAAACATGTGAAAGCGTACGTAACATAACAGTGTTGTTCAGATAGGTTCCTTGTCTCTGGAAATGGAGCGTTCGAGAATACATTTTGTGATCGGATAGATCGATCAACGATCGATTTTCGATCCATAACGTTCGTAGACAATGTAGTTTGTGTAGGTCAAAGCAATAATTACCATGTTCTTCGATTCAATCGTTGAATAGATGCATGGCATATATTCCAATGTTGATGCACTGGAGACGCACATCGGGAGGTCGTGACAGACTCCAATCTTCCTTTGATCGAACCCGTGCATCTCGATTCGCATTAAACATCGATTATGATGCTTAGCTGCGTTGTGCGGTTGGACTCTTTACCCTATGGGATCTACGATTTTCCCAGCGAGAAGTGCGATTCGTTGATCGATCAATCGAAGCTCATCTTCGACACTGCCCCCTTGGAAGAAGCCGTGTCCTTTGTTCAAAATATAAGAAAAGTCGGCGAACTAGACGGCATATTCTGTTGCTTAGATTTGGAACATCTGATGGTCGTTTTGTGGCCTGACATGGGCTTGCAAGCCTGGAATCAAGCAACGTCCACAACGAACACAAATATCGTGGTACATGAATGCAAAAAAGCTGCTGTTTATTAGAAAGGTCATTGTTCATATACAGTGATATAGTTACATACACACGATCAAGTCTTTGATTGGAATAGAGGATCAGGGTCGTGGTGTTCAGTCTTACGCAAAACTATCACATTGATGCATGTGAGTCCCGCTATCCTGCACAACGCTATGCCGACTTTTCAACACTTATATAATACGAACGAGACAAACTGATAGTCAAGTTTGCCATGCTAGGATGCATTATTGAAAGTGCGCCATCGCAAGGCGCAGTGCGGTAGACTCGGATAGAGCGGCATTTACCGTTGCCTCAGGCGCGACTCGGACTTGCGACGCGCGCCTCGCTCCTCCAAGGGCTTAGGCAGTTGGCGCAGCAGCAGCAGGAGCCATTAACAGGCGCATTCGCCGCGCAATCCTTCAACAGACATGGCGCATCGCTACCGCTGAGCTCTCGACCTTTGCGACCTTCGTATCATATCAACCATGGCTTCTCGCGATCCCTCCACGACACCCGAGGCTCGTCGCAACTCGGGCAGTGCGACCAACTCTCCTGGGAAAGATGGCCTGGAACATGTTGAACTCAGCGATCTGGACTCGAGTCCGCCACAATTACCGATAGAGCAAGATTTGATGCAGTTGGCGAGGCTTGGAGAACTGCGCGGGATACAAAAGTTATTCGACAGTGGGAGGTTCAACGCGAAGTCGACAGATGAGCAGGGAATCACTGCGCTGCATGTATGTTTTGGACAATTTGGGCGAGAGAACATGAGCAGTAGGCTGATGTTAGATTCCATAGTGGGCTGCTATCAATGGTCACCATGCGCTGTGCCACTTTCTCCTTCAATCCGGCGCCGATGTCAACGCGAAAGGTGGTGATGCTGAAGCCACGCCCGTCCTTTGGGCAAGCAAAAGATGTCATCTCCAGGTCATTCAATTACTACTAGCCCACGGTGCCGACCCTCTCACTCAGGATGATCAAGGCTACAATCTCTTGCACTCAGCAGTCCTCGATGGCAACGTTCTCCAACTCACACTGTTGCTGCACCAGCCCGACCTACCTGTTGATGTGGCGGATGTGCAAGGTCACACGAGCTTGATGTGGGCAGCATACAAAGGCTTCCCCACTTGTGTTGACTTGCTACTACGCTGGGGAGCCGACATCCATGCTGTAGACGACATGGGATTCACCGCACTACACTGGGCACTTGTGAAGGGATCTTATCCATGCATTCAGAAGCTTGTCGACTTCGGCAGTGACCGTTTTGCAAGGGCCAAACCTCAAGGCGAAGAGACTGAGGGTGACACTCCCGCCATGACCGCGGCAAGAATGAAGTCTGAGAGGCAGTGGCGCAAGGCATTGTTCGAATCTGGATACGACGAGAATGGCAACCCGATCGCCTTCCCAGTACCGTTCATCAAGGATAAGAAATGGTTCTTCAGCCGTGCTTTCTTCTTCTGGCCGTTCTTGCTTGGCGGACTTCAGCTTCACATGCTCGCATACATGCTCGTCTGGATCTCAGTGCCCAGCGTACTGATCGTGGGATACGGCTTGAATTACTTGGTACAGAGGCTCTTCCGTTGGGCGCCGAACGACATGAAATCGATGCACCACACACCTTTCCTTGCTGGCATTTTCGGCGCCACTCTATTCTGGGTCGGCGTGAGATGGGTCTACGCCATCCTTCCTAGTGAGTACCACCATCACCTACGATCTGACGCGAGACTAACACCGGTCCTACAGCTACCCTGTACACTAACCTCTTTCTCAACATTGCCTTTGCGGTGTTTTACGGCCTTACTGCATATTTCTACCTTATGACTATGACTGCGGATCCGGGCTACATCCCCAAGAGCAGCAGCCGCGGACAGACGAAGAAGACGATTGACGACCTAATCGAAAATGGCATCTTCAACGAGAAGAATTTCTGTACACCATGTATGATAAGGAAACCCCTACGAAGCAAGCACTGCAGGCGTTGTGGAAGATGCGTTGCGAGGCAAGATCAGTAAGTCAGAACTGAGAGAAGCTTTCTGATGATTTGTTGTTGCTAACATTCTCCACAGCCACTGTCCATGGGTGGACACTTGCGTCGGTGTGAACAACCACAAGCATTTCTTGCTCTATGTCATGAGCTTGATCGTTGGCATCGCATGCCTGATCAGGCTGACCTTCGTTTGTATGTCTTGCGCAACATATGGCTGAAACAGACCTTACGCTGACCCCAATTTAGATGTGGAAGCTCTCCCAACGCCTCCGCCATCCGAACTTCACTGCGAGATACTCAAGCCAGAGTACTGCGCCCAATGGTCAAAAGACCCACTGACAATCGTCACCAACATCTGGGGTGGCCTCCAATTGACTTGGACGTTCATGCTGCTCTTTGTACATCTTGTCCAGATCGCCCGCGCCCTCACTACATACGAAAGCATGCGTGGCAACACAGAAATGGGCCCTGTGATGAGCGCTGTCGCTACCGGAACGCTGAACCCAGACTCCGCTCAAATCACAGCCTCAGGCGCCGGTCCAGACCCTACCGCACCTCATGGCCACTCGCATAAGAAGAATAAGGAAGGCTGCCTTTCCACTTGGAAGAAGATGCTCGGCCTGGACGTGTTCTTCGCCATTGCATTCAACGGCTACAACGGCTCGAAAAAGAAAGAGAAGCAACGGAAGCGCGGCAATCCATTTACGCGTGGCGTGTTCCGCAACTGTCAGGACTTCTGGGGCGACGGGCCCATGTTTGGACGCAAGGAGAATGGTATGGCGTTGCTTGGTGGTCAGAAGGTCGACTACACAAGCATGTACGATGTACCGAGAGGAGGAATGAGGTATCGAGGCGGGTATGAGGAGGTTGCTGTGGATGAGGCGGAGGTGTAATATAATCGTGGTACGTATCTATATCAACGATGCTGATACTCGCAGTTTCCTTTCAAGTTTGAATGTTCCATGATGCTATTTGAGGGGCTTGCAGCGACAATGAAACGTGGATGAAGGGTACAACCTAACTTCGCAGTCTAGGCTCAGACTCCGTAGCTAACCACTGAGATGCGACCAAGTTTCGTATCTATCTCGAGAACTGGTATGCTGATGCAGTCTTCGGTAGGTATCGAAATCAACATAACGGCCACTGAAAGACTGTTTTGAACGACCGCCTATTTCAAATCTACTGTGCTGGTGTCTACTACTGTAGACTCGAGACGGTTTCATCGACCATTGAGACAATTTACACAGTCTTGGTTACCGCTATCAAGGCTACAAAGTGTGTGATGAAGAACGACTTGGCTCTTAGCGGCGAAACGAGCAGTACGGACTTTGAAGCCAGACTGCGAGCCTATATGATGTCTGAGACACTATACTGGCTCGAGTCTTTCGCTCTGCATGAAGACGCGGGATTGTGCTGAAGCCACGTGCTTCTGCTTGGCTTGCAGCAAGAGTGAAGGATGTGAGATCGCACAACAGCCACGTGCATCGGCATGTTCCGGCTGCCACATGCATATTTTTTGCTTTCACTTGCACCTTCCTGCACGTGCTTAGCCGACCAGCCTCCACAACCCGAGTCCTTTTACTCTGCTCTGGTTCTCTCAAAATTTTACTTGCCATTGAGATACAGACACAGCTTCTTGACAAAAGCCATCTTCCCACTCAGATCGTTTCCAGGCCACTCAGCCACCGACACAGCCCCTCGACAATCGACACCATCTTGCTACACGGAGGCTCGCAAGACGCGACAAGCGAGCTGGCATGGCATCTATTCAAATCACCCATCGTGGAAGCTACGAGCACTACAAGATTCGCACAAAAGTGTTCATCAACTGGCTCACCGAGGCTGCGCACAAAATCTGCAAAATCGATGAAGTTGTCTCTGCGCTCAAGAGTCGCGCAGGCAAAAGCGCGAGAAAGAACGGCGAGGAGTTCTTGCTGACGACTCGCGAAATCACCCTTCTTTGCCAAAAAGTCGCCGAGAAGAAAAATGTCAAGATCCCGGACTGAATACTTGTACTTTTGAGAACCATCATCGATAGACGCACTGCTGCGGCAATCTTCCATGCCAGTGCCTCAGACGTTGAAGGGAGCGATCTTGAGCGCTCAAATGTCGGTCACGCGCACTTTATCGATATTCTACAGCAGGCCTACGACATGTTCGCTGCTGTTGACGAATCTCGCATTATCAAGCGTAGCAAGCTAGTGACTCCTCCCAAAGACAAGCCGCTCGACAATCTCTTTGAGCACCTCGAGGTTGAGGACTCTCTCGAAGTACAACTCGACGAGGACGAGCTTGAACAACGCGCGGCCGAGCCACCGCGTATCAGATTCAAGCTGGAGGTCGACGAAAACCAGGAAACCCTCGAACAGCTCCTATGTCTTCTTGGTGATCTGAGGAAGGTCCGCCTCGAGATTGAAGCCACATTCAAGCAGTTTGTTGGCGGAGAAGTTACATGGGACGTCGCCTGCATGGTCGCCAGCGTTGGGTTTGGAATCATTCGTCGCACATGCGGGCGCTTCGTTGACCAACACTCGGAGTTCGGGGACTACGCTTACATGCTGAAGTTCCTCGGGCTCCGACTGGAACGACACGAGGCCTTGGTCGTAGTCTTTCCCGAGCCGAGGGATGAACACGACCCGCAACCGTCCACGAACGCTATGTCGATAGCCGATGCCATTCGGCCTACCGTGCCGTTCCTCATTTCGACATCTTCCCTGTGCGTCTCGGGCGCCGAGATCATGCTCCGACTAAAGGATGAGTTGCAAGATCCAGAAGCACGTCACGAAGTTGGCGAACGTCGGCAACAGCGTCATGGCTTTGCCAAAGTACTGTCTGATGCCGTACCCGAGCTTCGCGAACTAAAGAAGCATCCCGAGATCCTCGTGCCCGATATTATATCCTGGTATGGCGACGAATTCATGTCCGGCATCCTGAATTATGCACATGGTGAGCAGCCAGGTCTCCCAATATGGCTAGCAGTGGTCACAGAATGCTACAGGAACATCTACGACATCTTAGGCAGTGACATGCAATGTGGTGCAGGGTCCGACATGGCTAGATGGAACAGAACTCGCGCCATAACGAAGGCGGTTGATACCTTCAAGTATTGCGAAGGTTCGAGAACGAAGATGCCAGATGGGTATGATCCTTCGTCATTGTTTGAATGGTTCAGGTCTCGGGACACCGGGCCTTCTGAAACAACTACATACGTGATATCGAGTTTGGTGGAAGGTGTCAAACCGCCTTGCAAGCTCATCGGCAACCTTCCGACCATCACAAGTGCGATGGTCTTTCCGTTTGCCCTCATCACATATGTGGATGGGTGCGCGATCGCCAACACGAACCTGGTAGTACAGTGCGCCGCTCACCTATACGCAGCTTGTCACTACAG
>Ga0265797_10011750_pt1 | contig 10895 bp, 10 predicted proteins | sample P2T30metagenome_FD_192433 | JGI IMG/M metagenome (GOLD analysis project Ga0265797, IMG submission 192433) | Plant litter microbial communities from East Loma Ridge, Irvine, California - P2 T30 | ecosystem: Environmental > Terrestrial > Plant litter > Unclassified | place: USA: California... | reverse complement strand
GGGAAGAAGAGCTCGCGGCTTTCACGGGCCTACTCAGCAGCATCATACCTGGTCGAAGAGGGCGTTCATCTAACACGATAAGGCCTATGCCTGGCACCTTTCCTTTGGACACCCCAGAGAACACGATCACAATTAGCGGCTAATTAGCTACATCATTGCTTCCGTGGTGAAAAGGCGCTCACTTGGTGTGCTACAATGTGAGCACTTCAAGCTCGCACCCTCACTTATAGCTCCGAGACATCGGTCATGAGCTGGACTGGCGCTGAAAGCATGTAAGCACCTCGGGCGATAGTAGCTGACATCAACACCAATCACGACGTTTCTCATGACGGTACCTATCGATATATCCTTGGCACATTCCTATCAAGATTTCCCGGCAAGCAGACATCTCCATGGTCCTGACCTTTTCAGTCACAACGTTTGAAAAGCTCTGGTGCTATGGAGACACAAAAGAACACATTCGGCATGCCAACTCAACCAATCACTATCCAGCTACGAGTGTTCAAACCAACATCCTGGGTACAGTGAGTTTGATACCATTACTGCGGTCGCGCACGAGGGACAAGCGTGGCGGGCAACCGAAGAGCAGGAACTGTATACAAACGCGACTGGCCGGAAACGCGCAAACGGTAGCACTTCCGCACTAAAGCGTTGCTGCCCGGATCATTTCTCCTGAGTCATGCGGCAAGGTTACTCGAAAGGGTAGTCACCGCAGCAATAACAAGCTCGAGTATGGCCCTGAGTTAGTGAACACCACAAGGCTGTAGCACGGACCACAACAGATCGCGACCACTGACGTCGCGTGACGGTGAATCTGACTTTCTGAAAGCTTTTGCGGAGCTAAAAGCTTGTTCACGCCCGCTCACTACGTAGCATACAAACGCGACGGCCTTGACCTCCGCTACTGCCGAGTACATAAACCTTCTCACCCTCCGCTCTCCACTTATCTGCCCACAGCACGACTCGACCGCCCCTCAACTCTTTTAGAATACACAGATACGCACCAATTGAAAATGTCGGGCTTTGCTGAGCCCATCCAGAATGCGCCTCAAGGCGGCGCGGCCGACCACGGCAACGAAAAAAACCTCCTTCGCGATGTCTCGCTCTTCGAGAGTAACGAGAACAACGCCAAGGAGCATATGACCAACGCGGAGGAGGCCGAGAACCGTGAGCACGACATGACTCTCTGGGAGGCTGTCAAGGACCATCCCGCCGCCTGCTTCTGGGCCTTCGTCTTTTGCTTCACCATCGCAAGTACCATTAAGCCGCATTCGTATACTCAAAGACATGAATACTAACAGTCACACAGGTCATGGAATCCTTCGACATGTTCCTGAACGGTAACTTCGTCGCTCTCGACGCGTTCAAGAAGCGCTACGGCGTTCAAGTCCCGGGTGAGGACGGCAAGACCATCGAGACCAAGTGGCAAAGCTCGCTCTTCCAGGCCGGTCAGTGCGGTGCCTTCGTCGGTGTCTTCATGGCGGTAAGTAGATGGACCGGGCGATATATCAGACAATCACTAACTTTGTAACAGGGCCCTATCACCAATCGCCTTGGATACCGTCTGACTACACTACTGGCGCTTGTCCTCATGAACGCCACTATCTTCATCTCCTTCTTCGTGAGTGAATCCAATGCTTGTTGTCGGAGCTCGAACTGACGTTTCTCAAAGGCCGACTCACTCGCTGTCCTCGTGATTGGCCAGGCGTTCGAGGGTGTCCCTTGGGGTCTGTTCATTGCCAACTCTCCGGCATACGCCTCCGAGGTCGTTCCTCTCGTTCTTCGTGGTGCATGTACTGCAACCTTACAGATGGCATGGTCTATCGGTGGCATCATCGTGGCTGGCGCGACTTACAGCTTCAACAAGCGTTCCGACCAGTGGGCGTGGCGCGGACCTCTTGCCCTCCAGTGGATCTTCCCTGTAAGCAGCACATCATTTTTCTGTTCCGGATCCATTCATCTAACATCTCCAGGTCCCCCTTATGGCTCTCATCTTCTTCGCCCCAGAGTCTCCATGGTGGCTGGTGCGCCGAGGCCGCAAGGCCGAAGCCCTCAAGTCTATCAAGCGTCTCGCCAGCAAGAAGGGCACCTCAGCAAGCGCCGAGGACACACTCGCCATGATGGAGCGCACCGTCCAGATCGAAGCCCACAAGGGTGGCGACCCGAAGCTCGTCGACCTTTTTAAGGGCACCGATCGCCGCCGTACAATCATCACCTGCTTGATGTACGCGTCGCAGAACTTCGCCGGAAACCTCATTGCCAACCAAGCCACTTTCTTCTTCGTGCAGGCCGGCATGTCGACGGACTTTGCGTTCAAGCTCAACCTGATCAATTCGTCGCTTCAGCTCATCGCCAACGGTCTCGCGTGGCCTCTGAGCGGCTGGTTCGGTCGCCGCACCATCTACCTGTGGGGTACTGCCACCAACATCGTCCTGCTCATGCTTCTCGGTGTCTGCGCGTCTGTCAAGCAGAACGTCGCTACCAACTACGCGCAGGCCTGCCTCGGCATAATCATCTCCTTCGTGTTCGCCGGCGCCATGGGCCCGATCTCGTACTCGATCATCGCCGAGACCTCGTCCGTCCGTCTTCGCGCCTTGAGCACCGGTGTTGGCCGTGCTGCTTACTATGTCGCTGAGATCCCCATGATCTTCCTCGCATCTCAGATGCTCAACCCCACTGGCTGGAACATGGCTGGTAAATGCGGCTATGTCTGGGGTGCGACAGCGTTTGTGTGCTTTGTCTCTGCGTATTTTGGCCTTCCTGAGCTCAAGGACCGTTCTTATCGTGAGGCGGATATCCTGTTTGGTCGCAAGATCTCGGCTCGCAAGTTCAAGTTGACTGTCGTCGATATCAAGGACAACGAGTAAGGCGTTCTGCAAGTCTGGGTGTCTTGGGGTATGGATGGATCGACTTGCTAGTTCTTGATATCTCTATGTTGGTGTTGTTATGGATAGCGCTACGTTTCAGCGCGAGTCCGCAAACTTGGGTAATGGTATGGGCATACTTACTTACTTGATAGATGAGCTTTGATCCGGAGGCCTTGGCTCACGGTTCTGATAGTAGTACTGTTCCAAATGGCATAATTGTACCTCTACTTTACCTTGACTGTTATGTTACGCTGGCGTGGACCTCATCAATACAAGTGCAGTTAGCAGGGTTGATGAAAAATAGCAAAGTGCATAATGCTTGGTTTCTTCCATCAACTAATTCCAAAATTACTAGCGTTCAGGACCTCCAAGCACACTTTGCTCCAACCACAATCCTGATCAAACACTCTCTCTAACATCTCACTATCTCACCCCGCGTCTTTTGCAACTTACATATCCCCAGAGTCCGTACCACAATCGATATACATCTAAGTAGGGATACAGTCATAGGCGTAGTATCCAGCCGTGGTGCCATCAGAATTGGTCATCGGCTTGGTGACAGTGAGCGGATCGCCGCTAGGCTTCAGCACACCCATCCACGTCTCAGCGTAAGCCTGGAAGTAGACTTGTCCAAACTCGTTGCTGCACTCTGTTAGTACACAAGTCCCTCAATAATGTGAAGGAGGACAAACTCACTCCTTGCAGTTGATGTTGATGGTCGTGGCCTGACCACTAGTCGTCGTCGTGCTCGTCGAAATCTCAGTGTTCAAGGAGGCGCTCAGGATGCCCTCGATACCGGCGGATACGCTCATGGAGAGCGACAGGCTGTCTGTCACGCTCTTCTCCTGCGTCCATTCCCAGGTCGAACCGCCGGGCAGGCCATTGCCGATGTTGTGTTTGAAGTTGCCGGGTTTGGCGTATGTGGTGTGCACGCCGTACGTGAACTCCGTGTCCTGGAATTCTGTCAGCTCTATTGCACAATACTTTGATGCAGGAGGAAGTGACTTACGCCGTCTGCACGCTTAGCATGCGACATCGTCTCAATCCTCGCCGCGCCACGCTCCTTCTCAGGCTTCACGCCCTGCGGCACCAACTTCACCTCGCGCTTCTTGTTGGGCGGGTCATAATCCGGGTTGTTCCTAATCGCCACCTCAAAGCGACCACCAACCTCAACCGCCCTGCCCCCAGTACCCGACGGAAAGCAAGTACTCGCCACGCCGTTATACGAGTTACTGACCTGATTCGCCGTAACGGTGTAACCAGCGTCGTAGAAAATGATATCGATCTGGCAGTTGGACTCGTCGCCAAGATTGAAGGTGAGCACGTTGGCAGTATTGCCAGGAGGCTTGTTGAAGGTGGCGGTGCTGTCGGGGAAGAACTGCGAGAAGACCTTTTCGCACTCGCTGGTCTGCGGGATAGTAAGTTTCTGGAATGGGATTGGGAAGAGAAGAGAGGGGAAGCATATACTTCGGGGAATTCCTGGCCGTTGCACTCGAAGCTGAATGAGCCTTGACGGGGAGAAATGACGCCGGCCTGCGCGGTGCTCAGGAGGGCGAGAGCGGCTCCGGAGATGGTGGTGGAGCGCATGGTGGGTGAAAAGTGAGTTGGAAGAGATGATAGTATTGGTTGCTTGATTTAGGCTGTAGTGATTGACAAGATGCGATGATGAGTTGTCTTTGGGCGGCCTGCGCTCGACTACTTATGTTTTGGAGTTATACACTGCATTCATCTCGTTGACAAAGATCTTCCAAAGTGTTTCCTGAAGGGATACGTGGCCGCTCATCGAGCCATCGTTGATGTTGATGCAATGCCACTAGCTTCGTATCCCGCACGGTTTTACAATGTCCATCGGTTTGCCTGAATCTTGGAGCATGACCGGCGGCTTGTCGGGATCAGAGAAGTATCCTAAGGCGCGAACAGACCTTGTCCTCGCCTTCACGATGTCCATCGAGTGCAGATCTCATGCTAGAATTCACCAAGTGGTCGATGTGAAAGTGGAGCTTGCCCAATTAGTGGTCTATGACAGCATTGAGTGGAGCAAATTGGTGATCGCTGAAGAGTCAGAATTGTTGTGGTGTTGTCGCCCTCGTGTTGCAAGACAGTGCTAATGCAATCATGCTCTCCAGTTCTTCATACCTAAATGCTTGGTTCGAGGCTAAAAGCGTTGATAGAAGTTGTCATCGCACGCATCGGAGTAAGCATCAGCCTGGCCAAGATACCAATGCATATGCTAAGAATGTATCAATACGTAAAAAGCCTTCTTGCAGCGAAACTACCAACGGGGTAGTATTTGGACCACTTGTAAGTACTACTAGTCTCATTCTGCTTCCCCGCTATACGGGTATACGGTGTACCGCAGGGGCGGATGATGTACATGATCACCGATCATCATTGACGATCACTAGTCCTACCACCACATGCGAGAGTTGGTGTTCCAGCAGCATTGCTGATCACATCTACCTCTTCCGAGCGACCCGGTACGACATGTTGTGATAGTCTTTAGGTATTCAGGAGATACAACTGTTGTACGCGCAAACTTCGACTCGGGAAAGCTTGTCGTGTTTGCCAGCTAGGTATGTTCTGATAATTGGAGGAGACACTGCTAGGTGCGATAGTCGGTTCTTCCACAAAGTGCAAATCCCATGCAGTTTGCTTTTGCGGTAATGCAACGAGCCGCATTGGTAATGAGGCTCATCGTGAAACACAAGGGCGCCACCCAAGCCACCAACCGTCCAAGTAGCCATCTCCAAAGGTGGGGGCGGCCCCTCCCGGCATTCCATGTGTCGCTCACCGGGAAACAGGACTCGAAATGTACACCGGCATAAGCGTACGTTTTAGGCTTGAGTGACGTATTGTGTAGATGAAGATCGCACCCGTCATGTGGTAGGTCTTACATTTCGGGCCGCACGTGCTGAACTAACGCTTGTGTCCAGCTGTCTTAGCTGCATGCCAAGAGCTTCATGCCGCCCTAGATATCGGGATCTCTGCATTCAGTAAGCCACCTCGTAGATGAGGCTCTGCGATAGTTTCGCGCGTGCTCGCACTCATTGGCTGCTATGTCACTGCAGTTTTCGCGCCTCAAGAAAGCTGAGGAGATCTACACGAATTCTTAAGCGGACACCGAGTGAGCATAACGTCTAATTCGCTTTCATTCCGCTTTTCGATGAGAACTAGTCCCTCTCGTCGATCTCCAAGCGGTTTCCAACACCGCGATCTTGGATATGTCCGGAAATAGACCTATACTCATCCGTTGTGCTGCAAGTGTGGAAGTGCAGTCCAATCACTGCGTGCTTGGATCGTGGAAGTCTACGTGCGTTCGTAAAGCTTGATTGATGGGCGTCATGGTACTGAGGAAGGTAGCATCGGGCATGTTGATCTCACAGCTTGTGAACAGACACGGACTAAACATCTTTTGACCATCGTCGATCCAATGTGCAGCTCCTGGATAAGGTCATCATCAATGGAAAGTTGATTTTCGAAACCATGAGCTGAACAACAGCATTTAAGAGTCCCTCACATCCCCACCAACTCATATTGATCCACTACGCAACATCCATCTCCTTCACAAACACCGCTTCCATCAACACTACCCTTCCAGTAACGCCTTGCGCTTTCGGTCCATCATCCCAGCCTACTCTTCATCAACATGTTCTTTGCAAAGGTAAGACAGCCAAAGCCAGCATTCGACGATTATTGACCTTCGGACAGGTTCTTGCAGGAGTTGCCTTGACAGGCCAAACTGCCCTATCAATCGGGGTGTCTCTCACCCAGTACGGAGGAAATAGCTGTCAAGAGGACACATTCATCAGCCCGATCTGGAACCAGTACGCTGATGGAGCCTGCAACACCTTCAGCTCCTCTCCGGTGGGCAAGTCTCTTTCGGTGGATACTTTCAATACCAACGGAGGTGGTGGCGACTTTACATGCCCCGACGGGCAGTACGCAGTCCTCAAGGTCTGGCAATCTTCCGACAACTGCGGCAACATTCCAGACGCATCGATCGGTGCACTTTCGATGACACCACAGGAAGGAGGATGCATCATTATGCCTGCTCGCTCGGCTAGACTTGAGTGCATCCAGTCGTAGCTTGTTCGTTGTTCGAGCAGAAGTCAAGGATGGAATTCTTTCAGTCCTATTGGTTCACAGGATTAGTTTACGAGTTCGTACTATTATAAGAAAGGTCGTCGCTATGTTATCGTATCGAAGTACAGGCCCTACATTGGTCCCGCGAAGAAGAACTAAAACACTTTTGTACACTGCTTGGTGACATATTACCAGCTGAAACATTCGAAGTCCGATCCATAGTACATGCCCGCACAAATTCGAAGAGAAGAAATGCCCACTATTAACGCCATACACTCAAACACCCATAACTCCATAAACTCCACATTCTCTATGTGATGTGATGTGATCTCCTCCCCATATTTGCTTTTTCTTGAAGAAACTCATAAGACCACCTGGGCAGTCTGCTTGATGCCAAAGCTTGGCTGGTCACTGAACACCAGCTTTGCAGGCTTTGCAGGCTTCGCTGCCGTAGTGATTTTGGCCGGCTTCGCCGCCGGAGCTGTCTTCGTGACCTTCGTTGGCTTGGACGCCCCGGCTGACTTTGGGCCAATGATACTGGTGGTGGAAGCGGCGGGGGGCCCATAACACTTATGATCCAACCACTTCGAATCGTAAAGGGGGCTTCTGTACCACGTGTCATGCCTTGCATACTTGTCAACAATCCAGCTAGCTAGCTTAGTGTCTTATAGGGCCTTTAGCTACCTAGATAGTTTAATTAGCTATAGAGTATTAGCTAGCATAACAACTTAAGCTATAAGTTAGTTAAGATAAGCTACCTTAATACCTCTAGCGCCTGCCTACCTGTAACTATACTATCTACCTATTAAGCTACTTTAAGCTATTAGGCTTTTCGCTACCCTTTTAGCTAGCTAGATACCTATTTTAAGAGGCCTGTAGCTAGCTAGCTTAAGAAAAATAGGTATCTAGCTAACTAGCTATCAGGCCAGCTAGATTGTTAACAAGTTTAATGCCTTGATGTCGAATCGCATAAGGAACATGTGCGGGTTGGATCCTTGTGGAGGGGATTCTTGTCGTAACAATTGTTACATCTCTTCAAGGCAGGATTTGAGAAATCCGTATACCATTTATACGATGGGTTGCCCCGCACGCACAGGTATACTTGTCTGCCAAGAACTTGTTACCACAAGGGGGGCAGATTTTCGTGCCACTGCCGTCTGGTTTCGAGTGAGTCTGGGTGATGCAGAACACGTCGCACTCTGCATAGTAAACGTTTTGGTATGTGTGCCAAAAACAAGAAGGACAGACACGAAGCCCGTCTTTGGCATTTCATAGATTAGTGTCTTTCTTTCCGCAGTCTCCACACGTTTGATACGATCTTTTGACCTTGCCGTAACAAGAGTCGCAGAGTTGGCCGGTAACGTCGTGGGGATTCGTTCGAAGCGGGTCTTTTCCCTTCATATTGTATCCACAGTGGTCGCAGGTACACAGCAGCTTATGTTGTTGCCTCAGCGCTGCCGAATATGTATTTTTCTCGCGCCTTGATCCGGCCCGCAAGCCGCCCCTTGTGAGACATGGATTCCGCCTAAAACTTAAAGTGAATTATTATACCATGTATATAAAGGTGCTAACTTATCGGACTGATTCATGCGCGACACATGCACTGTGATACAAGGAAGGGTTGTCATGTCAGATTAGAGACGCTCCAGCAATCGCTCGCTTACTGCTTGCTTCTCAACCACTCGCCCGCCTTCTTCGCGCTATTGTCCGCCTCTTTCTGGAAGCCCAACTGGTCCGCAACAAGCAACAGATCATGAGGAACACCCTTCTCGATCATCAAAGTCACATCATTCCCAGCCTCTTTCATAGTCTCCGCCCACTCCTTGTCGTCGTAGAACAGCACCTCGGCATCGCCAGTATGCACCCAAAGCGGGACTTGCGTCTTGAACATCTTCAGCTTCGCGTTGACGTAGGGCTGCGCTAAAGTCTTCACACCAGGTAAGCCCGCGTACGCATGTATGCCCCATTGGGTGAAAGCTGGCGATAGGTAGTCCGTGTTGTAGTTGGGATTGTCGTGTGTGTACGAGACGGATGTGTCGCTGGGGTTGATCCATGGGGACCACAGGAGACAAGCCGAGGGGTTCGAGATGCTAAGGTCCGCACCATAGTCCTTGAGGTACCTCAAGAGATTGATGCACAGATTTGCACCAGCTGAGTCGCCGGATAGGACGATGTCTTTTGGCGAGACCTTGAGGTCGTTGACGAGGTAGAGATACGAGGTCAGGCTGTCCTGGAGGCCTGCGGGAAAGGGGTTCGATGTCTTGGACGCGGGCAGTGTAGACTTCCGGTACTGAGGACAAATTACGTGCGTAGCGGTGGCATGTTTCAACAACCTCTTCGCAAAGAGCCCACTTTCCGCAGTCCTCCCGGAGCCTACAACGAATGCGCCGCCGTGAAGATGAAGGATGACCTTGACGTTGCTCTTGTCGCTGCTTGTAGTCAACGGTGCAGGGTACCATGTCGCACCGATTTTGGCAGGCGTGACATCCGAATTGCTTCGCAGCGGCCCCTTGTACACATCAGTGTTCGCTGCTTCAATTGTAACCCATCGCTCCTTCTCTTTTCCTGCCGTCAACGGGAATGGTGTTCCAGTCTGCGTTGTTGCAAGGTGATAAACAACCGAGAAAAAGAGTCGTAAACTGATAGCTTGACGAAAGGTCCAATCCGGATGCTGGCGCCCGTAGCTGTGGAGGTATTTGATGATGAAGATTGGAAGACGTGCGAGTTCAAAGCCAAGTGCTGCTAGGACGTAAAGGCCTTTGAAAGGCTGACTCGCCGCAAGAGGCATTGTGATATCCTGCGCCGATGTTTGAATTGCTCTCCAAAGGAGTACGTACGCTGGAGGAAGAAACGAGCCTCGATCGGCAGGAAAGGAGGATATATATTATGGGTGCGAGGGGGCATTAGGGTCGTCGTTTAACTTAGAATCGCGTCGACTGCCACAAAGAGCAGTGTATTACCTCGGCTCGCTAAACATGGGTGTTGAATCCGGTTAGCGGGTGTCGCATTTCGCGCACCCAGCCCTCTCCCAGGTCTTATCACGTCAGCTCACGTGTGTCGTCAGAGTGTATATATAATGCCGCAGACCGCACGGAATAATATCACTGTTAAGGACGAAGATCTTAACGCCGTCGCCTAGTCTGCATCCGCGCCCACAAATATGCTAACGCGTCAGGCACCTCTATCTAGGAGGTAGTCGAGGAGAGGGAGCTCGCCGTTGATCGTCTATCACAGCCCGCAAGGCCACATACACTACAGAGCAGAAGTTGACTATGGAGAAGGTCACACGAAATGCGCTTGTCGGTCTTGGTGTCTCGGCCAGTACCAGATCAGCCCAGGTAGCACAAGCGCACTACTCAGGAAGTCGATAACAACTAGTGTGGGGAGGCAGCAATGCCCAGCTTCAAAAGCACTTGCCTGGTGTTGGCAAGCATCAGCAATGCCACGCCATTCGAAGGATGTTTCCTATTATACACAAAAACGGGCATCATCGAAAGTGACGTGAGGCAACATGTGAATATCATAAAGATCATTGGTTACAGCGAGCTCGTGGGCATTTACTCGGTGATGCCGAGCACGACAGCCCAAAGGGTCAGTGTGTTCAAGTCTTGCGTTCACAGTAGCGATCGCACACAACGTCCACACTATTATTGGGATCTGTCTGATCACCCTTTCGAGTTTTCGATAATTCCTAAGTCGCGTGGTCTCACCGAGTTGTTGTACGCTTCATTGGACTAATGAGCGATCAGAAGCACCTTTCTTAGGAAGCAGTATCTTGTTTGACACTATTGCCTTGCGTGCAGCATGGCCTCGAGGAAGAAGTACGATGTCAAAACAGGAAGGTGCATTGAGGTTCTGGACTCGCTATCGCCACTTTCCTCGAGGCAGGATTGCCCAGTGCTCGGCCTCGTCCTGGTCCACATTTGAGATCAGGCCATCCCCAGG
>Ga0265797_10011749_pt1 | contig 10896 bp, 10 predicted proteins | sample P2T30metagenome_FD_192433 | JGI IMG/M metagenome (GOLD analysis project Ga0265797, IMG submission 192433) | Plant litter microbial communities from East Loma Ridge, Irvine, California - P2 T30 | ecosystem: Environmental > Terrestrial > Plant litter > Unclassified | place: USA: California... | reverse complement strand
GCAAGGAGCTTGCTGTCAGGCTGACAAGACTCACGGTGTCAAAGAGCGGCGCGGAAGGTACATGCATGATTATGATATGACTACATGTGAAAGTTGAGACGGCACGTGTTCATGCATGCCAAGCAAATTGGGACGGCAAGAGGCAACCGTCAGCCTGCACTCGCTTCATCACGCCAATACTCTACCACAAACTAGACACAGACACAATTGCGCTGCCGCCTTTTCCTATGTGCTTATCTGCCCCGTCACCGATCTTGGTTCTGCCGCTTTTCGTGCTCTGTCTCTCAGCCTTGTATCAGCCTTGCCTTGCCCTGTCTCAAGGCATATCGGAAACATCGCTCAGCATCATCGTATGATTCAACTGGGCCTTCTTGCTCGCGACACTCAAGCAGTCTATCACCGAGACTAAGACCAAATTACGCTCTGCTACTTCTCACTACCCATTGTCCACCCCTTCACAAGTCTTGCTCCCATCGCTTCTCGCGCTCTTTCATCGGTGTCGCCCTCAGGCTTGCCTCAGCTTGCCTTCACTTCAGGACAATCGAAATTGTCCCACGTCAATAATGTACACCCCAACTGGAAGTCACTGCGGACCGCTCAGTCCTCGCACACGGACGACACCACATCATGGAGCCGTACACATATCGACCACTGCTGGAGGCGCCCTACAGTACCCGGCTGATCAAAATCAAGCCAGGCACCCACGACTCTGACATCACTTGCATCATCCACGACTACACGCTCCGCCCTGGTTCCACACCTGGCCCATACGAGGCCTTGTCGTACGTATGGGGCGATCAGACTCAAAAGCGATGCGTGTACATCCAGTATGCTACAAACGCGAGTTCGAATCAGACAGAATTCCTATACGTTACCATCAATTTAGATGTCGCATTGCGTCGGCTTCGAGATACGTACTTTCCACGCTTCATGTGGATAGACGCGCTGTCCATTGACCAGGAAAACATCGAAGAGCGCGGAATTCAGGGTTTCATGGCCAAGATGTACTCACATGCCAAGGGCGTCCTAGTCTGGTTGGGTGAAGAAGCTGATGGGAGCTCGGAGTTATTTGATGGATTTCTAGAACTAGCCAATGCAGAGCAAAACGAGCGCAATTCCAAGGCCAACGGTCTTCAGAAGGCGGCTGTTGCCCTCGCAAGACGGTCTTGGTTTAACAGAATCTGGGTACGTCGTCAACGAATCCACGTACGCATTGAGTAATGTTTTCAGGTCCTGCAAGAGGTCGCCGCTACTTGGCAACTATCAGTCGCTTACGGCGATTTGGAAGTGACAGCAAACGTTTTCATCGAGGGCTTTCCAAGACTAATGGAGACAGGAGTCTGGCTTAACCTAGCGATGTCTGTGACGCAGATGATGAAGTGGACTGGGCCCAACAAAACTTAAAGAACTCAGCTTCATAAGCAACAGCCCCATCTCGGAGTGGCACCATTGGGCGAGCTGTTGGAGAAATTCCATTTGCACAAAGCGACGGACCGCCGCGACAAGATCTTCGCACTGCTGGGGATGTGCAACGACTCTACTGAGCCTGGCAGCCTACCCGCCCCCGATTACACGAAACCATTTTCCATCCTCATTGAGGAAGCGATGACATACCTACTTGGACCCTCGATCCATGCTACAGCATGGGACACACGCGAGCAGTCTATGGTCACCGGCAAGGGCTGTCTACTGGGAAGGCTTTCCGTAAGTGATTCGCAGGAGTATTACGTCGACTTTACGTACTCCTTAGCGCCTCCCTCTGGCTGGCGTGCACGCTTGGAGGATATGACGTTTTGTAAGGACCTCCATATCGGTGATATTCTTTGGCAGATGGCCGGTGCACAGCACCCCAGTGTCATAAGACCTTGCGGAGATCATTCCGATATCGTCCTCGTTTCCATACGTATAGACAACGTTTGCAAAGGGTTTTCGGACCCCAGTCCCTCAGATCGCTCTTCGTCAGTCATGCATTGGCATGAGTTCCGGAGATATCTGCCAGACACAAATGACTCAATCACACTAATATGGGACTGGTCGCTAATGGCAGAGCACACCAGGCAGAGCCATGTCTCCAAGCTCTTCGCAGACTGGACCAGAATACCGCATGCTGTTCGGTTACTGCAATGCGCTCGAATCTTTGACAAGTCCAACAACCACAATGGCTTGGTTTCATTGCGATTCCATCAGAGAGGATTGCTTCGCACGAATCACAATACTCGTTCCACGCTCGACTGTTACTTTCGGCTTGCAAGTACTGGGAAGCGTACACGTGGCTCATAACGTACATAGGCGAGATACGCTGGTGCCTCGAACGTTTGAAGCACGAAGGAATATGGCTAATCAAGGACTCAAAGGACCCTTTCAAGTATTGGCAGAGTGACGGCAGTCTGTCGCCTGATGTTCTTGACATTGATGCCATGTGTGGGGCATCGGCTACGCAGGGGACTTGGAGTGCTCTACGCGGTCATCACGACACACCGATCACTGAAGACTTCGGCGAGCCGCTACACCTGGATGGCCTCATGATGATTTTTACTGGTAATCTTGATCTTTCGAGATCAGGACGTAAACTCACCAACCACGGCAAAAGAAGCATTCTTCGCCTTGTGTCAGCACACGAGATTGGTGCATCGGAAACAGTGTTTCGATCAGTCGCTGATCTGATGTCCAACAACTCGGTTCATCTACACAACTCGGTTCATCTGAAAGAATCAACTCCAAGAAATGGCCTCATCATGCTTGCGCTTGCCTCGCAATACCATGCAAGCCAACTGCACGTCTCTAATCTTTCGTTGAATTACTACCATTCCGAGGATCGTCAACTACAGTCTTTTCTGCTCGCTGAGTCCTATGCGGACCTTGAGTCGACATACAATATCCTCAGCACAGCTGTTCAAGTCAGACAACTCTGTAAACGTGGCAGTCGCAGCCGCAAGATCAGTACGTCTTTCCCTCTTAAGTCTAGCCTATTTGACTCAAGCTCGCTAGACCATTACTTTCCAGAGACTACTATTCAACGCGAACATCTAGACCTTCTTGACATAACCCGTTGTTTACGAAAACTTCAGCGTATTAAAGTGGCACGTTGAATATACGGAAATATGTCAATTCGCACATTCAAAAACAGGAGACACTGTCATGCCTGCGCTTTTGAGTGTCTTTGTAGCTGGCAGCTCCTACGACGCCTCGATGTTCGATCCATCCGAACGACGCACGGTACTTTTGGACGTGATGAAGGCCTTCCTGGACGAGCAGATTCGCATTATCAATTTTTTTCGCGAGATGCCAGAATTTCTTGTTGAAGAATATACACTTGCTGGGAGAAATGCAGACCTTTTGACTACTGAAAAAGCTGTCGATCTTATGATGTATTTTCGTTCCGAGTACAATGAAGCCATCAAGGCGCTGGAGTGCAAAGGATCGGCGAGGCAGATACTGGAGGTAATTTATCTGGAGTGAATGGCATTAGTTCTGCAGCTGGACAGAACCAATTAATCATACGGTAAATTTGGAAGGAACAAGCTTTGGCAGAGAAGGTGCCGAGAGGGAAACAGGTTTGAAGATCTTCAAGGTCAAAGTTTCGCATTATTGTTATACCAGTATCCACTAGCCAGGAAGCTTTCCAAACGCTAAAACGCCGCTATATTACGCACGCCAGGCACCGAGGACCTCCAGGACCACTCAAGAGGATTTCGAATGGGACGATGCGCCCGATATGAAGGGCTGGCCGAAGGGCTGGCCGGCCCTCGTCGTCGTCATTGTCCGGAAGAAAACGGAAGTGCGAGGCCAGGCGAGGAGGTGTCTCGTTAGCACCATCCATCCTGAAGTAGCTCGGACCAGCGTTGTAGTTGTACTGCATGCCGATGTTGGTGCCGGCGTTGTAGTTCGAGCCCTGACCGGACGGGAAGTACTGGTATGCCTGGTACGCGTTGTCGTAGAAAACCTGCTGCTGCTGATGCAGGGTTGGGGAGAGAGCGATGCGGACCATAATCGCCACCGGGCATTCCCTCCGATGCCGAAGATGAAGCATACCCATATCCATCACTTCCATCTTCATCACGACGCGGACCTCCGTGTCTACCGTAGCCACCCGAACCGCCCGAACCACCACGAGAGTCGCGGCCGCCCTCGTTGTTGAAAGGATTGGAGCTGTTGGATGTGGGAGCACAGGGCAGATATGAATGAGGCAGAAGGTTGTTGTATTGAGAGAGCTACAGCGAGCGATCATATACAGAACCAGATGGGTAAGCAAGTGACTAGCACAGTCACGTGAGGTGCAGTTCACAGTGTACCGTATGAACTGAGGTGCCAGGCTGACAGGAGTCACGGTGGCCACGATCCCAGCCTCCTCCTCCACGACCGTGATCGTTGAACTTATCGCCTTGGCCCCTATCCCCGCCACGCCCACGCCAATCATCGTTATCCCGGGGAAACTTGGAGCGATCATCCCGCTCGCGACGTGGCGGCATCTCCAACCCATGCGCACCCACACGCTCAGGCTTAGCCCCGAACTTCTCCCACTGGATGAACTTGGCCGCAGGGTTTGCCACGCTAGGGACATCTGGGTTGCTAGTCGTACCAAGCGAGTGAACACGCGTGTACGTCGTGCCGTGGTAGATAGCGTTTCGAACAAACACGCCAACCACAAGATCCGGCGCATCGCGAATCCATTCGTAGTCGTTGCGCTCGGCGCGTGTCATGCTATCCGGCGCGAGTAGCATCAGGCGGATGCGCTCAAGCGTGCTGTCGAAGTCTTTCCAGCACCGTAATCTGAGCTGCGCGATGCGCTCTTTGTCTTCCCAGGCGCGCATGCATGACTTCCAGTCTGAGGCTGAGTGAGAGGAGTACCGCGGGTGGCTGCCGAATGCGTTCTGGAGGAAAGGTATTAGTTCGCGGCGCGCCCAGAAGATGTCGAGACGTTTGATGGGGTGCGGGTTCATGGTGGTAGTGGTCTGATGTAGGAGTCGGAATATAGTTTGGTGTGATGTGTAGTGGAGAATTTGACGTTAAAGTATGCTTGGAAGTAATATATGAACTCAAGTTATTGATGTTGAGCGAACTTGAGCTGACAAGAGGGAACGATGAAGGGCGGGCCGTGATTTAAGTACTCGCGAGTCGCAGCGGAAAAACTTTTCGCGTCGGAAGTAAAACTGCAAAAGGCCGTGGATGATTCCTTAGCGGTCGCCGGTTGCGATCGGGTGAAAGACAAGATTAAGCAAACGCGATGGAAATGACGTTCGATCGATGCCCATTCACATCAAAGAATGCCAGTTTCACTATTGAATGGAATCTAGAGGCACATTAGCAGCAGGTGACACGTTGGACGGTATATCTTGAACGAAAGCACTGGTTGTCTGTGGTATGAGTATGAAGCCATTTTAGGAGGAACCGTTGATCTCCAGGGTATAAACAGTTTCTGATCCGTCCTACTCGTTTTCCTGATCCATGACAACGCTCCGGATGGACTCAGTTTCCATGCTTTCAATGCATATACCGAAGATGGCTGTAGACTAGGGCTATGCGAGTTTCATGACTTTAGAGATGTGTCAGGCGTAGGAGTTGAGGAGAATCATTGTGCATTGGGCTATGGGAGAGCGAGGCCTATGTACTGAAGGGAGCACGCACTAGTCCTAATGGGGAAGTGCATGAGAGCAAACATGTGGTGTAACCTGGTTCATCACTCACGCGCCAGGGGATAAGCCCTGTGATCGACAAGATGTAGGCATTACTCCTGACTGCACATCAAGTTTTCAGCTCTAATCAACCACCTCGCATTTCAATACAGCTGGAGGTAGACTACTATTTCCTGTGGAGTTTCAGCCTCACTCCGTCATCGCCTGTTGGAGACATCGTGCATGTCGGTGGCTGACAGCCCCACCTTCCCCATCGATCAGACTCAGCTTTGAGCCATCTCCACTCCACTACCAGCACACTCCCACCCTTGGACCAGTTCTGTTCATGCACTCGTTGCCGTCGTACTTTACCCAATTCCCATAGTGCAGAGCCACACTTGCCCTTGAGAAATCGGCACGAGGCTGAAGAAACCGAGCGCAGCCTGATCTCTCACGACTCACCCTGGTTATTCTTGGTGCTGCCAGACACAGCGAAAGAGGAGCAAGACACCTCCTGATCTCATTCTGTTTTGCTCGGTTGAATGGAGCGATATGCGTATCATCGACTGCCTCCAGGAGAACAACGCATCCGCCTGCTACATATTCTTCCAGGATCAGGCACCAACGACATTCACTGCAAGATGTTTAACTACCAGATCAACATCAACAGACCTTTCGGAATGTATGAGGCGCTCTCATACCGCTGGGGCGATCCGACCGGGCCTCGCAAGATCTACATCCAGAACTCAGGTTTGGCCACATTCCGGAGCTTAGATGTCACCAAGAATCTATATGCAGGGCTCCAGCGACTCAGAGATCCAGATCTGCCTCGAACAGTGTGGATAGACGCCATTTGTATCAACCAAGAGGATCTCGGAGAGCGTGGACAGCAAGTTAGCTTCATGACCACGATTTATGCGAATGCTTGTCAAGTGGTTGTTTGGCTTGGTCACAGTCCAGAGGACAACAAGACTTCCCGAAAGCAGTTCAAAGCTTTTGAAGCCATCAAACAGACATCAAGCCGAGCGATCGAAAGCTCGGAACCGAAAGGAAAGATTCCGGACACTCTTTGCGAGCTCTTACGCAACGAGTGGTTCAGCAGGGTTTGGGTACGTGATCATTGGTAACCAAGAATGGTTACGATAAAACACCACTGAAATGCATGTAGATACTGCAAGAGGTCGCAGCAGCGCGATCACTGTCAATCTTGTACAATGATGAAGAACTTCCAGGAGCTGTCTTCGTTAGCGGCATGAAAGAGGTCATTCGGCAATCGGAGGAGGGCGACTCTTTCTACAGCAGGTACGTTCCATTTGTCGTCGATCTCATGGCACGGGCCCCTCCTACGCCATCTATCCATATGGCATCGAAAACGCTATGCATCGCACCCTTGGCCGACCTCATTGAGATGTTCTACGATAGTAATGCGACTGATCGGCGCGACAAAGTCTATGCTCTTCTTGGCCTACGGTCCGACTATTCGTCCACAGACAGACTGGTGCCGAACTATGAGAAGTCGTGGGCACGTGTCTTTTCGGACTTGGTCGAGCATATTTTGGGTAGCAACACGAAATCAGAGACACTAGAAGATAGTGAAGGTGCGGTCCTCACTGCGACCGGCTGCACGATCGGTTTCGTTGCCTCCGTCGGACGTGATCTAATCGAAGTTGAAACAAGAGACGTCGAGTTCCGGATTCAGTGGACATTGATAGTCCACTCAAAGGAGGTGATCGAAAATGACGTTGTCTGTCTGCTGAAAGGCTCGGCTCATCCAACAATCATCCGTCCTTGCGGTGACCATTTCGATATCATCGTTGTCTCGCTATCCTCAACGCCGCGGATCATCCATCCTTCTCGAACTTCGGGTCCAATTCCTACACCAGCCTTGATCCCCACACTCAAACAAGCTTGGCTTTCCGATCATGAAGTTGCTCTACGTCACGACTTCCTCCTCATCTGGGATTGGCAGCCGATCAATAAGCAAACCAGCCGCCATCACCACGACTGGATGGCTTTTTACGATCGAGCGAGGCGAGAAAATACATGTCCACATGTTCCAGAGTCTGACATTCCATGGGTGAGGAGACTCGCCATTCGGCGCGTGCTAGATGATGTTCAACCGAATAACAAGGGAAAATGGGAGGACTTCGCCGACTTACCTATCTGTGCGGAAGGAGCAAACACAGCAACACTCTATCGCAGATTTCTAACAGTCTCTTCCTTCATGCACCACAGTTCATACACTTGGCTTACATCGTATGTAAAGGACACACGTCAGGCCATTCGTTCACTTCGTAAGCCACACCTATCGCCCACAGAGCTATCGCCAGATTCAACTGATTTGAAAGTTATGATTGATGCCTGGGCTGGTCAATTTAGAGCAAAAGAAGGAGTTCTAGACCTTGTAGAGCTCGAAGACCAGGTGTTGTCGGACGCGCGCAACTTTCCCAATGCGCACAGATCCCATAATTCACCGTTGTACTGGGACTTTGGTGAGCCAGCAAATGCGCATGTTCTCAATAGTATATTCCCGCTTTTTCGGCAAGCTTCATTGCAGCCACTTCAGGGCGACAGTATAGCGCCCAATGGAGTATTCTTCAACGGGAGATATGTCATCAAGCTTCTTATCAAGCAGGAGAGGCTAGATATACGCACCGCGCAGTCGATCATGCGCAATTTCGATGTACCGTTAACACGGCTCATGCCGAAAATCTCCTATTCTTACGACGACACTTGCAGCGACCACCAACCGGCGTTGATAATCGCAGTACTGTCAGAGGCATGCGGTAATCTCTTTCTCGCCAACGAGAAGATGATAGAAACTTTAAAAAGCCTCGCACTTGGCGCAAACGGATTGGTCTCATTGTCGTTTTTGTACGGCGAGTTATGGTATGATCACGATGTGATCCGCCAGATACTCAGAACGCTTTTCGTACCCTCAACGAGAATAGACGGCCTCAGGAACCTCAACAAATTCCTTGACTACCAGGGTCAAAATCTCCCCGCGCTTTTGACAAAGCTGAACTTTCGGAGCATCCAGGCTCAGCCTTTCCTGCGTCAGGAAGCGCTCGTCACCACATTGTTTGAGCACATGGCTAAAGATCCGATGGAGCATCTTCCGGATTTTCGGACTGTAGGTGGACGGGCGGAAGCGCGAGATCGTGTGCGTAAATGGTTCATGGAAACACAGCCTCTCACACCGGATTGAACAAGCTTGTCCATCACCACAGCTGGAGCCGCCGACAACTCATCCTAGTCCTTATCGAAACCAGCGCCTCCTAGCTCTTCTTCGGTCTCTTTGATTTGGTTTCCTGGAGCGACTACGCGGCAACGGCATGCGATTGCGAAAGTAGTTCTTGACCACGGTGCAGATGTACGATGCTCGAGACCTCACATTTTGAGCATGGATGTATACATCAAACTCGGAACAGTTTTTCGGTGTGCGAATATGGTTATAATGTTGGAGGGAGAAAAGAGGCTGCACTGCGGGAAGAAATCCCATGCATCCTTCCGCCCCGCCCCGCCCGCACCTCTTCCTTTGCCGAGGTGTGACATGCGGCACAGTTAAACAACATCAAAACCACGGAATATGAAAGCCATTCTTTTCTCATTCGTTTTCCGTCGAGAACAATGGCGAAAGAAGCGGGCTTTCTAGGTGTAGCGCCGTTGCTTGTGCGCATGGGTCAGTCGTTCCACAAGAGATCGTAAAGGAAGACTAACATTACCATATGTAGTGTCTGCTGCCTTTGTCAATCTGATTACCTATCCATTTCGATCTAAAAAGTGTACCGCACTGTACAACGATGTTCTCTACGCTGCCGTCCGCAGCATGTGCGAGCGCATGACCATCGCACAATCACGATACTTGAACGCCCTCACCAGTACATCTTACGCCAATTACTGCAAAAGCAACTCCCTTCCAAACAACACCGAGACCATCGAATTACCCGGCAGCAAGGACGTGCAGGCCCATTGGATAGGCAGCCCTAACGCCCGGCACGTCATTCTGTACTTCCACGGCGGCGGCTACACGCAGCCCGCCAACGAGGGGAATTTTCGGTACTTACCTCGCCTTGTTGCGGACATGAATGGCGAAAAAGAAGAGGATTTGAGTGTCCTTATGCTCGCTTACACGCTCGCGCCAGAAGCTCGATACCCAACACAGCTGCGTGAAGCAGCAGCTACTTTGTCCTTCCTTATCAACGAGGCCGGACGCTCACCGTCCAACATTATACTCTCAGGTGATTCAGCGGGCGGAAACCTTGCCTTATCACTCCTTTCGCACGTCTTGCATACACATTCTGATGTTCCCGCCATAAAGCTGGATCAACCGCTCGGAGGCGCTTTACTTTACAGCCCGTGGACGAGTTTCAGCACCGATTTTCCAAGCTTCGACAAGCACTACTTGCTCGACGTAATGTCCCCGCTAGCGCTCCGCAAATGGGCCGCAATGTTCGTCGACAAATCCAATCCTGTCGACGAGGAAAGTGATCCCGGTCCCGTATCTGGCGATGCATACACCGAGGCGTGTACGAATCCAGCGTCGTGGTGGGAAGGCTTGCACGGAGTCGTTAGTGACGTATTTGTGGCGTATGGCGGCGACGAGGTGCTCGCGGATCCAATTAGGTTGTTGGAGAAGGCGTTGAAGGAGGGATGGGTTGGTGGTGGAGGGGATGTTGGGAGGGTGGTGTTTATTGAAGGGTTTAGGGAGGCGCATGTGCAGCCCGTTGTGGATGTTATAGGTCCACAGAGTGGGGTGAAGAGTGGGACGCAGAGGGCGATTGAGGAGTGGTATCAGACGAAAACTAGTAGCATGTAGGTATGGCAGTGGGGTCTCATGCCTTTTGATATTGCCATTATACAGGAAGTGCACTAGGCTGGAAAAGTGCACTAGGCTGGAAAACTTCAGTGTTCCAAAGACGCCGCAAACTCCATCACACCAGGCACTGAGAAGCTTCGTGCTTACTCATATAATGTAAAAAAGATACACTCAAACACCGCCATTCCTTGGGCGCGGATCGAACTTAGGAGCATCAGCGCACAACTTGCTCTCGTCCGAAGGGCGACGAGGAGGGAAGACAGGGTTGATGGCAGAGGCGTTGTAGTAGGTCATTGGGACGGAGGCTGGCATGTCGTAGGTGTCATCCATCCCAAGACACGGGGGTCCGTGGTTGAAGTAGTCTGGTGGCATTTGAGGGGGGGCGATACCGCTCGTGAAGCCGCCATAGTAGGCGTACGGGGGGTACTGTGAAGGTGGGGGTATCGGTTGGTACTGGCTGGGAGG
>Ga0265797_10011748_pt1 | contig 10897 bp, 3 predicted proteins | sample P2T30metagenome_FD_192433 | JGI IMG/M metagenome (GOLD analysis project Ga0265797, IMG submission 192433) | Plant litter microbial communities from East Loma Ridge, Irvine, California - P2 T30 | ecosystem: Environmental > Terrestrial > Plant litter > Unclassified | place: USA: California... | reverse complement strand
CATGGCGAGCATTACGGGACTCTGGTGGACTTTGATGTCGATTCGGCACATGGCTGGCAGCAAGCTGGGTTCCCTCGAGCGGCGATGACCTTGGTGGTACAACTCACGATTGCCCAAGCACTCAAGTCGGCTGTGGACTTGATTGTAGGAGACGCGAAGCCGACTGGAAACGCCGAGTGGTCAGCGCTGGTGTCGAGAGGCCTGCGTAGTGCCCACGACCAGGCGCTTTGGAGTTCTTACTACAACCAGGAATTTGCACCGCCTGCGACGCTCGAGCCAGACGTGCTGCTGCAAAAGATCATCAATCGACTGGACATGCTCGTCGACGAGACTGAGCTCATGCAAGCGAGCCCAGAGTATATGCGCCAGTATGCCTTGGAGTGCAAGGCACAGACCTTCATACTGCCCGAGGACAGGAAGGCAGGAGACGAATGGAAAAGCGTGGGTCGGCTACTCAACCTCGGATCAACAAACGGCTTGATCTGCTGGCTGGCAGTCAAGGCAGAAGCCAAGAATCTTAAGGAGAAGCTCGCAGAAAGTGGGTCCAGCACAATTCCGGGCGCGAACTTGGACAAGGAGGTCGACACAGCGATGAGATGTTTTGGCAAGGTGATCTCCCGCGTGCTCGTAATGGTGGTGCAATCCGAAGCTATACCGGCGGTCCGATCCATCCAGATGATCCGTGACCATTGCGTGCGTCTTGAGAAGCAGTTCAAGTCCAAGTCGGGCGGTTATGAATTCGGTGATGCGTCCCTCGAGACCCTGGATATCGGCAAACAGCCCCATCGCATCATGGGATATGTGAACAGAATGATCCAAGTGGTGGATGGAAAAGATCCAGGAGAAATCCATCTGGTCACCCTCGTACGATTGCTCAAACACGAACTGCGGGACGTTACGTACAACAAAAGCGTGGATGACTGCCTGTCCAGCATAGCTTTGCTGGATGAGCTCCATACCCTGTGGTCCTGGCGTCAAGCCGCTGACCACAAAGATCCAGTGAAAGGAGACGCCCTTGACCTTGACATTTCTTCCAGGGGCGTTGTGCCTCCTCTACCTCCCGCCGGGAGGAACATTCAACAGCTGATTTCTGACTTCTCGGCGCGAACCGCGAAAATTGATTCACGGTTTGGTCAACTGCTGCGCGATTTCTGCGTATTGCCTGTTCCAAAGGGTCCCAAGAACATGTCGTGGCTGGAGAAGAAGACCGTGGCACGTGAGCGTCTTACGGAGTTCTGGCAGTGCGTTCGCGAGAACTGGACCGTCAGCCAGATGTCGTCACAGACTTCCGATACTCTGATGACAGACATGTTGTCCCGCATGTCTTTTGACGTGTCTCCAGAATATCTTGCAAGATTAGCTGCAGAGCGTCGGCAGATTGAGGATGAAGACCAGCGCGAGAAGGCACGCAAGGCTCTGCAGCAGAGCAACGCTCGGTTCATACAGCAGCCATGGGACATGGGTGCGTCCGGTGATGTTGTCGCGCGGAGGAAACTTACCAAACGGCCAGAGACACCACACAAAGACGAACCGATCAAGAGTGCGTTGAAAAACTTGAAGCTTGACCAAGCCTCGGCGGAGAAGACCGAAGACGCCTGTCCTGATCCAAAAGCGACGCCGTCAATTGCCGTCAAGCAGGAAACCTTGAGATTGATGGCCAAGATGTTTCCCGCCGGGACAGATGGTACTAGTGTTGTGCGTTGGAGTCAGGTTTTATCAGCGCTCATAGATACCGGAATGAGTGCTACGCAAGGTGCGGGCTCAGCGGTGGTCTTCAGCAACAGCCACGGAAGCATCTCCCTCCACATGCCTCATCCCGTGCCCGAGGTAGACGCATACAAACTCCGCGGCTTCGGCAAGCGCCTGAACGAATGGTTCGGATGGACGAACGAGACATTCGTCCTGAGGCAGAAAGAAGATGCTGAGGTCCTGAAGGATGTTGCGAAGTGAGGGGCCAGCGCTTCAAGGCTGACGATTGTGCAAGGTGGGTGTTGTTTGATTAGGGGTTGCAGAGTCGGCGTAGCGTATTAGCAAGAGGCCTGCCCACATACTCGGCATTCGATAGCCAGAATATGTAAATCAAAAAGGAATAACATAAATGTTTAAGCATTGAAGTAGTGAATAATGGAAGAGCAGGTGAAGTCCCTTTTACCTTCCACCAACGTCACTGCTTAGTGGGGCAGACTTCCAGAACATTCATGGCAGCAGCAAAGTAACCTCCCCTAAGCTCAACCCAAACGAACACACGACACTACCACACATCAACTTCCAGAAGAAAGTAACATACTCCTCCCCTAGACTCAAACCAAACAACCACACCGTACGACAACATCACACCATGCCCGTCGACTACAGGTAAGTTGCAGCAAACATGCTACGAGCAATCGAGCAATTCCGGGCCCTCCAAGAATACCACTGATTTTGCCAGTAAATGGGATTCGTTAGAATTGTCGGACGATTCTGATGTCGAGGTTCATCCTAATGTTGGTGGGTTGTCGCCGTTGATCTATCCAGTCATGCGAAAATAACCAACACAACAACAGACAAAAGATCATTCATCCGTGCGAAGCAGAACCAGATCCACCAGGAGCGCCTCTCAAGAAAACACCGCATCGTCACGCTCAAGTACGAGCGGGTGATCAACGATGGCCTACTCGCACGCATCGACGCCCTGCTGAAGAGCTTGGAATCGCACAAGACCGAGGTGGAGAGCAAGAAAGAGGCGGGCGACGTCGACGAGGTGGTCTTCGATGCGTTGATGGAAGTGACCAGCGATGGCAGCCTCGGAGCCGACAACCCTCCCTCACCGCCTGAGGGAGTGCACACGGGCCAGGAGCTGCCGAGTTTCAGCAAGATGATGGGAGCGCTGGTGGACCAGGTCAAGGAAGAGATCGACAGCAAGCACAAGTCTGCCGAGGGCCCGGAGCGATACGCACACTTTGTCAAGGAAATCAAATCACACCAGGACAAGGTCAACGGCTTGCAGAGAGATCTCAATGCCGACCTCACGCTACAAGAAAAGGCCGAAGCCGGCAAGATCACCTCAGAGTCGATACACGAAGGCTTCAACAGCTCCTACATCGCGAAACCCGACGCAAAACCCGAACCCGCTGCATCCACCGTCCAGCCCGAACTCCTCAACCCAGGCCACAAATCCAAAGCCGCCGAAGGCGCCCAAACCTCTGGCGCCGAAGCCGACGTCGAAGACGAAGACAACCTAGACGAAGACGCCGACATCGAAGCCTCGCCCACCGCAAAGCGCTTCGCCAAATTCCCGCTGGGCGACTACGCCGGCTCCCTGGAATTCATTGGCCGCAACCCCTCCATCCTCTCCGAGCGCGAAACCGACGGCCTGCTAGTCGAAGCCTTCAACGCGCAATCCGACGCCAACGGCCAGAAGAGCAAAGAAGACTACGCCCGCCAGTGCGTGCACCAAGCGCTCCTGCTCCAGTACTGCCGCCAGCTCGGCAAAGACGGCGTCGGCCTCTTCTTCAAACGCATCCAAACTCCCGGCCACCAGGCCCGCAAACTCTTCCTCGACGACGTCAACAGCACCTACGCGCGGATCCGCTCGCGCACGGCTGAGATCGCGCGCGAGCGAGATGCTGAAGGCGGCAGCACCGACAAGGAGCAGATCCAGCTGCACGCCGTGGATCCCAACACGAAGATCAACATCGTCACGCCGCCGCCGATGGACCAGTGCGCGACGGACGACGAGCGCACGGCGCGCGCCATCTACGACTCTTTCCCGCCGGGCTTGCAGCGGGCGCTCGCGAGCGAGAGTTTGGACGAGGTGAACAAAGTCTTGGGCAAGATGAGCGTCGACGAGGCGGAGCAGGTTGTTGAGCAGCTGGGCAATGGCGGCATGTTGAGTTTGGAGGAGGGTGTTATTGATGCTACGACGGAGGAAGGGCAGAAAGCTGTGGAAGAGCTGGAGAGGCAGAATAAGGCTCGCGCTGCTGCTGCTGCCGCTGAGGGTCAGAGTCAGGGTGGCCAGAGTCAGGCGCCTGCACAGCAGCCGCCGCAGCAGTTTGAGACTCCGCAGACTCTTGCTGTTGATGAGCTGGATTAAAGTTATGATGATGCATGCATGTGACGAAATGAAGCGTTTCTAACGATGTTCCTAACTGCGTCGTTTCGTAATTCACCTAGAGTAAACTAACGTTAAAGGTTTCGCTCATTGCTCCTAAAGATCCAACACATCGGGGGTATCTATCCTATTGACCGAAAACAGAACTCCCACTGAAACCCAGAGCACACGCCTCAATCGACTCTAACATGTGACTAACCATAGTTATCAACATATGGACAAATTCAAGTTCCACCCATCAACCCGCGGAACGCAAAGGCTCCACGCCCCTCCTGACAAACGTCTGCCCGGACTCATACTTCATGCCCGACCGCTTGACCGGAGAGAAAGGGACAGGAACACCGCCACCGCCACCGCAATCTCCCAAGTTGAGTCTCGCGACCGCAGCCTCCATGCTCTCATTGTCATCCTCATCACTCACCGGAGTACCACGCGAAAACCGTGTCGAGGAGGCATGACCTCTACCCCTACCATCACCAACAACAGGCAAAGCCACATGCAACGCTCCCAGCGTCTCCTTGATATCCTCGAACAACAAGTCCATCGGGCAGATGTAAGTACGCCCTGATCTCTCAGCGAGAACGTGGCCACAGACTTTGCCGTCGCTGGAAACGACCCACGCACCTGAATCGCCGCCTACGCCGAAAGCGCCGTGCGCCGTCCAGCTGGCGCTAAAAGTGCTGCGGCCGTGCAGTTTGAGGAGTTCCATCGAGCTTGAAATCACGCCTGAGGCTAGGCCGCTGGTTCGCCCGAGGCAGTGGACTTTGGCGCCCGCGAGTTCGGTGCTGCCTTTGATGGAGATGGGGAAGCAGTCGGTTGCGTTGCTGCTGTTGCTGTGGCCGTTGCTGTCGCAGTACTTCTTGCCGCCACGGATTACGTTATAAGGGTGGATGCGGGGAGGGAGGAGCTCGAGCAGGGCCCAGTCGATTTCTTGCGGGAGAGAGGAGCTGATACCCCGGTAGCCTGTTTCGGTGGAGTGGAAAGCGGTGCGTTTGAGGCCAGAGGAGGCGTGGACTTGACCCAGCTTGTAGGAGAGGATGTGGTCTTCGTCGACGCCGGAGTCTTCATCGTCCTCGTCTTCTTCGTCTGCGTGGAGGTTCAAGTTGATGGCGTCGTCGAGGGCGGGCTGGGTAATTTCGATTTCCATACCCTCACCAGGGACAATGCCGGCGGCATCACCGTCGGACTGGAAATCTTCGTCTAGGCTGGTGTCGGAGAGGGCGGATAGCTGGCGTACGGTACTGCCGTAGTCTGATTCTAGTGGCTCTTCTGTTTCGGTCATGCTTAGCACGCTCGATGTGTCTGAGCCTTCGTCGTCATCGTCCTCGTCATAATCTTCGTCTTCTTCGTCCTCGCACTCGAGCATGTGATGGACACTCATTCCGAACGCACGTCCGTCCACATTGACCAGTCCGCCGAAGGAGACGGGAGGCAGATGCGACTCGTCTTTGTATGCGCCGATGGAGGCTCCGCACATGGGCTGCGGTTGATAGTCGGGATTGCTTGCGTTAGGCTCCTGCTCGAATCTAGGAGCCATTGATCTGACTGCCTGCTGCGCAGCGGACTGCCGACGAGCTTTGCGGCACCGACTGACCTGTCCCTTTTCGACGATCACGTGGCATGCCTTCGGATCACATCTGAAGTGTCGCTTGAGGATCTGCTTGACCTTCTGGGTGGATCGACATGTAATGTGGTACGTCGGTTTGGCGGTTTCTGGTGTTTCTCCAAAAGATGTCAGGCAAATGGAGGATGACTCTGGCGAGCCTTGCAGAGCTTTCGTGCAGAGCCTTGCAAGCTTGAGAGCAGTGTTGTAGTCCCAGTCATCTCGGATGGATTGTGGGATTTCCAGTAGTGGGAACTCCATCAATTTAGGCTTCGTTCTCTTCGCGATCGCGGCGGAAGTAGTTGTAAGGGTGGCAGGTGCAATGGAGGCGCTAGCTCTGGCTTGGCGGCACTCTCTCCATTTCTGCTGAATGATCACGATCTTCCGCTTGTAGTCTTGGAACGATCCTGCAGCAGGGCGTCTGGTGGTTGGCTGCTCAGAGGAAGCTGTGTTAGACGGTGTTGGAACCGGTCGTCTGCGAATGGGGGCTGTTGCAACTCCCGCGCCTGCCAAGCTGGAAAACGAGGACATGCGGGAGAAGCTGCTGGGTGTTGTACTGGGGATCGACTGGGCCCTTTCCAGAGAAGCTGTGTCTGGTTGCTGTTGTGTAGAGCGTGCTGGTACCGGTACAGGGGAAGCTGGTAATGGTCGGCGACTCGCAGACAACTCTGCGAGATACGATGCAGTCTCAGGTGCATCCAACGCGTCTTCCGCCTCGCTGTCAAGCATGCAGCATCGTTGAAGCTGCGTGAAAACCCTGTCGTAGACACCCTCGGTGGTGAGACTTCCAACCTCGCCAGGATCAGCGGCCTGAAGACAGATCTGCACAGCCCGCATGTACGCTGTCCCACACCTGGATGCCAGCTTGGGAGCCCAGAGCTTCTCAAGTCTGAGCTTGAAGTCCACCAGGGTGTATTTTGGCTTGAACATATCGCCAAGAGACTGCCAGATGCCGACTTCTAGCAACACAAGAGCCAGACTGTACAGGTCGAACTTGATGTCTTGCGCAAGATCTCTCTGAGAGGGTTGTGGATGATCTCTCGGGTGGCGGTAGATATTCAGGTTGGAAGCGAGACCTTCCACACTGCTCTTGGAGAACACGTCGAATGACGCCCAGATTGGTGATTTGAGGCACTTGAGGCGCCGGGAGGAGGCTTCATTTGATGTCATGGCGAATATGACACTGCTACTGTTGATGTTGCCGTGGGGTAGCTCGCGCATATGCAAGAGGCGCAGCTGCTCGGTCAATCTGAAAGCTAGCTTGAACCGGGCTTCGAGTGGTGGAGGATCTACATCAGCAGAGCTTGGCTGGATCGGTTTCGCTTTGCGGATCAGGTTGAGGAGACTCAATGGTGCCAAGGTCTCCGCAGATGAGATTGCAGTTGCATGGAGTTGATTCTGTACCGAATATGGTAGGTCGTACACCAGTCCAAGGCGAGGCTCACTAGGATCTTCAAAGTAACCGAGCAGGCTGATGTTGTGTTGCGATTCTGCTCTCATTGGCAGGAATGCTGCGGAGAGTGCTTCCAGGCGTTGCAATGGTGGTGGTACACCAGTGTGTTGGTATGTGGAGTCGTAGTTGGCATACTCGACGAGTACTGACACTTCAGGCGCACCACTTCCAAGAGCAGCCTGGACACCTTCCGATGCTCTCGATCTGACAAGCTGCCCCACAAGTCTAGTAGCGATAGGTACTCCTGCGCTCTCATAAGGCGGCGGTTTCTCCTCGGGTAGACGTAGGGCAGACAAATCAATTCGTGGGGGCAGTCCAGCATATGGCGACAAAGTCGGTCGTAAGAAAGGGAGTGGGTTCACGAGGGTCATATCACTTGTAGCAATACTGGACGCTTTGCCGACATCTCTTTGCGGGTAGGCGAATTTATTCGTAGCCTGGAGTTCTGCTTCCTGGTCTGTGGAGAAGGTCGGGTGTTCGCCGCGAGCCAGCGCTTTACGCGATCTGGACAAGTCATACAATGTGTCGTTGGAGGTCGTCAGGTCGTTCAGTAAATCTGTGTAGCGCGATTCGTCGAATGGCAAGGGCTGTTTGACCGTTTCACCAGCCTTGACGATTCCACGACCGGAGCGGACATTGTCGAGCTCGTTGATGATTTCGCGGACGTTACCCAGAACACTTTCAACAATCTCGGTCAGTCCAGCTTTGGCGACGGACTCGTCGATGTTTCCGTCTGGACCGTTCGTGTCATCACTCCAAGCAAGGCCCCAAGTGATGAAGCGGTCTTTCTGGATTCGGAATTTGCGTTGTAGAGCCCAGAAATGCTCGGGGGTCTCTTGGTGTGCGGCAGCATATGGGTTGATGTTGATGTTGGTGGTTGCACTCCTTTTCGCGTCGGTATAGAGTTTCGTGAGGTGGCTAATCTTCTCGGGAGGATGCGCGAGATGCGAACGTCCATGTCGGTATGCCTCCATCGTGCTCTCGCATGCTTCGTTGAGAAGCGTGATTTGTTGCTCTGTCTGTGTTATCGGAGTGCGATGTCCGTGTCATGAAACGAATACAGCATTGCCAAAGTGCACATTTGCCTGCTGGAGGTGAGACGCTCGAATGGTGTCGCCTAGAGTTAAGTCGTTGCCTGCTGGAGGGTCTCGATACGGCTAGCCGAGGACCGGCGCGTGTTCCGAGACGCGCCCATCACGTGATAAACTATGTGATGTCTCGTCTGCTCGAGGTCGACGAAGACATGCTGTGATACTTGATTTCCGGTTGATGATTCAGCCGCACGTTAGGTAGCAATCCCATCCCATGGACTGCAGTCAGGTAGTAGTTTTGCAAGCACCTGATACCTCGGATGAGGTTTCATTCACGCCCGCCTTTGAGTTGCACACTAGCATCTCGATATGCACACATGTGGAAATGCAATTATGCGCTTGCCAGATGGTATCGCCGCGCCGGAAGTGTGAAGACCTCGTTTGAACTGTATTCTCATCATTCACATGCATGTGTGACATGCCAGTGCATACATTATCGGACAAGCGGACAGTGGAAGTCGGCGACGATAGCAATTGATTACCATGCAACTGATGTCGATTCAACGTGGATTACCCCATCATTCAATACTGCTGACCAAAAGCTTCCCAGCGGGTTGGAAGGATCTCGCTAGCCAGATGCACTCCAGGCGTTGTGCATGCAGCTAAAGTGGACAAAAGCCTCGCCCACCCAAGCCGAGCGAGATCGGAGTGCGTGGCGACTGGGGCGGAGAAGAGCGGAGGGAGCGCGATACTCGAAGGGGCAAAGTGAATCTCGGGCGCACAGATGGCCAGAGCGTATCAGATTGTGGATGATCAGGATCATAGACTGTGAATAATATGTAGGCAAGAAAGGCAAGGGGGAAGAATGGGCCGATTCTGGCTTCCGCCGCGAGGCCAAGGCTCATCATCATCATCTCGTACAATTGCCCCGAGCGCGATGTCTCCTTTATCAGATCCTTTTTCTTTCATCTGATAGTCCCCTCTCTCCCTTCGCTCCCCAATCACTTACACCTACCATCGAGTACCCATTGTCACGTCCTGCCTACGCACCTGCCATACACACAAATAGGCTTTGCCGGAAATAGAGTAATTGAGCCATCCGCCGTCCGCTATATTTCAACGGCATATACACCGCGGTACTACATACAGTACTAGATTCGGGTGTCGCCTCGGCAGACAGACAAGCAGACAAGGCGAGAGGATTCGCGAGAGAGAGGGGAGAAGGCCAATCGCAGCAAGCTTATCGCCTTCTCGCCGCACGCCGGCCAAAGATTCTTGGTGAGTGGACTTGTCCTCGCCCACCGGATCCCGTCATCGCATTACTTTACCTGCATGAATATTGCCTGCATTATTGATTTCCACTCCTCTCCCCTACACATATACCTCGACACCCTCAACGACTCACATCCATTTACTGCAATTGCCAATGCCTCTTGCGAATTACTGACCTGGATTACGTGCCCAACAGTCAGCCCACATTGAATACAAGCCAGATCCTCAACTACATCATCACCCATCTGGAATTCTTCTTCCACCCGTTTGTCTTCTTTGCAACCACAATCGCAACCACCACACAACACCGCAGTCATGTCTGCACCAAGCACACCCAGTCGTCGCCACTCTCTTTCATCCATCCCCTACCGTCATCAGCCTATACCCAACAGCGCAACGAGCCACCCCGACAATCCCATTCCCGCAGACCCGACCGTCTCACACAAGATCAGCAGAATGTCACCACGATTGAAGGCCCAGTACGCCCTCACAAGCTCGACCCGTTCAAGTGCTGAAAGCCTTGGCGCCACCACAGACGAGGACAGCCATTCAGACGCGCCCTCAACACCCATGACCGAAGCACACGAAGGCTCCGGCGACGAAGTATTCGACAAGCTGCCGGAACTTGCAACAAGCCCCGCCAGAGGACGCGGGAGGAGAGCAAGCACCACGTTCGCTTCCAACTCATCAGAAATTAAGAGACTGCTGGGCGATGGGAGTGGAACAAAGTACTTGGAGAAATACTGCTGCGGAGAGGGCTGCTGCATGAACGAAGCATTGCCCAGGAAGAACACTATGCCCGATTTTACACCCATTGTGGCCCCGGACAACGATGCCTACCGTTTCTTGAACCCCAGCCTTCGATCGCTCACACAGGACACAACTCTCACCAAGATTCTGGACATGCCCGAGGTGAAGCTCTCGTTTGGAAGCCTTCGCAAGCAGTCGATTTCTGAAAAGTTCCCTGGGGAGCGACACGAGCACGGCGCAAGTGCCGTCAACAACCGCCCGCCCGAGTACATGAAGCCTCATCCTCCCTACGATGTCTTCAACGCACCAATCTACGGCGCTCGCGAGCTCACGAAGCCAGGAGCTGAGAAGAGGACCTTCCACTTTGACATTGATGTCACAGATTACCCGGAAGAGGGTGGTGTTGACTTCAAGGTCGGCGGCGCTGTCGGAATCTGCCCACCGAATGATCCTGAGGTGGTTGACGACATTCTGGACCAATTGGGCGTACCTCGTTTCATCCGCGACAAGCCCATGCGTCTTCACACAACCGGTGGACGCTGGCCGACGATCTGGGGTGACGATACTGCTCGCGAGTTGGTGACCACCCGTCGTGAGATCCTCACCTGGACTGTCGATATCAGCTCCACTGCACCCACTCAGGCACTCTTCCGTGTGCTTGCCGAGTACGCCACAGCGGAGAACGAGAAGAAGATCTT
>Ga0265797_10011747_pt1 | contig 10898 bp, 2 predicted proteins | sample P2T30metagenome_FD_192433 | JGI IMG/M metagenome (GOLD analysis project Ga0265797, IMG submission 192433) | Plant litter microbial communities from East Loma Ridge, Irvine, California - P2 T30 | ecosystem: Environmental > Terrestrial > Plant litter > Unclassified | place: USA: California... | reverse complement strand
ACCTTTATGACGAGACAGCTTTGGTGCAGGCTGTACGCTATGGACACGAGTCTGTTGTGAGAGCTCTTCTGGACTCGGGCAAGGTGGACATCAATTCGGGAGACTACAGAGAGGTTTTGGGTTCGGATGCATGGCATGGCTGGCCGCCAATAGTCAAGCTTTTGCTGGAGGCAGGTCTACTTGAGTGTGACATGGTGGATGAGAAGGGCCGGTCGCCATTGTCACGAGCGGTGTCGCAAGGGCACGAATCTATCGTGCGGCTACTAGCAGTATCGGGGAGGGTTGACGTCAACTTACCCGACGAAAAAGGTCACACGCCCCTGTGGTATGCTGTGTATGGAGGATGGAGCGATACTATCATTGAACTTCTGCTTGACAAAGGCGCCGTTGATATTCACTCAGATATCAATTGCATGAACTGATTACTCTAGTCGGCTAAGTATAGGAAGTACGGATTCACAGTCATGTTGTTACAAGCGTATGATATCAACCAGTATGAACAAGAATACAATGTATTTATAACTACCGCAACGGTACTGCTAGAGTTACCTCCCAAGAGACACCTGAGAGTCTTTGTCATCGCCACCTCAACTAAACGTCGCCCTCTGACCAGCTCATAGTAAACCGAATGGGGTATTGTGCAAAAGCAAAAGCCAAAAAGACAGGACCTCACCTCCGCAAGGCAAGGCAAGCCAAGCCAAGTCAATAGTCGATCCCAAATTCATCATCAACCAATTCCTCAATCCCTCAACGACCGAAGAAGCTTCTGACCTCCAAGCAGGAGTTTGCTCTTCCTGCTGTTCTCCTCAGTATCGTCGCCATTGGAAGCAGAAACAGCCGTGGCATTCGAGCCCTGCCTGGAGCGCTGATTGAAACCGCCTGTCAAGCGGCGGGAGAGAGAAGCGGTGCGCGAGCGGTGCGAAGCCTGTTGTGGAAGCAGAAAGTTAGCACGAGTAAAGCATTTTCGGAAGCATTCTAAATGTTCAACTTACATCCTGAGGTTCAAGGTGCCGCTGCGGAGAGGCCTCTACACTCGCGATTTCCTCCGGCCGGGCACCACTTGTAGCTGGTCTCTTCTCAGCTTCTTCGCCAGAAATCGAAGGGGTAGAATTGAAAGACACACTACGGCTCAGAGTGCTGGGCCGAGCGGAAGCAGTCGAAGGTCTCCCATGTGGGTACTCGGGCTCAGACTCGCGGGTGCTGGCCGAGCCCGAAGAGAGGTGCGCAGAGCTGCTGTCTTTCAAGAGAGTGCTCATGTTTGCCATTTCGCGGAGCCGGCTGATCTGCTGCCTACTGGGCTTGTGGTTGCTGAATTTGTTTCCGACGATCGCGCCGGCGTGGGAGATTAGAGCCTTGATCACGTCTTTCTTGAGCTGCAGCGCGAGGTCGAGGTTCGACCAAGTCTTGTTGCGGTATTCCAGCGTCGGCATGCGGAACACGAGGTTGTGTACGTCCTCGATGTTGCGGTGTCCTTTGCCTTTGTAGCTGAGGCACAAGACCATGCTTGGGATTTTGACAAAGGCCAGAGTCATGTAGTTCGATGCTCGGTTCATCATCTCAGTCAAGTCGTCTCCGCGCTTTTCGGGTTTCCTCTTCGACTCGCCCGAATGGCGTGAGCTGGCAAAACGTTTAGACTTCTCCGTCTCCATACTCTGAGCATCACTGCGCATAGTGTTGATTGATCGCTGACTAGGGGATCTGATCATGGCCGGCGAAAGGTTGGCGTTCGAGAGCGCTGCCTTTGAAGCCGCGGATCGCTGAAGCTGATTGCGGTTCTTGTCTGAGTGCTGGAAAAGGCCAAATCCGTGGAGATTATGGTGAGAGCTGCTAGAGATCCCCAGTCCTCGAGGGTCCTTCTCGACCTTGGCCTTCTTTTGCTTCGGCAGGTATAGAGTCGGCACAAGCCTGCGTTCAAGAGAACCAGCGCCAGTTCCCTCTGTTGTGGCGACTTGCGTTTCGGAACTTGGATCTGCTGGAATATCTGGGGTTGCCACCTCGGACATCGCGTCGTCCTCTTCCTCTTGAGGTGGGAGCATATTCCTGACAAGGAACGGGGAGAACCCAGTCCCATCGAAAGCATTACCACCTTCGCCCGGGAAGATGTATTCGAAGAGCTTCTTGGCAATGTCCCGTTCCAGCTGCATCTTCAAAGGCACCAGATCGACTTCAAAGTAATCGACAACAGGGATACCAGCGATGGCGTCGAGCATGAGCCACTGGATGCGGAGCATGTTGGCGCTACCAGGCTCGTTGAAGCCCCTGGCAGGATCAATGTAAGGCCCGATGATTTCCGGGTAGATGGCATCAGGAAGAAGGTTCAGTCCGTTGATGCGCCCGATCTGCATGCAATTATAGTTCGACCCATCGTTGTTGTCGGTCCTATCGAAGGATGCGTTCTTCAGCTGGAGCTCCACCAGAGACTCGCCCTTATCTCTAATGAGGTGCCAGGCGATCTCCTTTGCGGACATGTTGAGATGCAGTAAGCCGGCTGCATTCTCTTGGTCGCGTCGATCTTCAAGGCGCTGCTGTGCGGTGGTGATGGCTTTCATCATGAAGAATAGCTCGTCCTCGCAGCTTGCCAGATCTTGGTCCATTGTGATCCGGTCTTTCCATCCTTGCCTGTCGAGATACTTCTCGTGAACCTGGAACTGTAGCTTAATCTCTTCAAGTTGTCTAATGCGCCCTTGCAACATCTGGACCATCTCTGGAGCACCTGTCAAATCGCTAAAGTCAGATGCAAGCATGATCTTCTCGAGGCGTTCGCTGCGAGTCTTCTCAAGCGGCTCGCTGTAAAGCAAGAGATCCATAACAATGATGTACAGCGCAAAGTACTGCGTAGAGTCACAGATGGCGCGGAACTGAGGGAACTCGAGCCAAACGTGATCCATGCGGTTCTCGGTCTCGTCGTCGTTCTTGGCAGTCTTGGAGTCCCCGCCGGACACATCATCGTTGTATTTGAGACGCAGCGTATTGTACTTGTCGTAACGCAGACTTGCAGAAGTTCGGTGCACGACTCTGTTAAAGCCATAAGGGTTTTCTTCAAACTCGAACATGATCTCGAGTGGTACCCATGGAGGCCAGCAGGTGCCAGCCTTGACGCCGTACCGATTACCGGAATACATCCGCAAATATTCTGTGGAGAAAGTCTTGGTGCTTGTCACGAACATCTGCAGGCTGTCCATGGCAGCCGTGAATCGACGTTGCACCAAACCACTGACCTCGTCGTTGACTCGGTCTTTATCCATGATCTGCACAACCTTCAGCTGCATGCCCTTGGCAGTAACGAGCACCGCGGACTTGGGATTCTTCTCGCTATGCAATTGAATCTGAGGCGCAATGAGGCGGAAGTGGTAAGTGTTCAGCGGAGTGAACTCGTGCGAGATCTCGTCAGTCGGGCCGTTGCCCCCCACTTTTTCGTTATCTTCGTCGGTGCTCGGATCGTCCGCATTGACATAGTCACGGCCGTCGCGTAACAGCTGCTCAATCCGATCTTGAACAGTCACGTCGTCATCCACATCCGGAGATCCTGGACCTTGCGAGGTCGTCCAGGACTTTTCTCTGTTCGGGCTCGAGGTGGCATCTTTCTTCTTCTGCTCCTCCAGAATGTCGACGATGAACTTCACAGCGCGCTGGGACATGTAGTAAACAAAGCCTCGCCGTTGACTGTTTTGATGGATGTAACGCAGAATGATGTTCCTCAAGGAGTTGTTCCACTTGATCTGTGGGTTGTGCACAATGAAGCGGTTGTTAAAGTCGCTCGTGTAGTCTGCCAGAGGCGCAGTATCCAGCTGAGGCTTGTCAGGATCAACCATCGGGGTGGGTGTGCTCTCATATGCCTCGTAAAACTCATCTGCTGTTTCGAGCTCAGGTACAGCAGCAGGATCGTCGTGTTCCAGTCGGTCAGTCAGAGTCTCGAGCATTTGGCGTAAGAAGTGTTCCTTCTTCAAAAGTTGTTCGCCGTGCAGGCGGATGGCTTGCATTTTCGCTTCTGCCGCATCCGTATCTCTTTCGATAGACTTGATCATGCTCAGCTCTTGATCGTTCTCGGCTTTCTCGTTGGTCTCTCGCTGAGCTCTCAGTGCCTGCAACCGATTGCTAATCAGCTCGGCTTGCACGCGACGAGGATCGTTCTTGCCAGATATGACGCAGTAATGCGTAAGCTCATCGCCGAATGGACTAGACCGAGTAGTGTCTCCCGAGATGGAGTCTCCGTGGTCAGTCTGGCGGAAATAGGTGAATCTCGGGGCGTATCCGAGCGGCAGAATCTTCGTTTCGGGGTCTGATTCTGCAGGTAGGATCCAGTCAAGCTCGACGAAATCATCCATGTCAATCCATGTAAAGTCGTTGTCAGGTATGGTGAATTTGGACAAATTGACTTTCGGAGGATACCCTTGGAAGCCCGCCAGTGTCTCGTCCGTAGCCTTCTCCATCTCTTGCGCACTTGTGCCTGTTATGCTGGCGGAAACCGCCCGCAAATCCGCAGCGATGAAGTCGACCTGGGTTTGATTGATGCGCATGCCACTGGACCGCTTCGCAGCCGCATCTTCGTGGCCTTTGATGTCGAAAAACTCCCTCCGCTGATGCAAGTCCAGCATAAAGCTATCCAGCTTCATCTTCAACCCTGTAGCTGAAACGTTTCCGTCATCGGCATACTCCTCGGCGTCCTTGTGTTTGTAGATATGACTGACGAAGAGAGGCGACAAGAGCAGATTGTACTTGATGGTCGCAATGTGCCGACCAAACTTCTTGCTCTTCTTCTGCGTCATACCCCACAAAGGCCCTTGCCTCACCGGCAGCGACATAACGCCAGAGAACATGGACCACCAGCTGAAGAAATGCGAGAAGAATCTAGGAGTGAGGTGCAGGGAGTTGTAGTTCTTCGACGGCTTGAGGTTTGACACAGACCAGTCCCTACTGTGCGGAGCAGCGATTGCGATCGACATGTGGATGTGATGGCTGCGGAAGTCGCGGAAAGCATCGTATTCGCCTCCAGGGGGTGCTTTGGCGAAGTTCGGATGCTTGAGCACAACGTCGTAGTGAGGTTTGAAGTCTAAGGAGCGCGAGCCGTCCGGGAGGTCTCTCTCAAACATCAGCCCGGCCATCCATCGGACCTGACCGGACAGCTTCATGATGACTTTCTTGAAGATGGCATCGCGCTTTTGGACGCTGCTCGAGCCTGAAGAGCTATCATCGCCCCGGTGTTGCTCAGTGGCATACCGGGCATACTTGTTGAAGTCCGGCACGGCCAGCAGGTAGTCGCCACTGTCAACAGTCATGAACTGGCGAGGGTCCTGGTGCTGTGCTATGTTCCAGCGAACGTCGTTCCGCCAGACCATCACTAAGCCAGCACCATCACCTGTTACCACGTATGGATCGCGGGAACCCTTGAGGACTAGGTGAACGTCACCATCGCCCTTCCAAGCCACGTTGACTCGGGAATGGAAGCTAAGGCGAATCTTGTCCCAAAATCCGACTCTATCGGACGTGTCGATGGGAGGTTTGGTGAAGCCCTCGATACACTGCATAGCATCTTGAATGGCCGGTTGGAATGACGTGCCCCATGTGATCTTAGTCGGCAGGCTGGTGTTGATCTCGAATTTCATGTCCGAGTAAGTTTTGACAGGAGAGATCGTCCGACGCACATTGAACGAGAAACTTTCGTCTCGCCCATGGCCCATTTTCTCCTTGGGTACCACGACAATGGTCGCTTCTTTCTGCGACTCTAGATCGCGGAACTCCTCGGCAATGACAAAGTCGGTCCTTAGCGACAATGATGGTAAGCGAGGAGACTGTCCGTTCGCTAGTGCGGGGACGTGAAGCAATGGTAGTGGATAGTCTCGGAGCTGACATTTGGCTTCACCTGTCGTGACGTGGAGGTTCATCGGTACAAGTAGACCGTATTGCATATCGTATGGCATGCCCTTGCCAATCTCATGCAGGAATTTGGGACACTCCTCGACAGGGAAAGACGGCTTGTCAATAGTGATTGCGAGATTACTCATGACGATGGCAAGAAGGGCAGGCCGTTGCGTCAAAGCAACAACAGGCTCGTGCTGTTCGACGTCTTCCGGGATCTCGTCTGTGCCCCAAAACTGCGCGCGAAGATCCTTCATCGTACGCTTCTGGAAGTTCAAGACTCTGTCGATGCGGGCCTTCCATGTATCGGCATTCAGCCGGTGGAGTCGATCTTGCGCTTGCTCGATTGTCAGTGCAGAAGTATCGCTAATGCCACATTTGCCCTCTGTATCGTAGCGCATTCTGCGGCGACCTGTGCGCTGGTCGCTTGGGTCTGGCGTTGGATGTTCGCTTCTGCTCCTCTTAGTCGTCTCGTCAACTCGTGTCGTCGATCGGGACCGACTCGCTGGGTGGGTAGATCTCGCACGGCGGGAATCATTGCGCGAGGCTCGTCTGAGTCTCTTCGCCTTGGCCTCGAAAAGCTCGTCTCGAGCAAGTCTCTGCTTCTGTTCTAGCAGGCCAGCCCGGTAGATCGCACCAAGCTTCCACTCGAAACTGCTATCTTCGACCTCGAAGATAAACAGCTGAGTACGCAGCGAGACGCGAGGCACATTCTTCGGGCCCTCGGGCTCCTTGGTCAAGACATCATCCAAAGTGCCAGTAGCGAAGTGATGCTGTAGCTGTTTGCTCGTTTTGATGATGTTTGTTACATTGTCGAAGATGCTGTGCACCAGCAGTTGGTGAGGGACGCCGATGCGAATGGACTCTGTGGCGAGATCAACTGATTTCTCAGTTATTATCTTACCGCCTTGCTTGCGCTTGACGTCTCGCAAATCCAACCTAGGCGATTTGACGCTGACGATTCTGCTCCACGCCGACTTGGTACTGGGGGCACGAACGTAGAGTCGAGTGAGCTTGTTCCTGAAGAACGAACTTGCCCAACGATGTTGACCCGCTTCGAGACCAAAGATCTGAAGCATCATGGGAGGATCTGCAGGCAACGTAGCTTTGACTTGGATAAGCGAAGCTTTGAAGTCGATCGTAGTGATCTCGCGTTTTGCGACTTCATCGGCGCTCGTATAGGATCCGGGGACCTGTAAGCTGGAGCGTTTTTCCGGCATGGGCGGTCTTTGAGCGGGCGTCTTCGCCCCTCCATGGTCCAGGAAAGTTCTTTTGACGACCATGAATGCCATTCCGATCGCAAAGTGGTTGTACAGCGAGTACTGCAGCAACAAGCTCTTGGCGTGGGAGTTGATATGAAAGATCGGTCCATGTGCATCAGTCGATGTCGAGAACGCCGCCTCGAAGCGTGGGAGAGACATGAAAGGATCTGGTTGCGAGCCTTCGATAGAGTCAATGATCAGGCCGTCCAAGTTCTGCACATGCACAGTCAGGCGCCTCCCGTCAGTTGCATTCTGCTTCTTCTTACGAGGCGAGCTGGTCCTTGCTGGGGAATGCGAGGATTTGTCGAGACTCATAGACGCACGACTGCTTGATCTTCGGCGATGATCAATTTGCTGCACATCGTCGCGATTAGCTTTGTAGTCGACTGTCCACGTCTCCAGCTCGAGAGCAAAGCCACGAGTATCTTCCGACACTTTGTCGTCAACACCGGCCAGTTGCAATCCGAATTCATGACCTTCGAGGCGGAACTGCTGCAGCCATGTCGGCAGGCCCCGCAAGAAGCTGGCATGCGGCTTCTCCTCACCCTTGGATGACTTGAGCACGTTTTTACGCAGTTGTTTGACAATCTGCCGCACGCCTTCGCAGATGTCCGGTCTCACAAGGTAGATCGTGAGGGTCTGGAAGCGGCCAAACGCCGTGACAGTAGCGCTAGGTATGGCGTTCATGTCGACTTTGAATTCCACGGTGTCGCTGTGCATCAAGTCATGGCGCTCTGACGCCGCAGTTTGATAGTACAGTTGATGTGATGTGTGACGGTAGCTCGACGCCAAGCTGTAGTGCGGCTGATCGTCTGAAGAATGGGACGATTCTAGCTCTAGTGACATCGAGGACACAGAGGATATCAGCAGATCATAGTCTTCAGGGCCAGCTTGTTTATCCATCGGTGGCAACGAAACACGAATGACCGGCTCCTGGATCGAGAGCTTCACACTCGCCTTAGGCAAAAGCTGCGAGATTATACGGTGGCTATTAGACCTCCTTGGCTGATTTGGAGCAGCAGACTTCTGCTTGTTGGCCATTTGCAAAACGAGTGGCAAATGCTTAGGATCAAGATCGATTGATGGCGAAGTACACACAAAGTTTGCGTACAACAGGTTTGAGTTCCGTTCGCCTGCACTGTCGTTTTTGGAATAGTGTAGTGTTCTTGCGGGGAGCGTCGTCTTCACGGTTGCCGTAATCATGGGGACGTACACCATCCGCTCAGGACGGTCATGTCCATCATCGATGCCTGCGGCAATGGAAATAGCGGTCAACAGACCTTGGTGGGCAACGTCCTCGCGCGAGAAATACATTCGATGCGCAGGAGTTTTCGAGTCCAAGCGCAGGATGTCCATGCCGACTTCTTTCATTGCCAAATTGAAGTAAACACTCGCACCCGAATCTGCTTTGACAGAGAGTCTCTTCGAGAACCCGAGGAAGCCCACGGCAAGTTGGACTTCATGGATACCACGTAGGATGGACGAGATGAAAGCCCGGGAGTCAGAAACGGTTTGCACGATGCGCTCTTCTCGACTACCAGGCTGCTCCATCTCGTCGAGCGCATCGGACAGAGAGACATCTTTCGAGTGCGCTTCGTGAGGCTGCGCATATCTGCCGCGTATCAAATCGGCGCTCTTCTTCGCATGCTCAATATCGTCATACGGCACATTGAGGCGGCCAAGTTTGAAGGTGATGGAAGCGTCTCTTAGACCTTGAAGCTCGCGGTGTAACAGTCCGTGAATGTTGAGCGCGAAATAATCGAGAACTTCGGACGACTCTCTCCCCTCAGGCGTGAACAGAACGCTTCGGACAATAGATTTCCATTCGGCTGGGCGATGCGACTCAGGTTTACTCTGATGGTGCTGAAAGAGCCGGCTCCGATCGACCGTCTGGCTGCGAGTATCCACGGAGAGCGTGGCACGCTCGATGCGCAGACTTCCCACCCCAACAATATTCACTTCCGCAGCGTCCGCAATCAGATCGATCAGTCTGAGCCAGTGGATCTTGCCATGTAGCCTCTTGATCTTCTCTTTAATCTCCGTGAGATCTCGCCACAACTTCCCATGACCCTCGTCGCTCTTGTCTCCGTCTGCAGGTCCGTTCACAGACCCATTGTTTTTCCGAGCAGACCCATTTGTATGCTTGAATCCCTCGCTCCGCGCATTTTTCCCGTCTTCGAGCGCCTTGATATCCACTGTAACACACAACTCGGTGATCACCAGGCTGCACCAGGTCGGGAGTGCGAAGGTGGGCCTGTGCGGTGAGAGACCGACTCCTCTGATTGTGATTTTGATGCCATGACGAGGAGAGAAGGCGATTCGCCGGAATCCAGAGTATCCCACGCGTTGAATTGATACGCCAGTGAGAACTCGGAGGACCGCAAAGACAATGAATGTGAACAGGTAGCCTAGGACAATAAGCCCGACGAGGAATGAGGCAGTCGGCACAGGCATGGCGCTGGCGCCATTAGCTGTAGGCGCAGTGGCGCGAGAGGTGGTTGTGAACGTGTCTCGAGCGTAGCAGCATGTCCTTGCGTATAGTGTACTGCGATCACCAGTACATGAGGAAGTATGGTAGTCAAGGTAGTCGCATGCGGTCTGGTCGCCCTGTTTGCGGTCGCGAGAATCACGGTACTGTGAAAAGCGCGGTCCTAGAGGTACTTTCAGGGTATTGTATGTGTCGGACCAGGGCGAGTTGTATAGGAGGCTTTGTAAATAGGAAACGTATTATTGTCTAGAGTCGCGTGCCTTACAATTCGGGACGTCGCGGATGTGCAAACCAGCGCGTTGGTAAGGTGGACTTTACTCCACATAGAGATTTGGCGGGGATGTTGCTAATTTACCTCCCTAATTGGCAGACATTGAGAAAGTGATGGCAACATAGTCGACGAGTATCGGGTATCATTGCTATTGCTAGAGTCTATTGTATCCGTCCTGCCAGAGGGAACAGCATCGACGCACTTTCTACTGGCCCCAAAGCGCGCCAATGCCACTGTCGACCTCGCGCCCAAACGCCACCCATGCTGAATAAAAGACGCTCATAATGTTCGTGAAACCAGTTGCCACCTTAGGGAGGTATGCAAGCAAGCAGCAATCGAGGTAGCAAACCGGTTCAAGCCGCCTTCGCGTCCGACATGTGCGCGTCTTGCTGATGCTGCCCAGCCACCTCGACTGCGTGAGCTGTCTCATCGAGGATGGCTGCACCTCCAAAGAGCTTTTCCTTCACCAATGCTGCCATCATGCCGGTCTTCTCCTCGTTGGCAATCTTCTCTGCAGTCGTCACGACCTTCGCCATGGCCTCGTCGCCTCCCTTTTTCTTGGTCGGCATCATAGGGCCCATGCCCGACCTCTGTTTCTGCGAATCTTGAACCTGCTTGATCTTGCCGGCCAAATCCTCAATCTGGCGAGTTCCATACTCGCGGTTGGTGAACAAAGGTGACGCAGAAAGGGTCTGGACCCAGTACTTGTTCCAGAGACCTTCGAGGAGCTTGCTGTCGAGCGTTGACTTGTAGTGGGAGACTTCGAGAGAGTAGTAGCGGTTGGCGTGTGCACCAAAGTCCTGAGCCTTTGCGAGTGGGACTGATGCCATGCCTTCAGCCGCAGAATCCTGTCCTGCAGGCTTGTAGCCTTCGGGGTATGTCCTGAATGCGCCAATCTCGACCTTGCCTGCGCTGATGGTGCGGTCCGGGTCAATGACGACGGCGAGGAAAGGATCCTGCCACATCTGCTGCGTGGCCTGAGTTCCCACGTCGATGCCCGAAAGCCAGCAGCCGTATCCAG
>Ga0265797_10011746_pt1 | contig 10899 bp, 8 predicted proteins | sample P2T30metagenome_FD_192433 | JGI IMG/M metagenome (GOLD analysis project Ga0265797, IMG submission 192433) | Plant litter microbial communities from East Loma Ridge, Irvine, California - P2 T30 | ecosystem: Environmental > Terrestrial > Plant litter > Unclassified | place: USA: California... | reverse complement strand
CTCGCCGCCACCGCGCCGACCACCGAGGGGTCGGCCCGATGACCGCCGCACGCACCGCCGACCGAGCACAGGCCGACCGAGCACAGGCCGACGCCGCACGCACCCCCGACCACGTCCACGACCTCGTCGGCATCGGCATCGGCCCCTTCGGTCTGGGTCTCGCCGCGCTCACCGATCCGCTCGACGATCTCGACGCCGTCTTCGTCGACGCCGCCGACGGGTTCCGCTGGCATCCGGGGATGATGATCGAGGGCGCGACGATCCAGGTGCCGTTCCTGGCCGATCTCGTGACGATGGCCGATCCGACCTCGCGCTTCTCGTTCCTGGCGTTCCTCAAGGCGACCGGTCGTCTCTACGCGTTCTACATCCGCGAGAGCTTCTACCCGCTGCGTGCCGAGTACGACGCCTACTGCCGCTGGGTCGCCGATCAGCTCGACACCCTGCGCTGGGGACGGCGCGTCACCGCGGTCACCGAGCTCGACGACGGCACCCTGCTGGTCGAGGCCGAGCGCACAGCGACCGGAGAGCGCGAGGCGTGGCGCACCCGGCACGTCGTGCTCGGCATCGGCACCGAGCCGCGCCTCCCCGACGCCGTCCGCGGGCTGGAGGGCCCGGTCGTGCACAGCGCCGACTACCTCCGCGAGCGCGAGCGGCTGCGCGACGCCGACTCGGTCACGATCGTCGGCAGCGGGCAGTCCGCCGCCGAGATCTACCGCGACCTGCTCGACACGACCCGAGGAGGCGCGGCGTCCGCGCCGCAGACCGGTCACCGCCTCGACTGGGTCACCCGCTCGCCCCGGTTCTTCCCGATGGAGTACACGAAGCTCACCCTCGAGCTGACCAGCCCCGAGTACACCGACCACTTCCACGCGCTGCCGCCCGACGAGCGCGATCGGCTGGGTCGCGAGCAGCGCAGCCTCTACAAGGGCATCAGCGGCGAGCTGGTCGACGACATCCACGAGACGCTCTACCGGCTCACCCTCGCGGGCCCGCTCGACACGACCCTGCTGACCGAGACCGAGCTCGTCGCCGCCGAGTGGCACGCCGACCGCGAGGTCTTCACCCTGACCCTGCGGCACGCCCAGCTCGGCACGACGACCGAGCGCGAGACCGCCGCGCTCGTGCTCGCGACGGGGTACGCGCCCCGCGTGCCGGGGTTCCTCGATCCGCTCGGCGACCGGGTGGCCCGCGACGGGCGGGGCCGCCTCGCCGTCGCCCGCGACTACTCGATCGACGCCACCGGCGCCGGCCGCCTCCTCGTCATGAACGCCGAGGAGCACACCCACGGCCTCACGGCCCCCGACCTGGGCTTCGCGGCCTGGCGCGCCTCGAGCATCATCGAGTCGATCACCGGTCGCGAGGTCTACGCCGTCGAACGCCGCACGGTCTTCCAGACCTTCGGCCTGCCCACCGGGGAGGTCGCCCGATGAGCGTCCTCACCGCCCCGCCCGTCGTCGCCGAGGAGGCGCGGGTCGCGCCGTTCTCGCACCGCGCCTCCTGCGGTCTGGTCACCCTCGAACCGTTCGACCCCGAGCCGTTCGCCGTGCCGCTGCGTCGCTGGCTGTCGCACCCCGCGTCGGAGTCGTGGGGCATGGTCGGGGTCAGCACCGACGAGGTGCGCCGGTACGTCGCCGCGGTGACCGCCGACCCGCACCAGGACGCCTGGCTCGGCCGCGTCGACGGCGAGCCGATGTTCTTCGTCGAGACCTACGATCCGGCCCACGTGCTGCTGACCGAGGTGCACGACGCCGAGCCGGGCGATGTGGGGATGCACCTGCTCGTCGCGCCGGCGCCGCCGCCCGAGCAGCGGGTGCCGGGTCTCACGTCGGCGATCATGGCGACGGTGGTGCGCTTCGTGTTCGAGCGGCTCGACGCGCGGCGGATCGTGGTGGAGCCCGACGTCGAGAACATCCGCATCGCGGTGAAGAACGACGAGGTCGGGTTCCGGGCGGTCGGCGACGTCGACCTGCCCGACAAGCGGGCACGGCTGTCGGTGCTCACCCGCGACGACGCCGCGGCCGCCCACCTCGCACCCGGGCCGATGGGCTGGGCCCACCGGCACCTGGTCGCCAAGTCGCTGTCCGAGTTCTCGCACGAGCGACTCGTCGCCCCGCACGACGAGGGCGGCGGGTGGTGGTCGCTGACCGTCGAGGGGGTGGGCGGCCCCGGCGACCCGACCCGCGCCTCCTCGGTGGGGGCGGCGTCGGCGCGCCCGGTCGTCGTCTACCGGTTCCGCGCCCGGCTGCACGAGCTCGAGCACTGGGTGGTCGACGAGCCGAGCGTCACGCGCGAGATCGACGGAGCACCCGCCGAGCTCGATGCGCTCGAGCTGATCGCCGAGCTGCAGAGCGTGCTGGGGCTGCCCGACGAGCTGATGGCCGTCTACCTCGAGGAGCTCTCGTCGACGCTCGCGAGCGCGGCCGCGAAGCGCCTGCAGGGCGGCCCGACGGCGGAGCAGCTGACCACGGCCGACTTCCAGACCATCGAGGCGGCGATGACGGAGGGCCACCCGGCGTTCGTCGCCGCGAACGGGCGGATCGGCTTCGGGCTCGACGAGTTCCGCGCCTACGCCCCCGAGACCGCGGCCCCGATCCGCCTCGTCTGGCTGGCCGCCCGCCGGTCGGGCACGCATCTCGCGCTCGGCGACGGGCTCGACGAGCAGACGCTGCTCGGCGCCGAGCTCGGCGAGCGCACCCTCGCGCGGTTCGCCGCGACCCTGGCCGCCAAGGGCCTCGACCCGGCCGACTACCACTACCTGCCGGTGCACCCGTGGCAGTGGCAGCACCGCGTCGCGATCACGTTCGCGCCCGACGTCGCCCGGCGTGACCTCGTGCTGCTCGGCGAGAGCGACGACGACTACCAGGCGCAGCAGTCGATCCGCACGCTCGCGAACCGGTCGCACCCCGAGCGGGCCTACGTGAAGACGGCGCTGGCGATCCAGAACATGGGGTTCCTCCGGGGGCTGTCGCCCGCGTACATGCGGCCGACGCCCGCGATCAACGACTGGGTGCACGGGCTCGTCGCCGACGATGCGACCCTGCAGGAGGCGCGGTTCCGGATCCTGAGGGAGCGCGCCTCCGTCGGCTACACCGGCGACGCCTACCACCGCACCACGACCCCGTCGCCGCAGCGCAAGATGATCGCGGCGCTGTGGCGGGAGAGCCCCGTGCCGCTGACCGCCCCGGGCGAGAGGCTCATGACGATGGCGGGGCTGCTGCACCGCGATGCGGCCGGCGGGCTGCTGGCGTCGGCGCTCGTCCGGGCGTCGGGGATGCGCGCCGCGGACTGGGTGCGCTCGTATCTGCACGCCTACCTGCGACCGGTCGTGCACTGCCTCCGCGCCCACGAGCTGGCGTTCATGCCGCACGGCGAGAATCTCATCCTGGTGCTCGAGGGGCACGTGCCGACGGCGGTGTTCATGAAGGACATCGGCGAGGAGGTCGTGCTGCTGGCGCCCCGCGACGTGCCGCCCCTGGTCGAGCGCATCGTGCAGCCCGTCGACGACCGCGAGAAGGCGCTGGCCGTGTTCACCGACGTCTTCGACGGGGTGTTCCGCTACCTCGCGGCGGCCCTCGACGACGACGGGATGCTGCCGGCCCGCGAGTTCTGGCGGCTCGTCGCCGAGTGCGTCGACCGGCACGCCGACGAGCACCCGGCGCTGGCCGACGCGCTCGACCTGCGCGTCGACCGGTTCGACCACTCGTGCCTCAACCGGCTGCAGCTGCGCGACGCCCGGCAGATGGTCGATCTGGCGGCGCAGTCGTCGTCGCTGATCTACGCGGGCACGCTCGCGAACCCGATCGCGCGGTGAGGCGGGGGCGGGTCCCGCTCAGTGGCGTGAGTGACCGTCATGTTGTATTCTGGCATGATGGATATCGACCCTGCCCGCCCGCGGCGCTCACCCGTCGGCAGCACGGGTCGCTCGGCCCACACCCGACGCGCCGACATCCAGGGGCTCCGTGCGGTCGCCGTGGTCGCCGTGATCCTCTACCACGTCGGGGTGCCCGGCCTGGCGGGCGGCTATGTCGGGGTCGACGTCTTCTTCGTCGTGTCGGGGTTCCTCATCACGGGCAACCTCCTCCGCGAGCACGCGCGCGACGGGCGCATCTCGCTGCCCCGATTCTGGGCCCGACGGGTGTCGCGGCTCGCACCGCCGGCCCTGCTGGTCATCGCGGCGACGACTCTCGCGGTCGCCGCCTGGGCGCCGCCGCTGCTCTGGGGCTCGATCTTCAGAGACGCCGTCGCCTCGACGGTCGGCGTCGCGAACATCGTCTTCGCGCAGCGGGGCACGGACTACCTCAGCACGAGCTCGCCCTCGGTCTTCCAGCACTTCTGGTCGCTCGGCGTCGAAGAGCAGTTCTACATCGCCCTCCCGATCGTCGTGACGGCGATGCTCGCGATCGGGGGGCGTCGACGACTGACGGTCGTCGTGGGGGTCGCGACCGCCGCATCCTTCGGGCTCTGCCTCTGGCTCGTGACGGTGTCGCAGCCGTGGGCGTTCTTCTCGCTTCCGAGTCGCGCATGGGAGCTCGGGGTCGGCGCGCTCCTCGCCTGCCTCGGAACCCGGGCGGCGCTGCCCGCCGGGTGGCTCTCGCTGACGGGCGGCTGGCTCGGCCTCGGCGGCATCGTCGCGTCGATCACCGTGTTCGACGCGACCACCGGGTTCCCGGGTGCGGCCACTCTCGTCCCCGTCGTCGCGACCGCCCTCGTCCTCGCAGCGGGCTCGCCCCGGGCGACGACGCCGACCCCCGCCGGGTGGGCTGCGCCGACGGCCACCGACCTCCTGGCACGACGTCTGCTCACCGCGGTGGGCGACGCCTCGTATCCTCTCTATCTCTGGCACTGGCCCCTGCTGATCGTGCCCGCGGCGGCGCTGGGCCGCGATCTGCGCCCCCTCGAGCTCGCCGCCGTCGGTCTCGCGACCGTGGCGCTGTCGGTCGCCACGCACCTGACGCTCGAGCGCCGCGCCCTCCCCCGGCTCGCCCGGTGGCGCCCGCGCATGTCGATGCTCAGCGGCGCCCTCGCGGCCGCAGCGGTCGTCTCGCTGTCGGCGACCGTCCTGGCGGACCCCGTGCTGAGCACCGAGCGGCAGGTGGGCGACCCCACCGTGGCCGAGGTGCTGTCGGGCCCCGTCACGACGCCGTTCGTGCCGTCCGACATGACCCCCACGCTGGCCGGAGTCGACGCGTCCCTGCCCGATCTCTACGACGGCGACTGCCACGTCGACTACGACGTCGACGTCTCGCCGGGCTGCACCTTCGGCACGCCCGGCGGCGAGACGACGGCTCTCGTCGGCGACTCGCACGCGGCGCAGTGGTTCTCGCCCCTGGCCTCGCGGGCGACGGGACTCGGCGACGAGCTGATCGTCCACACGAAACGGAGCTGCCCGGTCGTCGATCTCGCCGTGAAGCACCCCACCAGCACCGGCGAGTTCACCGCCTGCCGGCACTGGGCGGCCGACGTCCTGTCACGACTGCAGGCGGACCCGGTCGACACGGTCGTCATCTCGCACGCGGTGAGCGGCTACCGCGCCCTCGTCGCCGAGCCCGACGACTTCGACGCCGACTGGCAGGCCGCCCTGACCCGTTTCATCGACGCGCTCCCCGAGACGACCCGGGTGATCGTCGTCGGCGACACCCCCCGGTGGCCCGATCCGCCCGCCGTGTGCGTCTCGGCCCACCTCGACGACGTCGGGGCGTGCATTCTGCCGACGTCCACCCTCGTCGACGCCGGCTTGCAGAACGCCGATCGTGAGGGCGCTCTCGCCGCGGGAGCCTCGTGGCAGGCGACGACCGACTGGATGTGCACCGACGTGTGCTCACCCGTCGTCTGGAACAACCTCGCCTACCGCGACACCAATCACGTCACCGACGAGTTCGCGGCGCGTCTCGCCCCTCGGCTCGACGCACTGCTCAGCCGCTAGCCGAGGCGGGCTCGACGGCGCTACAGCCAGCGCTTCCAGCGGAACGCGCCGAACAGCCCGCCCGCGATGGCGACCATCAGCCCGAGCGCGAACGGGTACCCCCAGGCCCAGTGCAGCTCGGGCATCACGTCGAAATTCATGCCGTAGATCGCGCCGACCAGGGTCGGGGCGAACAGGATGGCGGCCCAGGCCGAGATGCGCTTCGTGACCTCGTTCGAGTCCTGGGCGACGAGGGTGGCGTTCAGCGCCAACGCGTTCTGCAGCACGGCGCGGAACGTGTCGGCGCGGTCGACGACGCGGATCACGTGGTCCTGCACGTCGCGCAGTCGCCGCTCGAGCTCGGTGCCGACCCGGTACTTCTCGCCGCCGCGCAGCAGCCCGTCGAGCATCGCGATCAGCGGACGGGACGCCTTCTGGAAGTCGGCGACCTCGCCGAACAGCTCGTAGATGCGCCGCGAGACGCCGGGCTCGCCGGCGAACAGCTGCTGCTCGATCTCGTCGATGTCGTTCTCGAGGCCGTCGATGACGGGCTTGTAGGCGTCGACGACGGCGTCGAGCAGTGCCCACAGCATGGCCTGCGGCCCGGCGCCGAGCAGGTCGGGCTTCGATCGCAGGCGGGCGACCCCGCGACTGACGTGGCGGGCGTCGATGTGCGACACGTGGTTGATGCCGACGAAGAAGTTCTCGCCGACGAAGCCGTGGATCTCGCCGAACGCCACGGTCTCCTCGTCGTCGAGGTAGACCGCCGGGCGCACGACGACGAACAGCGTCGCCCCGTACCGCTCGAGCTTGGCGCGCTGATGCCCCGACCCGGCGTCTTCGATGGCGAGCTCGTGCAGGTCGAACTGGCGGGCCAGCGAATCGAGCTCGGCGGCGTCGGGCTCCGAGAGCACGACCCACGCCGTGCCGCCGGTGTCGGCGAGTGCGGCGTACGTGTCGTCGAGCGTCTCGGGCGAGACGTGCAGGCGGCCGTCGACGTAGACGTCGTTGATCTGAAGGGGCATGCGTCGAGTCTCGCAGGGTGGGGCGAGGCGCCGCGTCAGTGCCCGGCGGCGAACCGGGACTGCACGGTCGCGGCCGTCTGGGCCGAGTTGTTGTAGATCGTGGTGCCGTCGACCTGCCCGGCGAAGAACGCACTGGTCGGGGCTCCGGTGTAGTTGCCGAGCGGGCCGTAGCCGACACGCCAGAAACCCGTCGCGCTCTGCGCCGTGCGCGACGTCGAGTCGCTGGCGACGGCGGTGCCGTCGACGTACACGACCGCACCCGTGCTGCTCGAGAGGGTGGCGACGACGTGGTGCCAGGCGCCGTCGTTGTACGCGGCGGGGGTCGTCAGCGTCTTGACCGTCGAGGTCGTGGGGCGGACGCCGAAGGCGATCCTGCCCGCGTTCGTCACGAACAGCGCGCGGTCGGCGCTGGTGGCCGTGCCGGTCTGGTTGGGCGTGAACGAGACGAGCGCACCGCCACGGGTCGAGGTCGTCTTGAACCAGGTCTCGACGGTGAACGACGCCTGACCGGTGAGGTTCACGGCCGTGGTGACCTGCCCGGTCGATCCGTCGAGCAGCAGCGAGGGGCTGTCGTTCCTCGCGCACGAGCCGGTCACGAACGAGGCACCCGAGGTCAGCGTGCCGACGCGGGCGAAGGTGCTGCCGTCGGTGGTGGTCGTGCCCGAGAGCTCGTTGTACGGGAACCCGTACGAGGTCTCGCTGCTGTACGACTCCTTGAGGCAGTCGTAGCTGCTGCCCGCGGTGTAGCTCGAGGTCGGGTTCGCGACGGGCGCCGAGTACGCGGCACCGGCGCCGCCGCCGACCACGAGGGTGAGGGCGAGACCCGAGGCCGCACCCACGACGGCGAGCGCACCGGCGGCACCGCGCAGTCGGCGGAGACGACGCTCGCGGCGGCGGACGGCCCGACGGGTCGCCGCAGAAGAGGACGCGGCAGGCACGGAGGCGCCGACCGGGTGCACGGCCACCGAGGAGGCGCTGGTGGCGGATGCGGAAGCCGGGAACCACCTGCGGGTGGCCGTGATCGACGGGACCCGCGCCTCCTTGGCGTCACGGTGCAGGTCGCGGTCGAGACGCGAGGCTCCGACGAGCAGGAGCAGCAGGCTGCCGACGACGATCAGGTGACCGTACTGCCCGCCGGCCGCCCAGACGAACGGCATGCCGAGGTACGGCACGCGGAGGAACCCCACGCCGACGACGGCGCTCCGAGCGATCGGGGTCGAGTCGGCCGCCGGGTTGGCGTCGCCCTTCGTGACGATCTCGGCACCCGTGCCGTTCTCGAGGTAGCGGTGCAGACGCAGGTGGTCGGCCTTGTCGGGGTCGTCGAACAGCAGCACCTGGCCGCGGTGGATGTCGGTCTCGGCGACCGGCTTGGCCACGACGATGTCGCCGGGGCTGATGCGGGGCTCCATGCTGCCGGTCATCACGGTGGTGGGGGTCCAGCCGATGATGGCGGGGCCGGCGGCCCAGAGCAGCAGGCCGATCAGCGTGCCGAGCACGGTGCGCGCCAGCGTCGCGAGCAGGAGTCGGACCCAGTGCGGCCACGAGCCGGAGGCGCCCCGGGGGACCGTCATCGACGCGGCCGCCGCGGCCCGGGAGGGGCGCAGCTTCAGGTCGATCGAGGTCACGGGGCGCCTCTCTCGGCGGGACTGTCGGGTGGGGGTGGTGGTGCGGTGGTGCGGGTGGAGCGGATGGTGCAGGAGGTGCGGTGCGGGTGGAACGGTGCGGGTAGCGGTGGTGCCGGAGCGGGTCGTGCCTGGTGCGGGTGGTGCGTGTGGTGCTGCGGCGCGGCGGTTCGGGCCGCCGCGCTCGGGGTGGTGCTGCGGCGCGGCGGTTCGGGCCGCCGCGCTCGGGGTGGTGCTGCGGCGCGGCGGTTCGGGCCGCCGCGCTCGGGGTGGTCTCGGCGGTTCGGGCCGCCGTGACCGGGGTCGATCCGACCGGTTCGGGGTGTCGGATCGTGTGCCCCGCCGTCGACCTACCCGGGGGGGGAGGTCGGTCGGCGGCGGGAGCCTGACGAGCTCAGGAGAGCTCGGAGATCAGCTGTTCTGGGCTTCCCAGGTCAGGCCGAGGGCCGCGGTGCCGCCCTGGGTGCTGTTGGGGGCCGACGGGCTGACCGTGTAGGTCACCTGGTAGACGCGGGTCTCGGCGGCGGTGCCGGTGGGGGCCCAGTTGCCGACTCCGTTGGAGAAGTTGGTGGACGAGGTGCCGAACGCGGCGAGCGTGCCCGAGTAGAGCGACGAACCGGCGGCCGAGGGGGTGAAGCCGGCGCAGGTGCCGAAGCCGCCGCCCGTGCCCTGGACGACGCTCAGCGTGATGTTCGAGGCGAGGTTGTTGGTGGTGCTGGCGTTCGTGCCGTAGAGCTTGACGGTCGAGGCGAGCGATCCGGACGACGTGACGGCGATGCAGTTGCTGCCCGTCGAGCCCGGCTTCAGGTTCGAGGCGGTGAACAGCGCGGTGTTGCTGTCGTCGTCGGTGAGGGCGACGCTGCCCGCGGTCCAGTTGCTGGTGGGGTTGACGGTGGTCGACGAGAAGGCCGAGTACGAGGCCTGCGAGACGACGACGCCGCTGGCGACGAGGGCGGCGGGGATGGCGATCCAGGCGGCGAGGCGGGTCATGCGGGGGGTGGGACGGGACATCGTGTGCTCCAAGTGGTCAGCGGGAAGTGTCGGTGTGAGTCGGGGTGGGATGTGCTCGGAATCCGAGTAATACGAGATTCGAGTAGTTCGTTACCCGAGTTGTTCGCTTCCCAAGTGGTACGACAATCAAGATACTTGCGCATCGAAGCGTGTGCAAGTCGCGTGCCGACCCCAGAGCGGGGGGTATCTTGATGAGTGAGATACTTGACCTCCGTACCAACGACCCGACGAGCGGCGCACGACCATGACCGATGTCTCTCCCCAGCCCGAGCGCGGCTCGACTCCGCCGCGCGACGACGACGGCCGGGTCGACGTGACCGCAGCCGTCCGCGCCTTCAGTCGACTCGAGCAGAGCAACACCGCGGTGATCAAGCTCGTGGCGGCCCAGCTCGGTCTCGGCGTCACCGACATCCGCGCCCTCGTGTTCCTCGCGAGCACCGACGAGGTCACGCCCAAGATGGTCACCGAGTACGTCGATCTCTCGACCGGCGCGACCACGAGCCTCATCGACCGGCTCGACTCGGGTGGTTACGTGCGACGTGTCGCGCACCCCACCGACCGGCGCAGCACCGTCCTCGAGCTGGCGCCGCGGGGCGAGAAGGCCATCGCCGACGTCGCGCAGGTCTACCGGCTCGCCTTCCGCGAGGCGATCGACCCCCACTTCCTCGAGTTCTACGCGACCGTGACGAACGCCCTCGCCGACTCGCTGCGCAACCGCGCGAGCACCGGGCTCGACGAACTGCACTGACCGCGGTCCGCCCTCGGCTCGTAGCCTGGGGCGATGACTCCGTCCGACGTCCTCATCGAAGCCTTCGACCGCCTCCCCGCAATCGCCCGTGAGGCGGTGACCGGGCTCACCGTCGACGACCTGGCGTGGCGCCCCGACGCGGAGGCGAACTCGATCGCCTGGCTCGTCTGGCACACCGCCCGCGGGCAGGACGTCCAGATCGCCGACCTCGCCGCGGGCGAGCAGGTCTGGGTGGTCGACGGCTGGGTCGACGCCTTCGCGCTGCCCTTCGCTCCCGGCGAGATGGGCTACGGGCAGAGCGCCGCCGAGGCGGGCGAGGTCCGTGTCGAGGCCGAGCTGCTGGTGGGCTACCTCGAGGCGGTGACGCTGCGGACCCGCGGCTACCTCGAGGGCCTCGACGCCGCGTCGTACACCGACGTGGTCGACGACCAGTGGGATCCCCCCGTCACCGCCGGAGCCCGCCTCGTCAGCATCCTCGGCGACTGCAGCCAGCACATCGGGCAGGCCTCGTACGTGCGGGGCCTCCTCGACCGCCGCTGACCCGGTGCCGTGGCTCCGGCCCCAGGGTGCGGCGGGTTCCCGTCATCCCGG
>Ga0265797_10011745_pt1 | contig 10900 bp, 8 predicted proteins | sample P2T30metagenome_FD_192433 | JGI IMG/M metagenome (GOLD analysis project Ga0265797, IMG submission 192433) | Plant litter microbial communities from East Loma Ridge, Irvine, California - P2 T30 | ecosystem: Environmental > Terrestrial > Plant litter > Unclassified | place: USA: California... | reverse complement strand
TCGCTTTGCCTTGATAAAGCCAAGGCCTTCGAGCGAATGCAGGGCAATGGTAACGCTTGGCCGGCGAACCCCGAGCATCAGCGCGAGGAAATCATGGGTCAGTGCGATTTCGTCCTCATCCTGTCGGTCGTGACTCATCAAGAGCCACCGGGCCAGCCGCTCCTCAATCGTGTGCATGGCGTTCGAAAGTGCCGTGTAGGTGGTTTGCGTCGAGTAGGCCTGAACGTAGCGCAAGAGCAGCTTTCGGATGCCGGCATGCTCGTCCATCACGTGGCGAAACACGTCACTACCCATGCTAAAACAGGCGCCAGCGATCTGCATGAAGATGCGGTGTGGCGTGCGATCAGCATCGAGAACGAGTGGCATGCCGACAAAGCCGTCACGGCCGGCAAGTCCAACTTCGATTCCCAGGTCGCCGCCCGATATGGCGATGATGGAACTCATCCCGCTTTCAAGAAACCATACGCGTTCGATTGGCTCATTAGGAGCGACGAGAACGGTGCCCCTCTCGAGCGACGACCATCGCAGGTGCGGGCGCAGCACGTCCTGATCGTCAGGGGAAAGCGTACGGAGAAGTCGGTTCTTGTAGATCATAACAGCGCTCTGGCGGTGATTCTCGTGGCTGGCGGCCGACGTGAGGTCGGCCTGCGGTGTAGCTGACGCAGGGGGCGGTAAACGCTGACAAACGCCCTGGCGAGAGTTTGGCCCTGTTTTGTTCGATACCTTACAAAAGGAGGGCTATGCAGTGACCATGAAGCCCGCCGGGAGTGCCTCAGCAAAGGACACTGTCGATAGCAACTGACCGGTGTCGTCAGTGATGTGGAACGCGGTGCCAAGCGGCGCGACCCCCGCCAGCACGGCGTTGGTGACGAGCTGACGCGCAGCCAGGATAGCTTCGCGCTTAGCCGCTGCCAGATCGACCGCTTCAGTGCCGTCAGGGTCCTCGATGATACCGTTTGCGATTTGCTGATGCAGATAGAAGCGGTTCACCCGAACGGACCTATCAGGCGGCGATACTCCGCCTCGGGCGTCCCGTACATGCCATCTGCAAAGTCGATAAGCGCATCGCGGTCGACGATCGTGATGTTGCCGCGCCGCGCCTTGATGAACCCGTATCCCTCGATCATGTGCAGCGCTGTCGTGACACTGGGCCGCTGCACTGCCAGCATGATGGACAGAAACTCATGGGTCAGAGCGAGATCATCGCCGGTCACTCGGTCGTGGCACATCAGTAGCCAGCGTGCGAGGCGACCTTCAACCGACTGATTAACGTTCGACAGCGCAGTGTAGCTGGTCTGTGAGATGAACACGTGCACATAGCGCAGGATCGTCTCCCGCAGTGAGTTTGATTGCCGGCAAGCGTTACGCAGCGCGTCGATACTGACCCGGTTGCCTTCCCCTGCAACCTGTACCAACGTCGTTTGTGGGCCTTGGTCGGCGCCGAGCAGGCAGCCAAAGCCGGATAGCCCCTCACGGCCAAAAATCCCCGCCTCAACGCGCCGGCTATCCGCCGTGCTGATTACGATCGAGCCGATACCGGTGTTGAAGAAGTGAGCATGGGTGAACGGTTCACCCGCCTCGATCAACGTTGTGCCCTTGGGCAGATCAACAGGTTCGAGATGCGGTGCGATGGCCGCATAGCCTTCGGCATCGAGAGCCGACAGCAAGAGGTTGCGAACAAAGGGCTGAGACGGCTGTGGCATGCGCTCTCGCAGTAGGTGGTGGGCGAAAGCAAATAACTTCCTGCCATTTACGCCCGGCATCGCATGTGAATGGTCGTAATATGTTACGGGACAGTACCCCGTCCGTCAGCAGCAAACTCCGTCATCTACCGTACCAAGGACGAAGGTAGCTTGATTATGTTGGTCTGTATCATTTCGAGGGCATCGGCTGAGGGCAATGAGAGCGGTGGATTGACGCCATCGTTGCATCAATGATGACCACCCTTACGTGATCGTGATGCGGTTACTCTTCCGTTGAAATCATTGGCAAAATGTCCAATAATTCCGAGTGCCTGAAATTTCTCATCCGATTGCTCTCGCCCATGCGCAGGGCTTGCAGGCGGGGAAGTTCGCAGAGGCAACACCCTTGGATTGTCCATGGCCTATCCACGAGTATGACGCATGCTTAGCGTGGTTTTCTGGCTTCGCCATCGGAGCTTTGGCCAAATCGTCTAACGCCTTGGGCACGGACATCTCACTTACGCGCCCGATCGCATTGCTTCCGGATTCTTCTCAGCGCTAACAGCTACAGCGGCGATTTTTGACGTGACTGACGTGACCCCGGTTTTTGCCTCTAGTTGGAGCTAGAGTCCGATCCCGGAAGAGGGCGGACAGATGAAGCACAAGCAGTTTCAGAAGAGCAGATCATTGGTATCCTGATGGAAGCCGAGGCGGGTGAGGATGTCGAACGGCGGCTCGACTCGGATGAGCCCGGACTTAAGCGTCAACGGCCCGAAACCGGGGGCAACAAGATTTGTTGTATGGCTTCTTCGTCGGGACCAACGGCATTGGGGATGCCAATGGATCCTAACCTTCAATCAAGCCCCGTATGCGCGTCGCCAGTACGTCCATCCCGAACGGCTTAGTAAGAACGTGCATGCCCGGATCGAGATGGCCGTGGCTAAGGACGGCGTTCTCAGCGTAACCGGTGATAAACAGTACCTTAAGGTTGGGTCTGACGGAGCGAGCAGCGTCTGCTACCTGCCGTCCGTTTAGACCACCGGGCAGTCCGACATCCGTTACCAGCAGATCGATCCGCAGGTCGGAGTTGATAATCTTCAGTCCTGCCGCGCCATCCACGGCCTCGATCGCCGTATAGCCTAGATCGGTCAGCACTTCGGCTACGAGCATGCGCACCGTCGGCTCGTCGTCCACTACCAGCACCGTCCCTCCTGCCTCTGCGCGTGGAGCGGTCTGAATGTTGGACTCTACGTCGATAGTCTCAGCATCACCCATGTGACGCGGCAGGTAAACGCATACCATCGTCCCCTCCCCAACTTCCGAGTAGATTGCTACCGACCCCCCGGACTGCTTGGCAAAGCCGTAAATCATGGAGAGGCCCAGCCCAGTGCCCTCGCCGATCGGCTTGGTTGTAAAGAACGGATCGAAGGCTTTGGCGATGATGTCCGGCGTCATCCCCGTACCGCTGTCGGACACGCACAATGAGATATACTGCCCAGACTCAAGACCGCGCTCCTCGGCGGTACGGTCATCCATCCACCTGTTGCCTGTCTCGATAGTGATCTTACCACCGTGAGGCATCGCGTCCCGCGCGTTTATGCAAAGGTTGAGGATGGCGTTCTCGAGCTGACTGGGGTCGATCAGGCTTGGCCACAATCCAGCCGAACTGACAGTTTCCAGTTGTACTGCTGGACCAACCGTCCGGCGGATCATATCCTCCATTCCCATGACGAGCCGATTTACGTTCGTAGGCTTTGGTGCCAGCGTCTGCCTGCGCGAGAAGGCGAGAAGGCGGTGGGTCAGCGCCGCAGCCCGCTTGGCCGCGCCCTGCGCCGCACCGACGTATCGCTCGACGTCAGCCGTCCGCCCCTGAGCAATACGGATCTGCATCATCTCCAAACTGCCGGAGATACCAGTCAGCAGATTATTGAAATCGTGCGCAAGCCCTCCCGTTAGCTGACCGACGGCCTCCATCTTTTGTGCCTGCCGAAGCGCTTCCTGGGTGGCCATGAGGTCGGCAGTCCGCTCCGAAACGCGAGCCTCCAACGTCTCGTTCAACTCACGCAACTCGTTTTCGGCTCTCTTGCGATCGGTGAGATCAAGCATTGCGCCAATCATACGAATGGCCCGCCCGTCATCGTCCCGAAAGACATGCCCCCTGTCAAAGACGTCCGCAAAGGTGCCATCCCTACGGCGGAAGCGGTACTCGGCAGTCCACTGGTCGCTCGCGCCGTCAATGACGGCATGAATATCCCGGTCAATCCTTTCGCGGTCGTCGGGATGGATGTTGCCTATCCACCAATCTCCCGTCGGCTCGACCTGATGCTCGGTATAACAGAACAGCACCATTACCGCCTCGTTCCAGTCCACCCGGTTGCTAGCGAGGTCCCAGTCCCAGATCGCGTCGTTAGTCGCTTTGGCGGCCAACCTGTAGCGTTGCTCGGTCTCACGCAACGCTGCCTCGGTCGCACGGCGCTCGGTCTCGTCTCGGGCAATTTTGATAAAGCCGGCCACGCTTCCATCTGCTTCATGAAGCGGGCGAACCGAACCGTTTGCAAAGAAGCGGTTGCCGTCACGGCGTATGTGCCACCGTTCGTCGTTCGCGCAGCCTTCAGCCCTGGCCGTCGCCAATTCGTGCGCGGGGACCCCGTTTTCCCTATCTTCCGGCGTGAAGAGGATGTCGGCGGACTGCCCCCGCGCCTCGTCCGCCGACCAGCCAAACACCGCCTCGGCTCCAGGCGTCCAATCCACGATCGTTCCTGCCGCGTCGACGGTGAAGATTGAATGGTCCTTTACGCCTTCGATTATGCGGCGGGCGCGTTCCTCGCTTTCGCGAAGATTGGCTTGGGCGCGGTGCGCCTCAGTGGCGTCATGTCCTTCCACGAAAATGCCGGTAATACTCCCGGTTTCATCGGTGATCGGCTCATAAATGAAATCAAGGAAGCGTTCCTCAAAGGCCGACCCTGGCCCCTGCAGTGTGATCGCGACGCGGTTGGCCACGAACCGCTCACCTGTCTGGTACACGCGATCCAGCAACTCGTAGAAGTTTTGGCCCTCCAGGTCTGGAAATGCCTCGCGGACGGTCTTGCCAACGAAACCTCGATCGCCAAATAGGCGGCGGTACGTCGCATTGGCAAATTCGAAGACGTGGTCCGGACCATTCAGGATCGTGATGAAGCCCGGAGCCTGCTCAAACAAGCGACGCTGCCGCTTCGTGTCCGCGGCGCGGCGACGTTCGGCCAGCACCTGCCCGGTGATCTCGGTGCAAGCGCAGAACAGTCCGTCAATGGCTCCCCCCTCGCCCCTGATTGGGGTGTATGAGAAGGCGAAGTGGGTTTCCTCTATGTAGCCCCGACGGCTCATCATTAGGGTAATATCGTCCATGTGGACGGGTACGCCTGCATAGGCCTGTTCAACGATGGGTATCAGGTCCGCCTCGATCTCGGACCAGACCTGCATGAAAGGCCGACCCAGCGCATCTGGGTGCTTGTTGGCCAACACGACAGCATAGGCGTCATTGTATAACAGGATTTGCTCGCTGCCCCAGGCTATGAACATCGGCTGATTGGACCCGAGCACCACTGAGACGAGCGTCTTTAAGGGCGGTGGCCAGGCGGCGGGGGCACCCAGTGTCGTTCGATCCCAATCGAACGCACGCACCGCCGCGCCCATTTCTCCGCCGTCCTGTAGAAAGCTAAGCATCGCGTTCCCTGTGCCTTTCATGACGCTTTAGCCGTGCTGGCAGTCCCTCGCTATCTCGAAACGTGGGCACGACGCTCTCGTTTGGCAGTCCTGCAGGGTGCCTTTCGGCAATCATCAGCCACCTGATTTGGTCAGGATGAAAGCCAGCAGGAAGCCGACCACGGCGATCAATCCGCTGTAGTCATGTGTCGCCTCGGTTGCCTCAGGGATCATGGTATCAACCAGCATGGCGAGGATTGCTCCTGCAGCAACCGCCGTCACGGCCGCGATGAGGTCTGGACCTGCATTAGCCAAAGCCACGTTACCAAGCATCGCGGCAAGTCCAGATGCCAGCGCGATACCGATCCACACACCAAACACGTATCGTGCACTCCGGCCGGCCTTCTTCATGCCGGCAGCACTTGAAAGCCCCTCGGGTACGTTCGACAAAAAGATCGCAGCAACGGTGACGGTGCTGACACCTGTACCGCCGAGCAGACTCACGCCAATGACAACGGACTCCGGGATACCGTCAAGCAGCGCGCCTACGGCGATCGCGAGGCCACCGCCGCTGTCGGCGCCCGGCTGGCTCTCATCGGCGTTCGATCCCGATCGCTTACGATGCCGCGCGCCCTTTTTGGATATTACGATATTGGCGATCGTGTACACCAACGCTCCGCCTAGAAAGCCGATGGCGGTGGAATCGAACCCACCGCGTTGAAAGGCTTCGTCCATTAGGTCGAAGGCGACCGCAGAGATCAGAACGCCTGAGCCGATCGCCATGATACCGGCAATGAGACGCTGCGGCAGCGTCACGAACCAGGCAATGGCAGCGCCAAGTATCAACGCCGACCCGCCGACAAATCCCCAGAACCCTGCTTCAATCATACTTGAGCACCCCATCCCGCCTTACTGAGCCAACAACCACTCAAACAGAAAAGATGTCCGGCAGCCGAGACACGCCTTTTGCGCCCGTCTGCGGCTTCGATATTATTGTGGACTGGCAGGTTTTGCTGACCGTTTAAAAAACGCAAGAGCGGGTAGCTTTTGTAAACAGTCTTCCCATTACAGAACGTCAAGGCCTTCAAAAACCGAGATTTATACTCTTATATCTTTGTAAAGCTGCAAAAGTTTGCTCAATTGGATATCGACCGACGTATATCTATGTTCGGCAACGCATCCGCAAACATTCTCAATCGTTACTAAGGATACAAAACAAGAAGCGACGGGGCTGTGATGCTGGTAGGACATTCGATATCAAATGGCCGCGGGCACATTCTCGCCGTTGATCACGGTATCTGCGAACTTCTGCATCGATCAGAGGCCGAACTGATCGGCATGTCGTATACGCAGATAACCCACCGCGATGACGTTACATGGAACGCATCTCTCGTCGATAAGCTCGAGGCAAGCGGAGGACCGCTTACCATCCGGAAGCGATATCTCCGCCCTGACGGTCCAGCAGTTTGGAGCGATGTGCAGGTATCTCGCTTACGAAGCGGCCTCGACGAGGGCCGACTGGTAGGCACGATTAACCGAGTTGATCTTCAAACCGTCAAGCTCTCACCAGAACGGCTCTGGCGGTCTGCCTGCAGGAAGGAGCATGCCCTACGATCGCGCCGTACAGAACTAGGTGATGACCTGTTTAGCGACTATGCCTGGCTCATATTGTTGCAGTTCTATAAAACTGAAGCAGAGGGAACCTGTATCAGCCCTAGCCAGATCTCTTTTCGCACAGGTTGCCGAGAACCAAGTCTCGTTCGTTGGCTGAAAGCCCTTGAAGAGAAAAAGATGATAGACCGCTTTGAATCTAAAGTCTGTGCTGGTCAGCTGACATCTTCTGGCATTGCAAAAATTGAGAAGCTGTTGGAGGAAGCGTCTAGCGATTAGCGAACTTCGATTTCTTCATTCAAAAGATGCAAAGCTTGCTCAAGATGCGTTGCTGGTAGCGTGATACCGTCCGCATCAAGTAGGTGAAGCGCTTCATGCATGAGCGCACACGCCCGACAACACCAGCTGATTCCTCTTCGTTTGCCATGAAGCGATTGTGCAAAACTGTGCTGTGGGTTAAAAGAAATTCCTGTCACGTTCTCAAATTATCGATGCTGCCGAACATAGCGATAGGCTTACGACCAAAGCGGATCGTCAAAGCGAATGCGCCAGAAGCTCGTCTTTGCACCCTCGACGCCAAAATCGTTGTCGTTGACCAGCAGCAGATCGGTTGGCGACAAGAATGCCATTCCTTCGAGATCAGCGCTCATTTCGGGGATGTCGTCACTGCTGAACAGCAGATGTTTGGCAAGAACGGGAAGCACCAAGTCGTTCGCAGCGCTCATCTCCTCGAGCGTGGGCCTGGTACGGATGTCCAGATGCTCCGGCTTCAGGATTGATTGCGGATCTAGTTCCACACGGTACAATTTGGTTGTAGCCGATCCGCGCTCCAGTACGAGGAGGCCGTTGTCCGGTATCCATGCGATCTCGCTGACCTTGATGTCTTCGCGTCCGAATGGCCCGAGCATCCTGTCACGTCGAAAGCTTTTTGGGCGGTCCAGCGGGTACAGATATTGATCGGTGACTTCGCCCGTTTCTGCATTCAGTCGCCAGAAACGAACATGGCGTGCCCGACGGTGTGCGTCCTCGTTGGGATGAGCCAGCGGGCTTTGGAACGCAAGAAACAACGACCGTTCGTCACCCGATAGAGCGAGTGCCTCGAACCCGCGGTTGATCTGCCGGCGTGCCGCGATCGCAGGAAGACCAGGCTCGCCACCTTCGATGCCAGCATGATCAACCCGCCGTGGCACCAGTCGGTGAACGATACGCCCGTCGGCGTCTACCCGAACCAGTGCTGGTGCGAACTCATCGCCTATCCAAAAACCACCCGAGGCAAGCGCGGCGATACCTTCGGTATCGAGGCCCAGCTGTGATGGACCGATTGGTTGGCCTTGGATGTCGAAGACCGGCTCAAGCACGACATGCCCGCTGCTGGCGTCCGGCAGGCCAAGAACAGGACGTCCGCTTTCGTCAACAAGTCGAATAGTTCGGAGCAGGGTCACCGTGTCGCCGTCGATTTGCAGCTCAGCCATCGTAGGGCCAATTGCAGGATCAGGCATGATCTTGGCACCGGGAACGTCGGCGAGTGGAGCGAGCAGATCCAAGCCATAACGCTTGATCGCAATCTTCACCTTCAGGTTCGGCCCCCGATCGCACACCGCCCAGACCCGACCTGGAGAATTCCCAGCTCGTGTTGTCAGTCCGGAACCAAAACTGGCACGAAGCGCCAGCTGCCCACGAGGCGTAGGGATGGTACCGAGCAACGTATCGGTCCAATCAAGACGGCTGACCGCGTAACTCATGTCTATTTCCATTTGTCTCGTAACGCCGGTCCGATGGACTTCTGCGTCGCGCATTTACCGAAATTTCGGCGAGAGAGGGGCATCTAGAGTGCGGCTAGCCGACGCCCAATTTCCGGCAACGTCAGTGCCTCTATATCTGGCTTGCGCATAACTCGCGAGTAAGGGCGGTCCGCAGCAAGGTACGCGGTGACAAGGCCTGCTGAGGCAGCACCGTTTATATCCCACGGGTGGGCAGCCACGAGCGCCAGCTCTGCGCGGTCAACGCCAGCCTTTTGCGCGGCGTGGGCATAAACTTCGCCCCGTGGCTTTGCGAGCTTGACTTGGTCGACGGATACGACCTCTTGAACCAGGTCAATCAATCCAGAACGCTCCAGCAATGCCCTGGTAGCACTTTTGGCGCCGTTCGATAGCGCCATCACGGGAATGCCGACGTCTGCGAGAAGCAAGAACGCTTCTCGGGTTCCATCTCGGGCGTCAAGCGTCGCCAACTGGTCTACAAGCACCTGTCGCTTACTCGCGGGGGCGTCCAGTCCTTGTTCGGCCAGTACGCCGTCTAAAGCCGCCTCCAATATAGTCTTGAACGGCGCGAAGTCTCCGACGGCCGCCATTGCAAAAGCATCGCGGCACCCGGCGGCAAACCACCCTTCCAGTCCTGCGGTCGGAAGGCCTAGTGCAACAATGGAGGGGCGGAGCGGCTCCAAGGGGAAGACGGTGCCGATAATGTCAAACGCCACCATCTTAGGCCGTTTTGGGCCGCTCAAATGTAACATATTCGTCCTTTCACCGGTGCTTACGCACCCGCAACCTTGCCTTTGAGATCGCCACGTTCGTGATCATGGGCAAGCTTGGTCAACGACGGTTCGTCCATCTCAACCAGAACGTCCGCCAACCGTTCGCTTGGCTGCGCAGCGGGTGCAAACGAGGGGCCGTAAATCTTGCGCAGCGTACTCACCAGCGTGTTGCCATGCTTACGGCTGATTTCGCCATTCTTGTCACGATGACGCCCATGAAGGCCCGGCTGTTGCATTGATGTACTCCTTCCAGAAAAGCCGAACGGTTGCCGTCATGGCGCGTTCCTTCGGCGAAACAGAGGGCCATGGACCGGAGCCATTTGAAGCAGCGACAGGCATCCTTCATGACTACCGCTTGTCATCGTTGACGATGCCGCTCCGCGTACCGACCAACATCTTACGCCTTCGTCGAAGCCAGTCCAAACCAAACTGAGCGCCAGCCGGGCCCTTTCCAGTCCACAGATGTACGCCCAGGCGGCTGTTGAACGCGCCTCAAATCAGGGTAAAAATCGAAACCCCGATAGAGCAGCGTCCGTGGCCCGCGGCTCCCTGCCTTGGAGGATATCGTACACCTTCCGGTGCCCGTTTTCTGTCACGGTAGGCGACATTCGCGCGCCCTTCCCCCCTTCCCAACTTCAGACTTATTCATCTCCGCGCTGACCGCTATCGAGGTCTGATTTTCCAGCAAGAACGTCGTGATGAGAGGAACCGAACCGTCTGCTTACGGAAGGGCGGATGACGATAGCCAACCTGGATGACGATCGATAGTCGCGTGTTTGAACCAGACGGCACGCCTGCGATTGACAAGTGCCGCACGGCATGGCTGATTACAGGCATGGGGATCGCGATCTCCCCACGAGGCGTCAGCTGAAGAATCGCGTCCAGCTCAACATGCCAAGGACGCGTCATGCCTGCTCACAACGCTATTACTCCAGATAAGCTATCCCGTCTCGTCGCGCTGCCTGGATCTCCGCGCATCATCGACCTTCGCGATGACACGGTCGAAGCAATACCCGGCTCTCTTTTCCGCATTGATGACAATCCGAGCCGCTGGATCGATGACAGTGGGCGTACCATGGTCGTCGTGGACGCAGATGGCGCAGGCAAAGCCGTGTCGGCTGCAGCGATCTTGCGAAGCGAAGGCAGATCGGCCGAAGTGCTCGAAGGCGGGTTTGCCGCCTGGACGGCAACCGGATTGCCGACGGTATCACTGGCTCATTTGCCGGAAAGGCACGCGGACGGTCGAACCTGGTGGGTCACCCGCGCGCGACCCAAGGTCGATCGTATCGCTTGCCCGTGGTTGATCCGTCGGTTCGTGGATCCGGACGCGCGCTTCCTGTTCGTAGCACCGGGGGAAGTGTTGGCCGTCGCTGAACAGCAGAGCGCAGAGCCC
>Ga0265797_10011742_pt1 | contig 10901 bp, 9 predicted proteins | sample P2T30metagenome_FD_192433 | JGI IMG/M metagenome (GOLD analysis project Ga0265797, IMG submission 192433) | Plant litter microbial communities from East Loma Ridge, Irvine, California - P2 T30 | ecosystem: Environmental > Terrestrial > Plant litter > Unclassified | place: USA: California... | reverse complement strand
CCTTCGGCCTGCGCGCGATTCGTCGTGAAGAAGAGGTGGCCATGCTGCCGGTGCTGGAGCAGGCAGATGCGCTGCTCGAGCAGGGTCATCTGTACAAGACCGGTGGCGCGGCGAGCGTGGCGAAGGTCGAGGTAGGCGGCCGGCCGCTGGTGATCAAGCGCTACAACATCAAAGGCTTTGCCCATTGGCTCAAGCGCTTCTGGCGCCCCAGCCGTGCCTGGCATTCCTGGCGCGAAGGCAACCGCCTGGCGTTCCTCGGCATTGCCACGGCCAAGCCGTTGGCGGTGCTGGAGAAGCGTTTTTTGTGGTTGCGCAGCCGTGCGTACCTGGTCACCGAGTACTTGCCGGGGCCGGACATTATCGAGCGCTTTGCGCCGTATGTTGAACGTGGCGATGCGCCTGAAGCTGAACTGCTGGCGCTGGACCACTTGTTCGCCGAGTTGATTCGCGAGCGCATCAGTCATGGTGACTTCAAGGGCCACAACCTGTTCTGGAGCGAAGGCCGCTGGGCGATGATCGACCTGGACGCCATGTGCCAACACACCTCTGTCGCCAGCTTCGCTACGGCCTATGCCAAGGACCGTGCGCGGTTCATGCGTAATTGGCCGCAAGACAGTGCGCTGTATCGACTGATTGATCAGCGGTTGCCCAAAGAGGTCAGCGCCGCCGGTTGAAGCGGGCCTTCGGCCCTATCGGGGCATAGGTATCTACACAACTTTGTAGCAGCCTACGGTAACCACGATGCGAAGCGAGCCGCTCTTGATCTTGATCTTGATCTTAGGCGCCCCGTTAAACCACGCTGGCCGCAATTCGACAGTGATTTGGGGGGTAAACAGGCAGGGATGCCGGTTTAGCCGCCGTCAGGGCGGAACCCTAAGTCGCCGTTACCGCAGCAACGGATATGTACGCGCTCTGATCCAACATCCTGGTCGGCTGTCAGGCCGCCATCGGGAGCAAGCCCCCTCCCACATTTGGATCGCGCGGCATCAATCAGATAGCTATAGGCCGCCAGGTCGCCACGGGAGCAAGCTCCCTCGCCACAGGTTCAGGGCTACGCCAAAGTTGTGTAGATACCTATGCCGCGATGAGGCCCGCACGGCCAAAAACAGTTTCAAGGCTTGCGCCGCCTCCGGAGGTGAAGATCGTTCCCACGCTCCCGCGTGGGAATTGAGCCCGTGACGCTCTGCGTCACCCGTGCGCAGTGGTGGCGGGACGCGGAGCGTCCGGGGAGGCATTCCCACGCAGAACGTGGGGACGATCAGCCAGCCAGTGTCTAATAGACCAGCGGCACACGCGTCTGCCTAAACACTGACCTGCCGCAGCATCTCTGTAACATTCTGCAATGATCATGGGAAACATCCTCCCCACACTGGATGCTCCGGCATGGCCACCCCCTCCCTGACCGCCTCTCCCCACATCTCACCTACAGCCCCCAAACCCCGGCTGGACACCAAGCCAGGCCTGGTGACGGTAATTCTGTTCTTCGCCGTACTCGCCATGGGCCTGTTGTTCACCGCCTACAGTTTGATGCACGACATGCACGAACTCGGCACGGTGGTCACCACCTGGACGCCGTTCCTGCTGCTGGGCGTGGCACTGTTGATCGCCCTGGGCTTCGAGTTCGTCAACGGCTTTCATGACACCGCCAACGCGGTCGCCACGGTGATCTACACCAACTCGCTGCCGCCGCATTTCGCGGTGGTGTGGTCGGGCTTTTTCAACTTTCTCGGCGTGCTGCTCTCCAGCGGTGCAGTGGCGTTCGGCATCATTGCCCTGCTGCCGGTCGAGCTGATCCTGCAGGTGGGTTCATCGGCCGGATTCGCCATGATCTTTGCCCTGCTGATCGCCGCGATCCTGTGGAACCTGGGCACCTGGTGGCTGGGTTTGCCGGCGTCGTCGTCGCACACGCTGATCGGCTCGATCATCGGTGTCGGCGTCGCTAACGCCTTGATGCATGGCCGCGAAGGCACCAGCGGTGTGGATTGGAGCCAGGCGGCCAAGATCGGTTACGCGTTGCTGTTGTCACCGCTGATCGGCTTCGCGTTTGCCGCCTTGCTGTTGCTGGCCCTGCGCGCCTTCGTGAAAAACCGCGCGCTGTATAAAGCGCCCAAGGGCGATACCCCGCCGCCATGGTGGATTCGCGGCATGCTGATCGTCACCTGTACCGGTGTGTCGTTCGCCCACGGCTCCAACGATGGGCAAAAAGGCATGGGCCTGATCATGCTGATCCTGGTGGGCACCCTGCCGATGGCCTATGCACTGAACCGCACCATGCCCGCCGACCAGTCGCTGCAATTTGCCGCCGTCGCCGAGGTAACCCAGGCCGCGCTGGTGAAGGCCGCACCGCAGCCTGCACCTGCCGACTCCCGTGCCACCTTGTCGACCTACGTGCGCACCAAGGAAGCCACGCCGGAACTGGTGCCCGCTCTCGCCGCCATCACCGGCCATATCGGCAGCGAAGTCAAAAGCTATGGCTCCCTCGCCGCGGTACCGGCTGAGGCGGTGGGCAACGTGCGTAACGACATGTACCTGACCAGCGAAACCATCCGCCTGATGGAAAAAGGCAAGGTCGGTCAATTCGACGCCGACACCCAGGGCAAGCTGCAGTTGTTCAAGCAACAGATCGACAACGCCACGCGCTTTATCCCGCTGTGGGTCAAGATCGCGGTGGCCATCGCGCTCGGGCTGGGGACCATGGTTGGCTGGAAACGCATCGTGGTCACGGTGGGTGAAAAGATCGGCAAGACCCACCTGACCTACGCCCAAGGCGCGTCGGCCGAAACCGTGGCGATGCTGACCATCGGCGCGGCCGACATGTTCGGCTTGCCGGTGTCGACCACCCACGTGCTGTCATCCGGCGTGGCCGGCACCATGGTGGCCAATGGCGGTGGTTTGCAGATGCGCACCATCCGCAATTTGCTGATGGCGTGGGTGCTGACGTTGCCGGCGGCGATTGTGTTGTCGGGTAGCTTGTACTGGCTGTTCACCCAATTGTTCTGACACCACACGTGTGATGTGGGAGCCGGCTCCCACATCGGTTTTGCCATGTGTCAGCCGCCAAAAAGTGCCGCCATCGCCTTAAGCCGCTTCTTGTATACCCGCCGCGCCTCCAGCGCTTGCTCCAGGGTGACCGCGACAAACCCCGCCCGCTGGTTCGGCTGCATCTGCCCGATCAAGTCCAGGTCGGCGCTGATCACGGTGCCGATCATTGCATAGCCGCCGCCCGACACCGCATCGCGGTGCAACACAATCGGTTCCAACCCGGCCGGCACCTGGATCGAGCCGATGGGGTAGCAACTGTCGACGATGTTTGAAGGGTCTGAGCCTGCGCCAAATGGTTGTTCCCGTGGCTGGAAACTCAAGGCGCTGCCGCCCTTGAAGCGATAGCCGATGCGGTCGGCCTCCGAGCCCACGGTCCATGGCTCGGCGAAAAAACTGCTTTTTGCCGCTGCCGTCAGCCGTTCGTAATACAGCCCCGGCACCACGCGCAAGGTCACATCGCCGCCGACCGATTGGCGCAAGGCCATCGGCAGACTGTTGCCCGCCCGGCCCTTGCCGCTGGCTTCGCCGACCGGCAGTTCATCGCCTTCCACCAGGCGCCGCCCATGAAACCCGCCCAGCGCGCCAAGCGTGTAAGTGGAGCGACTGCCAAGCACCAGCGGCACATCGATACCGCCGGCCACCGCCAGGTAAGTGCGTGCGCCGGCCTTCGGGAATTCGAACCGCAGCACTTGCCCGGCGCGCACCTGAAATGCGGTGTCCTGGTGCACCACCTCACCATCCAGGCGCGGCGACATCAGCGCGCCGCAGAGCGCCACCAGGCCATCGCGCTGGAATTGCAACTGCGGGCCGATCAAGGTGCATTCCAGCCCCGCCGCGCCGATCGGGTTACCCACCAGATGGTTGGCCGCGCTCAAGGCGTATTGGTCCAACGCGCCCGACGGCGGAATGCCCAGGTGGTAATAGCCTTCACGGCCAAGGTCCTGCACCGAAGTAGCCAGGCCGGGTTTGAGGACCTTGATCATGCCAACGCCTCCTGCAGGGTTTTCGGATAACCGGTGGGGTCGGCTAGAAATGCATCGAGGGAAAATTCCACCGGGCGGATGCGCAGGTCGAAACGTCCTGCCTCCACCTCGGCCACCGCCAGGTCATAGGCCTCACGGTCGATGGGCTTGAACTGAACGATATCGCCGGGACGGAAGAACACCATGTGGTCCTTGAGGTAGGCCAGTTGCTGCGCCGGGTCGTAGATCGGCGCCGGGGTCACGCCGAACATCTGGTACCCACCGGCGCCGCGTACCGAATAGATGCAACCGAAACAGCCGCCGTGGCCGAGGGTCAGTTTTGGCGTATCAGTGCGCGGGCGCAGGTATTTGGGCACCTGCAACTGCCGCTCGCGCTCGACCATCTGGAACATGAACGGCAGGCCGGCGACGAAACCGACCATCGACACAAACCACGGCGCGCCACTGTGGGCGGCGACAAAGGCGTCGACGTCCGCCAGGCCGTTGATCCGCGCGGCGTACTCCAGGTCGGTGCCACTCGGGTCCTGGTGCCGGTCGCGAAAACGCATCAGGGTTTCGTGGGTCCAGGGGTCGTTGTACAACACCGGAATCTCGATGATCCGCGTGTGCAGGGTGCGCTCGGCCACGGCCAGGCCTTCGGCGTTTTGCACCGCGTCGAGCAGCACGTGGGGCGCGATGCGGTCCGGGTCAAAACGGATCTGGAACGACGCATTGGCCAGGCACACGTCCAGCACCCCCTCCAGCGCCAGGCGCTCTACCGCGCGGGTTACGGCCATGCCCTTGAAAAAAGCCTGCAGGGACATGCTCTCGCTGACCTCGGCAAACAGGTGCTCGTCACCGCCAAAGCTGTAGCGGATCGGGGAAGATTCAGCCATGTCTGTTCCTCTTGGAATCATTGTAGAAAGGCAGGCAAAAAATCAGTCAAACCCGGCGTCTGTGCACCGGTGTCATTCAGCGTGGCGTGCGCACGGCGATCCCCGCCTGGTCGAGCGCCTCGCGCGTGGCTTCCACCAGTTCCAGCGCGCCGGGGGTATCGCTATGCAGGCAGATGGAATCGAATTCGATAAGCAAGTCTTCCCCTTCGACGGTACGCACCCGCCCGGTCTGACAGGCCCGCAGGACACGTGCCGCGACAGTGGCCGGATCGAGTGCGCGTACCTTGCGGGTAAATACGATGGAACCGGAGAGATCGTACTCACGGTCAGCGTAAAACTCGCGCACCACCGGTTGCCCCAGTTCCCGCGCGACCTGCCAGATCACCGAGTTGGGCATGCAGTACAGCAACAACGTGGGTTCGACGATTTGCAGGTTTTCCACCAGCCGCCGCGCGGCTTCTTCGTCCCGCGCCAGGTGCATGTACAGCGCACCGTGGGGCTTGATGTGTTGCAGCGCTACCCCCTGCGCGCGAGCGATTTCGCGCAAGGCGCCGAGCTGGTAGAGGATGTCGTCCACCAGTTCCTGGGCCGACGCATTGATGTGCCGGCGACCGAAGCCGACCAGGTCACGAAACCCCGGATGCGCGCCGATGCCAACGCCCAATTGCCTGGCGCGTTCGACGGTGCGGCGCATGGTGCCGGGGTCGCCGGCGTGAAAGCCGGTGGCGATATTGGCCGAGCTGATGTAGGCCATCAGTTCGCTGTCGACGCCATCGCCGATGGTCCAGGGACCGAAGCCCTCGCCCATGTCTGAGTTCAAATCCACTGCCTGCATCCAGGTCGCTCCGCAAAGGTTCGTGGCATCGAAAGTAGGCTGCGCCTTGACCCCTTGGGAAGATCTATTATCAGATAGGTCACCTTCTGAAAATCAGATACCCGTATCGTGCCTGCGCCCAAACCCGATCGTCCCAAAGCGGTATTCCCACGCGGAGCTTGGGAACGATCAACCTCACTGTGGAGAACAGCATGTCCCTCACCCTGCGCCAGGTTCGCTACTTTGTCGCCACCGCCGAGATCGGCCAGATCTCACAGGCGGCGATTCACCTGAACATCTCGCAATCGGCGGTGACCACCGCGATCAAGGAACTCGAAGCCATGCTCGGCGCGCAGTTGTTCGTGCGCTCGGCCCAGGGCATGAGCCTGACCGACGCCGGGCGGCACTTTCTCAACCGTGCCTACGTGATCGTGCGCAGCGTCGACGACGCGCTGAACAGCCCGATGCCGGACTACCGCGCCAGCGGCGTGCTGCGCGTGGCGGCCAGCTACACGGTGCTGGGATATTTCCTGCCGCACCATCAACAGCGCATGGAACACTGGCACCCGGACGTGACCATCGAGGTGTACGAACAGGAACGCCAGACCATCGAGCACGGCCTGCTCAAGGGCCAGTTCGACATGGCCGTGGTGCTGACCGCCAACCTGACGCACCCGGATATCGTCTCCGAAATCCTGTTCAACTCCGAACGCCGCCTGTGGCTGCCCAGCCACCACCCACTGTGCGATCAGCCGGCGGTGAGCCTCGCCGATGTGGCGCGGGAACCGTACATTTTTCTCACCGTCGACGAGGCCGAACAAAGCGCCATGCGCTACTGGGAACAGGCCGGGCAAACGCCCACCGTGCGCCTGCGCACCAGCTCGGTGGAAGCGGTGCGCAGCATGGTGGCCAATGGCAGCGGCGTGGCGATCCTTTCCGACTTGGTGTACCGCCCCTGGTCGCTGGAAGGCAAGCGCATCGAAACCGTGAGCGTGACCGACAAGGTCACCCCCATGAGCGTCGGCCTGGCCTGGCACCGCGAGCGGGCGTTCACCCCGGCGATGCAGGCCTTCCGCGATTACTTCCACGGTGCGTTCCTCGCACCGCAACAACTGTCGGCCCGCCGTTAAAGCTGGGCCTGCAAGGTCATGGCAAGCCAATCCATGAACACCCGCACCCGCAGCGGCAAGTGCCGCTGCCCGGCGTACAGCAGCGACACATCCAGCGCCGGCGCCGGGTACTCGGGCAGCACCGCCAGCAGTTCGCCACTGGCCAGTTGCTCACGAATCCCCAGGGCCGGCATCTGCGCCAGGCCGAACCCACCGAGGCACGCAGCGTTGTAGGCGTCGGTGCTGTTGACCGTGACCCGCCCGGCCATCGGCACGCGGTGCACCTTGTTGCCCTGTTGGTACTCGAACCCCGGCGAGCGCGCGCCCAGCGGCCGCACGTAATGCACCAGCCGATGCTCGGCCAGGTCCGCCAGGGTGTGCGGCACGCCATGCCGCTGCACATACGCGGGGCTTACACAGTTGAGCATCGGCATGCTGCACAGCAGGCGCGCCACCACCGATTGGTCCGGCTGGGCACCGACGCGCAGCACACAATCAAAGCCTTCGGCCAGCAGGTCGACCTGGCGGTCGGTGCTGCTGATTTCCAGTTCGATCAGCGGGTGCAGGTCCATGAACTGCGGCAGGCGCGGCAGGATCAATTCGCGGGCCATCACGTTCGGCATGTCTACGCGAATCCGCCCGGCCAGTTGCGCCTCATCCTGGCGAAACAGCCCTTCCAGTTCATCCATGTGGGCCAGCAGGTCCTTGCTCCGCTCGTACAGCACCCGCCCGTCCTGCGTCGCCTGGACCTTGCGCGTGGTGCGCTGCAACAGGCGCGTGCCGAGCAGTTCTTCCAGCGCCTGCACATGCTCGGAGACGGTGGAGCGCGGCAGGCCGAGGCGCTCGCCCGCCTGGGTGAAACTCGACAGTTCGGTGACGCGCACGAAGGTGCGCAGCAGCTCAAGTTTGTTCATGGGATTGTTCGCCTTATCCGGCCAGTGATTCCGGTATCGCTCTGTTTATCACGTTATGAGCGGACAAATACACTCAGTCCCACCTTCACTCACCTGCTCCGAGGACTCCACCATGACCCGTAAAATCGCACTGATCACCGGCGCCAGCCGCGGCCTGGGCAAAAGCGCGGCGCTGCACCTGGCCGCCCAGGGCGTCGACGTCATCGGCACTTACCACAGCGCCGCCGACGAGGCCCGCGCCGTGGTCGCAGACATTCAAGCCTTGGGCGCACGCGCGGTGATGCTGCAACTGGACGTGAGCCAGAGCGCAACCTTCGAGGCCTTCGTCGGCGACGTTGGTACCGTGTTGAACGACGTGTTCGGCCAGGCACATTTGGATTTTCTGGTGAACAACGCCGGCATCGGTGCCCACGCCAGCTTCGCCGAAACCACCGAAGCCCAGTTCGACCAACTGGTGGCGATCCACTTCAAAGGGCCGTTTTTTCTTACACAGAAGCTGTTGCCGTTGATTCGCGACGGCGGCCGCATTCTCAATGTGTCCAGCGGGCTGGCGCGCTTCAGCCTGCCGGGCTACGCAGCCTACGCGGCCATGAAAGGCGCGATGGAAGTGCTGACGCGTTACCAGGCCAAGGAACTGGGCGCGCGCGGCATCAGCGTCAATATCCTCGCCCCTGGCGCGATTGAAACCGACTTCGGCGGCGGTGCGGTACGCGACAACGCCAACCTCAATGCCATGGTCGCCAACAACACCGCCCTGGGCCGCGCAGGGTTGCCCGACGATATTGGCGGGGCCATTGCGCTGCTGCTGGCCGATGGCAGCCACTGGATCACCGGTCAGCGGATCGAGGCGTCAGGCGGGATGTTTTTGTAAGGATTTTCTCCCGCACCACGTCGTACCCCCAGTGGTACACGTAGGTGTAGGGCAGGAAGAACAGCAGCACGCCAATGTCGAGGATGAATGCGTCGAGCAGGCTGATGTTCAGCCACGCGGCAATCAACGGCACGGCGACGATAATCAGCCCGCCTTCGAACATCAGCGCGTGCAGCACCCGTGTCGATGCGCCACCGGACAGTTGCAGGCGTACCTTGAGTCGGTCGAACAGGCTGTTGAAAATGACGTTCCAGGTCAGCGCAAGAATGCTGATACCCAGGGTTACCGCGCCCATTTCCAGGGCTGGCCGGCCAGTGATCCACATCAGCAGCGGGGTGCAGATCAGCAACGCCAGGCCTTCGAAACCCAGGGCTTGCAGAACACGTTCAGTAATCGACTTGGTGGGGTGCATGACCCGGCTCCTTGAATGACGACAGTTGCCATGATTACCCCTTGAGCCGATACTTCATAACCAATAACCATCGATCAAAGCGATAGATATGGCCTCCCATGAAGTGCTTCAGGCGTTTGTACAGGCCGCCACCCAAGGCTCGTTTTCCGCGGCGGCGCGCAAGCTGGGCAAGAGCCAGTCCACCATCAGCGCGGCGGTGGCGAGCCTGGAGATTGACTTGGACGTGGTGTTGTTCGACCGCAGCAGCCGCAAACCGACGCTGACCCCGGCCGGCCAGGTGTTGTTGCAGCGTGCCGAGCAGGTGCTGGAGGCCAGCAGCCGGTTGGAGCTGGCGGCGAGCCAGCTGGCCCAGGGGTTGGAGCCCAGGTTGAGTATCGCCATGTCCGACACCTACCAGTCCGACCGCTTCGAGATCGCCCTCAGCGCCTTTGAACAACGCTACCCGGACCTTGAGCTGGAGTGCCTGATCGCCGAATGCGAAGACCTCATCGCCTTGGTGCAAAGCGGTCGGGCGCATATTGCGTTCATCGAGCAGCAGGAGGTTTACCCACCGGACCTGACGTTTTCCAGCGTTGAAGAACGCACGGAGATCGCCCTGTTCGTCTCGCCCAAGCACCCGTTGGCGAGCCTGGGCGAGGTGCACCCGCACACGCTGCAGCTACACCGGGAGTTGCGCTTGGCGAGCATCATCAACCCCAATGAAACCCGCAGCACCCAGCGCGTCTGGTCGGCGCCGAGCTACTTGATGTTGATGGAGATGGCGCAATTGGGCTTCGGTTGGGCACCGATTCCGCGCTGGCTGGTGGAGCGTTTTGGCGGCGGGCAGCTGGTCGAACTCAAGGTTCGCAGTTGGCCTCGCTCGGTGGCGGTGGATGCGCTGTGGTCGCGGCAAAATCCGCCGGGGCCGGCGGGCAGTTGGTTACTGGGCAAGATGCTTGAGTGACTCATTGCTCATTGGATTTGAGCTGCGTGAGGCGTTTTTCCAGAAAGCGCTGCTCAGGGGTTTGCCGGGTCAAGGCCAATGCCCGCGCATAGGCCGTGCGCGCCTCATCGACCCGTCCCAACTGTCGGCAAAACTCGCCTCGCGCCGAATGCGCCAAGTGGTAATCCTGCAGCTCACCGCGCTGTAGAATGCCGTCCACCAGCGCCAGCCCCGCCAACGGCCCCTGTCCCATCGCCACAGCCACTGCCCGGTTCAGTTCGATCACCGGCGACGGCACTGCCCTGAGCAACACATCGTAGAGCCCGACGATCTGCGGCCAGTCGGTTGCCTGTGCACTCGGCGCTTCGGCGTGTACGGCGGCAATCGCCGCCTGCAGGCAATACGCTCCGAAGCGCGGTGTCGTCAGCGCCTGCTCCACCAATGTGCAGCCTTCAGCTATCAAGGACGCGTCCCACAGCGAACGGTCCTGTTCATCCAGCAGCACCAATTCACCGCCCGCCGAGGTGCGTGCCGGCCGACGCGCCTCATGCAGCAGCATCAACGCCAGCAAGCCCATGACTTCCGGCTCCGGCAGCAGCTCCATCAACAAACGGCCCAGGCGAATCGCTTCGTGGGTCAAGTCCTGGCGCGTAAGGTCGGTGCCGGTGGAGGCCGAATAGCCCTCGTTGAACACCAGGTAGATCACACGCAACACGCTGTCGAGACGCTCGGGCAGCTCGGCCAGGGACGGCACTTGATAGGGAATCTTTGCGTCGCGAATCTTGTGTTTGGCGCGCACGATGCGTTGCGCGATGGTGGTGGGGGTGGCGAGAAATGCACGGGCAATTTCTTCGGTGCTGAGGTCGCAGATTTCGCGCAAGGTCAGCGCTGCCTGCGCATCAGCCGCCAGGGCCGGGTGGCAGCAGGTGAAGATCAGGCGCAGGCTATCGTCTTGCAAC
>Ga0265797_10011741_pt1 | contig 10901 bp, 16 predicted proteins | sample P2T30metagenome_FD_192433 | JGI IMG/M metagenome (GOLD analysis project Ga0265797, IMG submission 192433) | Plant litter microbial communities from East Loma Ridge, Irvine, California - P2 T30 | ecosystem: Environmental > Terrestrial > Plant litter > Unclassified | place: USA: California... | reverse complement strand
GCACGCCAGCGACAGGTAACAAACCAGGCAATAGATCAACGCGAATTGCCAGAGCAGCATCACATCACCGTCCGCCACGAACGCGCCCAAGCCGGCAATCGCCGCCAGCCAGGCCTTGGGGTTGAGCCACTGCATCAGCGCGCCCTGCATGAACGGGCTGACCACCGCGCCGGCACGGGCCTGCAGCGCTCCATCGTCGATGGTCAGGCGCCAGGCCAGGTAAAACAAAAACGCCACGCCCGCCCAGCGGATGGCACTGGTCAACCAGGGCAAGACGCTCAACAGCGTGTGCAACCCCAGACCGATCAGAACCAGCAGCAGTGTGAAGCCCAGCGTGGCACCCGCGACATGGCGCAGCGCCACCCGTAAACCTTCGCGTGCGCCAGTGCTCAGCGAAACCAGGTTGACCGGCCCGGGAGAAATCGAAGCGGCCAGCGCAAAGGCCGCCATGGACAGATAAAGACTTATCATCACCCTACCTCACTGCTGATCGAGTGAGGCAGGTTACGCAGCGCCCGGGCGGGAGTATTGAAGAAAATTCGCACGTTCTAAAATGCGAAAACCGCGGACAGGCGGCGGTTTTTCATTTGCCGATCATCTCAATGGGTTCACATAACGTTTGGTTAAGGGGCGGGCTTTAGCCCGTCCCAGTGAGCGAAGCGAGCGGCTTGACCCCCTTGTTAGGCACCATATAAATTACGTTCGGGGCCCTACTTTTCGTAATTCAATACGTAATCTGCAATACACGAATTGGCGGCTTTTTTAGCCTCTGACTTGTTGCTGGCTTTCTGAATATGATGAAGGAATTCGACAACATGTTTTTCGTAGCTAACATTTAAATTGCGCGCATGCTCGCGACCTACGCGATCATAATACTGGACTATCGCGTCTAGCTTTTTATTTTCTTTGTATTTCTCTTCAAGTCCATACGACATTCCAATAGATACTGAGCAAACAGCGCTATCTACGATTTCCTCTTCGATGTCGGTGTTCGCCAAAGCGATGCCTGGGAGGATAAATGTTCCACTGCAAGTTTTATCGCTTTTTTGACTGCGTTCATTTGTTTATTTTAAGCCTTGAAATTTACAGAATATTACTACTGCGAAGTATTGAAGCCTAACGTTTGGTTAAGGGGCGGGCTTTAGCCCGTCCCAGTGAGCGCAGTGAACGGTTTGAACCATGTGTTAGGTGCTGAAAAAAGTAGCGCACAAGACCTCCAGCTTACCGCGATTGTTAAAATTAAAACGCAGATGGCGAATACTGTTTTGACCAGAAAGTAACGGCCGCTCAACATGCTGAGATACCCACTCAGAGTCAATGATTTCACATGAGCCATCGTATGGTTCGTTGGGCAGTAATGACTCAGCTTCCTGCCAATGAAAAGCACAGACCTCTTCAAATGTAACTCTCACTTCACGCTCTTTCCAATCGTTGAAGGTAACGTGAAGCGTACCAGCAGACGCTCGAATTTGTGGATATGAGGTGTCAGCTGTGCTGAATCCCGGATTCAGTGGTTCAATTTTTGGCATTCGCTGCTAAGTACCTAATGTTTGGTTAAGGGACGGGCTTTAGCCCGTCCCAGTGAGCGAAGCGAGCGATTTGAAACACTTGTTAGGGTTTCCCACCATTTTCGTGAGGAAAGGCTGATGCTGGTTTGGTACTTAGCGCCATAAGCCGCTTGAATAGCTTTTCCTCGTTATCAAGCCCTGCTTGCATTTGCTGCTTTTCAAAGAAGGCAGCTAAGTAACCACATCCGGCGTGAAGAACTGCAATAAGGATCTCCTCTAGCTGCCGAACCGTTCCAGCGATAAAGGCCTCTGTGGTGTGTTCTCCTTTGAGGTGGGCTGAATAAAAGAAACTCGCGCCAAAGGGTGAGCCATGAATGACCTCTGACGAGAGTGAATAGATCAGCCCATATGCCGCTAGTAACCGCGATCCAGCCTTGCGCCCAGCAAGTTCACCTACCCGCCTGATTCGGCTTGGCATATCTAGGTTGGTCCAGCTTCCGTTTCCTTTGCCTGTAAATTCGGGAAATTTAGATGCAAGTGTTGATATTGGGTCAGGGTCTGTGCGGACTTCAATCAAGTATTCGCCACTTGCGAATTTCCGATTGTGTTGCCGCCATGCGGCGAATTCGATGTACCTAACAGCTCGGTCTGCAACCGCATTTGACTCCGCTAGGAGGTAGCTTGCATTTACGAAAGACTCGACTGCTGATCGTGCGATTGGATAGGCGTCGCGGACAGGAATTCCGCGTTGTTTGGCAATCTGTAAAAGGGACTCGACAGACTGTCCTGCCCCCATTGCTAGTAATGTGCTTGTGCGTCGCTGTGCGTCCGGGAGGCTACAAGTCAGCGTTTCGCCTTCATATGTGGTGGAGCCTTGGGATGCGACGAAGAGTGCAAGGCGCAAGAACTCTTGCTGAAGCATTGCCAAGCCTCGCAAAGCATCCAGCAGTGGTAACTCCTCGTCTACGGACATAAGTTGTTTTCCCTAACGCTTGGTTAAGGGGCGGGCTTTAGCCCTTCCCAGCGAGCGGAGCGAGCGATTTTAACCATTTGTTAAATGGTATACGCAACATCTTGATGACTTACCTCTTTGATGTGCCAGTTGTTAATTAGAACACCAAGCCCATGTTCTTCTTCCCATGTGCATTCGAAGAGCAGCCCGATTGCCTCTTCGGTTGGTTCTAATTCACCGATATATATCCCTGCAGGGGTAATCAGTTCTTTTAACTGAGCGATGTCCTCTACTGGAGGAACCAAATGCTGATATTTTTCACCGAATTGTAGTCTTAATTCTTCGGCAACATTTAAGTAGTGAGTGAGAATGCTCTTGTAAACAATTTCCTTAAGGCGTTCTTCTCTTTCGCTAAACTGATTAGCGAGTATTAGCTGCCATTCCTCAACTTTGCCATTGTCGGTAGGGATGGTAAGGGAAACTTCTTTCTCAAGAATTTTGCTTTTATATGGAATCACGTATCTTCCATACTGGTCTGGCTCAATTCCTTCGATTGATACGCTCATACTGTTTTCCATTTAACGTTTGGTTAAGGGGCGGGCTTTAGCCCGTCCCAGTGAGCGAAGCGAGCGGTTTGAACCTATGGTTAGATATTTAAACTTCGCTGCTGGATGGTTCTGTGCGGTTAATATTGAAAAGCGTATTTCCAAACTCTGGGTTGTATTTCAGTGCTTCTTCTAGTGATACTACAGGTATTTTTACTGTGGTTTTATGTCTGCCACCAAATACATCGGTGATTTCTACCTTTACTTTTACTTGCTGCTTGTCGGCTTTTGGGAAGCAACCACCCCAGCTTTCGGGTTGCTCAAAGTAGACAACACCATTTGTGGATTGCCCTACTTCGAGAAAGGTTTCTGGCTTGGCGGGTGACAGATAATTTTTCTGTATCAGGAACGGATAGACTTTTACGTTATCTCCGATTCGTGCCTGAAAATCAGTAATTGCTACTGCTTGGCGCTCGATCCAAAACCAGCCAATGGTATTTTTCAACCAAAGCAAACTCCATGGCGTTAGATTCCAATGATAAGCAATTCTAACTCTATGGATGCTTGATGGTGCCGCACCAATGTTTGAGATGTACAAATATATGGCTATGGCTGTTTGATGTGCATCATACTCATTATGCTTGTTTCCGGTTAAATATGTGCAGCTGAATGTTGGCCCGGGAATGGTTTCTATTTTGAACTTTGGCTTCCGGCGCAGAACTGAAAAAATACCGCTAAGCCAGCCGAAAATAACGGTGGCTATAAACAGCGCAACAGTGAGCACGCCTTGGTTCTCATTTGTCCAAGTCGACGCTTTTGTGAACCACTCAATTATTGGCATAAATATCTAACGTTTGGTTAAGGGGCGGGCTTTAGCCCGTCCTAGTGAGCGGAGCGAACGGTTTGAACCATTTGTTATGCTTGCACATATTTCTATATGAATCATTGGCTTTCAAGAAGGAAAGTTGCTAGATCTCTTCCTGTAGTTGATAGCATCCGATTATCGGCAGCGCCACCTGTTGCGCCTGCCAGTGCTAAAATTCCGCCATGCTCCATGGAGTTATGGTGTATGTAAGTCTCATGGACCAATTTTTTAGACGGATACTCATAAAAGCTAATTTTCATGAGTACAGCTGAGCTGCCAGCGCCTGGGCCAGATTTAAATCGCTTCTGACCGTTCACATATTTTATTTTCTCAATAGTCGGAAAAATAACTAATCCTTGTGTAGCGCCTATAGAGGTTATATCGCTAATAATGGTCATACGTGTTTTTTGTTTGGAAAGTTCTTGGTTAAATACTTCTTGTATTCTGTTGCTAGCACGGATGTTTTCCGGGTCATTTTTATACTCAGAACTTACTTCAATTTCTGAAATCATGACAGTTGCATAGTTTAATGTTTTGAAACTTGGAAGTGTTCTTGTGTTTTCTGGAGCATGGATATCAGTTCTTGCACAGCCCGCAAGTAGAATTGCAAGGATAATCGCCGAATAAAACCTGTGGTGCATATTTGCCTCTATTGAGTTTTTGAAAATGGCATAACGTTTGGTTAAGGGGCGGGCTTTAGCCCGTCCCAGTGAGCGAAGCGAGCGGTTTGAACCACTAGTTAGGTGCTCGCCGCAATGCTAGGAATCTGCTGAGGGCCTGCATTCAAGACTTCTTCAGGTATAAGCTCGCATAGAAGTTCGTGAGACATGGAAGAATATGATTTAAGCACATGAGCCATGTGCCGCAGGTAAAGCGTGACTGTATCGTGATAGGCGATGCCTGCGGGTTGTGCCGGGTGTGTATTTATATGCTTGAGCGCTCGGTTTATGAAGAGAGGTATGACTTCATAATTTTTGCTGAGATACAGTCCGATAATATTATTTATATAGCAAACGAGAGGGTAAAGGTTTGCTGACATTCGATATGCCTGCTCAGGGACAATGCTCGGGCTGTTCAGGATTGTGTGGAATTGCTTAAGTTTGGCACGTTCTTCTTTTGCGCCGGCTATGGACAGGTCTAGATCCATGTGTGATTGCACCTAACGTTTGGTTAAGGGGCGGGCTTTAGCCCGTCCCAGTGAGCGAAGCGAACGGTTTGAACCAGTTGTTATACGACGCTCTCGCTGACACTTAAAATGACCTGACCTTGAGAGCCCTCATGCGTAAGAATAGCAGGCTTACGCAATGTGTTTGATAACCACCTCATAAAGCTTGTTACCTTTTTATATTCTGTCGAACTTTTGATTTCCCTTGGTGAGATATCGAGTTCAATTTCTGTTTCCATGAAAAAGTGGCAATTAACCTGAATATTGTTATCGATCCATATGAACAAAGTCGTTGGATTGGTTTGCTGCAGTTCTTTTATTTTATAAAAACTGTCGGGTAGAGCTTGCTCAGAACTTCCGTGCATAAATTTGAACGGATAGCCCTCATGCTTGACTTTTTTGATGAACTCATTCCAAGCGTCAACGCAAATGCCCAGCACATAGATGTCTCTCAATGATCCATCTACTTCGAACTCTTCTTTGACTTCAATCCAGTCTTTCATGTTGGTTTCGTATAACGTTTGGTTAAGGGGCGGGCTTTAGCCCGTCCCAGTGAGCGGAGCGAACGATTTGAACCACTTGTTAGACGAGTAACTCGCCATCCTCATAGCCAAACTTATAAATTTTATGGTTGAAATCTACTGCCTCCACGTGGTCTTGGTGTAATGAAAAGCCCTCGCTAAAGATGTCTGCTCCTAGTGCAGACCAGAGGATTTCACCAATTTCAGAGAAGCGACAAATCCCCAGCTCTCCGTGTGACAGTAACGCATTGCGGCCCACGTTTGCGTGTATACCGAAACACGTGGCGTCATCGACCTGCAAGGACCATGCGACTGAGAACGGAAATAGAACGAGCTTGGTTACGTGCCGACCAACAGCCACATAAATAGCTTCGTTATACAGCACAAGTGAATGCTCGTGAACTCCAGTGCAGCCACCGGCATCACCCAGTACTACAAGTGGATTGCCATCTAGCAGAATCCCGTGGGCGGAGCTGGGAGAATACCCGTCGTCTAGCAACAGCTCGATAGGGTACTGCCGAGAGTTGTCAGCAGATCCAAACGAATGCGCCGGTTCGTTAATTAGTATCAATGTTCCTGCTGGAGTCTGGATTTGCATGGCGTCTAACGTTTGGTTAAGGGGCGGGCTTTAGCCCGTCCCGAGTGAGCGAAGCGAACGGTTTGAACCATTTGTTAGGTTTTTAGTGTTGAAAGTGCTCATCTTCTTTTATGGCTGCATTAACTAAGCTGGACATTCGATTTACTTTCGAACTCGTAAGCTGAACGGGAATAGCGAATACGAGCAGTGATGCTGCTCCAAATATCAAAGCGGCCTTGAAGTTATTGTTTAGCGCACTATATAAGGAAAAACACATCATTACATAGGTGACTAATAGGTAAAGTATGTTACGAATTTTTTGGAAAACGATACTTGATAAATAGACAGAAACGAGCGCTGAATTATGGGTGAGCTCGTTGACTTTTCTTGTGAAATCTTGCTCTTCATTTTCTTTTGCTATTCGTCTCTTGGTTGATATTTTTGTTTTTATAGCCTCGATCCAATCTTTTACATAAGATGCAAATAAGCTCATTAAGAATGCAATAACAACACTTGAAAACCAAAAGGCAGGTGACTTTCCTAGCTGTACGATATCGTCCATTTAATTTATGCACTCCATAATTTTATGGTGAAAGCCTAACGTTTGGTTAAGGGGCGGGCTTTAGCCCGTCCCAGCGAGCACAGCGAGCGATTTGAACCATTTGTTAGATTTTATTATGGCTGCGTGCACTTTCTAAGAATTTCAAAAAGGCTAGTCGATGCTTACATTTTTCGCAGTACAAGTCATGAACGGTTTCAGGAGTATCAATCTTTCTTATGAGCTTTAATGGATAGTCTGTTGAAGCATTGTCAGGTAGTCCAAAGTACCTAGGAAAGTAAGAGCCGAAGTCTGGGTCGCAGAAATCACAAAGCACTATTTCGGTAGCCCATAACTCAAACAAATAGTATTCGTGTTCTTCGTTTTTTAGGTCTTCCAGTTCATTAGGTTCATGGCCGCAGTCATAGCATGGTGCTGCCTCAATTTCTTGGAGAGGTCCGGTACATATTGGACACTTCATATGTATTACCTAACGTTTGGTTAAAGGGCGGGCTTTAGCCCGTCCCAACGAGCGAAGCGAGTGATTTGAACCATTTGTTAGCCTGCAGATACACCGAAAAACTGCCGTGCAGATTTTGCAAGCGCTGGAAGCTGACCAAGTTCAGTGCAGACGTTTCCTTCAAACTTCCATGGCTCAGTAATTCCGAGGTTTGAAATGGAGACCTTAAAGTTTACGATGCCGCGAGAGTTGCAGGTTGCCTCCAGCATAAATTCACCTTCTATTGACTCCCACTTTTCAGAGGTTTGCCAAGGCAGCTCATGGCTTGCAAGGTATTCAAAAAGATTTGCCAAGCCATATGCATCGGTATACGCCCAAACCTCACGCTTAACACTCTGTGCAGACGAACTGAAACAGGTGGAAAAATAGTCGCCTTGCACGTCATCAAAGATGAGTGTGTTGCCAGACTCTGTAGAGTGAATAGCGAACATCTCTTTCCTCTGTAGGCTAACGTTTGGTTAAGGGGCGGGCTTTAGCCCGTCCCAGTGAGCGAAGCGAACGATTTGAACCACTAGTTAGGTTTTCGCACGCGCAAGGTTCATTGCCTCGCTGGCACTATATATTGTGCCAGTTTGAGGATCGCATACCATGCCGCCAGTTATTTTCGCTAGGATTGAAATGGAGCATAGAGCCAATTCTGACTCACCCTCATTTTTGGCGCTTAAAGTAACTACAAAGTCGAAACTGAAGTCGTTTATTTGATATTCAGCAGCTTCTTCTGGTGTTATGGAGTACGCAAGATATTCAAACCCTGATTTCCCACAAGGTAAAAACCCAAAAAAATCTCGCAGACTCAAGTCGCTGAATTGCTCATGACCAAATTCATTTTGCAAGCAAGAAGCCCATTCGGAAGCCGTTGGGATTTCTTGATCAAGTAGGTACAGGCAGATGTCAGTACTCATGTAAAACCTAACGTTTGGTTAAGGGGCCGGCTTTAGCCGGTCCCGAGTGAGCGAAGCGAGCGGCTTGAACCAGTTGTTAGAGAACGACACTCATTCATTTGCGTTTCCCTAACCCCGGTGCGCCACCTTGCATGAATGGTGGAATTCTTGCTGGGATTGCCCTCGTTGCGGAGCTATTAGTAATGCCGCTTCGGTTTTTGTGCAGAGATATAGCCAGTTTTAAAAGTTCTTTATCTTTTTTGCATGTTTCGTGAATGTCTTTGTTTCTTAGTGAGTGCTCCTTGAGAGCCTCACTAATTTTATGCCTGAGGGCTTCTCTGCTTTTATATGAAGTCAGTTCTTCAGCTGACATATAGCGTTGATTGTGACTCGATTCTTTTTCCAAGAATTTTTTGAAGAGTGCCGGGAGATCCAATATTTCTGAAAAAATGCAGTCGTTACATTTGTCAGGCAGATTCTTCCAGTGCGGCATGTAAGGAATTTTTCCGTTACAGAACAGGCACTTTTTGTAGCTCCACTGCGTGCTCATGCGAAGTTCTCTAACGTTTGGTTAAGGGGCGGGCTTTAGCCCGTCCCAGTGAGCGAAGCGAACGATTTGAACCACTTGTTAGGTGCGGTTGATGTCATTTAATAGGTCATCAGCTATTTTTTTAACTTTTATGAATTTGTCTATTTTTCTGATGGCTCGACGGATTTCGGAAAGTTGTTTTGATATTTCATAATCTTGGCTGCTAATAAAGCTTTTAATAAACCCAACTTCCCCTTCTGAAAACATGTGAGTCTCTTCCTTCGCTCGCATGTGCAGATACTCTTTGGAAATTGGTTCTTTGTCAAAGCCATGTACTATTATTTTTTTCGGGATTTTATCAGTTATTTCAAATTTTTCATCATGGTTTTTTAATGCCGCGAATATGCCTTCTGAATTTTCGGTGAATTCCAACTGAAGTTCAGCAGCTCTAGCCATGATGTGCACCTAACGTTTGGTTAAGGGTCGGGCTTTAGCCCGTCCCAGTGAGCGCAGCGAGCGATTTGAACCAGTTGTTAGGCTCCAACTGCGTTGGGCTGTATCTGCGGCTTAGGTGGCACAATTGAACGTAATTCGGAGAAGTCGTTTTCTGAACGAGCTGCAATTTCAGACCAAGCACGCTCGAATGCAGGGCGGCTTATGTTGGATTTCATTCCGTCCTCCCAGAAAGTCCAAGTTTTATTTGAGATACGCTTGGTTTCCTTTAGAAATGCCTGTTCATTGCAAAGGTCAAAGTAATGGTACATTTCGTCAAAGCTGTCAGCGTACTCTTCGTCCGTGAGTGGCTCTCCAAGTAATGCTTTAGTGGGTAGCTTTGCGGCTAGTTCTCGATATTCCTTTGCTAGGGAATCTTCAAACGTAGTTTCTGCTTGTTTCTTTGATAGCCATATCTGCCATGCGGCGAATATAACTGCGGCTGCCGTTGCTAGGTTCGCTGCATCTGATAAATATGAGACCACAGTATTCCTGTCCTTGGTGCCTAACAGTGATTAGACAGAATTCTGCGTTAACACGATAGTAAAGCGTTCTGTATAAGCGCGCCCTACCCGTATTCCCAGAAATTAAAATACATACCAATCAAAAACTTACCGACCTAAAGCGCGGTACCACCTGCATTCGCCTGACTTCCGCTTTTCCACGGCCAGCACTGCCCTATAAAAACCAGCCCTATCCTGCAGTAGCGAAACGACCTCTACGGCATGCAAATGCCGTAGAGGTCGCGCCTTTACAGAACCAGCCCTTTAATGCGACAGCAGCGAGCCGCCCTTCTTGCCGGCCAGTTTCTCCGGTTTGATCAGGAAGTGCGCCAGAGCTGGCAGCAGCCACAGAGCGCCCAGCATATTGACGATAAACATGAAGGTCAGCATCAGCCCCATGTCGGCCTGGAACTTGATCGCCGAGAACATCCAGGTCGCCACACCGATGGCCAGGCACAGACCGGTGAACAGTACCGCCTTGCCGGTCGACTTGAGCGTCTGGTAATAGGCTTCCTGCAACGGCAGGCCGGCGCGCAGGAAGGTTTCCATGCGGCTGTAGATATAGATGCCGTAGTCCACGCCGATACCCACGCCGAGGGCGATCACTGGCAAGGTTGCGACTTTCACACCGATGCCAAGGAATGCCATCAGCGCATTGCCCAGGATCGAGGTGAGGATCAACGGCAGCACGATGCAGATGGTGGCGGCGAACGAGCGGAAGGTCAGCATGCACATGATGCCGACACACAGGTAGACCAGCACCAGAATGAGCAACTCGGACGTGCTGATCACCTCGTTGGTTGCCGCTTCGATACCGGCGTTACCGGCTGCCAGCAGGAACTGCACGTTCTCCGACTCATGCTCGGCGATGAAACCCTCGACCGCCGCCACCGCGCGCTTGAGCGTCTCGGCCTTGTGATCCTCGAGGAACACCAGTACCGGCGCCACGGAGCAATCGGTGTTGTACAGCCCATCAGCCCGGGCGATGGAGTTGTTCAGTACATCCTGATTGCGCGACAGGGTTTCCCATTTCAGGTTGCCCTCGTTCATGCCCTTGATCAGCTGGCGCGACACGCTGACCATGGAAATCGACGACTGCACGCCAGCGGTGTTGTCCATCGTCCACATCAGCTCGTCCATGGCCGCCATGGCTTCATAGGTCGAGCAGCCTTCGGGCGCCGTCTTGACCATGACCACAAGCACATCGGAGCTGGTCGAGTAGTTGCGAATCACGAAATCGTTGTCGAGGTTGTAGCGCGAATCCGGGCGCAGCTCCGGCGCGCCCTGGTCAAGGTCACCGACCTG
>Ga0265797_10011740_pt1 | contig 10901 bp, 14 predicted proteins | sample P2T30metagenome_FD_192433 | JGI IMG/M metagenome (GOLD analysis project Ga0265797, IMG submission 192433) | Plant litter microbial communities from East Loma Ridge, Irvine, California - P2 T30 | ecosystem: Environmental > Terrestrial > Plant litter > Unclassified | place: USA: California... | reverse complement strand
AAATATGTCGAAGCCGCGGTGACTGGTAGAGATCGTTAGTGCGATAGGCAAAGCAGAGGAGCCGCTTCCACGTGTCTTTATAACGGTGATATGTTGGTTTTTGTAGTTTGACTATCAACGGCTGACTGTAAGCTTTCCTATAGGGTAGGAATGAGCTGATGCATCTCTGGGCGAAGAAGTTGATTTTGTCTTCATTCACGGTTGCATAAGCAGACTCGATCAGTCGATCGATTAACGAGGTTAGCCCCGCTAGAGTACACTCCTCTAGCTCGGGTAGCCTCGCGAGCCGCGCAGCCTCAGCAAGGCAGACGCCGTTCAGGTAATTCGGCCATCGAGTTCTTTCTAGCCATGGTGATATTTATGCCTTCGTCGGACTGTCTTGGAAGACGGGAGTAGCTTGTGCGTATTGCTCTTCAAGCATAGCAAGTTTTCGAAAGACTTCGTCAATGCTTATGTCATGATCTTCGATTTCTCCAACGGCTTGAGGGTGTATGTGTCCTTCGGATGCTAGAGATTAGCCGATGCAATGCTTTACCCGGAAGCTAGTGCTACCCGGCCCGCTACGGAAGAACCGTTGAAATTTGACGGCCTTCCAGGGCGTTTAGTCGCCAAAATGCTCGCGCTTAAGTGTCTCACGGACTGCACGGGAGCCAGAGGATTTCTGTCCGCCCCGGCCCCGTCGCAGTAGCGCATGTTCGACATTATAGTGCTTTCGTAGGACGCTAACTGTTTTCGAGACCAACGTGCAGTAGTTGCAGCCAAAGCCATCTTCTATCCGGAGATGTACGAATGGCTCACACTCCGTCTGAGGCAAAGGCACCGACTCTTTTCGAGGATCTAATAAGGACTGCTCAAGCAGGGCAGGAAGCGTCTCTTTCGCGAACGTCTCGTTATCTTTATCACGGGACAGCGTGGAGTGACGGCGGGCATGCGATTTTTAGCAGTGATTAGACAAGGCGGAAGGGTGAATGGCGGATTTGCACAATTTGCAAAGAACGATCCTGTATTATAGAAGATACTCCAACAGATCCATTTTAGCGACGTTCTGCGGGTACCAAAGCGGCATAAAGCTATACGGAAGTCAATGGAAACTGTCTAGCTACCGAAGGATGCGTAAAGCGTTAACGCGCGTGGCAGTAGAACGCCTTGACCACCGCGCTCAACCGATACCTAAGCTGACAGCGGGAGGGGATGCCAAACCCTCGGCTCCAAGGGCAGCTTCTAGCCGAATTCGGGCTGGCAAAGAAATGGAGTCTATTCTTTTGTGTACTACGAGTGCAGGCATGTGAGCTTCTTCCAGTTAGACTAGTCGGTCCGCTTCCGTGCCAAGGCCAAGACATGGCGGAAGAGGTTCCTGCCAACGTCAAGTGTGCGGAGGCTCTGCCTCTTGGGACGACTTACCTTGTCAATCAGCTGTGGTACATACTCTCAGTGTTAATTTCGCTTCTCCGATCATGACTCCCACTGCTAGGGAAAGGATTCCATGGGGCGCGCTGCCACTAGAGTCCTACGTGCTAGCACAATGGTACAGTCTGGCAACCGACGATCTTGACAAGCGTAGACGCCAGCTTGCACAGCAATTCACTTCGATTGGGTATACCGGACGCTTTGTAAGTGCTTGTTGCAGATCCAGTTCCTGTGAGCTGTCCCCTAACATAGTAACAGCTACACGCTGCCCGTTCGGCTAGCCAACCTGGCTTTGAACTGCCACCTCAAGCGGAATGGGAGAGTATTCTATCGCCATTGCGTACAGACTTCCAACGCCAGCTTGCTTCACCGGAGTCTTTCCAGGACGACGGTTTTGAGTGCTGGGGCACTATTTGGCTTCGGACTTGCTACGACGAAAGCACAGACGAGGCGCACCAAAGACTATTAGATGAGCTCAACTACGATCTTGCGCTCGAGGTGTACGAGAACATCCTAGACGATGCAGAGCACTTTAACTACACTGACGATTGGCGTCGAATCTTCGAGGTCGTACCTGAACGGTTGCTTGAGGAGACGCAAGATAATGCCGACATGCGACAAAAGCCAGAGCAGCACGAAGCACACATTCAAGAAGCAAAACGGAAAGTCAATATCAACGACGTGGATGACATCGACGCTCTGAGAAAGGCAACTACGCAATTTCATCTTCGGGCTGCTTGCAGGTACCTTCTCATTGCTGACAAAGTGGCACTCGACTCTGGAAAAGTGCTCGCTGTCTTCTTCGACGACTACGGGCGGACCGTGAGACAATCGCGGGTTCCACCCGAATTTTGCGAAGAGCTGGCTGGCGCCTGGTTTGACGGCTTGTTGGGCGAGGTGGATGCGTTCATAGATGCGGAGGTTGGACCGGATTACCTCCCTGGCGGGCCTTGTGGTCCTCCGTACGCGACATAGATAGACAACAGTCCAGAAGATAATGACTCGCAAAGCTCTACTCAGAAATTGTACGAGCTGATATTGGAATACATGACGGTCATGTCACGCTTGATCGACCCTCTCGTGCATAGGTGGGCATGCAATCGCATCTCCTTGTTCAAGGTGGCATTGTCCAGAGCTAGCGTATGCAAGGTGTTGCGAAAACTCCGGCGCCCCACAGGGGAAGATCCTTAGCTGCTTGTCAACACACTCGGCAGGGCTTCGAAGGGTGGTTGCCCCTAAAGAACGTATTCCCCGAATAGCGCGTGAATCACAACACTCTCAGCGCAGACTAGGGGGAGATAGTATGGTTCTCGCGCTGTTCGGGGGATGTGCCGTATAGTTGCGCAAGATTGAGGAGTGGTGATTAGTGAGCGGGATATGATGTGATTAGTGCGAGCCTCTATCGGCACTCATCTCCTAGCGCATCTTCACTATACAGTAGCCTACGCTTAAGGGACGGCCAAGCTTCGGAGGCGCGGCAACTTTCTAACCGAGCCGTTAGATTCATTTTCGAGTGTACAGTAACTTAGTAGTAACCAAGCCACAGCGATTTACAATCGCTGCCCACCGCGGGGTTCATGTTCTCGAAGGCATCGACTGACAAGCCGTATGCATTGCCGATAGTTTAGCATGTGTTGCCAGAGACAGCCTTGTGGAATCTGGTACAGCTTGAGGCAACGCCAGTCTGAGTTGGTGAGACAGAAGGTGTAGCACTCGCTGCAGATGTAGAAGAATGTGTAGTAGTTGTAGCGTAGTAACCAGGGTTGCACTCAGCAGGGAAATCTCTTGAAGTTGGTAGCGGCTTGCTTAGGTCCGGGTAGCAATATGGATCGATAAGGTCGTTGCAAGATTCCGGTATGTCGGCGAGTGTCCAACCTTGGTCGAGATCAGATGGCTACACTAGACAAAGAGAAGCGATGGAGGCGACAAGGCTGACGCTGGTGGCGTTGTAAACGATGGTTTCCGTTGACAAAGGTATCTAGAAATTCGTTTGCGTGTTAAACCAGATAGTACTTGTAGTGGGTGGATTCGTAATGAAAGAGCCCGTGGTATATGGACCGGTGAACATTCGCGTACTGTTTGAGTCAGCTAGGATATCGTCAGGGCGCTGAAGAAGATATTCACATCGTTGAGGTCGCGTTGAGCTTCATGCTGCTCTCAACGTACTCTGAAGTGCCAGGTGGCCTGGAAATGGTATCAGCTACGGCATTGCGGAAAGGTTCATATGTTTCGACTGACGATATACAAATTGACCGACCTATCATACTATCCAGATTGTCGCAGTTTGTATGTATAGTAGGGTTCCAAGAAGTCAGTTGGAGAATTGAGAACCCCTTTCCTTGTGCAATTTCCGAGCAAGTCTGATCGACTTCCACCGTGTGCAATGCGCAAGTGGATTATATGCAAAGGTCCAAGCCCGCACTCAAAGTCGTGCAGTTGTAATCAAGAGCATTGCCCGCAATGAGGCGGTCTGTGGCGATCGAGTGAGACTCTGCAATAGACCGACAGGTGTCTCCCTCTTTCACAGTGTAGGCATCGCCCGTACATGTTGGCGTTGAGGAAGCTGTCGCTGATCTGGAAGGAACGTAAGCACAAGACCGCGTGGTTTAGGGAATCTGATATCACTCACGCGGTTGAGGATGTTGGCGTGTATGTGTAGGCGTACGACGACGATGGAACACCACAAGACGACAAAAGCGAGGAGAAGGGATCAGGTTGAATCCTTTGGCGTCTATATTCGTTGTTGAGCATGGCTGCACCATAGCCTAAAGCACACCTTGAGCATGCGTCCACGCTGCCATCACGGATAGCAGGTAGGCAGAAATCTCCACTATGGTGACGTCAGCTAGAGGATCTCAACTATGCTTTTTTCCGTCATCAATGTCCTACCCATCTTGGAGACAAGAGGTGTGGTATGCCCAAACTAATGGATCTGCAATGGAAGGACCAGTTTGAGGTCGTCCATTGGTGAACATGTGATACGCAGTGTCACCACAGTTGCTCTTGACATCCCGTTGGAAAGTCTGTTGATCTATCATTCAGCTTCGTCTTTTCTTGACAAGGAAGGGTCTTGCATGCACTGACTTCTAAGGAAGAGAGACAATCGGGTTGGCAGTAGTCCGACAGGGTCCAAACATCAGGGATACTGCCAGCACCCAATGAGTCTGCTTTGATCAGACCACCAGAGCAGGTAAGATTTTGAGACAGCGCACTTCTGCAAGACTCTGGAATAGTGTCAGGGAGATCATCGGGACTTGCCCAGATATGGTAACCAGTGACAAGACTGCTGAAGTAGAAGAGCAAAAGAACGACTCGTGCCATTGTCAAAAGAGTGTCTGGGTCGGTTGGCTTGAACTAAGTGAGGATGTCCTCAATTTATGCTCAAGCTGGGCCACGTGCGCTAGAGCAGACAAAGGCGCACCTCTCTACTCTGCAAAGCTCTTCGAACTAAAATGGTGAGAGCAACACCAAGAGCGAAAGACCGAGGGTACGGACCCGAGCAGCCGCTTTGACTCATCAGGGGTTACGAGTCGCTTGGACTGGTAGATGGCGAGATTGTTCGCAGGCTCCTGTAGGCATAGTCTTTGACCATGTATCTCCACAAGCCTCCTTCCATCGCTCTTCTCAAACAATAACGTTACTGTATCGCAACTTCCGGCACGTCACCGTCGACGGCACAGTCTACCAGCCCGACGCCGTCTCCAACATCACGAGCACCCCAGCCGCAGCAGTCTGGCATAGTAGACGACTGTAATAAGTACTACAAAGTGTCCAGCGGCGACTACTGCGCCGCAATTGCGCAGTCCCACGGCATCAGCACAGAAGACTTCTTTGCCTGAGACACGGGCATCAAGTCCAACTGCGGCAACCTCTTCCTCGACAATTATGTCTGCATCGGCGTGGGTGACGACTCATGTGTCGTTGATGTTACTTTCCATATTTCACAATCGACCGAATGGGGTGAGAGCGTCGTAGTCGTCGGCTCCGTCCCAGCCCTTGGCAACTGGGACGTCAACAGCGCCCTCGGTATGACTGGCAGCTCCGGTGGCACTGACGGTGCCACCAATTGGGACGCCGCGACCGAGCTCCCCGCTGATAGCCCAATTGCGTACAAGTTCGTGAAGATTCAGACCGACGGCACGCCCGTATGGGAGTCAGACCCAAACCGCAACGTACAGAGTTCGAGCTGCGGCTGCATAGCAGTCGGACAGCAGGGCGGCAATTGGCATGATGGATCCATTACCAGCTGCACCACGATCTCCGTCTCATTCCAAGTCACAGCGCAGACCTCATTTGGTGAGGCCATGTATGTGGTCGGTTCCGTGCCGGCGCTAGGAGAGTGGAGCACCGATGCTGCGGTGGCACTTTCTGCAGATCAGTACACCGAGTCCAATCCCTTATGGCAGGGCAGTGTCAGCCTTGCAGGCGGACAGGATGTGCAGTACAAATTCATCAAGATCGGACTCGATGGGGGTTTCACCTGGGAGAGTGATCCCAATCGGCAGTTCACAGTACCGACGGATTGCTATGCCACACCTTCGCTGGGTGGAGCATTTCAGAAAGGGGACTAGTAGAAGATTGGCGACTACCTGACCAACGCCATTTTTGACTGCATCGAAAATAGACAATTCAATTTCTATGTTTCGAGCCGATAGTTGACCATCGATCAGGCCCATCAACTAAGTGGTCCGGGGCCTCACTGAGCACCCTCTAAACCTGCTCGTCAAGCGACATCTGGTGTTCAAATGTCCAGTGACGTATAAGATACAGTATCTACATCCTAAATTCCAGCAAAAACACATGTAGATCAATAAAACTCAGCGAAAATCACATACGGAAATCACAAGAGTCGAGCAAAAGTCTTTTCAAAGTTATCCTTCATAAAGTCATTTTTTCTCAAAGTCATTTTGGGCAGTGTCACGTCAAGAATTTATCGACTCCCTACATGCACATCTATATACAGTGTAGACGGAATTTCGTTCAACTCCTGGCTCGGTCCCGCTACAGACTCAACCGAAGGAAAACTGCGCTCGATCGATCAGACGATGGTGATTACACGAATGCCACGATGGCAAAGATACCGCCTCCGAGATATGGCGCGATAGACGCGAGCGACATTTGCGTGGCGGCGCCTGTGTACTCAACCGGCGTCGATGACAGAGTCGCCGTAGCCGTCGAGTTCTGTGTCCCAGTTGGCACCGCCTCAGCTCCGTTCACGGAGATAGCCGGACCAGTGGCATAAACTGCTGGTGTAGTGTACGTCGTGGCAGCAGATGAGATCGCGGTGATAGCTAGCTCTGCCGATGACCTTGCGTCCGGGAAAGCAACACGCGCAGAAGCCGGGGCTGACGGCTCGAGCGTTACTCGATCGAAAGGCGGCGCGTCTTAGGGTTAGGAGTTCAGTATCATTATGTTATATAGGTCCAAGAGAGAAACCTTTATGCCAAGGCGACATGAATATCAACCACGGCGGCGGCGAAAATAGCGTGCTCTACGAGAACGACGACGATGATGGGAGTGCAGGCATGCAATTCTTGCGATCTGGCGGTAAGGGGAAGGACCCTGATCCAACGTTTACCCCAGATCGCGGAGTTGAGATAGAGGAGGAGGATGGAAACCAGGAGTTTACCAGGGTGACGAGGAGGAGGTCGAAGGCATTGAGAACATCGAGAGCTACAGGCTCGCCCTCAAGACTCGCGACGAAAAAGGCGGCCCAGAGGGCTGTTGTTAGGATCATAGAATCTGAAGGGAAGGTAGCCGCAGAAGTGGTACAGAACGACCAGATTGCCCTACTTAGGAAACTAGTCGAATCCCTCCTTCGACAGATACAAGGGATGAACGAAGCCCAGGAAGTCTCGAATAAAGCTATGAATGCGAAGTTCGACGCACTACAGGCGGCATACGGAAAACAAGGTAGGACAATCGAAGCGCTCCACGCGCTTAGTAAGGAACAAGTAAGACCACCGACATGGAGCCAAGTCGCTCAGACTGGTAACACCCCGCCGAACGAGGCACAGGAGATAACCATCTCTCCTAGCCCGAAGAAATCTTCCGACCCGCAGTCCGCTCGTCACGACGAGCGAGCTGTTAGCATCGACACAAGCCGCGCGAAGGTCGACACCACCGAGTTTCAGACGATCAAGGACAAACTACAATAAGGTATCGACAAGGCAGCGGTGACGAAAGGACTCAAGATCCAGTTCTTCCGCCCCGGTCCAGGATCGCGCATCGAAGTGATCTTCGAGGACAGGACACAGGCAGAAAAAGCTAGGAAACACACACAATGGGCTACAGGACAATACCACGGAGCTAGAGTACAAGGCGAGAAGTGGTACCCGGTGAAGTGCGATATGGTCGCAAAACAGGCAGTCCTAGATAGGACATCAATGGATGACAAGACGCTTCGCGCGACAGTGTGCGAAGACTTCAAGAAGCATAACGTAGCCGAAGGAATCGACTTCTCGGCGACAAAGGCACACTGGCTGAGTAAAGAAGACTATAAGAAGAAGGCCGGATCTCTCGTAATCTGGTTGAAGAGCAAATTCGCGGCAGACCATCTGCTAAAGACCGGAACAGCGATTTTCGGAGCAACGGGCGCATACTGCTCGAAGTGGGACGTGAAGAGCAATGAATACCCGTGCTTTAACTGCCACAAACAAGGCCATAGGCAGGCCGAATGCAAATCGGTAACGAGATGCGCTATCTGTTCAGGACAGCACTCCCGATACTCGTGCCCGAAAGAGAAGGTCCAGTGCCCGGTGTGTAACACGGCTGGCCACACAGCGTTTGACTGGCAATGCCCACTCCACCCGAAAAACTGGATGTATAAAGGTAAGGAGAGAGTAATGACCATGCGACAAACGGGAAAAGAACAAGGCACGACGCGCTACGCAAGAAATCCTCGCCAAACAGATGGAAACCAACCAGCTGCGCCCGCTCAAGGACAGCCAACACGCGCCGAACCTGATAACAACTCCGAACACAAGTACCCGAGAAGGGTCGACTACGAAGGAACAAGCAACGACAACGGCACCGAGAACGGTCACGGCTAAGCGACAAGCGAACATCACGGCCGCCTATACAGCAAGTCAGTCAACACCGCAGGAAACAAGGAACTCGATCAACCAAACGAATGCGCGAGAGATCACTATGATCGACACCGATAGCAACTACACATCGTCAGATGAATAGGACACAAATTCTTCATCTAAACGTAGGGAAACGGAGGCTAGCACAGCAAAGCCTTCTTAATGACAGATCACTCGAAAAATTCCAGGCTATCTGCGTCGTCGAACCGTACATTTTCGCGAACCCCGACAACAACGAACCGACTATCCCGCAAGATCAGCGATGGCAGATCTACCGGCAGACTACGAGCAAAGAAGGCGTAGAGCCGCGATACGCCTTCAAATCGGCCATTTGGGCAAATACGAGAAGCAGGACAACGCAGATTCCAATCGACTGCTCCGACACGACAGCGATAGCAGGCATGGGCACAACAATAATATTGTGAGATCTGAGCCAATATTGTTGTATAGTGAAGGAGCTCCTATATTGTTGTAGTTGTATTGGTCTTGGCAATATATTGTCAATAATATTGCAATATATAGCCAAGACCTTGTAAGTGAAGTTGTTCTTATAGATTGAGATCTTCATGAATACGAGTCTTCGTCATTATCTATAAGCAGCTGCTGTACAATCTTAGGTGTAATGACATCCCCGTCATCCTCGTCATCTACGTTGACTCCTACTAGTGGTGGTACTGGTAGTGGTAGTAGGCTATCTACTGCGAGGACTGCCGCTCTTAAGAGACGTTGATCGAGTGTAATAATCTCACTCTTCTGCCAACTTCGTAAGCATAACAACCATTGCATTGCTGCACTCGTAAGGCGTCGACGGCTCGGTTGTAGTATACTGCCGGCTATACTGAACACGCGCTCCGGCTCGTCACTCATCGCTGGCGTTGAATAGACGTCGAGTGCTATCTATGCGAGCTGCGGCTAAATTTCACGTTTGTTAAGCCAGTAGGGGATAGGTGAGTCGAATGCTAAGTAGTCCTCTGTGTAGGGCTCCTTCTCATACAGCTGCAGTTAGTCAAAGGTGTCTGTGCTAACCGATGACTATTCATCCTATAGCTTCATCGGCAGAGCCGTGGATATAGCGATAGTCACCTTCTTGTTCTTGTATTCACTCCAGAGCTCGGCTATAGATGCACGTGCATCTGCAATCCACTCCGGCTTAGATACCCAGTACTTCTCAAACCAGCGCCACTTCATGCGCGGATGTAGTAGGACTACGGCCCTGTGAATTGGCGTGACGTCGCTCTGATCATAGTACTGCTCAAGCTTTTGCCAGCCGGCGTTGATGGCTATGCTGAAGTGAATAGCTTGATCATTATACTCATGCTTAGGGGCTATGACTTCATTAGCTCCTGCGGCGGCGCCCTCGGTGGATTGAGAGTCGCTTGAATGCGCTAAGGGCTTGCCTCTCCGTGTGTTCCTTTAGCGTTAGGGGTGCTCGGTTGGTGTTACTTGTGACTGTGTAGGTTGAGAGGTATATTGAGAGCTTGACTGATGACGCTCGCGCGTATCTTCGAAGGCAGCGAGCATCTCTTCGAAGATAGGTAGTACCTACCAGATTGCTCCCTTCATAGGTCTACCGTGCTTCGAGCCGGTATTGACGTTACCCTGAAGCTTCATTATAGCATCCTTTAACGGCTTAAGAAGCTTGACGTAGCTAGCAATGACCTGCTAGTCATCGTTGTTCAATCGATCGAGAAGCAAACTCGGCTCCTTCGGCGGCACGGCCGACTGCGAGTTACGCATGTTGAACCGAGCGAGCTTCTAATAATAAGGCTCAAGCTTACGATCAACAGTATCGTCAACTGCGTAACGAAGATCTAATGCACGCTCGGCTGCGTCGTACCAGCTGTTCCACCGTGTCAGATTGTTATGCTTAAGCTCGTAAGCATCTTGACCGCGAAGTCGCTCACTTCGCATTGCCTCTAGCTGGTCTCGTTGAACCTATAGGAATAGAGACCTCCGTTGCTCGGATGCACAGATATACCTTATTAGGTTGTGCAGTCGGCTAATAGGACCCTTCTGCCGCCACGCGTGCAGCTCGGCTTCGACGGCCGTGACGTTAGTTATCGACTCTTCGAAGGACTCCATGTCACTACCGAATAGCACCTGCTGTGCTATAAGGTTAATAACATGGCCTATATAGCGCACGTGGCGCTTGCGAGTATCAATGAACAGCTCTGCGCCGAGCAGATCCAGATAGGCGGCGTTCTCAGATGCATTATCTGTAATAGCATTGCTAAACGACTCCTAAAGGTTAAAGTATCGCAAAATCGAGCCGATTTGATTAGAAAGATTGACAGCTATATAAGCACCTTCCATGCGCGGCAGAGCTAATAGGACTGCACGTGGAGTGAAAGTAGAGTCAAGATAATGTGCTATAACGCTAAGGAGTGATAGGCGACGACCTAGGGA
>Ga0265797_10011739_pt1 | contig 10901 bp, 11 predicted proteins | sample P2T30metagenome_FD_192433 | JGI IMG/M metagenome (GOLD analysis project Ga0265797, IMG submission 192433) | Plant litter microbial communities from East Loma Ridge, Irvine, California - P2 T30 | ecosystem: Environmental > Terrestrial > Plant litter > Unclassified | place: USA: California... | reverse complement strand
AGATTTGACTGCGCAGGAGAAGGTTAGGGCTAAGCAGGAGGCGTTGATGAATGGGAATGGGCGTTAGATGGGGGAGGGTAGGGGGAGTGGAAGGGGAAGAGGGAGAGAGGGAGAGGGTTCTCTTTTGTTATGTTTTGTTTCCTGCTTTGAGCAGGGTTGGTCGTTCGACGACACGAGTGCTTGTTTGCTGCGATGGCGTTTTGGGATTCATTGCTCTCTACAGTAGTTATTGCGATACCCCGAAGACAATCTTTTTTCTACACTGTAAACTCGATTAATAAATCACATCACGTTACGTGAACGTGAACGTGACTGACAGTTAGTCCTCTCTTCAGTCCACCTCAATCAATCAAACCCCTCAAACTCCATCTCCTCCCCCGCCTCTTCCTTGGCCTTATTCCGCTCCCTCACCTGCGCAATCACAGCCTGCAACTCCATCTCCCTCGCCAGCTCAGCCTCTGACATCTTACTCCTCTTCTCCGCCGTGCGCCGCACATCCTTCCTCTCCCGCCTCACCTCCCGCAACGCCTTCGCCTCCTTCTGGCTACTCCACGCCTTCTCCAGCCGCTTCTTCTGCTCCATCAGCTTCCCCCCGCCCTTCTTCCCCTTCAGCGTCTCCGGATCCTCGCCGCGCGCCCGCGCCGCCATTTCCGCTTGCCGCTTCGCTTCGCGCGCTTTGTCCGCGTACGCGAGCGCGCTGAGGTCGAAGTCGGCCGGCACGTCGAGATTGAGCGTGCGGTTCCCGACGGCGTCCGGGTAGTTGCGTTTCAGCTCGGGCATTTTGGGCCAGCGCAGCAGACCCCACGCTTTGCCCGTCTCGGGCCAGTCGATCTTGCGGATGTCGAAGATGTCGGAGGGGGTGGTTTTGGTGTAGGCTTGCACGGAAGAGACGAAGGCTTTGGCCGCGCGGTCGTGGAGTTCGCGCTTTTGGGTCGTGAGGGCGCGGATTGAGGCTGTCATTGAGGCGGCTTCGCTGTCGGTTATGGGCGGTGTGACGGGGGGGTAGGGGTCAAGTTTCGTGCCTTGGACGGCTAGGTAGCGGATGTAGTCTTCTTCGTGGCCTTGGGTGAAGAAGGTGATTGCTAGGCCGCGCTTGCCGGCGCGGCCGGAGCGGCCGCAGCGGTGGATGAAGTCTTTTGGTTGGCTGGGGAGGTCGAGTTGGGCGACCATGTCGACGTCTGAGATGTCGATTCCGCGGGCTAGGACGTCTGTTGTGAGGAGGATGGCGGGTTCGGTGGCGTCGGTGAAGCGGTTTAGGTTTTTGGTGCGGATCTCGCTCTTGTGGTCGCCGTGCATGGGGTAGACTTTTACGCCGAGCAAGGAAGGGAGGATGCGGTCCCAGTAGTCCACGCCAGCGCGGGTTGAGACGTAGACGATCGTCTTTTGTGCTTTCTGTTGCTCGAGCACTCGTTTGAGCATTGGCAGCTTGTGGGTGGGCTTCACGATCGCATAGCACAGGCGTAAGCTTTCTGGCGTCTTTTTGTCCAGCGCGCCGGTTTTGCTTCGTACTTTTGCGCTGATTTTGAAAGGGTAACGCATGCCAACTCGTACAAGCTCGTCGACGGCGGCGGATACTGACGCGCTGAACAAGCCCGTGCGGCGCTCCTTGGGTAATGTGTCGAGGATTTGCGAAAGATCGGCTTTGAAGTTGGAGTCGAGAAGTCTGTCTGCTTCGTCCAGGACTAGTAGATCGAACCAGTGTCTCTTGATGATGACTCTTGACGAGTTCATGACTTCCACAAGTCGCCTGGGTGTCGCGATCAAAACATTGGGGTTGATGTCGGAGAAAGTAGCCAGGTCTTCGGGGAGTTTCGTCCGTCCACCGCAAAGTAGCTGTGGGATAATGTAAGGTCCAGGCGGTGGTCTTGCCGCTCTTTCCTCTTCGTCGTCGACATCAAACATCATCGTGTCTTTGGAGTGTACTTTTTTGTAAGCGAGATATGCAGCGGAAGGTTGGTGGAACTCCAGTAATGCTTTCATGACTTCGTAAATTTGCGTAGCGAGTTCTTTCGTGGGTGCGACGACGATTGTCCGCACGTAGCCCTTTTTGTTGGGTTCGTCGGCTTTGAGTAGGCGTTCCACGATTGGGATGAGGAAGCTGAGTGTTTTGCCACTGCCCGTGACAGCCTTGATCGGTGTTAGCAGTCGCATGATGCAGATGTCTGGAAAGACTACACACCTCCACCACAAGGTCCTTATTTCCCATCAGCAACGGGATCGCCATGGCCTGCACTGGCGTCGTCCGCGCGAAACCACTGCTTTGCGCAAAGTCGAGAATCCATGATGAGAGTTCTGGGGTCAGCGCCTCGAAAGATTTCGGCTTCTTCTCCGCTGCGGGATCCTGTGCCATTTTGACTGTATGGCACGCGTGGCTGCGAGATCAATAATTATTCAAGAGTTGTTCGCTGTGTTCTGGACCGCGACTTGGAATCTCGAAAAATGTTAAAGGCCGAGGCGATAGCGGGGCTGTTCCGCGAGATTCACGGCCGCTAGCGTGCCGAACCCTCTTTTGCCGCTCCCGATCAGTCAACAAGCATGAGTGGATGAGTGGAGTGGAACACTGCGGAGAAGGTTTTTGGGAAGCAGCAATTCTTGAGATGTTATAGCCTCGATAGGGTTCGTTCGATATCTGCTCGACAGTATCGGGGGTAACATCTAAAGAGAACCACCATATTTCTCAGAATCCCAGCCGACAATATTGAACTACGGTCAAGCGATAAAATCCCAACATGCTCAGCAAGATATCTATGTAAACTTTCCGACAGCAGCATCCGCAATGGATAACAAAAGTGTGGCTTGTGCTATGCTTGTAGCCTATGGCCGAGTGAAGAAAACGCTCTGTGCGCTGTAACTCAGAGATTCGCAATAGAAGGAAAAGAAAAAGCAAGACCCCCGACAGAACCACTCTCACCCAGCCTGCATCCTTGCCCTCTTCTGATCCAACTCGACCTTGCTGAACCAGGCCGCGCCCACCATCGTAACCAACATCCCCAGCGCATTCATCAATCCCACGGGCACACTAAACAGCACAATTCCCAGCAAAATCGTAAGAGCCTGCTTGACGTTCCCGCACACAGTCACGGCGAGAGCTCCCACGATCTTGTTAGTCTGGAACGAGACGACGTTGAGTGCGAAAGCCATGAGGGCGTTGGCCAGGATAAGAAAGGCGAAAGACCACGAGAACCCGCCTTCCAGCTGGCGGAAGATTCGGAGAGACTCGAGCTCGCCCGTGAAGTAGGCCCAAGCCATGCATTGGATCGCGGCTAGCGGGGAGAGACGGAGGAGGAGTTCCATTGCTGACAGATTTAGGGGGCCTGTCATGAGGCGATTGGTGGCGACCGTTTTGATGCAAGCCAGAAGGACTCCGAACAGGGTGAGTAGGATCCCCAGTAGGGATGCTTGGTAGTCGCCTGCGGTCGCGAGAGCAGCGCCTAGGACCAAGGGGATGATTGAGAAGTATGTGGCGTTGCTGTAAGAGCGGGAGTAGACGGTTCGGTAGATGAGGATGGTGACGACCGGGCAGGTACTACGCATTACCTGGTGGAAAGGCACGGATACCATTGCGAGAGACAGGTTGGAGATGGCGATGTTCATGGTGAAGAGCAGAGAGAATGCCAGGAGAGTCATGTGAGAGCGGAAGTCCAGAGGCGTGAGTGTGATGTATCCGGTTCCCATGAGTATGAAACTACAGATGGTGGTTGCCATTGTGTGCGATGTTGTCAAAAGCCATGGGAGGCTCAGCTGGAAGAGGGTAAGCGGAGGTCTTGCAGTCTTGCTAGTGTGAATGTCATGCTTACGTGGTTCAAGACTGATTTGTTGGAAAGGGTCAAAGACAAGTTGAGGAAGAAGTACAGAGCTACAAATATGATCTTTGTCCGGGGTGAAGTTAGGTGTTCCGGAGCAGGCTCGGGCTGCGTTTGCGCTTCCAGCTCGCGGGCATCATGTAGTAGGCCTTCGGCAGATTCTGAGGTTGAGGATGAGGGCGAAGATGATGATGATGAAGAGGAGGACTCAAGACTGTGCTTCTCTTCCAGGCTGTCTCGAGACGAAAGGCCAGGATCGGTGGAGATCATAGTGTGTTGGTCCTGGCTGTACCGATGTAATTGTATAGCAGGGGTGTTTTGCATGATGTGGTGTTCTGATTGACTAAGCAGTCTTGCTTCCAGGTTGTGTATGTAAAAGTCGAGGGAGTGCAGTTGCCGTGGATTTGTGACGTCTAGAGTTATGTCATCCGCACAGGTCGCTGAGAGAAAGAGCAACCGAAAGGAAAGTGGTAAAGATTAGTAGCCTCAGGGCTGCATCTTCAAAGATCAAATAGAAGACGATACTCCGCCAGCGTACCGGAGGACCAGGAGTATGGTCAGGCTTGGCACGTCACGATTACCTTGTCGAGAAGGCTGAGTTGAGGAGCAGCCTGACGATGGGATGGAATGGATGGGATGAGATGACCGCGAGATCCTTCGGCTTACTGCGACTGGGGGCTTGGATTGAATCCGCGTTGACATCGCGCACGACCCGCAGGCGCTGGCTAGGGGGCGATGAGTTGAAAGACGAATAAGGTCAGCGTGCCTAGTCAGGCGATTGTCTTGGCCCAGCTGGAAGCCCATCCTCTGCCGAGACGTAAGCGCTGCGCCAGCTTGAGACGAAGACGAAACCCGGTCAAGAAAGTGAAAGCTGGACTGCACGGAACTGCACGGATGCGCTTCTTGCAGGGTAAGCTGTGGAGGTGGGGATGGATCGTGGTCAAAGTCATCATCTGGCGGTGCGACCATTCGGAGCACTTTGAATTGTTCGCGATCTTGGTCGAGAATGGCTGATACTTTGGTATCTGCGATATGTTATTGGTCCCGCATAGGAGTGTCGTCCATGTGTCTCTTCACGCCTCAGGGGATAGTTTGGCGCTACCTCTATCGCCTTACGCCGCAACCGATGGTGCCGGCTTGGCGGAGAGGATGTATCTTGACATGTATCTCTCCTGTGTGCATACGCATGTGTTGTCATCCTATCGCAACAAAGATCATGGCCATGTGGTTAATCGCAAGTCAGGGCCAAGTCTGGTTATTTACAGTAGACTACTGGTATTGGGCATCAGATTCATCACGACCCTGGAGCTTTCAGTATGTCTTGTAATCAAACAACCACGAGGTCCACGACAAAGCCCGGGGTGGACGGAAAAGAGCTACATCCAGGCTGGAGAGAGTATTCCAGTGACTGGGCTCTCGATCTAATGTGCTTTCACCTTACAAGTGCCCTATTGCCATGATGAAACTGCATATCTACATTCATGCATGACTTCAGCCATCGCGTCTTTTCCCATCTTCTGTTGCGTCGAGACGGATTCACTTGCCTCTTGCGGACACATGCAGGACCACGCTGACGTGAGCTGTCTTGAAACACATGAGAACAGCGTCTTCCATCTCGCCTGCTCAAAGAGCAAGAGGACAAGGGGAAAGGCACTTCAAACACGGCGTGATGATATCAAACCATGCACGACCAGATTCTTCGAACTCCGTGAGCCCTTGACCAGCATCTACACGGCGTGACCTCCTCTACTCATCGCTCTTTTGTCATCGGCCATTGTGAGACCTAGGTTACTATCTCGGTGGGTCACAGATAGCAATCGCGTCATCGTCCACTGATCGCCCGAGCACGTTACCCGTCAGCGTAGTCTATACCTCTGAATCTTCAGCACCTCTCCAACATGGCACCAGGACCCCTCGCATCGCAGAGACGGACTTCTGGAAATGTCGACGGCCAGGGGTGATGACCGCGCCGCCGCTCGCGCCAGCGATGCGACTCTCCAAGACGACAATTTCGCCCACGACCAGGACGACAACGACACCTCACCTGCGGTATCCCACGAGCCTGTCGGCGAAGAGCCCGACTCTCTCTTCCTCGCCAGGCGCTCAGAACAGCCCCAGTTCACCCTCCGCGCCCTCTTTCTCGGCCTGGCAATCGGCGTCCTGATCGCTTTCTCCAACACTTACTTTGGCCTGCAAACGGGATGGATCTCCAGCATGTCCATGCCGTCAGCGCTGATCGGCTTCGCGTACTTCAAAGGCTTGCGCGCGTTGATGAGTGGGCTGGGAGATGGGTTTGCGCGCTTCGGATTCGGGGACAACTTCAGCGAGGTGGAGAATGTGCTGGTGCAGACCGTCGCGGGCAGTGTCGGGACCATGCCGCTTGGGTGTGGGTTTGTGGGTGTCGTTCCTGCGCTGGAGTTCTTGCTGAAGAGGAGTGAGACGCCGCAGTCTGGCTCTGGCGATCCCGATATTGTCGCAGCGCTGGCTGCGTCGGAAGAGATGGGTGGGCTCAAGCTTCCTTTAGGGAAGCTCGTGCTGTGGGCTCTTGGGATATGCTTCTTTGGGGTGGTCTTTGCGGTCCCTTTGAGAAAAGAGGTCATTGTGAGGGAAAAGCTCAAGTTCCCGTCTGGAACTGCTACTGCGCTTATGATCGGGGTACTACACGGAGGCGAGAAGCAAAAGAATGCAAAGTCTGAAGAGCGGGAGGATGAAGAGGAGGGTCGGGCACTTATAGATGAGGCAAATCGGGACAGTCAAGAAGGAGGTCGCAGTAATGCGCAGGAGGAAGCCGTGAAGCGTGATTGGAGAAGACAAATACGACTGCTCACTTACTCCTTCGGCATCAGTGGTGGATATGTATGTCTACATCAATCCCATGTTGATCGAGCAGCCCAGATTCGACTCTTGCTTTGCTGACATCAATCCCCAGACCCTCATCTCGTACTTCGTCCCTCAAATTCACAGCATCCCATTCCTAGGATCTCAACTCGCAAACACCTGGCTGTGGTCGTTGAACCCTTCTCCGGCGTACATCGGCCAGGGAATTATCATGGGCCCTGCAACTACCATCCACATGTTTTTCGGCGCCCTTCTCGGCTGGGCTGTTCTCTCGCCACTGGCTAAGCACCAAGGATGGGCAAGCGGTGATGTGAGCGACTGGAACAGCGGCTCGAAAGGCTGGATTGTCTGGGTCAGTTTAGCAATCATGCTTGCCGATGCAATCGTCAGTCTGGGCTGGCTGATTCTCCGACCTTTGATCTTCTACGGCCGACGCTATGGACCGAACTTTGTACAATATGTCAAGCAAAAGGGCCTCTGGCGATATATGACTGAGATCGTCAACCCTAGATCACGCGGATACACTCAAGTGAGCCTCTCCGACCATGCCTCGCCAGATCACGGATCGACCAGAACAGTGAAGCTATCGCCCGCCGACGACGAGGAAGAGGAGTACGACGCTCCACCCGAACACCGCATCGGAGTAAAAACCACCTTGTTCGGCCTCGTCCTCTCCCTCGCCTTCTGCGTCTTCGCCGTGCAATATTCATTCCGCGGCATGATTTCCATAAGCCTCACACTGTTCGCCCTAGTCCTCGCCCTCCTCCTTAGCATCATGGGCGTCCGCGCCCTCGGCGAAACAGACCTAAACCCCGTCTCCGGCATCTCTAAGCTTACGCAACTCCTCTTCGCCCTCGTCACACCAAAAGACCATCCGAACTCCGTTGTCATCAACCTCCTCGCCGGCGCCATCTCCGAAGCCGGTGCCCTGCAAGCCGGCGACTTGCTCCAGGACCTCAAGACAGGCCACCTCCTCGGCGCCTCGCCCAAAGCCCAATTCTACGGCCAGCTGCTCGGCTCCGCCGTGGGCGCTGTCGTTAGTGCTCTCGTGTACAAACTCTACACCAGCGTCTACGAAATCCCCTCGGGCCTCTTCCAAACCCCCACCGCCTACGTCTGGATCTTCACCGCCCGCCTCGTCACGGGCCAAGGCCTGCCGCCTCAAGTTCCCACTTTCGCCGCCGCCGCCGCCGCTCTGTGGGCTGCTCTTACGGCTCTGCGCATCTACGGCAACGCTAGGAAGGCTAGCTGGGTCCCTTATGTTCCAGGCGGGATCGCGGTCGCGGTCGGGATGTATAATACCCCTTCTTTCACCCTGGCTCGCACTTTGGGCGGGTTGATTGCTTATTACTGGACTGGATGGCGGTGCAGGCCTGAGACGCCGATTATTGTGCTGGCGAGTGGGTTGATCTTAGGTGAAGGGTTGGTGAGTATTGTCAATCTAGGTTTGGCGAGTGGGAAGGTGCCGCATTTGTGAGCTTGTGGTTTATACGATTTACATACAGGCTACTAATGTACTTGTAGCTTGCAAGTAGTCGCTGATATATAGACAGTCTATATATAGAATCAGATACTATTTAGGTTTGTGATTTCCTTATTCCATTGTGTAACGGGGTTCGAATGCCGCTGGGTTGATCGGGTTAAACCAAGGGTGGACCGAGGCGAGGGAAGAAGTGGTCGGCACAATAAGAACGGTTCGTTGTAATCATTGACTCCAATGCATGAGTTGAGCACGCGGCTCCTATGAAAGATGGAAACCTAACTATCCTATATACTAAGGAGACTCGTTCGCTCCTGCACTCTGCTCTGTATCCGCAGAGCAACAGAGCATGCAGAGCAGCGGAGCAACAGAGCAGACTGCAGCAGAGCAGTCTGCAGATCACGTGACCCGTGCTCTGTTGTCACGTGACAGCTCACCTGGAGCTGGACCGACTGGGCGTTATCACACATTGGTAGCAGTCGAACTATCCTTCAATGTTCCATCACATGTTCCTAGTTCACTCAGATTCCATCGCTACACAGCGAAAGGACGACAACACATCGGAATCGCCGCCAACATACTGCTGGATCTGAGGCACTGGGCATAGGGGCCTCCCGCGCCCCGCTGTCTCATTCATACTGCCTGCCAACTTGCCAGTGACTGGATCGAGGTTGGACACATTGTGAGCCGTCAGCTGCGTGGGAGCCGTACCCTTTTCGACCCACTTCACCAAATCCTGCAGTACACTCGATGGGAAGTGACCCGTCCCTGGGAAACAATGAGACGTGCCGGGCGCCATGAAAAGCCGAAAGTAGTCGTCGACGTTCTGGTCCTCACCGCGGACCCGATCGTGGAAATCGATGGAGCCCATGTAAGGGATGAGTTCGTCCGCGAGCCCGTGCCAAGTGATCATCTTGCCTCCCATGTCACGGAATCTCTGCATGTTTGGACTGTTTGCGCTGAGGATGGAGTCGTACTTCTTGACGCCCAATTGGACCAGATCCGTGAATTGTTCTCGCGTAAGACTAGAGAGGTCGAGGTCGGGATCGGCTGCGATCCACAGTCGAAGCCAGTCTGCAGCGAGAGGGAAGGGTGTAGCGGTACATCCATTCGTGGATGTGCAGGTGGTGTTTGCAACGTAGCTCTGTATGTCTGCGTCCAGTCCGAAGCCATACCAGTGAGACGCTCCGGCGGAGGTTCTAATGCCGGTCCAAGCAGCGTGCACGATGTTCGCAGCTTCCGTTGTGAACTCCTTCTCAACGCCGTCGCAGTCGTAGCTCTGCCCGATCATGCTGAATGGGTCAAAGTCGCACAAATCAGGACGACTCACCACTCCATCGGTAAGATTGTCAAGATGGTCGCAAGCTTCCACAGCAGCAGCAGTGAAAGCCTTGATTTCGCATGGCTGTGGATAGAAGTCAATTTCATGCATCAGCTGCGTAGGCCATTGTGCTACAGGAAAATACTGAGCCCAGTTGCTGGCTGGGGCCAGCGCCGCAATCCCGTCAAAGTCACCCGGATATCGCTGAGCGATCGTGTTGCCTTGACGTCCGCCTTGCGAGCATCCGATCCAGTAGGAGTAGCCAGCTGGTTTTCCGAAATAAGATTCGGTGACTGCTTTACCGATGACAGCCAAGTCGTGAAGCGCCTGGTTTGCCCACGTGTCCAACCGAGTAATGTCAGGATTGCCAGCGCTGAGCAACGCCCACTCTGAAGAGCTGACTTGGCTAGTCGACACGCCCCCATCAGTGCTTGCTACCGAGAACCCAGCGTCGACTGGTGGTATCGTCACAAGCTCGCCTTGTGTTGCAGCCCATCCGCTGCCTCCGGCTCCGACGAACCTGCCATTCCACACAGAGGCTTGAGGGAGGAGAACGGTGACACTGATGGTGTTGTCCTGGCCCGGATGTACGTAGTCCACGGTGACATTGCAGAAGTCGACTCCGGTGAACTCTGACTTGGTCCACACGTGTATCGGTGTGGATTGAAGCGAGTAGTTTGCAATGGGGACTGCCTGGATGTTGGTGATCTCGGTACCAAAAGGGTTCGGAATCGAAATCGACTGAGAGTTGCATTTAGGGAACTCGGACAAATTCCCAAGCATGAAGGTGCCGGCGGAAAGCGAGTCGAGAGCCATTGCGAGGGCGGGAGTCATGTGATTGGGAAGCTGGAACAACCAAAGACACTCCCCATGAGCTTATATTCGAAAGCTCTACGAAAGATTTGATTCAGCCTGGAGTGGAGATTGTGACGAATACTGTACTTCAGTCGATTTGCGGTCCATGGTTCTGATGGCGTAATTGATCTCAGCGCACTGCTGCTGTGAGACATTATTGGCACATTTTAGTGGCGCCTTTCTACTTCAACGGCGGCTTGGAGCTGTTGGAGGCTTCCTGCGTTTGTCAGCGCATTCGCCCTTTCTCTTGTCAGCAAGCTACGGTAGCCTTCTCTCTAGTGGCTTGAGCTGTTGGAGACTCCTCTGCGTGTTCCACGACCGGAACCGGACGGCTTGGATGGGATCAGCTTCCGCTTCCGCTTCCGCTTCCGCCCTCTCCAAGACCCCAACTGATCGACGTCTTCCAAAGTCTATACAATTGGACGTTCTCCCGCCTTGCCATCCCAACAGGCTACTCCAAGACTATTCTTTCATCATGGCACCAACCATACTCATCGTCGGCGCAACCGGCAACACCGGCCGTGGAGTCGTTGAAACACTTCCTCAATTGATCAAGGACAGCCCGACTCTGGACCAGCACCGGATCCTGGCACTTACCCGGTCA
>Ga0265797_10011737_pt1 | contig 10903 bp, 7 predicted proteins | sample P2T30metagenome_FD_192433 | JGI IMG/M metagenome (GOLD analysis project Ga0265797, IMG submission 192433) | Plant litter microbial communities from East Loma Ridge, Irvine, California - P2 T30 | ecosystem: Environmental > Terrestrial > Plant litter > Unclassified | place: USA: California... | reverse complement strand
GCAACGGCGACGACGAAGGTTCCGACCAATCCCCCGGCCCCGCCAACAACGGCGTCCTCCAGCGCGTCATCGAGTACACCAACAACACCATCATCGGCTCCGGCGACCTCGACATGCTCCTCAGCACTAACGGAACTCTCTTCGCTATCCAGAACATGACCTGGAACGGCGCCCAGGGTCTTTCTGAGTACCCCACCACCCCTCTGTACGCTCCTTACCACCCTGAGTACAACGGCGGTGCGCTTGCGGGTGCTGGTTACCAGGGCTACTGGACCGCCGAGCGCGGTATGATGTTCTACACTGCCCGTCTTGCTGGTCACGAACTGCCTGGTTACACGCCCGGTGTCGCGTACCGCATGTTGGAGATTCTCCTCGGACATATCAAGGACTTCAGCAGCACGGAGAACTTTGTTACGCAGACTGGTAACTTCACTGGTACCGGAACGATTTACAGGAGGGGTCTCGGTATGGGTAGCATGCAGTCTTAGATGTGCCTGAGGAAGATGTTATGAATTAAGGGATGTGTAAATGGAAATTTAAATGATACCACCATACCTCATTTGCATACTGAGTTCATTTGTGTGATGAGCGTGATTTTGTTCAAAGGGTAGATGGCTGCTCAGTGGACCGTTGTTGGAATGCTACACTTGACATCGTGCTGTGTTTTGGGTTTCGCAGATGACTCGAGTCGGATCTAAACGCCGCCGCCGCGCAAAGACCCCACCACACAAATTTTCACCACCACAACAACGTCATCTAGGGTCGACTTGAGTCGAGTGACCTGACGGGATAAGCGCACGCCATTGTCATCATGAGTCACACACTAAGGCTATGTATGCATGGATTTTGAGGTTTGCCATCAACCACCTACTCAACTATCCAGTTGATCAATCTTCAGTAGTATAGTGGTCAGTATTTCCGCTTGTCATCTTGCAAAAGACAACTCGCGGGAGACCGGGGTTCAATTCCCCGCTGGAGAGCTTTCCTTTTTGCTCTTCCTGCTTCCCCGTAGCTGTCCACAGTCTTGGTGGATGTCATGATATGTGATTAGTGATCACGTACATGCTTTTTGCGTGTCGCGGAAGCTAGGCATTGTGGATATGGTTGGAGTGGAGTAGTCTCGGATGCATGCGAAGTGCACGCAGTATGTCAAATGTTGTTTTTTCAACAAAGTCGTCTTGGTGGCCGGGTTGGGTCCGCGGGTTTGGGAATAGACCGCGGAAGCTAGGGGAAGTAGATGCAGAGGGGCTTGTAGTCTAAGGGTGTGCATAAGAAGTGTATTATGTACATGGGGAGTTGTATGTTGCTTTTTGTTGGAAGGGTGTTTGGGGGATTTTTGGTCCGTGGTTTTAGGATGGCAGCGACCCGTGGGCCGCGCAAGTGTGTTATGCGAGGTGGAAGACGCGGAAGACTAGGGATACGCGGTTTAGATGGTGCTTTTGGGGACTAGATACGTGAGCTTCTTGGATTATACGTGTGCTTCTTTAATCTGGACTTTTGTAGATTTTGGATACATGCCGAGGTTTAGGTAGGCGCGTTAGGGACGCGGCAGCGCGATGTTGCGGGAGCCCCGGAGGTGTCCCGCCTGGCCGCCTGCACCGCGAGTCCCCAACCATCACCTACGCGACAGCTTGACTACTGCGCAGCCCGCTAAGCAGGTACGATTGCCTCACTGAGGGCGCATCGATCTATAGGTCCAGTGGATGTCAGAATTGACGCGACAACGCCGTATAAAAGTAATCATCGTCGACCTTGGAAAGACGCGGCACTACTGCGTTGCTTGGGATCACCAGCAAACGTTTTCCAGCTACCGAACGCTGGCACGACTCGGTACCATCAAAACCCTGACCTGCAACGCACTCAGGATGCGATTCTCATATGCTACTACTTAGGTAGCAAGCTGGTCAGATCCTTCGCAGCTGTCTCTCGTCTCTAGCCACACTCTTTGAGTTGGCACCGGCGCGACATGGCACGAATTGCGCGATCTTTGTGAGTTTGCTCATGATACTGCCAGGAGAGACTCGCAACATAGTCGTGGTCGTCTCGTCCCACTATCCAGACCCGAACTTCTTAAGCACGCGCTTTAGATGTTGGTTCGCGAACGAAGAAGATTTGGATTGATATACATAGCTACTCTCGCGCAGTTGACAAAATTGAGCCTAGATTACGAGCGATATTGCCTACACTCTTTCTTCGCCCACGCCTGGCTTGCCGTGCTACTCCAAGGAAATCTGAATTGATAGAAACGTCAGCACCGTTAGTGCTAGGCCCTGCGTGAGCACCGTCATCGAGGATCAGCAGCATGTCTTTATCAACGGCATTGAGGACATGCAGCAATTCGCGGTTGGTGTCAATCTCTTTTCGCAGTTTCTCGATCATCTTAAAAGCAGTCGTCAGCCTCAGTCCATAATGTTGTTGCACTCGCACTAACCTCAATTACGGGTGGCTTGAGCTCTGCGAAATTCGACTGCCGATGGTTCCAAGGTATGAAGAAGTAAGAAGTATTCTGATGGATGCGATTGCGGTCGGTTTCAAAATCTCTGAGACGCTCGTATCCGCCAAAGTACCAGCACATGAACTCCAGGAACACACACCCGAGAGCCCAAACATCGCATTGACTACTGAGTTCACCGCCGTCTAATTGACACTCAGGTGACTGATAGGATGTTGAGCGTGGGACGGTCTTCCTGTCTTTGACGGAAACATGTTCGTTGTCGCTGAACTGCGTTGTCCCGAAGTCAGAGAGCTTCAAGATACCAAACATGTAATCGGTTGTTCCAGCAGAAGATCCAGGAGGATACCATAAGATGTTACTGGGCTTGATATCACCGTGCCGACCGAACAAACTTTTCGGATTCCGTTGCCCTGGCGATTGGGACGATTGTGGGCGGGATCGTGGAGCAGGCTGTGGTGCTCCAGAGGTGTTGTTGTAAGGCATTGAGGTGTTGGATAGTGTCTTGTAGCGATGTATTTGAGATACCGCCTCGGCTAGGCCATAACACTGGTGCGTCAGCCAGGCAGAAAGCTTCTTGTCATCACCCAAGGATCGAGGATGCTTCAACTCCCAATACTGCTCGAGATCAGCATCAGCCCAAGGGAAGATTAAACAAAGGTAGTCGCGTTGCTGGTAGGTCGCGAGCAATGTCACCAAATGATGGTGAGCGTGAAGCGTCTTGCTCAGGTTTTGCAGCACATGTAATTCGCGCTTAACATCATTGCGATTCCTGAGTAGAAGCTTCTTCACCGCAACGACGTTGGTAGGGACCTGGCACGTTGTTAGTCCGTAAGCAGCTCTGTTCGGTGCTCAGTTACCTCGTTTACGTCAAATTCATGATGATCAGGGTGAACCTCAGCTCTGTATACTTGCGCAAACCCGCCTTGACGACCCTCATCTATCCAAACTGTGAATGGTAAAATATAGTCTTCCGAGACTTGAAGGTGTGCATCTGTGTTGCTGTTTGGCTTGCGAAAGACGGGTGCGAGTACATACCACTGGCATTCCAGAAAGCGATGCATATTGTAGGAGCTTTTGAGACACTTCAGCGCCGTTGTCACTTTGACACCATGCCGCGATTTGAGCATACTCTCTTCGAGAGGAAGATCAGCATCGCAGACCTGTTCTCTTACGAAAGACCATATCCTCTTAGGTCGATCGATCAACAACAGAATCGCGAAAATCAGCTTGTAATATGGCCCGTCAGGTTTGGTGGTGGCAGCACCATGACCCTGCCCTGTCTGCCCACGTCCAACAGCCTCATCTTTGGGATGCATCTCAACTCTTAACTTGACGGATGAATGCCAGGGGTGCTTCAGTATCCTCGTAGGAAGATATGATATCCTTGACAGTTCACGTTCCACTGACCGCAGCGTGATGAGACTATCCAAACGCCCTTTCGGCAGGAACTTTCGATTGGTCCAAGGCTCGCATTTCAAGGCTATTCGAAGTCGTTCACCAAGGTGGTTCTCATCGAGAACAAGGCTGTCGAAAGTCAAGTCTTCTGTCCTCTGTTGGCGCTTTATCTGCGTAGTCACTCGTCTTTCTTCCGGTTTCGTGTCTTCGTTCTCTGCGACATCTGGTGGAGGTGAAAGGACCGCTGAGCGAGTTCTCCGTGGACTCACTTCTGCCCGTCGGCCTCCGGGGGTCATAGCCAGCGACCCATCTTCAGAAAAAACCTTCCTGTGGCCTTTCGTGGCAGTTTCTTGGATCAAGGCGCTTAAACGATTTATGTTAGGCATCTGACGATATGACAGGGTTTTGCTCTCGTCGGTTGTGTCGGCTGGCGAGGCTGCTCTCGCAGGTTGCGCCATGTCGCTCTGTATCGCGCTGTGTAACGTGTCGTCAGATTTCAACCATCGAATGGAATATCTCATGATGCTATGATTCGCTTACCCTGTAATGAAGCGTATCGCGTGGATGAATTATGCACGCGCCCGTTCGAAGTGTCCGTTCATTTGGTGCATCTACTATTGACATATCTTCTGCATTCCTGGATGGATAGGCTGCATGATGCCGAAAGATCAAGCGCTGTCACCCACTTATAATGCCCATGGCTTTTCAGCTGTGATGCGCGTCAGCAGCATGTCGCATGCATGGTGGGAGGAGGACCTCGAGCCTCGACCCCGCAGTCACCGCACAGGGCATGCCGTCCCGCTTCAGGCCGCCTCACCAATTTGCCTTGCCGCTGCCTTCTTTTCGGATCCCCCACAACACCCATTCAGACGTTACAGCTGCACACCAAGTCCAGCCACAATATCGAACATGCGCATCTGATCACGAATGTCTGCATGCAGCAGACTGGGATTCAGTGAGAGTCTTATCTTTGTCCGCTGATTTGCTGAGCAGAGCCTCATCTCCGATGATACTGGCATAGCGATGGCTATCCTTCCACGTAAAATGACCGCAGCGGGCGGCGGCGGCCATTGGTCTTCTACGAATCCATAAATGCGACGTCAGCTCTTAGCGAAACGAGGACCAGTGAGCCGAAGAGCCGCAAGAGCTATTTCCGAGGTCTGATGGTGCTTATATGCCTATCGTCGGCGGCTGAAGATCTGGGTCTATCGGTTCCTCGAACCCTACTGCCAGCCTTACACTTGTCTACTAACGAACATACTTACGATCGAAGACAGCCAGCTATATCTTCGAGTGGTGAGCAGGTGATGGAAACTGACGACATGTCTACGTCGGGATCCGACGCCGATTCCGACCCCGCTGGGTCACTGCGGGACAAGCTCTTTGTCGCCTTGCAGAAAAGCAAGTTCGAAAAGACAGATGGAAGAAAGTTCATTCCAAGAAGCACTTTCGATGAGATCTTCACAGGAACCGGATCGACTCAGAGGGACAGACGCAATCTTGTGCTTCGAGTTATGGGCAGAGAACTGAGTAGGCCTAACGAGGAAGATATCGAACTCGCAGATTACATCCTGGGAAGCGCACAGAAGGTTTTCCTCATCGCAGTTTACATACGATTGGACCGACTCCATGCAGCAATGAGACTATTCAAAGACGATAAGTTCACAGATGAGAGGTTACCGATTGACGAATGGGAAGGGAACAAGTTGGAGTGTGAACTAGAGAGTCATCCATTCGTGCGGATGGAGGAGAAGGGGAAACACAAAAGCAAGAGCACAAAGCGCATATGGCGTATTCAATCCATCAGTCTCTTCCAGGATGACCAGTTGTTGTTCCTGTCACCGACGATATCAGTACATGAGCAGAATTGCAAATTTGACAATCGGCGGCCAATACCTTTCATTGATAAGGACACACATTTTAGCAGTGGCGCGCATGGTGTTGTGCGTAAGTATGCAATTCACCATGCACATTTCAGAAATTCACTCAACCAGGTAATTTAGATCAATCCCTTGAAATTGAGCATCCAGACTAATGTGGTACTACAGTACGAGAGCAAACCTTTGGTGGTCGCAGTCAAGGCTTTCAGGAAAGGCGGCAAGAATGTAGCACTCGATGTGAAAAGAGAAGTCGACGCTTTGGTCAGAATGAACGAACTCGGGCAGAAACACATCGTCCGGTTCATTACGTCCTTTCAACGCGGTACCCCAGCGGATTTGGAATACTACGTGCTGTTTGAATGGGCAGATGGCGGAAATCTCAATGACTTTTGGCATCAGCCGGACAAACCAAAGCGGACGGCCGCACTAGTCAGATGGGTGATAGACCAACTTTGTGGACTAGCGAAGGCACTCTCAGCGGCCCATTACATGCCAGATGATGCTTCATATCGCCACGGTGATCTGAAGCCTGGCAATATCCTTTGGTTTCGAGAAAACGGTGGATACGGTACGCTCAAGATCGGCGACTGGGGTGAGGCAAAGAGTCACAAGCAAGTTACTGCTTTGCGCCACGGTCGCATGGACACAACTGCAAAACACGGTACGAGAAGATACGAGCCACCAGAGACCGGTATGCAGCCGCTCTTACCGAAGGGGACGCCGCATGTACGGTCCCGCCTGTATGATCTCTGGGGCATGGGCTGCATCATCTTCGAATTCATAATCTGGCTTCTGTACAGTCATGAGGAGCTCCGCAGATTCAACAACAACAACGAAGGACACTATGGCCCTTCTGACATGTTTTACGAGATCGATCGGGATCACGGAAGAGCTGTGAGGATACATCGTGTTGTAGAACACTGGATGGAACACATGGCAAAGGACGGCTTGTGTTGCTCCGATACAACGGCTCTCGGAGATCTTCTCCAAGTCGTCCGTACAGGCCTTTTGGTCGTTGATCTCCCTGAGGATGGCGGTCGGAATCCTCAAGCTGATATTGGTTCGCCTTCTGTTGAACACGATGAGAGTCCATTGATCAGCGTCACTGAGCCCGACGCCACTAACTCTGAGGTGATTCGTAAATCGGATTCCAGAAAACAAGCAAGGTTTCGCGCCACTGAGCTTGAGACGGCATTGTGCCGAATAGCTAAAGGCGGAGCGAGTCAAGGCTATTGGCATCGAAATCTTGAGCCAGGACAACCGCCAGGGGACATCATTGGCATGCCTCATCTACCGGTACCTACTGGCCACAGAGCGCACTCTGATGCTCTCACCACCCCTGCAATTGACATGGTCGATTATGCGCATCCATCATTAGATCCAGAGGAATGGGAGTTCGAACTCGATAATGACTTTGCTGCGACCCTATCGTCTCAGTTGAGAAGTATCACGGGAATGTCTCCGCATGAAACTCCGCAGTCAGCGAAGCTGTGCACCATCTGCAGAGACTTCCAGGGAAGGCTACTGGACGCAGAGTTTGCGATTTCCTATGCTACACAAACACTCCGAATACATTCGAAGGCCAAGAGCTGTGATCTGTGCTCTTTGCTATGGCAAAACTGCCGCGACAAATTGAATGGAGGATTCGAAAGTGTGCACTTACAAAGGGCGGGTTCTGCTGTACGAATAAGAGGCTTGAAGCATCCGGTACTTACCGTATTACGGAGCGATGGTAAGTCACCGCTCTGCGCTGAAACGACTATCTTTTGCTCACTGTTGTCTCCAATCTAGCTGTTGGCGGCCGTGCGCATAATATTCAAATCGGATTTCCTGAGCTCTCAGGGGCAGGTACGAATTTGCATCTTCGCTTGATACGGGGTTGGCTTGATGATTGCGATAACAAGCACTTCGAGCCTGTTTGTAAGCCTCCCGAGGATACAAAGCTGGCGACGAATACAAGTATCAGACTGCCGACTCGTCTGATTCACGTTGGCAGCGATGGCGATCACGATGTCAAGCTCCAGGATATGCACGGGCAGACTGGGAATATCGGTGACTGGATCGCGCTTTCTTATCGCTGGGGCGACTCCCCACCCTTCTCTACCACTCGACTAAACCTCACTCGTCATATCAAGGGCATGGCGCTGTCGGCGTTACCTTGCACGTTTCAAGATGCCATTAAGGTGACCCGCGCTCTTGGAAAGGAATACCTATGGATTGACTCTATCTGCATTATACAAGGCGAAGACGGTGACTTCAGTTCTGAGTCAAAGCGGATGGAAGATGTGTACAGTGGTGCCTACTGCGTGTTAGCCGCCAGCTGCGCCACCGATCAGAGGTCAGGGTTCTTACAGCCTCGAGCAAAACGAGAGCATGTCGCCCTGAACTGCGAGAAAGATGGCAGTAGTGATACGATCTACATTTGCAGTACGATTGAAGATTTCCGTGGTCACGTACTACAGGGCGCACTGCACAGGCGTGGATGGGTGTTGCAAGAGCATGCCTTGGCCAGACGCACAGTGTTCTTCACCGAACATCAAACCTATTGGCAATGTGGTCATGGTGTTCGATGCGAAACTATGGTTAAAATGAAGAAGTGGGTGATGGATTCGTATTTCATTTGGCGTAAGCCGTTGGCCGATAGAAGCTAATTGTGTCGTTAGCGAATCCGCTGCTTTGCTCGGGGACCCAGACTTCCCCAGAATTTTCGACCCGGCGAAATACGGTGAGCGCATCCTCAGGTTTCAGGAGCTGTATCGACAGTATTCTCGGTTGGATCTTTCGGCAGATTACGACCGACCGGCAGCCATTGGCGGCTTACAACAGCGTCTTCTCCGTACGATGGGTGTGCGTGGCGGATTCGGCATCTTGGACGACCCCAACAAGAGCAGCCTCATTCATCGAAGTCTCCTATGGCATCGTGGAGAGGATTTCAAACAACTGAAAACAATCACGTTTCCAAGCGATCGAGAAAGCGTGCCGTCTTGGTCCTGGATGTCGGTTTCGGGTGGAATTGACTACTTCGCCTTAACATGGCGTCAATATGACTGGCAAGTAATACAACCCCCGTGGTCACCTTCCCCTGTCAGAGCTCCCAACGCTTTCCAAGGAACAGCACAAATTTTTGATATCACGGCTGCAAAGGTGAACGAGGATAGTGTTATGTTCGACAATACACTGGATTCGGAGGTTCTGCACGACATGGCAATTGTGCTAGGCATCGAGAAGGGGTCGAGGGAGATTGAAGACAAGAAGCATTACATACTCGTGGTCAGGCCAAAGGAAGTTCCCCACGCGGATGGTACCGTGCTATACGAACGGGTCGGAGCAGGTTATATACCAGGAAGATGCCTGAGAGGAGAGGCTAGAACTTGTACGCTAGTATGATCCGTAGTCGTGCCTTCTCGCTTGTGAGCTTAAGGATCTGGGCGGTTATCACGTCAATTGCAGCACATCAGAGCCTAGCACCCTATTGATCTGAAGCACTAATACAGCTGGAACGAAATCATGTATTAGCATAGTATCGTGTCTGGATGGCTCCTACTTCTGGCAGCAAACAATCATTTTCACCCACTTCAAGTGCCAGAGTCTAAGTTGCAGTCGTTCAGGATACTGCACACATATGTCGTAAGCTCACGTACCGAGCCTGGGGTGGGCTGCAGGGAACATAGTGCAAGGGCACGGGATAAATGGCGTTCTTCCCGGGAAATGGCTTAAGCTGTATATTCGATGTACAAGAACCCTATTAAAACAATTTTCTTAGAATCGCGTGTCTTCTCATTAGCGAGAGGCTACCGCGGCAAATTATATACAAGGGCACCGATATTGTCAGACATGAGGCGGTGCTGATGCGGGGTCAGTCGGGCTGTGTAAAGGGCTGCCACATGACATTCTACCCCCTCCTTCTCTCATCCTAGGTCGTCAACTCCCGTACCCGCCACCAACCCGACGTTTCAATTTTCCTGGATTCGCTTTCGTTTCAAAAGGAACTACAAATCGCAAACTTCAAGCCATTTCGTCCAAGAAAGGAATCGGTGCCGATGCCTTCCGCGAGGTGCAGCACTAGTAATTGTAACGAGTGGGCAGCGACGGGGGAAGACTTCTGCCATGGGTGTCTGGACAAACAGCAAGGCCATCATATAGACTGGCCTCACGTATGGAGTACTCAAAGAACGATGTACGAATATTGCTAAGCATGAGTAAGCCGACACTGCTGACTGTACTGTAGCATACCGCAGAACTATCGGATGCGCACGACTTGTTCCACGATATCTCCGAACTTTCGGCCACTATCTTTGCTACCAACAGACAACCACTCAAATGGTCTGACATGTTGCGCCTCGCTTGGGAAATCATGCTCGCAACCGCTTCCACGATACATCTTACCTGACCCTATACCGATGCGTCGGTAGGTGTTGGAATCATGGCCCGATCTTGCAAGGATTAAGAAGTTGTGATATAGGTATCTGCGGTGGTAGATGGAGTAGAGGCTCAGAAGCGTAATCGGCTCCTCTCGTTCTTGGTCGAGAGCGTCGTCATACGTTCTACTTTGTGATTGGTCTGAAATGCATCGGGTTTCGTTTGCATTGTAGGGTGGTACGGATGCATCAATAGAGAATTCACATGTGGCCCGTTTATCGGTGTTTGGCGAATAAATTGCATCGTCGATGCAGATCGTAAAGGTTTCGAAATCGAAAGAAGACCGCCGCAAACGAGCTGCTACAGTATGGCCTTGTAGAGTCAATGAACATGCCAAAGCTCTGCTATATGGGCCGTCACCAGCAGTCTCGTAGTGATAATCGATCACCTTCGTGTGCTCAATTCGAGAGCCGGGATATGAGTGGCGCGCAAGTCGAAAGTTTACAGCACCAGGCGACGAGACCCACGACCAACTCGGAGCAAGCCATGTTGACGTTCTTGAAGTCGGATCAATATCGCGTTGCCAGACTAGGTCATAAAGCAATGTCTCCTTCCATCCACCCGCAATATACGTATAGCAGGTTTCTGCTCCGAATTTGTTGGCCAAGCCACTCAGAGCTGGGAGCCTGTCCTCAGGAACTTTTAGTTCCCGAGTTGAGTACTCTTCGATTATTTGAATCCAGCTCTTAGAGATGCTTAGAATCCTGTCCGTAGTCGTTGTTCCAGTGAGTACAGGGAAGAGTGGTTGCGCCGG
>Ga0265797_10011736_pt1 | contig 10904 bp, 13 predicted proteins | sample P2T30metagenome_FD_192433 | JGI IMG/M metagenome (GOLD analysis project Ga0265797, IMG submission 192433) | Plant litter microbial communities from East Loma Ridge, Irvine, California - P2 T30 | ecosystem: Environmental > Terrestrial > Plant litter > Unclassified | place: USA: California... | reverse complement strand
CATGCCAACCTGAAGCAAGATCGAAAATGTCTACAGATCCAAGTAGTCAGTGTCGTCCAAGGATCAATACTGTTGTAATATGCAGATCGAAGGACGAGGAAATTGCAGTAGGATAATTCGGTGGCGCTGAGACCTCGATTGAGAGATTTTCTCCATGACTAGGCCATTAAAGGACCGGAACTATGTATTGGTGTCCAAATCTCGATGGTGAGAAGTCGCTGGGTAACATGGCAGCCTGGCCTCAGGCAGCAATCTTCGAATAGTGCTGGAGATCAAAGACTCGAGTAGCCTTGCCTATGGTCATGAGAACAAGGAGAACTGGGCTCGATGTGGCCAACGCGTTGGTATCTCGATGACGGGAAGTCGTTCGTTGACATGGCTACCTGACCCCAGGAGGCAACTTTTGAATAGTGCTGGAGGTCGAAAACTCAAGTAGCCCTGTCCATGGTCATCAGAATCAAGAGAATTAGGCTCGATGTGGTTGATGCGTCAATACCGAGATGTCCATGGCAAAAGTCGTTTGGCCATATCGCAACCCGAGAGTATGATGCTGGAAATCAGAATGCCCAAGTAGTCTTGCCCGCAGGTCATGAATTTTATGACATGGAGATGGTGGCAGAAAAGTAGCAGGGAAGCCGACGTTACTTGAGTCAGGCTTGCCGCTACACCTTCCCCGCCCCCTATGCACGCGTTCATTGCCCAGACCCCCATGGCTCCGGCACTTCCTTGTAGTGAGCAAACCCTCACAGGCCAAGCAACATCTCAAATCCAACGATGCGACAACGATACGAACCTAAGGGAACGTCGGCTCGTGGCAGCGGCCTTGTCTCAGGCCAGAGGCAAAGGCAAAGTTTGCTCCTGGAAACCACGTACTACTCTGGAGTGTTCGAAGTCGAAGAAGAAGAAGAAGGGGTACGTTACGGGATGACATCTTGGTCGATTGCGGGATGTAAAGGGGTTCGAGACGGAAGCTGGGCTTCGTGGTTGATGCTGGTGCGCGACGTCCATCATCAAGGCACATGGAGCCGTGCCCTCACGATTTTCTGCAGATCGATCTAGAAGAACTAGGATTCCTCGTTAAACGTCACTACGACGCGTGCCGGAGCTACCAAAGAAGATGGAAATATAGGTACATGGACCATGTAGCATCATGATCCGAGTCAGTGTTCGTGCTCGAGCTCGACGTTGCTGCTAGCGGATGAGTCGGGCAAGAGAATCGAGACGCGTGATTGGCTGAAGTATTTCCTGAAAAGCGCCGACCGAGAGTCCGTCGTTCCTGCCATGTGTCGAGATAAAGTTTGCATGGTTCAACGATCAGATCCTCACGGAAGCATTCTGTCGACAGGATTTCCAAGCTTCAAAATGGGCATCCCGCCGCTCCTTGTTCCGCGGCTTGCTCCCATCCCTCCTTCTCGAAAGGGCCCATCGCAGTCATGATTTTTCGAGCGTTGATTGCGGCTTTACTGTCGTTTCTAACGTTGTGCGATGCAGAGACGCTGGGACAGCCGTTGAGACCAAGAGAGTTGGGCATTGCTGATATTCCACCTTGCGGAGTAAGTCATGTACTTCCTGTAGGACCAGCAGCTACTGATACGAGACAGATACAATGCATGTTCCTCGCCGTACCCGCCAGCGGTTGCACTCTCGACGACGTCGACTGCGTATGTAATTCCAAGGAGCTCACCAAGACTCTGGGTGATTGCATGCTCGCAAATTGCACCATGGCCGACGCTCTGGACACTTCGCGCGTACAAGCAGACCTCTGCAACTTCCCAAAAGAGTCGAAACGCACTGAAGTCTACTGGTGTACTGGCGCGGTCTACGTGGTAGCCATTGTCTTTGTCTTTGCCAGGTTTGCAGGAAAGCTTGTGTCAAACCACCTTGGCTGGGACGACGCCTTGGTAGCGACCGTGTTGATACTGGCGGCCATCCCGACGGCCTTGGTTTCCTATTCAACGAGCATCGGATTCGGTAATCACCTCTGGGACCTTGAACATGGAAGATTGAGCCAGATCTTGAAGCTCTGTGAGTCATTCTCTAGAGCGCTGTTGACTGAAATGCTAATCACAGCAGACCTGATATCGTTCGTGGTCTACACGTTTGTGATCGGTTTAATCAAGGTCCCAGTAATACTCTTCTATCTCGAGATCTTCCGCGTACGCAGCTTCAGAATCTCCGCCTACCTACTACTCGCATACATAATCGTCAGCACAATAACCCTGGTCTTTCTTACAATATTTTCTTGTACTCCAGTGCAAGCATTCTGGAACCGCGATATTGGTGGCAAATGTCTGGATATTCAGTCAATTGCGTATGCAACATCGGCGTCAGCTATTGTCCAGGACATCATACTCCTCATTCTACCTCTTGTCTTCATCAGGAATCTGCAGATGAAGAGGTCGAGGAAGATCGCCGTGGGTCTCATGTTTGCCGTCGGCACATTTGGATGTATCGCTACCATCATTCGACTCCACGCACTCCTGAATTTTAAAGTCACGCTGGACCCTACGTGGGACTATGTCATAGTGACCATCTGGACGGAATTGGAACTTGCCGCCACAGCCGTGTGCATCTCACTTCCATCCATCCGCGTTCTCCTCGTCAAGATCCTCCCAAAGCGAGTCAAGTCCTGGCTCACCAGCGTCACACGCTCGACCAGAAATCGAAGTGGCGGAACGCCCAAGCCTGCGATGCCAGGCTCATGGAAACAGCCCTCCTCCTGGGTCGAAATATCACACAAAGGCGACGACAGCAACACCAGCTCAAAAGTATCACGCAAGGGCGAGAAGTCTCGGAACCAAATCACGGCAACAACTTCTACAACCTACCACGTACGCACGAGCGACGATTCAGACGAGCGCGCGGCGGCGAAGCACGATCACGATCAAGTCGAGCTGCTGGAATTGGAGACGTCGGGTAGGGCTGCGCAACCATCAGCTAGGAGTTCGAGCAGTCAGAACAACCACATCACTGCGCTGCCGCCGCCCCCGCCCCCGAAGATAGGCTGCTTGCCAGACGAACCTGATCCGGCTTGGGATGTGAGGAGACACTTTGGTGGCACGGATCGCAAATGGGATAGAGAAGATCGTTCGAGAGAAGGCAATGGCTGGGTATAAGTCTACAAACAGGAATATTTCATGAACAAGTTCATCCTACAAGTAATTGTGACAGGCATGCTAAGCTCAGCACCCTCCACAACTACTACCGCCTGCGCAAACAATACCACCTCCGGCTATTGCGCCACTGCTCCCACTGCCACTTTGCTTTGCCCGAATCCAAGAGAGTCCGAGCGCGATCAGAATATCCATTCCTGGGGCTACATTAATCACATCCATACCAACCTTCCTCTTGTGTCTTGAAATAGTCGCGCCGAGCCGGTCATCAACAATTATACCCTTGTCTGCACCGCTGACTTTCTTCTGTATCTTTACGCGCTTGCTAGCCGCAGCGCTGCCATCAGGGAAAGACAAGACTGGCCGTGCATTAGCAAAAATGGAGTCGTAGTTTGGTTGGCACTCTTGCTGCACACTGTACTCGGGACCTCTGAAATGATTCCCGGTTGCCATGGACCACAGCTCTGTCCCGTCGCTGCGCAGGCCGTGATATGTCGACGACTTGAGAAACCCGGGCCTTCACTTCTCGACGCACATTGCTTCTCGGCCCTTCATGTTCCGAAAGATGACACCCTGCCTATACTCGTAAACCTCGAGGTACGGTGCAGTGGGCTTGGGCTTGACGTCTGAAGAGGCGTAAGAAATGGTGTGTGTAGGCTTTTTGGTTCGCCAGGAGTGCGTCTGTTCGAAGACGAATGTGTGTGGTTGTGTTGCTGTGTAGTCGGGGAATAAGGAGAATCCAGGTGGCGGGAGAGGTGCGAGGGTTTGTGCCATTAGTGATGTGAGGATGGTGGGTTGGAGGTGTTTGGAATGAAGGAGGATTACTGCACATGCGAGAAGGATTAGGTATTTGGAGGCGGGATGTATTGTTCCGCAACGTAGGGTCTCGCCTCGAAGATGTACTTCGTCTGCAGTTGGCCCTTCCAACATATTTTGGCAGGCACTACCATTGCGGCGTCATGAGGCAGTCACCACCCATGTTCAATCAGCAGACGCCATTGGCGAGGTTGTAAATTGCGCCTACCTCGTAAAACTCGCAACTTTCTCATTGAATCAAAGTCCTTGCAACGAAGGTCTACTGAGCTTTATCATTCGTCATTGAAATGTTTACACACCAGGAGCGTTTGAACGGGCAAGTAAGATTGGTCCAGCGTGCTTGCCAAGTTGCACATGTTGAAAACGAGATAGCTGCGGCGCATGCAGCTATCGGACTCGCGGATCTTATATGCCTACATTCTTTTCATTTCCTTCATCTGATGTTCCCCTCTTCTGCCTTCACTCGTACCTGATGACCGGCATCTTAAATGTCTTCCTCGCGCGAAGGAACCAATGCACCAACGCGCCAATCACAACAGCCGCAAAGATCGGCCCAGCGTAGTTCATGTTATCCTTGGTGACCGGCAGAATCTGCGGGAACGGCATCCAGAGTACGACATAGAAGATGTAGCACAAGGCGAAAGTGTTCACGGGGATGCCGACTTTGCCCATGCTGAATGGACCGTAGGGGGGCGTGGGACCGCGGATCTTCCTGATCAGGATGAACAGGATTGGAAAGAAGTACGATATGTGTAAAGCGAGGGCTTGCAGAGAGATGAGCGCATTGAAGGCTGTTGCGCTCGCGATGTAGATGAGCGATAGGCACGTGACAATGGATCCAACTAGTAGTAGAGCGTTCACTGGCAGGCGGAGGGTCGGATGAACCTACGGATTATATCAGTGGCGTTCCGCCAGACGATCGGAAATACTCACGTATGCGAAGAAGCTTGAGAATGGCAAGCCATTGTCGCGCGCGAAGACCCAAACCAGACGGGATACAGATGCGAAGATGTTGAAGAGTGCAAGGAAGATGAGTACAGCGATCATTATGATCATGACGTTTGCAGCCACCTTCGATCCCGTGATACCGTAGATGATCCAGACAATTGGTAGCGGTGTGGCGATAACGTCGTCCAATGGACCCATATAGAAGAGCAGTACCGTCGCAAAGATAATCAGCATGATGGAGTTGGCAACGCAAGCAATGATGATGCTGCGCGGTACTCGAGTGCGGACCTTTTTGACTTCGTCGCCTAGCACGATGTTAGATAGCTCTCTCCTTGAAATAAGGATCACTTACACATGTGGAGCACACTATCAGCGCCTGTGACTGAGAAAGTCATGCTAAGCAAGCCCAACCCCCAAGAAACACCTGGGCTTTCCCAACCAGACTCCTTCCAGATCAGTGTTTTAAACACAAAATCAGTGTCGCTGCGCGGTCCAAAAACGATAAGCACGACGATGAACACGATAAAGAGACCGATGTGAATAATTCCGCCAGTCATTTCGAATGTATCAAGGACCTTTCGGAACCAGAGATTGAAGGTAAAGGGAACCAGCATCACGGCTATCATGATCAAGCTCGTATGCCAGCGTTCTGGGACGTAGTTTTCGTTGTTGAAGATCACGAGCGAAGTGATCACGTTGGCAAGGATCGAGGGAGGTCCGCTGCAAGCGAAGCACCATGCTGCGGTGGTGATCCATCCTGTGTCGATAGTTAGATCAGGCTGTCGACGACCACGGATCTCTTTTTACCTTGCAAAAGTCCCCAGAACCTGGGTGCAGCGGGCGCGAAGTGCGCTGACCATCGATACTGTGCTCCAACGGTTGGATCACTATTCTTTTTGGGTCAGGCTTGGTTTAGTTGTCGATGAACAATCTTACATCGAAGCAAGCTCTGCCAGCGAAAAGCCTACTGCACAGGCACCAGATCCGGCGAGAAGAGAACCGTAGAATATTGATGCTGGACCGCCGTTTACCAAAGCAAATTGGAAAGCTGCGAGATTTGTAGGTACGAAGTCAGTGTATATCTCACATGCACTTCGTGCATATATACTTACTAACGGCGAACGATTCCCAAGACGCTAGAATGATGACGCCAAAGTTCACAACAGCTGCTAGATTGATGTAACGCTGAATTATCGTTAGCTGAAGATTCCCAACACTGGAGTCGCATTGTGCTTGCCTCGAGCCCACTGGGTTGATGTTCACCCACGACCTGCATTCCCGCTGGAGGTCCATCTTTTTCGCCATTGCCTGATCCACGCTCGACAACGTCCAGATCTGTTGTCTTGTACTTGTTAATGTCCGCCATTGATTGGGTAGACGTTCGGTGTGACCGACTATGCCACGAGGGAAAGTTTGTGGGAGAGAACAGCTATTGACCCCGCGCACTTGGGGAGAAAAGGGATGCTGATCGACCAGGCACTGTGCGACACGAGATGTGGAAACGATTGGTGCTCTGCTTCTTGAGATGCATGGCCACGGTCAGGCATGCGCATGCGGCAGCAGCACATGCTGGCCTTGACTCGATGTGAACATACTCCGCCAATTAGGCTCATCTGAAGCGTGGGAGAGACCGGCGTTCTCTTCCGCTCTTGTGCAGGCCTCATAAAAAGATACTGTTCCCGAGGTCATATTACTGATTGGAACCCTTAGTGACCCACGTCAAGGGTCCTGGCGTGCGGGCTCCAGCAAATAGGCTCAGCCATACCGCACCGCCCGCATGGTTCCCGCGCGTTCAGTCTGGGCGACTTGCCTTGATATCGCTTAGGCGAGCTTCGCGGATACGGCTCCGATGCAGCACACGGCCCGCACTCTGCCTGGCATCTGCAAAGCGAAACGCGAGCAGGTATCAACAGCTTGCCTTTTCAGCTGCCGAATAATGTTGGCTATCGATCCCTCGTCTGAACAGGAGATGAGACTGGGGTGTTCTTATTGGTGCAAACCTCATGGCGAGACAATGATGATTCCTTTAGATTGATGTTGGTGCTGTAAGATGCGACGCTAATGCGCGCGGAAGAAGTACCGGCTGCCGTGTCAACGCCACAGTGCGGTACAGTGAAGACAGAAGCGAGGGAATTGTTCGCTACCATGCCGAAAAGCATTTCATGACGCCGAAGACGACTCGAGGTCCGTAAGCATAGAGCCTCTGGAGGCCGAAACGTACCGGGGGCGTGGACAGGGGAGCACGGGCACAGCGACGAAGATCAGCGACGCATCGGAACTCGCTCCATGCGATGGTGCGAAAGTCCCAAAAGCTAACCAAGAATCCACTTTTTCTGGCATTCAATGGAGCAAGTGGTTCATGTATCTCGCAATGATGGACTCCAGCGGTTCTGTGCGGAATGCTGAGACGACAAGAGGCGGGTTTGTGCTTGTATCTTTGTACTCATGGACAGTCTTTACTTTGGGCATTCTTGTAGCGCGATTCGTAAGAGGCACCTGGATTAACAAGGTCAGGTTTGGAAGGGACGACGCAGCGATACTAGCTGCAAATGTAAGAACGCGAGATTAACTTTACGGACCGTCGCTTATCTGGGTTTTTTAGACCGTGTATATTGGTACGACCGTGGCCTGGCAGTATGCTGTCAAGGCAGGGCTGGGAAAAAACGTATCCAATCTTGATGCGAACAACACTGGGCTCTTCTCAAGGGTAATTCCTACACGAGACTTTCCACTCGTCCATAGCTGATCTGTGTCACAGGCGATGCTCGCTGCGCAGTTACTAGAGATCTTCGCCCAATGTTTCGCGAAGCTGTCTTCTGGCTTCCTGATCGAGCGCGTAGCAGCTCAGACTCGGAGGGCCGAGGCAGGCGGCCTTGCTATGATTTGCGTCTGGACTCTGTTATCAGTGTTTGCGATAGCTTTTCGATGCGGTGATGCAACAGAATGGGGATCATCAACACGTCGTTGCAGTAGCAGCGAGCCCTTGATTGTGGTCATCGCCGGCAACATTGTCACGGATTTTGTTCTCGCCATTTGGCTCTTTCCAACGCTACTCGCCCTGTCGCTTGATAAGGGGAAGCGGTCCACCGCTTTGTTGCTGTTTGGTTCGAGAGCAATGTACGTACATGCGGTGTGAAGACAGCAACATCTGACCATCGCAGCGTCTGCACAATCGCCGGCTCGCAAATTTGGGCCGTCATCAAAGCGGTTTCGAGTGAAGACCCAACTCGTAAGCTGAAGAGTCGCCATGACTCTTGCTGTTGCTGACTTGTGGTAGATGATGCAGTTGAATTCGTGGTTTTGAGCCAGTGAGTACACCTCAATTCAGGCATTTTCGAGTACTGATAGTGGACAGGGCAGTCACAAGTCTGTCACTCGTTACCGCAAGTGTTCCACGTATCAAACAGGTTCTCGCAGCTGGAGGGAGTGGCCTCTCCTACCCACAGATACAGGAATCCGAGCAGTCGACAGCAGACAAGTCCAATAGTGACCCGTCATCAAGAGGATTGGAATTGAAACTCGTCCCGTCAGATACAATTGGACAGGTCACAGTGACTGTTACTTCCGGAGGTCGGAAAAAGAATGAGAAAGTGTCACCCGATTGGCAGGGAATGATGACAGTAGGAAGCAAGGAAGACGAGCACACCAGCACATCCAGCTTGTTCGACGACACCGATCGCGAGGGTGTGATGCTTGAGCGCGAGTTCGAAATGGTGGTGGAGAAGAAACGATAGATTCGGACCGGACTCCTACCTCCTACTGCGAATTGGAGAAGACTCACATACCAAGAGCACCAAGAGCCCTCGCAGTGGCCTTCAAGATCGTCTGTCGAGTTCCGTGCAATGGGGACGAGCCGGCGCAGTCGAAAATTGCGCGTCGCGTCCTAAATCGTCCTTACCATTCCTGGACTAGTGTCAGTGGGTCATGGAGCGCGTTCACCGTTTCGACGTCCTCTGCATTGCAAAATAATGACATCACAGTCACTTGCACGTCCAAGATTGGCCTTACGCACGCCAACGGCACTGAAGATTCAGACTATTACGAGTAAACGCTCTGCTATCTGCATCTCACGACTGGCCAAAATCAGGCTTATTCTTCTGCGCACCTTCCGATGGTGCGCCACCTTTATCATTGACTTTCACTTCGGTGGTCCCAACGATGAAGTCCCAATCGAGCGGCATTTCCACTCCGTACGGTCCAGCATGACTCTCGTGGTGCTCAGGTACGGGCTCGAACGCCAAAGCTAGCGATCTTCAGCACGATACAAAGGATTCCAAACATAGTACTTACCGTTGCTCTGCGGCTCTAGGGGCGTTATCTCAGTTCTGGCGGACCGAGCTGCTTCTGCGACGGCTGGCATCGACGGCGTGGAATTCGAGCGCGAGAATGGCTCATCGCGTGGGAAACGGACGGGACTCCAAGCGCGACCGTTGAGTCTTGACATGGACTTGAGAGAGTTGACTTTCTTCATGCTTACAAGAAGAGGTATATGTGTTCAGAAAGGAGAATGTCTGCGAAGCGGAACTGAGGGTTTTGATGGCAGCACAAATTCCATGATCACGATGGATATGTTGCTTGGTGAATTCCAAGGACGCCTTACGCATACTTCATGCGCTTCCCAGCGGAAACCATCACATCGAACATGCACTATTCACAATTGCCGGGCGCGAAATGCTCTGGCACCTGTGAATAGTACAACTGCACGAACCGCCGAGGGCCCGCAAGGAGAAGAGAACAAGTCATGAAACGACTGCAATTTCGGAAACGAAGAGTTTCTGGCTGCTGGAGGCTCATAAGGGTGACCTTTTTCTAGTTCCGGATTCCCTCTCTAGACCCGTTCCTAACCATGCATCCTCTCAAATATGGGGCTATACAAACGATCCGCTTTCTCCCACTGCCCTACATCCGATAGTCCTTGCGCTTCCTGCTTCATTGCCTCATGATCGCTAGCCTTCCTTTCTGGAGCACTACTCTCCCTTTGCGGAGTGCTACTCACCATCCGCTCATATACCTTCATAGCGGGACCATAATGGGTACGCCGTATCACCATAGTTGGACTCCTGTTCTCTCCAGCGTCTACATCAGCCTCTTCCCGGGGACTGCCACCGTGACGTCCTTCGCCATTGCGATGATGAGGTTCAGATGGATCTCCGGAGGTCCGTACGGGCTGTTCCACGTTATCGTCGTCATCAGACTCAGACCCAACCAGAGTGGTAGCTTGAGATAGATTGCTATAGCTTCTCTGGAGAGATCGTATGTCAGGAACGTCTCCAGACGGCCCGGCAGCAGATGATTCAGGCGCATTGTGGGGCATTATCGGTGATGCGGGGAATGTCGGTGTGGACATGTGTTAGGATGGGTGTCGTAGAGGCTATGTAGTCTGGTGTTGTTGCTTGGGACGTTCGACGTCTTGTTGTCTCTGCTCGATGCTGTCCGGCGCGTCATTCTTTCGAACGACGGGACCGAACAACACTGGTGACGGAGGCATTGTCGCGATCGGATTTGACACGTGCTTTCGAACCTGAGCAAGTCGTGGCCGGAGACAAGGACCATATTTTGCTGTGAAGTATTGAGTGTGCTGTCACGAATAACACAATACGTGTTGCCAGTGAACGCCACGCACTGGTCAATAACGCCATCAACTACGTTTTGAAGTATCGAGGTATGTGAAACAGGCGGCATTGATCTGTGGTAGAAGGCTACTGACGATATAGTCATCCAGCTGTGTATTGGTGCTGGAAGCGATTGTAAATATGAAAACGTGCTTCTGGTAACGTTAAGAACAGCGACTTCGTGCTGACAACGGGCTGCCCGCGATAGCAAAGCGACAACTGTGTAGCAAACATCCCAGCCCATCGGAAATGTCCCGTGAACTATGTCCCACGTCGTATCCAACAACGCAGCTAAGCCTCGCTAAAACGCCAGATGATGCATGCATGCAAATGATTCGGTTCCGTCCTCGCCCCTTCACTGTTTTCGACACTGCTTGTTACTAGCCCATATAGCCTCTACTTGCTAAAGCCTTGG
>Ga0265797_10011735_pt1 | contig 10904 bp, 9 predicted proteins | sample P2T30metagenome_FD_192433 | JGI IMG/M metagenome (GOLD analysis project Ga0265797, IMG submission 192433) | Plant litter microbial communities from East Loma Ridge, Irvine, California - P2 T30 | ecosystem: Environmental > Terrestrial > Plant litter > Unclassified | place: USA: California... | reverse complement strand
ATACATACCATGGGTAGAGTTGGAACGATGAAGGGATTGCTGCTCGTAGACAACACCCATCAGCTACGGCGGCTCGTGAGGCTGAGATACTTTGGATCGTGCGCTCCAAAGAGTCAGGGTCTACGAGTATTGGAGAGGATGGTAGACAAGTTGCTGTTGCGAGGGCGGAAGAGTTCAAATTAGTGTGCGTATCGTAGACGCGCGCTTTCATTGTGCGGTGAACGCGCATCATACACACCAAGACATCTCCTCTCTGGGACAAAACCTTGCAACCAGGTGAACAGAAGACAAACTGCCATATCTGGTTGTAGCGAATGTATAAAGATGAACTGTTTATTTGGATATATTTGGTCTCACTGGAGCGCCTAAGAGCCGCTGTCAAACGTAAACTACTATTCGAACCGACAGCATGTATATCGATCTACAAGTCAGGCGTGTGGACCACTTGATAAACGCCTCCCTCTACGTAACGGAATGACCCAAGAATGTTGGCACGTCAAGGCACAAAATCTGCATGTAGCTTTCGATACCACGAGCATAGCACGATGATGAGTAAGAGGTATCATAAAATACACATGATGCTATTACGATGATCAAACTTACCAGTCTATATCGCTATGTTCAACCAGAATCGCGACGTTTACTCGGGCGATACTAAGTCTTTATTTGGAGTCGCTGAGTGCGAAAGTCTCGGCAAGGCAGGCATCAGTCCGATGCTCCGTATCGATACTGTCTAGAACCTATCAAAGGGGGAGTCTGATGGATGTCCGGTTCGAAGAGTAGTCGAACGTTGTTCGTGCTCCTTACGATCTTGTGCTTCGTACACTTGGTAAATCTTATCTAAAACGAAAATACATCATGGAGTCTTTGAGCTGACGTCACCTAACTCTGCATTCATTTCGGCCAAGGCGCTCTCTATCTCGCCAGAATGGCTCATTGCCCATGCAACGAACACTAGTCCGATCGCGCAGATAACAAATGCTTGGGTCGCGATGAGGGTGATCTTCCCTTTGAAGGTTCGAATATTAGGTTGGGTCAAAACACCGACAACGTCATCTACCAGCGCGACATAGGCCGTGCGAAAGAGCGTTCGATCCACCATGACGACTAATCTTTGCAGGACAGGTGTATCGAACGCCAGACAGAGTGCGACCATTCTGCTACCGACAATCCACATCAAGGCAACCAGAAAATTTGATCGCCGCTGTTTCGTGCCAACAGCAGGTTCGCCGATGATTTGGTCGGCGCCGTAACTCAATAGTACATCCATCAAGAAGCGTGTAACGTTGTACGGCGCATCGAACAGCCGACCGTATGTTGCGATTACACCTGCGCGGTAGAAGTCGTTTTTACGCGTGAAGCGGATCGATTGCTCGGGAGTAGGTTCGGGTTGGTTTATGGGGTAGAATAAGGATGCTGCGAGATATGTGGGTATCGCAAAAGAGGCCGTGATTGGTAGTATGTTCGTGCCAGTTGGAAGGCCAAGGGCTTGGTGGATGGCTGGCGACAAGGATAGAGCAAAGATGCTGGCGATCATGGGGGCGTACAGATGGACATATCGGCGCCATGCCGAGATGGCGGGCTGTGCCTCTCGTTCGGGGAGAGAGGGCACATCCGAAGGGCTCTGCGATTGTCCATTCGCGTGGTGGGTGTCCATTGCGAGAGGAATGTCGCACGTGGTGGTAAGCTTCGCGTGCTCCAGGCCGCCTCTTGGCTTGGGGAGCTTCGTTGCGCACAGACAACCTTGGAAAAGACCCCCCTTTGTATGAACAGGCCTCCTCTCTTACCACCCCCAACTCTGCCTAAAGCACAACCGTTCAATGGCCTTCATGGCTTTGTACATATCCTCGCCACGCTTCCTGCCTGTGTAAACAGTGATCTATGTGCACACACTGTGATTTTCGAGGGCCCGAAACTCAGCATTGAGCCACACATGATGGCATGAACGAATGCGAAAACGAATTGCATCCTCCCCCACGTTGTCGCTAAGTCCACTTGAAGCACGCATGTAATGCTCGTCCACGCAACCTCTGACACGATGTGGCTGTTAGGCCATGAACGTGCCGGTGGGACTTGAGAAGGCCCACAAACCCGGGTTGCTTCAACAGGCAGTCGCTCACCACCGCAAAGCATCAACATAGCGCCAAGAAAGCAATGCTCCTTTCTTTTGAAACGAGATGACTACATTCAAAGGGAAGTGAGGTCGAAAATCGCGCATGGTCATAGGCTGAAGCGGCAGAAGCCTGCTTTCGTGCATCGTAGCGTGGCTGTGTACGTGTTCGAAAATCGCTCACGGCTAACCATCAACGGTCCCGAACAACACCATCGCCAATGGATTATCATGCTCACGTGGGAAAAGGTCCGGCGGGATACCTCTGGCGGTCGCGATTTACCTGTTGCAGGACCCTGGTCCTGTCTTGGTTTGTATGAGGTATTTGTGCGTCGAATCGCTTCAACTCGACTATGACAAAGAGGTGAAAGATCCTGTACCACATTCTTGGTGCAATTTCATGTAGCTCAGCTTTCCAAGGATTTTTTACGTCCTAGAAACGCCTCCCAGAGCGAACGAGCACGTGTTTGACGCGTTGCCAGAGCTGCCAGAGCCATGCTGCTTGTCATAACGGCAAATGGTCTTTCCACTTGTCACAGTATAAGTCGCGCTTCATGCATCCATGAGTCTTGTGCTACCTCTCTTCTCGCTTTCTAGCTCGTTTCTCCCTCTTTTTCGCACATCTCTTTGTGGTGCTCCATCCTGTGTCTAGCCCACTACACCGACAGGTCCGTACATGGATCAAGAAGAAGAAAAGGTCGCACCTCGCGTCCGTTTTGGAGAGCTTCGCCTTCCTGACGAAGAAGACGGATATGCGACGCACGAACGCCGCCATGAGCGTAATCTATCGCGACGGTCAAGTGTGGGCAGTCTCTCCATCCGCAGTGCTGGAGGAGCTCGCACTGTTCAGCCCGAGACTGCACTGCCTATCACTTGTGAGCAATGCTTCTATGTGGACCGCGTGTGGAACATGTGCTGACCTCCTCGATTGATATTCAGACCGTACGCTTTCCATCGAGATCGATGAGGGTCAACACAAGAAGCAGATCGAGGTGAAAAAAGCCAAAGAGAAGGCTGCCGTTGGTAGGTTTGCTCAAGTATACCAGCACTATTAGTACTGAGTATTTTGTTCTAGATCTAGCAGATCTCGAATGGCATACACTCGCCGTCCACGAGCTGTGCCGCCGCCTCTCTGTCGATATCGAGCAGGGACTTTCCGAAGATCAAGCAAAGCGTCGCCTCAGCGAACATGGTCAGAACAAAATGACACCTCCACCCTCGGGCCTGCTATGGAAGATCATAGGCTACTTCTTCGGTGGCTTTGGTAGTATTCTCGTCGTTGCCGGCATATTGGTATTCATCGCCTGGAGGCCTCTTGGTCATCCACCAGCTGTTGCCAACTTGGCGCTTGCATGTGTATTGATCGCTGTCTGGCTTATACAAGCCGCTTTCAATGCATGGCAAGACTGGTCGACAAGTAGAGTGATGGCATCTATCGGAACAATGCTGCCCGATCAATGCATCGTTGTACGCAACGGATCGCATGCTAGCATCTCAGCACTGGACCTGGTGCCTGGCGATATTATTGTCATCAAGCAGGGCAACAAGCTGCCCGCCGATGTTCGTTTCGTTGACATCTCCAGCGATGCCATGTTCGATCGCGCAATCCTTACTGGTCAGTATTATGTCTGCAACCTAGGTACGAGGACTAACATACAATAGGTGAATCCGAGCCCGTCGTAGCTACCGTCGAATCAACTGAAGACAACTATCTCGAGACCAATAATATCGGTTTACAAGGAACACACTGCATATCAGGCTCCTGCTTGGGTGTGTGCGTTGCTACTGGTGACAACACCATCTTCGGTCGCATCGCAAAGCTTACCTCGGATCCAAAGACTGGCATGACACCGCTCCAGAAGGAGATCCTGCGTTTCGTGCTCATCATCTCACTCTTCATCACCACTGTCGTGATTCTCATTGTGGTTCTCTGGTATGTCTGTGGTTGGTCTCGAGCGACATGTCTATGCTTAGCTCTCTACGAATTGAAGGATTTGTACTCACGCATTTCAGGGCAGCATGGCTGAGGAAATCTCATCCCACTTGGATCGACGTGCCTCTTCTCATCGTTAGTTGTGTTTCTTGCGCTGTTGCATGTAAGACACTGCCAATCCGTACATCCATCACAAGTGTGCTGACTTTACTGTTTTCTTCTAGTCATTCCAGAAGGCTTACCGATTGCGCTTACGACGAGCTTGACGATTGTTGCAAACATTATGCGCAAAAACAAGATCCTTTGCAAGTCGCTCAAGACTGTCGAAACACTGGGATCCGTTTCAGTGATCTGTTCTGACAAGACCGGAACATTGACCAAGAATAAGATGGTGGTCACGGACATCTACGCAGCGGGAGAAGAATACACTACGGATGCCGCGCGTGACATGATGGCGGTGTTTCGGTCTGAGAAGAACCTCACTGTTCTCTCTAAACCTAAGCAAAGCATCATGGACCACGTCCGTATCCTCGGTGGCCTTTGCAACTCTGGCGAATTTGACGCCGCTACGTCACATTTGCCTATTGCTGAGCGCAAGATCAACGGCGATGCCACAGACCAAGCCATACTTCGACTTTCTGAGGGCCTCGGATCAGTGGCTGAGTTGCGTCGCGACTGGAAAAAGGTCTTCGAGATTGCATTCAACAGCAAGAACAAGTTCATGGTGCGGATCATGACACTTACCAATCAGACGTCGACGAGCAACAACGCCACTCTCATGGTCAAGGGAGCTCCTGATATCCTCCTACCCCGATGCGACCTTCTCCTGAACGACAAAGGCGAAGAAGTGGAGCTTACTGAAGCCCAACGCCTTCGTATCGAGACCGTCAAAGACAGTTGGTCCCGCCAGGGCAAGCGTGTCATACTTCTCGCTCGCAAGCCGACCATTGTGCCATTTTCCAGCCATCCTGAGAAAGAAGTAATGGTCGCTGCCCGAGAGGGTCTTACGTTTGTCGGCATCGTTGGTATCGTTGATCCGCCTCGCGACGAGATCCCAGAGGTAGTGCGTGTTCTTCGAGGAGCTTCTATCCGTATCTTCATGGTGACCGGTGATTTCAAGCTCACTGCTCAGGCGATCGCTGAGGAGTGCGGCATCATTTCGAATTCCGCATTGGTAGATGACATCAGCGCTCTTGGTCGAGATGGGAAGATCGGCACTACGAAGCAGTCGATCGTCTTGAGTGGACCAGAACTCATTACCCTAAACGAGGCGCAATGGGATCAGCTTTGCCAATATCACGAGATCGTATTCGCCAGGACGACGCCCGAACAGAAGCTCCGTATCGTCAAGGAATTCCAGGCACGTGATAACATTGTCGGTATGACAGGTGATGGTGTCAACGATGCTCCATCGCTCAAAGCTGCTGACATTGGTATCGCCATGGGCAGTGGTTCAGACATCGCCATTGAAGCTGCTGATATGGTTCTTCTCGACTCGTTCGCCGCCATCATTGAGGCTGTCCAATACGGTCGGCTCGTCTACGATAATCTCAAAAAGACAATAGTTTACTTGCTTCCCGCAGGTAGCTTCAGCGAGCTGTGGCCGGTCGTTACCAATGTCGCTTTCGGTATCCCGCAGATCCTCTCGTCTTTCCTCATGGTAATTACGTCTAGGTTTGATGCTCAATGCTTATTAGCTAACGTTATCCAGATCATAATCTGCTGTCTCACCGACTGTGCCGCCGCTATCACTCTTGCCTACGAAAAGCCGGAGGCCGATGTAATGCTTCGCCCTCCCCGCAACCCCAAGAAGGACCGACTTGTGAACGCTCGACTTATTTTCCATGCCTACTTTGTCGTCGGTCTGCTGGAGTGCTTTCTGGCCTTCACTATGAGCTTCTGGTACATGGAGCGTAAGGGAGTTCCGTTCACGGCAATGTGGTTGAAGTTCGGTGTGTACGACGAGCAATACGATCCGGACTATGTCACGGAGGTCGCAAATCAGGCCTCGAGTGTCTACTTCGTCACACTGGTAATCATGTAAGTCTGAACGAGCAGTGATGCAAAGAACCAGCTGACATTGACGACAGGCAAATATTTAACCTACTTGCTACTCGCACCCGTAGGCTCAGCATCTTCCAGCAGCCACCGATCTTCAACAAAGCGACTCAGAACTGGTCACTTTTCCCTGCCATGATCTTCGCGATCGTTGTTGTCTTCATCTTCTGCTACATTCCATCTCTCCAGGACACTATCGACACGAGGACGATATCCGTCGAGCACTGGTTCCTTCCGGCTGCTTTTGGTATGGGATGGCTCACCATAGATGAGGCAAGAAAGTATTGTGTGCGCCGATGGCCGAACGGGTTGCTTGCCAAGATTGCTTGGTGATACTCTTTGGCTCTATCTAAGGATGCGAATTGCTTGGTCCACTCGGCATCGTGTCGTCGCGGAGATTGGCTTGTCGGGCAGTCAGGATGGTTAGCAATTCTGGATAGAAACATGTTCACATACGCCACTTCTTGAGATTTGGTACACGTGTATACATCCTTGAGATAAACATAGCCAAACTTCTTCTTTGTATTCATCAGCAATTTGGTCAAGAACTGTGCCTCCTCCCACATACTCAATCGTCCCACAATGCAGTATGCTACTTCTCACTTCAGCCGCAATATCTGGAGATGCGCAACCCCTGCCCTCAGCAATTTTCCATGCGATACCCCACACGAACTACCTTGCACAACGAGGAGTCGCGTGGCTGAAGTGCCGGCCAGTGAGAATAAGGGGCCTTCATCAGCTGGTGCCAATCTAAACACTTTGTAATATGTCGGCTGCCGCAAAGGACAACTCAGGATGCAGGCTTGACCACATTGGCCGCGGCTAAAGGCGGCCGTACCCCAATCGGCTTCCTGCGTGAGGAACAACAGATGAGTTTGGTGACGGGAAGGAGGCAAAGCTAGGTGTCTGCGGATGATTTTCCATGCAGTGAGGAAAGCGTCACTACATGGGTGTTAGCGCCTGCTCCGGAGTGAAAAGCCAAGCGAAGACGCCCCGCAGACTTCGTCAAACCTTGCTCCGACTTCATCGTTCCACATGCCCGCGACGACGAATCACTAGAACCTCCGGCCGCCGTATGAGTTTCGAAACATGCGCCTAGTTCCAATGCACGATGTTATAACGGTCTATGTATGCTCGTCATTGCATGGTTTGTCCTCGCCATCTACTGGCGCACAGCAGTGCTTCAGCGAAATCGAAAGCTCGTCAGTGTTTTGAATTTACCACCACATATAGCCCCGATATCTGGACATCGGAGCATGCTTGGCGTCTCTGTTTCCCAACACTCTGTTCCCACTCATCTTCACCGCCTGATGACATCAAACTGACACTAAAGTCAGCAAGGATGTCCGAAAGCACCGCACGCAAGACGTAATATCGCCAACGTGGGAGCCCAACAATTCTTGTATGTCATTCAGCCTCAAAAATACATCCATAACTTCTCATTCGAATAAACTGGAAGATCCAAAGCATCCAAGCATGTAGGCCACATCGGCGGCATGTTCAAGTGGTGGATGACCCACGTTAATTTGGATTGTGATGCTGATCCTCACCCCACGCTTGATCACTCTCAAGATGTGACGCTTCACACGCTGTAGGTGGATGTGACTGACGAAGCTCTACTCGTTGAATACTTGCACAAAGTCGACAATAGTCACGCTGGCGACCTATTGCACTTCAGACGTCTCTTGACTTTCTACAGCACCTTTTGAAGCACTCCAGCAGACAAGCTATCGATCATCCAGTCTTCGCAGACTCCAGTCTTCAAGGGGGGCTCGGCGTTCATTACACCGACTCCTATCTGTTGATTAGATAGAAGCCAAGTGCCTTGGAAAATACAGCGTAAGGGCGCTTTGCCTCCGATGCCACGGGCGTAATATCATGGGCGGCAAATCTAAAGCTTGCATCCGGGCATCCGGGCTCGTCAGTGGTCAAATCATCAGTATGATTTGGCAGCGAGCCTGACAAGCTGCAACGACCTTCCCAGTGCACACTCCAGAATTTGTTGTTCTTTGGTTCATCTTACGAAGTGGGCGAACAATATGCGTTGCATGCTTCTCCAGCCCAATCATCATACCATCTTATATTAAACCCATAATTTGCAGAACTGATCGATCAGGATTCCCCCGTGGTCCGGCAGTTGTCCTCGTGGACGACCCAATTCGGCGATTACTTTTGTTTTCTCATTATAAGAGAAGTTACTACAGGACACGGCTGTGAACTCTGCGTCTCTTCACTCATCATCGTTCATTTCGTCGAGTATCACTTACACCTTCACGAGTCGAAAACTACGTTACAATCGCTAGTCACAATGCAGTGGGCTACCTTACTCGCTGCAGCAACGGCCCTCGCCGGGAACGTTGCTGCACAAAACATGTTGCGATTTGCTTGCTCACAGCTTGTCGTCGAACGAACAGATCCTCTTGTCAACCCCGGCGTGAAGTACACACCTCATCTTCATCAGATCGTCGGAGGTGACTCTTTCAACATCACCATGGACCCCGCAAACGACCCCGCGCAGCTTTCGAAGTGCACTTCCTGCAGCTTCGTCCAGGATAAATCGAACTACTGGACTGCTGTAATGTTTTTCAAGGCAAAGAACGGTAAGTTGTGAAGGCACGAAACGTATGTGAGACATACACTGACTTTGTACCTCCGTCTCTTAGGCACATACATTCGCGTGCCTCAGGTACGTAACACCATAGCAGCGAAGAAAACGATAGGGCACGCTGCTAACACACGGCTCAGATCGGAAATGGTGGACCACAAGGAAAGCTCATCAACGACGGCGGTCTTGATGTCTACTATATCCCCAGCGGCAAAACCACAGCTTTCAAGAAGGGTTTCCGCATGCTTGCAGGCTCAGCTACCAACACCGACAACAGCAAAGTCAAGCTTTCCAACATCTGCCATCGCTGCTGGACTTCCCCCTCTGAGAGTACCTTCGTCGGTGGCGCACCTTGCTCAGGGAGTGACACTGTCGCCATCCCCAAGGACCCTAAGTGCAAGCTTATCCGCCAGACCATCATCTTCCCTACTTGCTGGGACGGCAAAAACCTCGACTCACCAGACCACCAAAGTCACGTTGCTTACGGCCAAGGCTCAGGTGCTAATGGAGGTGGTGCCTGCCCATCCACTCACCCTGTCAAGCTTCCTCAGATCATGTACGAACTGATGTGGGATGTTAACAAGTTTGCCGACAAGAGCTTGTGGCCCACTGATGGTTCAGATCCTTTCGTTTACAGCATGAACATTGGGTACGTCTTCTCGCGAGGTCCACTTTCACTTGGCAGCCTTGTCTCCAGCGAGATAGAGCACGGCTAATTATGAACTTCTAGCGGTGCTGCTGCACACGGCGACTACGTCTTCGGTTGGGAAGGCGACTCTCTCCAGAAAGCCATGGACAATCAATGCAACCTCAACACTGCATGTCCCAAAGCTGGTCTTACCGTCCAGCAGCCCGCTCAATACAACGCTTGCAAGAAGAAGCAACAAGCTCCTGAAGACGTTGACGGCTGTAAGTACCTCATCAATAATCTGCTTGAATGTAGCACGAAGCTAACACATGCACCACAGGGCTCAAGGAGATGCCACTCGGTGACATGGCCATCAAGGCTTAGACGCGATCGGTCCCTACAAATATCTCATGGCTGCGGCGACGCACTTACTACTAGCTTGGTTCCCCATTGCTGAGAGTTGTTGAGGTGGTGCTTTCTGCTTACCACTCGTTTGGCATTGTTCTATATAATTCTTTAGATCACCGAGGACGATGCGAATGCACCTTGTTGTTACCAGAATTTCTACCCTTGCCATGTAATCTGCCCGTGACGCCGTTACTCCGTGACTATTAGCCATAGTCGCCTCCTATCCGCTCATCTCCACGTCTGGCCTTGTTGCGCAAGAAGTTTCTGCCTACCGTATCTGTCTAGGAGTCTTGACACTTCAAGAGCAATAGTACGAAGTCGACAGACAAAGCTCGCTCACATAGCTGGGTGGCGAAGCACCAAGGGCGTTTCTAGCAATTATGTTGAGCCATACTGAACACACCGGGGGAGCTTCTCCCCAGAGCTCTAACATGTGAAAACCAGAAGTTCATAGCGCAGCATCAAGCAACTTCCAAAAAACACATGGACTTGTGCTATGTCAAATATATTCAAGGAAGACGCAAAGATATCTACAAAACCCCCATTTAGCCCCTCCCTGTCAGTCTACAGCTTATACGATACGCAAATCTAAATTTTCCCTGTGATATTCCCTGTCTCTCCCGTGCTCGCAACCCCGTTCTTGCTCAACAAAGCTTGAAAATTCTGGTTTGCACCCGCGGAGAAGTCATGCGTGATGTAGTTGTACACATCATGCACCGGAATCGTTGCGCTAGTCGAAGACGGGTTCGACACTTTTCCCTGCGCGCAGGCAAAACCAAGACGTTTGCTACCGCTGGGATCAATGCGTACAGTACCGGATGAGCCGGTGTACGTAGTGCAGCCAGTACATTTGACGGTGTATTGCCAGTGTGTGTTGTTTGACTTGTTGCCAGTGGTCAAAGGCGTATAAGTTGCAGAGGGATATTGTTGAGGCGTGGAGTGGCCGCTTTCGTACGTGTCAGAGAGAATTGTGGCTATTTCTGGATAAAGGTGACTTACGTGGCCCATCGTGAAGATACAGTGGGTTTTTGGCCGTTAGGATATGCGACCGTGAGAGGGTTACGGATCATACTACCGCCCCAGGCAAGACCGACCCAGCCGAGAGAGTTGGGCGCAACAACTTGGAGCACTACGTCGTAGGGCTGACCTGCTGGAACATTGG
>Ga0265797_10011734_pt1 | contig 10905 bp, 8 predicted proteins | sample P2T30metagenome_FD_192433 | JGI IMG/M metagenome (GOLD analysis project Ga0265797, IMG submission 192433) | Plant litter microbial communities from East Loma Ridge, Irvine, California - P2 T30 | ecosystem: Environmental > Terrestrial > Plant litter > Unclassified | place: USA: California... | reverse complement strand
GCTTTATCTTTTGCCTGTGCGTTTTCTTTATCCGAAGATAGTCGTTTCAGGCTTTGTAAAACACCATCCACTTCGGATAAGACACTAATGTAAATATCTTTAGGTAACTGCAAATCCATAACGCATATCCCGTTCAAACACCTTGATCGAACGGATATTTTATTTCCAAAATGAAAAAAATGCTAATGGGAAATTTGATTATTGGTAGCGAAATTTTCTAAAGATTGCCTGTCTGGCTGAGCGCGCTTACATCAAAATCACGTCGTACTATTTTTTCTATGTCTAAGGGCATCTAAGGTCATCTACGTCGTAGCGTAACTATTTGATTATTATGCATTTATCGTCCCGCATGGTGCATTGACGTCTAGTAATGTTGTCGCTAGTATGTGTAGCTAAGTGTGTAGCTAGCGACTAAAAAGGACGATGATGGGACAAGGTACGGGTAAGGCGGAAGGGCTGCAAACTCTTCAGCTCCAGCACTGGGTGAGGGCAGTAAAGGCTGGCGGTGTACCTTCAATTAGGGACGCTGACAACGATGTGATTACCGAATTGAAATTGCCCTTGGCACGTTCTGATGGCGGCGGTTTGACGTTCACGCTGTCAAAAGCAGGAACGGCCGCGTGGGTTCTGCGTTATCGCTCCGGCGGACGTGCACGAGAACTGACTATCGGCAATTTCCCTGACATAGGCTTGGCCGAAGCGCGTAAGATTTCAAGGGAAAAGCGTGCGGAGGTAGATAGGGCTGGCGATCCTGCCGCCGATAAGCGCCAGGTGAAGGCGCTGGCCATGAAAGATTGGACGGTTCGCCAACTGATCGATGACTATCGCGAGAAGATCCTGAAGGGGTTAGGGGACAGTACACAGAAGGGGTACGGTCGCAGCTTGAAGCGCGTTGAGGACCGGCTAGGTTCCTTGCTCGCCTCAAAGATATCGCCACTGGATATAGTGGAACTAATCGAACACGTTGCCGCACCTTGGAATGAGTCAAGAATGCTTTTGACCACAGCCAGAATGTTGTTCAAGCACGCGGCCGGGCGACGACTGGTCTCCGCAAATCCTTGTGTCGGTATTGAACTCACTGCACTGCTGGGGAAGCGCCCTTCGATTAGGCGCCGCCTTATGCTCTCAACAGCTGAGTTGGGTGCCCTTTTTGCTGCCGACATGAATCGCGAGAACTTATTGACCGTTAAGGTATTGCTCGGCACGGCAGTTCGGTCAGGGGAGCTGCGTACGGCGAAGTGGGATCAGTTCGATTTTGTACAAGACGTTTGGACAGTGCCCTCCTCAAAGACGGGCCCAGGCATCCAAATCCCACTGACCGCCCCGGTGAAGTCGTGGCTGCTTGAATTGAAGGAGTTGTCCGCTGGTTCAGCGTATGTTCTTCCCGTTCGAGGGGACTACAAAAACGCAGCAGCAAGCGGCGACAGACCTATAAATCCAAATACTATTGGGGCGGCGATAGAATTTTGGATCACCGAACAGAAGCCGAAAGTTCGCAGGTTCACTCCTCACGACTTGCGATCAACGGCAAAAAGTCACATGCGAGCGCTGGGCGTGCCTAGTGACATCTCGGAAATGTGCTTGAATCATAAGCTTCCCGGAATCGAGGGAATTTATGATGTGCACACATATTTCGAAGAGCGGAAGCAAGCCCTGACAGTATGGTGCAAGCATCTGAAGCTCATTGAATCAACAGCATGTGTTATTGGCGCTAAGTCTTAGTGTAACGTTCCTGCCTAAACGCGAGGCAGCGTCGAAACGTGTCGTAATGACCGAAGCCACCAATGACGGTATTTCCACGTCGCCTTGGCCGCATAGATCGGTGCCCTTCACGTGCTCGGTACATGCCGACCAGTCATCAACCAAATTCGGCGAATATTCTGCTGGTTAGCAGCAGAGCAATGTGCCGTACCTGCAAAGTTATTTTGTTGTCAATTAGACCACTTTTCGTGGTATAATGTACTTACCAAGCTCACAGTTCACGCCGGTCGGTATCACGGCAAAAATATACAGAGCTTGGCCAAACGCGCAGCTATCCTGCCGAAGTCAGCGCCTCGAAGCTCCGAGTTTACTGCTGATAAAGCGAGTCATTCTTTCCCCATTTGCACTCTGTCGCCGCCTCTTCGGCAGGCGTCGTTGCGCGTTTTCCATTTCAATTTCATCTTAGGAGCAACAACATGGCTACAGCTATTCCAACTACGGTTCAGTCCACCAACGCCGGGTTTCAACCTGCTTTCGGATTTGTAGGTATTGGGGGGGATCGTCACGCTGATAGCCTCGCCGTCGTGGCAACGGTCGCAGGTGTCTCGCTTAAAGACGTATTCAAACAAGCGGAAGCCTTGGGTATGCCCAAAGTCGGGCCATACAACCATTGGGTCGATTCGGACCTTCTTAGTAGTTTGCTTGCCGGCTACGGCTGGGCTACGACAGAGTGGAAAGAGGTGACCGCGATGACCCATCTTCCCGCACTCAGCATCTGCCTGGTGGACTACGACAGTGACTGCGAGGTCGGGCGCTACGTACTGGTTCACTCAGGCGTGAAGTGCTCACATGACAGCAAGTCGATCACGTACATAGTCGACCCGGCCGCGGTTGATCCACAGTCCCAAATTCGCACAGATCTTAAGGCGCTGAAGCCAGCTTGGTACATCGGGGTGCAACCGTTGAAGGCCCCAGCTGCACCCGCCAAGAAATAGAACCGCCCGCACGCTTGCTCGCTTTTCCTTTCACGCCTCCCTCGTCCTGATCTCTCTACCGCTGATACAGCGGTGGCTGTGGTGCGCCCATAATCACCGTGCATGATGGTAGATCGGCTCGAGGGGCATAGAAGAGGTCTCACTAATGAATTCCAAACTCAGTCGCCCGACGTGCGGTTCCGCGTTCCGTCCGTTTCCCGTAGGTCATAAATTGCCTTTGTTCACAGTCGGGAATGTAGTTGCTACCCCTGGCGCGCTTGACCTGCTTGACCGGCACGGGTTGAACGCCGCTACGATTCTTCGGCGCCATATGTGCGGAGATTTCGGAGCCGTATGCGCCGCGGATCGGGCTGCCAATTTGACCGCCATCAGAGGCCGCACGCGAATTTTGTCGGCCTATCAAGCAGGTTCTGACGGCAAACCGGAAAAACTTTGGGTCCTGACCGAAGCAGATCGATCAGTCACAACACTCCTGCTTCCCAGCGAGTACTGACTCGTCATACACGCAACTTCACGAACCAGCACATGCAGGGGAGTGCAGGTTGCCAGATTCACTGGTATTCATCCCAATTCGAACGGCGGCCTCGGTGCCGCCGTTTTCGTTTGCGGCTGAGTATCGAGAACGCCTTATTAACATTAGCTGAAAGAACATATGAAATCCTCAAGGAAGGTTACGTCATCAAACTCAGTGTTATCCCTTGTCGCATTGCAGCCGCAAACAAGCCAGGCGCTACCATCAGCACTTGTAGCTGGTTACTCAGCCGCAGCGCAATCGAATGCCACCACGCGCTCATACGACGCGGGCATTCGGCATTTTAAACAGCACGGTGGCACCATTCCCGCGACGCCGACATTGGTCGCCGAATATCTGGCTTCCCAGGCCGGGACCTTGGCCGTGGCTACGCTCGAGCATCGACTGATCGCGATCCACCGCGAGCATACGGACCGCGGCCTACCGTCGCCCGTGATGGACAATATCGTAAAGCGCACGATGCAGGGCATACGCCGCACCCTCGGTACGAAGCAACGCCGCGTGACAGCGCTCGTGAAAGACGACCTTCTTGAAATGATGGTCCACGTCGATCAACAAATGCCAATGAGGGCAGCACGCGACAAAGCGCTAATTTTGATTGGGTTCGCCGGTGCATTTCGCCGGTCCGAGCTTGTGGGACTTCGATTTGAAGACGTCACTGAGTACGATAGCGGCGTCGAGTTGATGCTACATCGGTCCAAGACGGACCAAAATGGTGCTGGTCGAACCGTCTTCATACCTTACGCACGCGGTACTCGTTGCCCTGTCAAGGTATTGAAGTACTGGTTGGCCATTGCAGGCATCGACAGCGGCCCGCTCTTCAGGCCGATCAACCGACACGACCAGTTGGTTGGCTGGAAAGCGCTCACGCCACAGTCCGTGGCGCTCATCGTCAAAGCGTCTGTTCGAATGATGGCAGGCGAGGAGGCGGCCAAGGCGGTAGCGGGACACAGCTTGCGTGCGGGGTACTGTACTGAGGCTGCGACAGTAGGACTTCAGCCATACCAAATCCGCGAACAGACTGGCCACAAATCGGACGTAACCCTTGCTCGCTACATTCGCCCAGTCGCTAAGAGGAAGATTCCAAGCCTGCTATAAGTCCAACTGGTCTCGGTTTATCGCGCTCAACAATGAACCCACGCCGAGGCCCATGCGGGACCCTGTCAATTTTCCCGTCTTCAACGGCGATAGGAAGTTGACGTACATAATTCATCAGGCGATCGATGTTGCCGAGCAAGTGAAGTCCGAGACCGCCCGGCCTGAAAGCCAGCGGCGCGTTTGGCATCATCCTCAGATGCGCGTAACGCCACTTGCATGGCGATACGTGAATGAGCTGGTTGGAGAGCCGGATCGCGCAGCCGTCGTCGCTTTAGCATCCGCTGCGGGTACACGACGCGCTACTTGAGCGAGTCGCTGAAGAAGTGGCGGCATGAACCTGCAGCATGAGCGCATTGCCGCATTATGCGAGAGTCTGACCTGGCACTGGGATACCTTTCAGCGCGTTGTTCAGAGCGTCCCTAACTGCGCCGGCCCAGGATCGCCTCCGCGACGCGTCGGGCACCTGCGATGGGGTTGTCCGAGTTGATCGTTGCGGGAAGGTTCACGGAGAAGGTGAGCGACTGGGCATCCACATGCTGGTGGGCGACCACGTCATCGTGCCGCAGCACCTCAACGGCCGGGTCTGCCATGTCGTAACCCCGGACGAAGGTCACATTAAACGGGCTCGTGAACGGGGCCTCGTTGGCCATCGTGGGATGCTTATATCCGATACCCGACTCCGAGCCATACATGGCTACGCGCGCGAGGAACTCATCGACCAAGCCGCTGGCCCTGGTCGCGGTGAGTCGCTCGACAATGCTCTCCACCAGGGAGGGAATCGACAAGGCAGGCGCGTTGGGATCTGCCTGGCACAGACCGATGCTTACGAGGAACAGGCGAACTTCCCCGGAGCCGTCATCAGTGGCAGGGGCGGGCTCGATCTGATGGATGCCATGGATGGCGTGACTTGAGGTGGTACGAGTTGTAGTTTTTATCTCGACGCCCGTGCCCTCCCAGCTGAGATCCCTTGCAGAGCGGCGCCAGCCATTCCAAGCTTGGACGACCGGCCCGACGTGGAGATCGTCTGCGCGGCGGCAGAGAGCGTCGAGAAGGAGCAGTTCCCCGACGAGTCCGAGGATGGCGTTCTCGGAGATCTCCAGACGCTTGATGGCAAGTTCGATCAGGGGCTCGGTGACGGCGAAGGCGCGCTCCAGATTGGCGTCAGCTTTCTCGCGCAGCAGTTCAGCGGCAATGAATGCACCGACCTGGTCGAAGTGTCCCAGAGCGGGTAAGAGGATGCGGTTCGCGCTCAGCGGCGGCTGGGCGTCACGGTGCCACGAGTGGTAGTGAATCGCAGACTTTACGGTGCTGGTCCGGGGCTTTAACTGGTCGCCTGCAAGGAACAGTTCCAGGTGTCCGCGATGGTCCCGGGCGAGACCGAGCACCTGCGCGTCGGTCAACCAGGTGATGGATCGGTCATTTCCAGTAACACCCGCTGGGACGGTGTTGATCTGCTCGAGAACTTCTTCGTAGTTGGTCATGGGGAGCTCCTTGTTATTATGGCCGTCCCAGCACGGGTAGCTGCGAACTGCTCGGGACCTCCCGCAGGCAGGCAAACTCCAACTGCGACCGTGGGATAGAGGTCGCCTGGATGTTGGTTGACGTAGAAGAGGATCTGACCGTCGGAGCCGCTGGGTCGCCAAGCCGTGTCGCTGCTCGTCGGAACAGCAATTTTGCGGTGGTAGTAGTCGAAGTAGACGTCGCCGCGAAACTGGCCCGGGCCAGCGCTGGGGTCGCTCGCTCCCCATGTCGTCTTAAGTTCGCCTCCGACCACACTTTTACGGGTGGCTTGGATTTTGAACGGGAGCCGTTCCAGCGAACTGTTGGACACGGCGTCACCATCTCCGTAACGAATGCCGACCCAGAACCGTGGCTGCTCAACGGTCTTTCGATCAAGGTCGGCGTAGGACCACAGTTCGCCTGGGTGGCCGGTGACAAAAAGCCCCGTGATCGAGCGAGTGAGGCTCGCCGACCAGAGTCGAAGATAGGCGGCGATGGCATAGGGGCAAGCACGCCGGGGCACATTTCCCTTCCCGCACCTCACGGGCGGGCGGTAGAACGGCGCATCCGGGAGTGGGGCAACTGCGTGTGCTCGGGCCTGGACGCGGTTCCAGATTTCCGCTTGGAAGCCCTCGCGCCCGGGCTGGTAGCCGGAGAAAGTGAAGCGGTCCAAAAGTTCTGCGGCCTCGGTAAGTTCGAGTGGCACGTTCAAGATCCGGCCTCGCAGTACGTTGGCGACAGTGACATCGCTGGATGGTCGAGCGAAGAGGTCCGCGACGACGTCTGCATTGGGATCCGCCTGCTGACCGTCATTTATGACTGTGACGAAGGGGCGTGCTCCCGGAGACAGAGGAAGGCTGCCGACGCCCGCGATCTTGCCGGTGGCTTCGAAGTTTAAGCCTTGCAGGACAGTCGGATCAGGGGCGCCGTTCATCATGCGCTCGGTGATTGCGGCGCGGACCGCTTCGTCGACATCGTGGTACGCGCGGAAGAGGGCGAGTTGGTCGCTGGAGGCGAATACGCGGCACAGCTCAATATAGGACCCGCGGTATCCGAACCAGCGCTGCATCTGCATTTGGGTGTCGGCCAGCGGGTTAGCCGACGAACGCTGAAACAACGCTGTGGTCATCCCTTCCAGCGTTAGTCCCCGGGCCATGACGTTCCCTGAGACAAAAATCGTGCTGAGGTCGCGTGCGGCGCTCCACCTTCCGGTTCCCGGGTCTTGGCTCGGTGCGTAGGCAGGGCGATCGTCAGCATTAGGGTCGCTGTTGACCACGGCGACCCTAGTCCCCGGAATCATCTCGTTAACGAGCAGGGTTTCGACGGTCTGCCAGTCCGGGAAGCTCTTCGGCGGCAGGACGTCGAACTCGTCCTCGATTGCTCGGGCGGAGGCAACGTACTTGTCGAGCCATTGCGCCCACTGGGCGGGATCCGCTTGCAGGTCGTTCACCAAGCTGTCAGGGAGCCTGGCGTCGCGTGCGTCGAGAAGCTTCCGAGCCGTCCCCCGGTCCTCGATCCCCGCCCAGAGCAGGATGTCCTCGGCGCCCCGGAAGTGATCCAGAATTGCCGCTGAAGGATGGTAGAGCATTGAGTGCGGCGAAGTCACGCTGGCGAGGGCTTCGTCCTCGGACTCGAACTGGGCTGTAAGTACGGAGGCCGGGCCGAGCTTGCCGGAGTGGTGCAGGCGGATGGCGCCCGCCACCAGGAAGGCCCGCACGGCATCGGCGAGGTCCTGTTGAGCGGAGTTGGTCGTGGACACACACAGGCCGCCCATCCCCGCACGGCGATAGAAGACCTCACCGCCGGTGTAGTAGGAGCGAATCCCGGCCGGCTCGGGGTACGTAGATGAGCGAGGGGCGTTGTGGTTGCCGGGGTCGGTAGTCTCTACCGGATGGCCGACATCGAGCGGAGTGCGAAGTGCAATCATGAAGTCGCGCGGCGCCAGGGGATTGTGGTCCTCCTGAAGGAGATTCGCCTGGGGTGTCGCCGTGTAGGCGATGTAGGTCGAAAACAGATTTTCAGGAGAACCCTGGGGAGGGTCCCAAAGGTTGGCAATCGCACGCGGGATCTGCTTCAGCCTGCCGTAGATGGGGTCCTGCGAGGACTCAACAACGGCATCGAGGATCGAGCCGTCGTCGGCCTCGTCGTCCAGTACAAGCATGTGGGCCGTGCGACCAAGCTCCTTGACCACGCTGAAGACATTTGCGCGGAGGCTCGCTGCCAAGGCGTGCAGATGATCGGTCTGCTTCATCGCCACGATGATTACCGGCTTGCCCTGACTTAGACGTTGTCGAACCTGAGCCGGTGGCAGGCGATAGGTGGTTGCCAGCGGGTGCGTCTGCTCCGACAGTGCGATGCCTGGCGGTGGGCACAGCAGGCGACGCTTGATCTTCTGTGCGTCCTCCTTTCCCGAATCCAATTGTTGCACCAGTCTCTCGTAGGTCTGGCGCCACAATGAGAGACGCGTCCCGGCGAGTATGACGATGATGTCAACGCCACCGTCGATGGCCAGGGCTGAGACACCCAGCATGGAAGCGGTCTTGCCAGACTGAACCGAACCCATGACGAGTCCGGTGCGTGACCGGCGGGAGGACCATTCTTCGGATTTCGCGGTGTCGGCCGCCAGGACTCCGCGCTGGAGAATGTAGCGTGAGTCCGCTTCGACTGAGGCACGCGCCGTGTCGGTCAAGCCGGTGAGCTGGGCCTTATAGCGGGCCCACCATGAATCCGCCTGCTGGGGAGAGGGCGGATTGAAGTAGACATGCTCGACGAGTGGTGCTCTTCCCGGCATAGTTCTCAACTCTTCGGCTTGATGAGCATCCGCTGCAAAGACTCGTACCCGGATGTCCCGAACTGCTGACGTACAGCTTGAGCAGCTTGAGCAGGGTCGATGCCGAGTAGTTCGAGGAGACTTTTGCTAATTTTGGCGATGTAGTCCCACTGGGTCCTGGTCTGCGTCTTATCGGGGCGCCTCCAGTCCGCCGATTTCTCGCTCGCCGTGCGGATGGCATCACCATTCGCCTCAATGCGGTCTTTGATGTCGTCCGGCGAGGCTGCTAAGGCCATGGTAATACCCACGAGGGAACCCACAAGCTGGAGTTCCTGCCACTTAGCGCCCTTGCCACCGTCCATGAACTGCTCAGACCACAACTCATCGTGCGATGAGTGGAGTTCCACAGCGTGCACTAGCAGCGAGAACAGCGTAGTCAAGGTCGAGGATTGGGCAAGCCGGTGGGACGGGTTCTTCTGAACCGCGATCAGCAATTGGTCGATGTTACGGCTAGTCGATGCCAGATCCCTTCCAGCTGTGTCATGCACCAAGACAGAGATGACCCATGCCAGAACCTTAGTGCGCTTGTAGCGCGTGTCGCCGAAGCCGTAGTTCTTCAGTGCCTGGCCGAGGCGACCAAGATTCGCGACGCCGGCTAGCGACTTGGCAATTTTGGCGACATCGGTGTTTGGGTCGGCGTCGCCGGCCGCGGCAAGCGTCGCGCGGGTGAGTTCGGCCTCATGGTAGACCGCGTTACGGATCTCTTCCGCATTCAGGTGCACGCCCTGTTTGTTGTAAAGGCGGAAAACCTCATGAATTTGAGCCTGAGAAGCCTGGGTGTACTCAATAACGGGGATCTTATACTCGACGACGCCCTCGAACAGTTCCTCAACGTCAAGTTGCTGATTAGCGACGTTGATCTCGTGGCGCTTGATTTGCGTATAATACTTTCCGCGGAGAGGTTCAAGGTTGCGGCCGACCAACCCGCCGTCTCCGGTTGTGCGCAGCTTGAACGGAAAATAGTACTCGTTCTCATGCTCGGCTTTGAGTGCGTGGCCCTCCAGCGCCTTCCACGCAAGACGGAAGGCCGGATAGTCGGTATTGAACAGATCAGCCAGGCTCTGATCGCCGCGGTCGTCGAGCCGTCCATATTTGTTGAACTTCTTGCCGCTGTGTCGGGCAGCGACCTCCTCAACTTTCTGTTTGGCGACAGGGTGCTTGCCCACGAACCGGAGGATGGCCGTGAGCCTCTGCTTGCCGTCGACGACCTCGTGCGGAATGGAGGGTTTGCTGCGGAGCAGGATGATGGAGGGCAAGGGGACGCCCCGAAGGATTGACTCTATTAGGGACTGTCGGTCACCATTACCCCAGACGTCTCCGCGCTGGTAGGACGGCGTTAGGTTCGGCGGTTTCTTGGTCAGTTGGAAGATCGGCCAGACGTCGGCTTTTGCTGTGACCGGTTCCGGACTCACCGCCGCCTCACCCGCGTCAATTTCCGCCCACGCGTCAGCCCAAGACTGGGTGGCCGAAGCACGACTGGTGCCCTTGGTCTCAAGTTCTTCGAGGAAGTCGGTCTGCAACCGCCCGGCGGTATCCACGCGCTCGTTGAGACGTTCCAGCGCGCGTAGACTGAGCGGCGGGTACGATGTCCCAGGGGCGAGCAACTCGGCGGGATTGAGCTCGAACTCAGCGATCAGCGCCTGAAGGAAGGATTTGCCTCCCGTGAGCGGAAGATCCTTGCTGAGGCTCAGCCAACCCTGAATCTCGGCCAGTTGATTCATCCATGCGTCGGAGGAAAAGTCGACGTCACCGCTGCTGAACATTGAAGATACTGGGGTGACCCCGTCGGGCGTGTCTGAAGCCTCCGAAAGAGTTGCCATCCCGTCGGCAAGGCTCTCCAGCAATTGGATCCGAGGGTCCTCCTCGTCAAAATCGTTTTCGTGCTCGATGTGGTCGGTCATGCAGTAGCTCTCAACGGTTCAAAGTCAGAAATGATGCTCGAGGTAGGACGGATGAACTCGCACAGCAACCGTTCTGCGATCGCCTTGACCACGCGGGCGTTAACTGCGTTGCCCAGGGCCTTATATGCATCAAGGTCGGACGCGGGCAACTCGATATTGCCGAGGCACTGAAGTTCCGCACACTCTGTCGGGGTGATGTAGCGACGTTCACCTGTCAGGTTAGCGCCTAGAATGGGCACGTGAGTCTGCGTGAAGGCGATGAGGCTTGGGGAGGTCGTTGGACGCTTGACCCGCAGCCCAGACGCACGCACCTGTAGCACGAAGTTGTCGATGTCACGGTGTTCACCT
>Ga0265797_10011733_pt1 | contig 10905 bp, 6 predicted proteins | sample P2T30metagenome_FD_192433 | JGI IMG/M metagenome (GOLD analysis project Ga0265797, IMG submission 192433) | Plant litter microbial communities from East Loma Ridge, Irvine, California - P2 T30 | ecosystem: Environmental > Terrestrial > Plant litter > Unclassified | place: USA: California... | reverse complement strand
CACTACACCTCCAAAGGTCGCTGCCGCCTGTAATGATGTAGCAATTTTCATGGCTCGCGGCAATGACGCTCCGTACCACGATGGTCGTACTTCGCCTTTCATCGATGCCACTTGCGAGAAATTCCAGGCCCAGGGCAACTCCTGCGATTATATGGATATCGTCTTCGATGCTACCCTTGGTGTGGAGTTTTGCCCTACAATCCAAGAAGGTGCCGTCAACGGCATTAGGCAAATTACCGAGTACAACACCCAGTGCCCGGACACTCTGATTGTAATCAACGGTTACTCGCAAGGTGCTATGGTTTCCGGAGCTCTTTTGAGTGGTGGAGGCGAGGATGCATGCAACGTCGACTCACAAACTCTCGGACTCAACTCTACCTCACAGGCTGGCCAGGCTGTCAAGGCAGCTCTTCTCTGGGGCGATGTTAAGCACACTGCGAACCAGCCTTACAACGTTCTTGATGGAGCAGACAAGCAAGCTTGGCCCCGTACCGGCGACAACCTTGAGCGCCTGAACCGCTACTCCGCTGTCTTGAGGTCATACTGCGCTGCTGGCGACCCAGTCTGTGCTAATGGAGATGTCATTGCCCAGCATTTGAACTACTTCGAGCTTTACACCGAGGAGGCGTCAAGCTGGGTTGTGAGCAAGCTCACACCTCTCCTGGTCAAAGCTTCATCGTCTGCTGTGCCCTCCAGCTCGGTCGCTCCAGCTCCCTCATCCACAGCTATCCCCGAGGACTCTACGACTGTGGTCACATCAACTGAAACAAGCACCATGGAGGTACCGATCACTGTCACCAAAGGCGCGGTCAAGCCATCTACTATGATCTCATCATACGTCCCTGTCACCATCCCTCACAAGCACTACAACGCAACCGCTCCGTACAACAACTTTACAATGCCTGTTTCAAGCACTGTCATGACCGCCGACAAGCCTTACGAGACTACCTACCTGCCGGTTGAAGAGTCGCACGCTCCCGCTACCACTAAGGCACCAGAGTACTCAGCCGTTGCTGCTGCTTGTCCACCAGCCACCATTTACGAGACCGTCACCGATATCGTGACCAAGTATGTATAAAGCAGCTAGTGTAGGGATGTTGAACTTGGGGTGAAAATCCTAGGAATCATGCTCGATGAGTGTATATAATACCTATTGCAAACGAAAAGCGTTCATGTCTCACGAAAAATTCTGTCTTATATCACATAATGAAGCTTAAGCTGTATTTACTATGCCTTATTTTCTTGTTGATATCCTTAAATGCCCAATGCTTTTGCGATCGCCTCTCCAACCGCTGTCGCACTAGTCGGGTTTTGTCCGGTGATCAATCGGCCAGAAACGGCGACCTTCTCGCCCCAGGGCTCCGCTGCCTTGACGAACTTGCCTCCGCTCGCCTTCTGCAGCGCATCTTCAGGCAGGAATGGTACAGCCTTGGTCAAGCCCACTTGCTCCTCCTCAGCGTTTGTGAATGCGGTAACCTCCTTTCCAGCAACAAGCAGACTTCCGTCACTCAGCTTAGCGTCGTAGAAGACAGCGGGTGCATGGCATACGGCCGACACGATCTTGTCCGCCTCCCAAAACTCCCTGATAAGTTGTTGTGACGTCGCATCGTCGACAAGATCGAACATAGGTCCGTGACCACCAACGTAGAAAATGGCATCAAACTCCTTCGCCTTTCCCTTAAAGTCGCTCAACTTCTGGGTATTCTTCCAGACCTGCTCGTCGTTCTTGAGGAAGTTGACGGATACATCGTCTTTCGCGGCTTCGACGGATGCAGGGTCGAGGGGAGCCTCACCGCCCTTGGGGGATGCGATGGTGATGTTGGCTTTGTTGCGTAGGACGTGGTAGGGGTGGGCGAGCTCTGGCAAGTACCAGCCAGTGGGCTTGCCTGTGTCGCCGAGCTTGTTGTGCGAGGTGAGGACGAAGAGAATGCTTGGCTTGGACATTGTTGAAGTGTGATGATTGATACTAGGTATGATTGAACTGGCGCGCAGAATGGATATACTTTAAGATTATTAGAAAAGTTCGATGATTTTCTGAGTACCCTGTTTATGTGACGACATGCGGGGTAGCTACGAGATAAAAGGCCCGATTATGCGGACAGCTTCTCCTGGCCCTGGGGCGTCATCTTGGAAAATCCGTGTTGTCTGTTCGCCGAGGATGTACCTAGGCAGTACTTCAAGGTAGAATACAGGATATGATCAGCCAGTCCCGAGCAGCTTCTGTGCGATGCACTGGACTACTCCCCACTAAAATCTCGGAGTAGCTTGCATTTCGAGCAATATTAGGACGACAATGACGTTTTGCAGATATAGTCTCTTCTTGTGCGTCCAGGGATTCTGTCTCGGAAACATAGACTACCTAGATAGGGACTTCCATCTTGACCGAAGAACCTCAAACCCAGCCACTGCTTCATTGTAAAGACGATCATGCGTCGGATGACCTCCTGAGATATGGTGAAGCAGCAGGTCTTCCAATAAAACCAAACGTCAGGATCGGAGCGGAGCGTTTTTGTTATACCGGTGTATATTGACGCTCCTTGAAAATCACGTGCGGTAGATTCGCTCATCTCACCTTGACTCTTTGCTGGCTAGAGGTACGCGTTTACCTCGTACTGGATGAAGTCGGTATGTTCCGGAATACATGCCCCATAATCTTGATTAAGCAGTGATGAAACAGCACGACCATAAGCGCTCTGGGTAACCTCAGCCCTACGACTCAATGCGTTTTCCTTTTGGTCTCGGCGTAAGCTTAGCACCAGAAAAGGTTGCAAGCTATCACGATATCATCTTCCATGCGGTCGTCTTCGTCGGAATCACTATATCAGTAGAGTCCAATGACTAGTGAGTTGCACCAGACCAGCCGTAGTACACATGTTGCAAAATAATATCGAGATGACGTTTAGGTAGAACCGACGCGATTTCAAACGTGTCTGCGCGTTCCTAGGCTTGGCACACGTGGCCGTCAATCCCTCTGTTTATGACATCATTATCATAATTAACACTTGCAGACTCAACAAGCTACTCAAGTACTATCGCCGTCGACCTCAAGCTCATCAACATGCCGTTTCTTATGCCATTGAACGGTCAGACACGTATATGGGCTCTCGGACGTGTTTGCGTTCTGGTTCGACAGTCGTAAATCACATTCCGCTGTCTCGAGCATACATGTACTTATATGGTATCATGACCAACCTCGGGTATCCGCGACAACCACCTCATTTCCTGAGAACCCATGCCATACGCTTCCAATTTCGGTGGTCTTCCCCACTTCGACTGTGCGCGTACGGGTAAGCTTCTGGTTGGTCGACTGTTCAGCTGGGTCGCGCAAATAGCCCGATTTGACCTCGCTTTGCATCTAAAGTGCGGAACACCACGAAGGGCCCACGTCGTGTACGGCCTATAAACGTTCGCATGAGAGCCGCATATCTCTTTTCTAAATGTGTATAAAAGACAGAGACAGCAGACAGAGTGTATGATTTCAAAAGTACTGTTCAACGTTATGGCATCTTCTGAGAACAAAATTGTCATCATAACGGGTTGCAGCAGTGGCATTGGCCTAGCAACAACCCTTATATTTCTTTCACAAAAGGCGCGAGTCTTCGGTATCGATATGTCACCCTTCACCCATGAGCTTGATGCCATCTGCAACGAGTCTTTTACTTTTCACAAAGCCGACCTTTGCAAGCTCGGTGCAGCCGAGAATGCAATATCTGCTTGCATAGCAAGATACGGCCCGAGAATCGACGTGCTATCCAACGTTGCGGGTGTCATGGATGCCTTCAGCAGTGCTGATACGGTCAAGGATTTCGGAATGGGAGCGCGTGCTTACCGTCAACCTCACAGTACCTGTCCGGATGATGACGGCTGTATTGCCCAGCATGAAGAATCAACAAAGTGGTTCCATCGTAAACGTTGGAAGCTATGCGAGTCTCTCCGGTGCGGTGGCTGGCATCGCATACACAGCCAGTAAACATGGGCTTGTCGGTGCGACCAAAAACGTCGCGTGGCGCTTTCGAAAGGATGGCATTCGATGCAACGCCGTACTTCCGGGTGGTTCGTATCACCCCTAGTTCTAGGTCTGCGAGAATCTTTTCCTGATGCACTCTCAGCCGTTCCCACCAACATCCGCTCATCGATGGTGCAAGAAAATGTCGACCAGGCAGCAATGGAAGTATACCGGTACGTTGTCACGATGCTGAAAGACGCGCACTTGCTGACAGGCTTGTAGCCCGGTGCAGGTATTATGCCAAGGCCTCAAGAGGGACGACCTTCCATACGGATCCGTAGGCCCTGAAGATATTGCACAAGGCATTGCATTTCTCGCGTCTGATGCTGCAAAGATGATCAGTGGTGTCGTGATGCCGATAGACAACGCTTGGTCGACTATCTAGGTTGTGATTATGGGCTTGGCATTAGGGAAGGTCCAGGCTATTAGCAGGACGGAAGGGGAGGCGAAGAGGGACAGTTTCACCAGATAGGGAATTGACGCAGAGAAGACCGTTCAAATTCAAACTCGCGCGCTTGGACCTTAGTACTCAGATGAAATCTGCGATTGTCTGCTCACCAAGGCTATTCGCTACTCCGAAATGCTGTCTAAGTTTGTGGGGCAATGGCCATCGGTTGAACATCTCCAGCATCAGTTTCCAGGTCGGGTCTTATCTCAAGCATATTGGCCTCTGCTGGCCTCCGATCCACAGGCGCGTACCCTCTTGTACTCATTGCCGACTCCACCTCTACTTAGTAATCGCTAATTCCGATACACACCTGGAGTTGACCAATCGAAAAAAAAATTCAGTTAAGAAAGTGACATTGCGAGGACTGATAACATAATGACTGGGTTCCGAGCGAAGGCTTCTCTGCGTGTAATGCCGCATATTGCTTGATTCTTGTTGATAGATCCAAATTGCCTCTACGTTGCACAGTGCTCGCTGCGTTCAAGATCCGTTTACTGGTGAACCTCAGCGGGCCGTTCACATAGTTGGCTGGTGGCTTGGCAACCTTATCTGCCCCGCTCGCAGGAAGCTACTGCTGTTGGCTTCCCAATATCCCGTCTTGCGTTCTGCAAAGAGCCAAAAAGAGTAAAGCCAGCTTTTACACATGCGTACGCGCGATGCACTAAAACGTCTTCGGCTGTGTTGTGTAGCGCTAACTACAGGCGGTAACGAAGGAACACAAGACTAGCATATTTACATTATTCTCGCAACGCGTGCTATGCATTAGTCACAATACGATGGCCCTTTCATATCCAGAGACGGTACCGTCCGTACCTAGGTAACCGTGCTTACGATCGGACAACGGAACACCAGATACTCTGATACCGAAGCCAGGGCAGCACCATTATTTCGGTATGTCATCAAAGCATGGTAGTTCTCTGGTATACAGCTAACTGGGCGTCATCGCTCCTTTAGTATGGCGGTGTGGCTGCCAAATACTTTTTCCATATACGATAGTGCCGCATCGAGCCATCCCACAAAAGTCAGACCCGCCTACTTTTGTTTGCCTTCAACGGGTTCGATGGCTTTGCAGCTGCCTTTACCAAGAGTTTCGATGGTTGTATCCATGGATGTAAAAGCTTCTTGGCAGCAGCAAAACCAAAAGCTGACCTCATGAGTGCTATTGGTATAGACATTGACAATCAAGCGTGCGCAAACGCTACCTACTGAAGAGAACTAGCTGGTTACTTCTACAACATCAACATCGCACCCGAACTCCTAACAAGGCCGGCAACTCGAACGCGACAAGAAGACCGTGGTGGTTTGACGTGTGTCAACGAGTTCGAATTCTGTTGCGACAGTCATCCCTCAAGGGAAGAAGCAGAAGGCTGAAGAGGCTGCAGACAAATTCCACGCAGCCAAGAAGCTAGATACCCAGTTTTGAAGATCGAGGCTTGCTGACATTCAGATCGTCACATTTTATTCATTGACGCTTTGACAAGGAATTTTGCATCGTACAATGGCCACAATATCGATTCAATATGTTCTTAGCATTAGTCGCATCTCGACAGGTATCTATGCTAAAATTCTCCCGGGATCATCCATCAAATGCTTTATTCTCCACATCTTTGGATCTTCGCTAAGGCTTGCACCCGGAAGGACGAGCTCTGAGAGGATTGGCTGCGAGTACTCAAAGTTTGTTTCGTTTGTCGACTCGGTATCACTGTCCGGCTCTTCTATAGTCACATAACGTCCGACAGCATTCCGAATATCGGCACTTAGTTGTTTCCTCATGAGAGCGAGCATGACAACAGCGATGTAAGCACTCTTTGACTGCTCATACAGGCCGTTAAAACATAGAATTAGTGTTGAGAGAAGTGCCTCGCTTGTATCTTTCTGTTCATTGGCTGGGTCTTGCTCGAGTTGTCGGATGGGTTCTAGGGTCAGGTTGGCGAGGTGGACCAAGAAGATCGTGAGCGTAGAGTCATAGCCTTCGAAGCTATGGCGAAGATAGTGTATACGTAAGATACTTTCTAAGTGAACGCTGGCTTCTGTGACAACCTGTTGTGCCGCATTGAGTTGGTTTTGCGTCAATGACCGTGCACCTCCGTCTTCAGAATATATCTGAGATCTGAACAGAGTTACCAGGACAGCATGGTACTCGCAACTATAGACGTTTTAGCTTCTATGATGCGCATGTGTGAGAAGGCCACTCACTGTAGTAGCAGGTGAGAAGGATGCACAATCCAGCGAGGTTGGAGTTGAGCAGGCAAACCGCGATACCAAGTTTTCAGTTTTGCTTGGATGTGTAAAGCTGCACCCCATGGCATCTTCTTCAAGTCTTTAGATCTACTAAAGCACATCAAACCAATCTCGTTTTGGATCACTCGCAACTCGCTCAAAGCTTTCATTCCATGACCGAAGTCGCTCGGATAATGGTTTCCATCCGCCGGATAATGTAAGACTATATCCCCGTACCACTCTGGGTTGCTGTGGACGTCAGGAAGCGGATCTGCTGGGATATCTAGAAGACACGGCGGCTTGAAGTAGTAGTAACTCTGTAATCTGAGAAAGGTTAGCCATGAGCTACTGCATATTGATTAGACTTACGATAGCCATGAAGACAGTCCCCATGCAGTGAAAGATTTGGCGTGCTCAAATTTGTCGTCATCTACCCGGGGTGCAAAAAGTCTCATTTGTTGTGCCATACTGAGAGCTTTGAGCATATAAGAAAACCCAAGGGTGTCATGGCCGAAGTCATTCATTGCAGCATTGATGAGACAGCCAGCTTGAATAGTGGTAAGTTTGGGCGCTCCGTTCTCTAGTTCCCACAGTCGTTTTGCTTCTGCTAAGAATCGATATGGCAGACTGTCTGGATCCCAGAACCTGATGCGATTACTAAGCACTCGAGAACTGGCCTACGGTATGTTAATGAACCCCCGTCCACGTCAATGACATATACTTACTCACACAAGCTTTAGCCAAAAGAGCGTTGACGAGTAAATGAGAGCAAAACTCGGTTCTTCTTGACACCAAGTCTTCCAGAAAATAAGCTCTGTTAAAAAAGAAATGCCGTGGGTACTGATTGATGAAGTAGCCTTCGAGAATCTTGCGCAGCAGTCGATCATTAGAACTGACACTGGTCCAATGCGAAGGTTGTGCATCCTCGAGTAGATTGTCAACCATCCTAGCCGTAAATAAAGCCCTTGCGTAATTACTCTTTTGCAGAGCTGGGTGCGTTTCTGAAGCACTTCTATCGTAATCGGATGCTTCGGTTGCTTCATAGACAAGCGACTGGAAGTAAGTACTGTCTTGAAGGCCTGCCGGTATCTTGTCCACGTACGGGAAATGGAAGCGCGAGGACGCTTGCGGAACATGAGAAAGCTCCATGATCAGACTTTCCTCCTGAATGTGTTTTACCACAGCTTCTGCATTTGCACCTGCTCGAATGCGGTGAAAGATGTCCGCTGCATCTCTCTCGGGCAGGTTTTGTAATATATCAAACAGTTCTTCCTGTGCAGTACGTTTCTCTTTGAGCTGCTGATATCTACGCTTGAATTGACGCGATTCAGTCTCACCATGACGACACTCGGTATCTCTCGTCACGCACGCAGTGCACCTAGGTTTTGACCCATCGCACTGTTGCTATGTCAGCTAATGTCAGAGAAGCTGCAGGGCATATATACTTGCTTTTGACTTGCGAACTCGACAAGCCTCGCAGGCGTTGACTCGAGTAGCCTTTTGCTTTTCCGCTGAGTCTTTGCGGATCGCACCAGGAGGAGCAGGTAAGAGTGAACGCCATGGTGGTAGAGTTCGTGTAGATCTTTGTTCCATTCCTTACAGAGCAGTGACGTCAGCTGCGCTATAGAGGGCGTTCCACTGTTAGACTCCGGCCTGTTGGTTTGTCTGCATGATCTTAGGCCGACTACTTATATGAAAATGTAGTGACAAGAAGTATGAGTCTTGATGTGTAGCTGGTATGAGAGGGGCTCGAAGAGGAATTTCGTATCGAAGTTCCGTGGCGCCACTTCGGCGCTATTGCTGCAAAGCCAATCAGCTTCCGTATCGAAATCTTCGATCGCCAGCAGCTCGCCCAATTGCAGGCGTCTTAGCATGTTTGGCCATCGGCATCACTCAAAAGATCGAACATTTCGCCATCTTACTGAAGCATCAGTAATGCAATTTTGGTGAGCAATGCCGCTCTCTCCACCCCCCTAAGCCCAGTGCCTTTTGACTTCATCCGACCGATCCGAAGAACCGGCTGTGCACTCTGTCTCCGAAACTGTTCGGATCCACAGCCTGCACTCACAGCATCATCATTGTGTAGGTCGCCGGTACAAGAGATATATCGCTTTCATCGGCCAATTCCACAGCCAAGCGTTTGCATCGCATTTCTGATGTCTAGATCCGTTACGCAGTGGGGTTCTAATGCAATGTGGTAACACAGCGAGCTCTACCTACCGGAACGAAATACTGTTTGCTCTTGCTAAGATGGCATGAAAAATGTGTTCATATAACCACAAGTACGTTGCGTAATACGCCCTCCACGAGTCGAGCACTTCTCTTAGATGGTGTCTCTCCAGGCTTCAAGTCATGGTGGGGTAACAGCGGAGAATTTAGGTTAAGAAGCTCACTGATACTGTACCTTTTCCTGGCGGTATTAGACATGGAGGTGCAACAATCTCGAAAGCAGGTCTGAGGGCAATCTATTGAACGAGTGACACTACCTAAGCCAGCCATATCGTTCCACAACATATTGCAGCCGGACGTAGCAGGATGCTTCAGAGATTTCTACAAGCAGCGGCTGGCCAGGGCCGCTCTACTGTGCGACCTGCTATCTGCGTCTCAATCTTGATGTCCTATACGACATCTAGGCAGTGCGGATGTTGACTCTGCGAAACACTTGAACAAGTTTTTGGTAATTCTTTCCAATCTAAAAATAATTGCATCACGAGATGACGCGTCGACAGTGTAGCAAAGGCTCGAGTAGTCGATGGATATGCTGCGTCACAACTCCGCCGTCCAAAAAACTACTACAATATCGATCCTGTGCGCTCCCTTCTTACGCAACTCCTGAATTTTAGATCAGTGTAAAATATGTGCAACGATCTCCATATTGACACCGCATAAGTAACATATATGACATGCTATATCTATGTGTGCTTGAGAGGGTTGACTGGCTGAAGCCTGACACTCCTTTTTTCTCGAGAAAAAAAAGTAAAAAGAGAGAAAGAAGGGGAGCAGAAAGACCAACATTGCAACTTCAGTTGACATAGAAATCTTTGGCGCTTGTGCGTTTCCTAGATGAACCTGTGGAGAAAGAACATTGAGTATGCGAGAAACAGATGGAGAGATACGGGTAGGCAATTCGGACGACGGCCGCAGGGATCCGCTGGGCATCTTCGGCCTCCACGCGGCACGTACGCACCGTACCTTACTATCTTTTCGCGCAACCGCCAGCATTCGCGACCTATACATCCACTGCCCAGACTCCTTTACCAACCAGATCATGTTACATCATCCCAATCATTAGACTTTGAACCACTGCCTTTCCTCTTGTCTTGTGGATTAGATGTCACGATCCGGCCCTTCAACATTAGGGACCCCCATACAGCAAGGCCGAGTAATGAAGCCGTACTACGATTATGGCACTACCTCACACGTCCCCGACCTACGTTCTCGTTAACGCGACTTGATTCGCGCCTACAGTCCGACACCCTGCTTCTTTGACGCGGCATATCGTGGCTACCGACGCATTGGAATGATGGATGGCCTAACATCTCCACAACAAAGGAAATTCGCCGATGAGTTCGATATTCCGTCATGACGTCGCGCATTGTCCAATTCGCGCATCAGACTCTATATCGCGATCATTCGAGTCTCAACATCGGCTTGTTCCAACATGCGCGGAGATTTGTTATCGTCAGCATGTCTGCTCCTCGCAACTACACTACCAGCACACGCAGCTTTCTCTGAATTCTTCTTCGCAGGTAACAATGGAACAAGCGCCCCAAAGACCTGTCCAGAATCCTTAATCAAATGTGCTCCTCCATCAGTCTGTTCATTTGACGACCGAACTCAGAAGTATTGTTGTTGCAGACCTGGAAAAACAGACGCCGTTTCCTGGGGGCCTAATTCAGGCTGGGATGGAGGAGACAGTACTACACCTTCGAGTGGCCAACAAGCCTGTTCGTCGGGAGCCAACACCTTTTGTTGTTCAAAATCAAGGTTAGCAAGCGTCCAAACGGCACGATAGTCATCATTGAGTATATAATGGCAAAGCTCTTTCGGCTGACCCCAAACGCTATTCGGCTGACTCCAAAAGATCAGATGAGATGGAAGGAAATGAGACGAAATGGAAGGTCCCTGACCCGCCAGCATAGAGTCAAAATAACTCAAGTTATCAATACCCGTAAATATTATTGCCCGATTAGGCAGATTCTTGATGAAGGATTGCTTCCATCTGATTTTT
>Ga0265797_10011732_pt1 | contig 10906 bp, 8 predicted proteins | sample P2T30metagenome_FD_192433 | JGI IMG/M metagenome (GOLD analysis project Ga0265797, IMG submission 192433) | Plant litter microbial communities from East Loma Ridge, Irvine, California - P2 T30 | ecosystem: Environmental > Terrestrial > Plant litter > Unclassified | place: USA: California... | reverse complement strand
TGGCGAATCCCGACAGTGTGGTCCGTTTGTCCTCGCCTGGGCGTTGCAATCAATGTCGGTGCTTTTCCAACTGCGTTAGACCGGGGTAACCGCGCCGCAGCAATAGCCTTGCGACTAGTGACCAGTCGAAGACCTGCACAGTGCTGCGCTGCAGACGCAACGCGCTTGAGATGCATCAAGAGCACATGCAGGCCTAGCCGGGCGGCTAACTGCCACCTCAACTTCAACGATTTCCGACCACGGAAACCTTGTCCGTTTCGACAGGCCTGAATATGCAGAATGTTGGTGTCCACATCTCTCAAGCTTCTCCCCGATAGCTCTGCACTTTCTCGCTCTCGATCAGGGAGTCTATCGCCTGCAGCTGTTCTCTCAGGCTCGCCGCTAGCGCTTCGAGAGTCTGGACACGGCCTTGAGGCCTTGACTGCTGCTCGATGTGTGGTGCTTGACCTGTGTGTAGTTGCCCGGTCGGTGGAGACACAGATGTCTTGATGTTGAGACGAGTCTGCACCGATCGGGTTGACAGCGGACGACGCATCAACGCAGAGCGTGTCCTTGCAGATGTCGATGCAGTCAACGGTTGTCCGGCTCCTCTGCGACGATCAACGGCCCGTCGACCACTCTCGTAGGCCAGAATAAGCGCCACCAACGGCCAGTGGGTCGCCTTGAGTAAGGCAATGCGACATGCGCGCAGGCTATCAGGTGCGAAAAACAGCCTTAGCGGACGGAGTAACAGTGGCAGTAGGTTCTGATAGTCTCGATTAGCAATGCGGAGATACCCTGATGCTTTGAGGCCACATGGGATGATGTCTTCGGGCAGAGCGATGTGACCAAAGGCGACACGGCTCTACGGAACCAACATCTACTAATGTAGCATTGCTCTTCATTGGCTCAACATCTCGAAGCTTGCACGGTATCGATTGCGATTTCCACACCCATGACGAGATCGTGTCGAGAGGGGATTAAACTTACCAAAGGCGGTAGGTAGTAGACCATTCGATTGGAAGTGGATGCCTCCAAAACGTACACGGCGTAGCTGCAGACACTGCCATTAGCATTTGAAGGCGCAGCAATGTCCAGGTGGACACTCACACGAAAAGATACTCGTCACGAGCATGCTCCATAACCTAGTAAATGAGGCGCAAGCCGTTAGCTTAGGTTCGCAAGCCGGCGCTTACTGGAACGCCAAGCATAGACTATACCTTATCGTAGCTTTTGCTTAGGAGGCAGATCAAAATGGTGAGCAGCAAGAAGTTCGTAGCAACACAGAAGACAAGCATGAGCGGCGGGCCCATGGTCGGCGATATCTTCGCGTGGTTAGCATTTAGAAAATAGAGAATGTGTACAGTGCTGGAAATACCTGTTCAGCAACATCCTGTGGGTGAGTGGCGTCAGCGAGGTGTAGAATATCAGGCGGGAGAAGACGGCACATACGAAACCCAAGTAGCTCGAGCCAAAGAATACTTTGATCAAGATCCAGCTCATCTCGCGGAAGGTGAATGTTCCTCGAGCAAGAAATCCAAACGTTGTGTTGAAGCCTTTTTTTGGTCAGTTATGGTGCATGAGAATCTTTGAGTGAGAACCGACCAAGATAGAGCACGAAGACTAGTGCGAGAAACTTTACAAAGTCTTTAGTCATCTCTTTGAGGCAGGGCAACAATGTTCCGAAATAAGGATGCAGGCTCAGTAGTGAGCATATCCTATGAGAACGTCAGCAGGCATGATCTGAAGCATGACGAGCGGGACGTGGTGGCCAGACCTGGGAACAAGTAAGAGGGCTTCTAAAGCAAGGATATCGAAAGCTGTATCGGTGACCATGTGGTTTTCGGTACTCAGACCGACCATTCGCGAAACGAAGAAAGATATTCCGACAGCAATGATGCCCAGATCCCATACGGCCCAAAAGTCCGCAGCGTAGAACGTGAATCCAGCATCCCAAAGCTCGACGAGCTCTGTCAGGCAGTGTTAGTGGCATGTGTAAAGTTTTGTTCCTGTGAGACATACCATTGTAAGTAAACGACGCCAGCCAGATGTAGAGCATGACCTCTGTACCAGTCACCGTGTGGAACGACTTTTGTACCAGCACAATGTAGTAGAATGCTAGAAATGCCGCGAAGAAAAGCACCTCGAACGCTTTGAGGTATAGCGGCACGCGTAGTCTGGTAAATGGGTCGCATTTTTGCGAATGGTACAGTGTCGCTCTTTTGACGGCGTGTGGGCTCATGGTTTGCCACAACATGATATCGCCCTTCCAGAGGCCGTCGATGATACGTTGTACGGCTCTCTGGCTCATGAACTTCTTTGCTTCACAAACAGTAGCAATCTCTAACGCATTGAGCTGCTGGTAGTCTTTGGGAGAAACGGCGCCAGCCTGAGAATTGGAGGTTTCGTCGGTTTGAAGATCATCAGGCTGAAGTTCTTCGTTCAGTAGTGGAGTCTCTTCATCGCTGCTAGATTGCTGAGACTCAGCGTCAATTGTGCTGTTCCTTTGCACAAGGTCGGTGCAAAGGTAGTCAATTGCATCACGCTCGCTCAGATGTGTTACAAATCTCCAGGCTACAAGCTCACACGCAAGGCCGCGAGTAGTCGTGATGCCGCGGTCGTCCTCACCTTCAATGGCGCTGAAGTGACCTTTCAGAGCCCTGTTATAACGCCATCAGCAAGATAACGATGCTGGCCCGAAATGAGATACTGCCTACAAAAGCGCATGAACGGTCGCGGGGTGGTGGACGTCCTCCGCGAGGTACGTTACCAGAGGCTGCAATGCCTGCGAGTACTGGGTAGTCCGTAGTTCCTCAAAGCTATAAGAGGCTGTGATAGCTCTGGTGATGTAACTATCCAGTATCACAAGATTAGCTCAGGACGATTTTCTGGCTCCATGACATAACCGCGGGCAGGTATTGGATGTGTTCAGGCGTTCCGCAGGGCTCACATACCGGGCCAGCTTTGCGACGACAACATCGAAGTCATCTGACGCGCCAATCACTGGTACATCCAGGTGGCCGGTAGAGGCCATGTTGCACCGATTTAACGAAAGTACATATGCACAGCAAGGTCGATCAGGAGGGCGCGCAGCTGGGAACAGGAAACTTGGACGGCGCCTTCCTTGAAGCGCGCGCGCGCTTAGGGCGGCTATTTGGAAGCGACAGCCGCGCTCGCGGAAGTTTGCATGTCGTGTCTCGATCACGCGCGGCAGTAGTTTGCACCTCCTAGCTCTTGATTGCATTAGCATACATGTAACAGCTCCTGAGGTGACCAGGTACCGCGAACACCAATCAAATGCTCGGCTCGTCGATATCGAGATTTATGGCGTACAAGATCTGACATAAGAACGGAATTGCTTATCCGCCCGCGCCTAGAGGACCTTGCACGGCTACTCCTCCATCACGCACTTGTGCTAGACATCTATTGTGAAAGGAATACAAGCGCATACCACGTTGCTCGGAGCCTCATATTTATCTGCAGGGCACAAATTTATCACCATAGCTCACGTGCGGTTGCGAGGACAAGCCAGCCACGCCTCACCCCTGTTGAGGACGATGACCTACTGGACTCTTCTCAGCAGACGCCATGCTACGTCCTCAGAACTCAAGGCTCAGAACTCGAAATCGCGCACAAAGCTTGCTGTCTCAAGAATTTCGCAGTGCAAGTTGGCAAGTTGGACACATTGGCCGGGCGCCTCACGAGCCATTGCGGACGTTGTACTGTTGAAGAACCTAAGAAGTTCACCAGGCTGGACACTCAGCGATTTCATGACAGTAGATCATTCTGGTGGTCTATTGGTCGACTCTACCTCTCCTGTGAACGTATGGTGTCTTCAGCTCCGCTTTCGCTGACCATTACGCGCGCTGGATGGTATGAAAGCCAGAGTTTCTTCGTATCAGCCGCATATGGGAGCGGGCTCGTTTTTGCTTACCAACTTCAACGCAGCACGAAGGATTGAAGCTCAAATCAAGCTAACTATCGACCGAACAAGGTAGCGAGAGTGACAGTATGAGGCCGATGCGTATGCAGGATACACGTGCAATGATGCAGCTTGCTCGTCGTGCCGTACTATACAAAACCGAAAAGGCGCAACATTTCAGCCTATATGGTATATGGTTGCATTGTAAAAACGAAGCACCTTTTACACCATGTATCGCCTTGCTTACCGGCCCAGACACAACCCCAACAAACAATTTGATCCCAACCTTAATTACAATACCAAGGGATACCATTTGCCTTCTTGCTAGAAAGAAGATGAGGTAAGACAATATTCTCTTGAATACTGCTGGAGCTGATTTTGCAGTCAAAGTGTGGGAATTTTCTCGCCTCCGGCCTCCTATTTCTTTCCTTCGCCATGCCTTTTCCTACGTTTCGCTCTTCACGGCCTCCTCTGCTATCGACACAGTGACGATGTATCTCCCGCCGCTGCTCATGCTCGCTGGAGCGGCCTCGACTGCTCTTGCGGCGATCGTTCCAGCTCATGAGGATTCACTGGGAAAAATCATGAGGAGACAGATGAACGCGAGCTCGGTATGCTCGACGTCCGGAGTCAACTACCTGGACGGCGGCGATTACTTCATCAACACCAACTCCAACCAGGCCTTCACTATTGTCTCGACTTTCTCAGGTTGTAACAACGACACTGCAGACGTCTCTCTGGTCAACGAGAGCACGGGAGATCAGTACGATTGTGGATCAGTTCTTACCGTGCCTAATGGCGTTCCTCAGACTGCTACCTGCCTGGTCCTCAAGAGTCAATTCACCTCCGGAACGTACTTGATCATCACCGTTGGTAACAATGGAAATGGCCAGCCGTTCGCCTATCAAAGACAGATCACGATCAGGGCCGGCACGCAGCAGACGATTACACGCTATTCCACAGCAACAACCACGATCACTCCGATCATCACCGTGAACTGTAAGTCAGGACGTCCAAAAAAAAACATGCAAATTCTTGTGCTGACATCTATTTCCAGCGACATACTACATCCAGCAAACCACCACAATCTCCAACTGCAAGACTCTCACCGCGCCGCCAGTGACTCGCGTAACGACCAAGACGCCTTGCGCCCAGACTGTAACCCACAACGAGACCATCACCAAACTCGTCGATCGTTCCACGACTATCGACTTCACCTCGACAACCACAGTGACCCCGACCTGTCGCGTCGCGGACCGCGTATGCAGCCTCCCCGCCCCAACAGACGAGGCAATGCCCCTCCACCGCCGCATGCTCGTCTGCGCACCCGCCGCCAGCCCCAGCATCCGCAAGCGCTCTCCCGACAAGAGCGCCAACATGGTCTTCGCAACCGGCGCCAACGCCACCACCGTCACCGTCACCGCGTCGCCGATCGCCCAGCGCAACATCATCACCGGCACCGTGTACTTCCCGATCACCGTCTCGCCGGCGACCGTGCCCGGTGCAATAGTCGAGAAGACGGTGATGGCGCCCGGGACGACTGCCACTGTTCGCCGCGAAGTCACCACCACGGTGTACGAGATCAAGACGTTTACGCGTGCGACGTCGACGACGACTGCGATCAATGTTCCTCCTGCTCTTGCTTTGGAGTGTCAGGAGAACGGAGGAGTTCTCGAGATCTGATAGTGGAGCCTTTTGGGAGAATGGAGGAGTCCTTGAGACATGATGGCAGGATGGGTCGAGATAGTCTATTCGTAGATTATCGACTTTTTGCAACTGCTCGGAGTTGGGAGTGGTTCGCGATTCTTGGACGCAAACCTACCAAACCACCGGTGATGAAACGGGGAAGCGAGCTCTTCCTTGGGTACGTAGAACAGACGTTGGAAAATGTGACGCATGGTAGTAGCGCTCATAGTATACATTATATCATACAAAAAACGCCTTGTTCAATGCGCAAACCCACTGCGGCCTGCCCAAATGCACGTCTGAAGTGCTCATACAACTTTTTGACGAATCCAGTACTGGTGACTCGCATCGTTCGCCTCAAATGAACGCTTGCGAGAGTACCGGTTTTCTCGGAATGACCTTCGCATGTCCCGCGCCGTCATCGTCTGCAGCAGCCATCTGCTTAGCCTGACGCGCCCGTTTCTCAAGGAGCGCTCTCGAAACCCCGACAATGTTACCAGCCGGCAGCCTCGCCTTGAGCCCATCGTCCCTCACATCCGCCGAACCGAAATGGAACGGATACGATTCTCCCGCGCGGTACGAATCGTCAGCCACAGTCGGAGGGTACACCCACCACTTCTCATTGACCGGATGTCCCTCAGGCCCAATATATTCCTTGTCATCTCCTTCCGAGCCCGCGAACTTCCGAGCGGAGAAAGTTCTAGTAATAGCGGCCTCGCGGCTTTCTGCTGGCGTTCTCTTCGAGACCATTTCGGCGATTGCCCAGTTGACTTTGTCGCGCGTGCGGCCTGGTAGCTCTTCTTCGGCGATTTCGACGTAGCCCTCTTGGATGGGTACGAAGTGGCGTGCGGGCAGGACTTCGATGTCGATGATCGGGAGGATGCGGTGGTAGATGTGGTAGTCGTGGGTCTCGCGGGTGATGACTTTTTGGAAAACTTCGTGGCGCTCGCGTTTGATGAGTTCGTGGGTTACTGCTGGGGCGTGGTACTCGTGTAGGGATACGGTGTCTTCTTCCTTTTTTACAGCGACTCCGCTCAAATCGAATGGACCTGATGAGCTCTGTTGCGCTTGTGCCAGGAAGGCGTCGTGGTCGTTGGAGGCGCCACTGACTGCTCTTTCGTTGGCGCTCGTCGCACCTGGCGTCAAAGGCAGCGGCTTGTCCAAACTTGATCGTTGCGGCGCAAATCCAGTGTCAGAGGTAATAGGTACTTCGCGGCTCAGGTTGGAGATGTTCCCACGAGCGTCTAGTGGCGACTTATCATTGAAACCTTCCATTGCTAGCGGCGTGACAGACCATGACGGGTCCCGCATGTCGTTGCGATCTTGTTCCAAGGAATCGCTTGTCAAAGCACCCATTTCGGGCTGGTGTGAGGTACGTTTCTTGACTTTCAATGGCTGAGGGGCGTCGTCTCGAAGTTCCGCCGCCGGATCATCATTCCTGACCATATTCCACTCGGCGACATTGTTAGAGTGGTGGTCAACACCCGGAATCAGAGGCTGGCTCTTCGAGTGCTCGTCAAATTGTGGCACCATGCGAACAGAAGTTCTGTTGTTTGCGGACGCGTGAAGATTGCGATCGGCTATGTTTTCACTGTTGCGTCCCTCGTCAAGGTTGTCGGGGTCGAGAGTTGGGATCCCGGCACCAACGCTTTCTGCGTTTCTTTCGGCATTCTGAGAGCCAAATGTAAGTCCCGAGAAGTCTGAGGAGAAGTCACGTTCTTTCGGTACCTGAGGTAGTTTATATTCGGTGTTGTGAAGCCCAGGAGCTCCTGCGCGGCTGAGGGCTCGATCGCTCAGAGAGTCGGAAGATATAGAGCTTCGTCGGCTTGACGAGTCCCTGCGAATAGGTGTGACAGGTGTGGCAGCTGCGGCTGGAACATGAGATGCTCTTGCGGTTGCTGCGATTGTCAGTGGGTTTTCAACTTGACGCTGCCTGCCGGGGCAAACATACATCTAGCATTGTGGTCGTATGAGGAACGATCGCGAGCGGGTCTATTGCTCACGACGCTAGATCGGTTTGGTGCGTGAGATGTGGTCTCTGATATACTGTTGTCTTCGTGATGCCTCGACAAGTGCAGTTTCTCCTTCAGCTTGTCCTTGATGTCGCCCAGCGCCATCGAGATTATGAAAACGGTGTGGAGCTTGAGAATCAGTAATGCCTCAGTATAGTCACTCAACAATCAAAAGGATCAACAACGAGTCGTGGCCAATTGCAGTATCTACTAGAGAAGGGCTATGTGCGCGATATCACATGCTACACTGGCTCTTTGGACTATAGCAGCGATCATCAGCAATGCTACCACCGATTTTGTAGCTCGCATACGTCACCCACCAGGGCTTTGGTAGATCATAATGACGGTTCTAATGGTTCGACCTCAGAATAATGCGCTTGTCTCTGTCGTCCCCGCGGCACGTCCGGCGAGCCCGGACGCCAAACAAACAGTCCATGGGTTTCTTCGATGACCCTGCAGACGTGGTTGGTTCCGTGCTCCACCTGAGTCCGCTCTAAGTCAACCGCGAAGCAGCTTAAGCTCTTAGCCATGACGCACAAGAAATAGAGCTTTAGCGAAGGCCTGGACTGTCATATGCAGAAACTACAGTACAGTACTCTGTCGGTACGTGCCTTGTCCAGGGGGTCTCGTTGCTCTGATTCCTGAGGGCTGGGTCTGGCCCGGCTATTCGTAAAGCACGCAAGCTTGTCCCTCTTGGAGGATGAAGGTTGCGCCACGATGACGATGAAAGGAGTTAGGGTCGCGGTGGGAACATCAGAGATCCGCACTCAGCACGGCCCAGCAACAGTGATGATCCTTGAGATCTGACCCGGGAGGCCGCGCAACGCAGCGGAGCAGATCTCCTGGGTTCGAGTTTATACCTTATACGCAAGGTAGTGACAAAGGGCCGTGACATGCTTTCTCGGATGACCCCGGTCTTGCATGAGCAACGTGGACGGGCGTTTGCGTCAACGCAGCAGCAGTCAGTCGATCGATGCCACGTCTGCTGGAGATGTCGCTCGTCCCTGCTCACTCGCCACCGCCGTTTTTTGACCGTTGTTGTGTGGTGGCGAAGGTGGCTCGAGCTGTCCCACAGGTCCCTCTCGCTTCCGCCGCTCTGTTCTCGAACGATCACTCCCGCGCCGATCTCCCGCTAGCTTGCACGGGATGGTTGCTTGTTGTCAACATCAACCAACGACTGTCTCGAGAGCGCTCTCCACCGCCCGTCTTGCTGAAGCCACAACACGCTCTTCGTCCCGTCTTTAAAACAGCCACAGCAATGCTGCAGCTGAGGTGTCTCGAGCGTGTTCCTTAGGAGCGTGGGAGCCTCGCTCTCCAGGAGTCCAGATGGGAGGGGTCTCCGTATGCTGTCACAGCTGTCTTCCACACCACGCACACATCCCGTGGTCCACTCTCAAGACACAAGCGTTACTGCTCTCGCGTATCTAACACGCGAGTTGTGCCCAAGGGCTTGCTAGACGCCACTACTGAGCCACTACGCTCTGGTAATCACATATTTGCCCTCTTTGGGCGCCACACTCCCGCTGCTTTTGCTCCCAACGGTGCTTTGAGGTCACCGATGATGCGTTATATGTGGCTCCAGACATGAGAATTTGCTATTATGCCTTGCTGTCAGCTGCACACGCGCGAAACCGATCACTGGGCCCGGGCTCGCCGCAACCGTGGACGCCTAGTACTGGCTGACAAGATCTGGTTGACCGTTTGTGCGACCGTTGCGTGCCCAATCGTGCCAATGACGAAGCTATGTCTTCGATGCTGCCAGCATAGACCAAGGAATGCGGGTACATTGACTTTGTCGGTCAAAAGGTTGCTAATCGAGATATGACGTTGTACCCCTCCTATACGCATCATCACGTATATATACATGCACAGCAGTAGACAACTCTCCATTATCCCATTCACACTCAATCACATCAACTCAATCAATCCAACTCACTACAATCTACCACAACACTTTCTACTCCAACACCAAAACCAAACAAACTAAATCATAATGGACTCTGCCAAGGCCGCCGTCAAGGACTTCATGTCCAAGTCTGGACACCACGACACCACCGTTCACGAGAAGGTCGCTCCTGCCGTCAAGCACGAGACTATCGAGAGGCAGAAGCACGAGGAGTACGTCTCCGCCATCGACAAGGAGGTTCACCAGGACCACTACCACACCACCGAGCAGCCTATCGTCGACAAGGAGGTTCTTCCTACCCAGCACCACCAGAACATCATCCCCGTTGAGCACCGCAGCTACGAGCACGGCAACAACGACGAGGTTGAGGCTCGTCTCGCCAAGGAGCGTGCCAGCTATGTCGACACTACCGAGAGGGTTGAGGGTGCTACCACCCGCGAGATCGCACCTGTTGTTGCAGGCGAGCACAAGCACCACCACGTCCACGAGACTATCCAGCCCGTGATCCAGAAGGGTAAGTTTTCTTGCAACATACTCCAAACTTGACCGCATACTAATACCAATCACAGAGACCATCGAGCCCCACGTCACCCACACCACCGTCCCCATCCACGAGGTCCACCACAACGCCGCCCAGCACCACGCCGCCTCTGCCCTCCCCGCAGTCTCCATGGCCGAGTTCAAGGCACAGGGTGGCTCTCTCGTCGGCCGTGAGGAGCGCCAGGACGGCTTCACTGGCGAGCCCAAATCCTCTCACCACAAGACCGAGCACGAGCACACCCTTACCCACTAAGCGTATTGCTCCGACTCTTCACGTTTAATGTTTTATGCCACCAAAAGCTGTCTCACGAGAAGATTTGGAGAGGCAATGCGGCTTTGAGATGAAGGGTGTTGCAAAGGGCCTGAGCAAAATGGTCGCAGCACTCTTAAGTTACGAAGAATTACGATATGTACCTATTAATTATATCATCGTCTTACATCAACCTTGACACTTTCAACTCTTCTTTGTACTTGATGCCATCTGAAATTGCAAATGTCCCTCTCGTCGAAGCCACCCCTATGGTCACTTTTTATTCAACACATTCCACCACTTGCCACTTAGTACACTCGTGTTGTTTCCACAATCGACGACTCTAGCGCATGAACTTGACAAGATTGTTACTGCACACAAACTTGAGCGTACATATCATATCTATCAAGCAACACCGCCATTCTAACTATTCAACAATAAACACTGACCCTCGCCTATCGACAATGTATAACCAATGTCTATTTGTCCACAGAGAGCACCAAATATCCTTCTCCCGACAACCAAAAACTACAAATCCTTCCCCGCTCCAGCTGCTCGTCCACCCACTTCCCCCATCTCAACAGCTTCCTCCCATTACACCTCAACCAATC
>Ga0265797_10011731_pt1 | contig 10907 bp, 11 predicted proteins | sample P2T30metagenome_FD_192433 | JGI IMG/M metagenome (GOLD analysis project Ga0265797, IMG submission 192433) | Plant litter microbial communities from East Loma Ridge, Irvine, California - P2 T30 | ecosystem: Environmental > Terrestrial > Plant litter > Unclassified | place: USA: California... | reverse complement strand
TTTGAACGGCCAGTGTTCGGCCCAACGTTGCTGCCGGAGATTGAGAAGGAGAGGCATCGGTCGGAAGATGGTGCAGATCTTACCATGACGGGCACATGAAGTTTGATTGCATAAGAGATTGCAACTTGAAGTGTGCAGGTTCTAAGGGAGTGCTTTGGCATAGGATATGAGATACGTACAAGACGCTTGTTGTATGAGACACGAGAGACAACGATATGGACGGCTCATACGGTAGTTCTCCGTGCATAGCCTGAATGAGAACCATCATCAACATCATCATCATCGTCATCATCATCATCATCATCATCATCATCATCATCATGTATCGTGACGGGACTTTCGCAGTCATGCCGCAACGTACCTAAAGCGGGACTACATGTTCGCAGACGTGAAAGACGAGAGTATCATTTTGAACACAATCAATCGAAAGTCAACAATACTAGGAACGATTTTCGAAGAGACCATCACACTCTAAATCTGTTTTGAGGCGAACTAGGTAATGTCAGTATCCCATGAGGCGTGACTAAGATTAGTGGTCAGAAACTCTACGCCAAGCCTGGCAAAAGGCATCCGACAACGAGCGCCAGATGATACAAGGGCGATATCATATAGAGTCGAAGCTAGCGTGAATTTCGAAAAATATGTGTCTCGTTACTAACAGCTATCCAGAAATCCAATCCTCGAACGACGTGTAGAGATACAGACACTTTTGTCGAGTCCTGGCAAAAGTCCTGACCAACTTCACCACCTGACCGACTTCCTAGCCGTTTACGTTATACTAACTTAGGTCAAAATGCAAGTGATAAGGCCGATATTCTGACCGAACTCTCATAACATCACGTCAAGCAATCCACTAGCTTCAGGAACAAGATCACCTCTGTTAACGTTACATCTACATTGAATACATTCGCCCTGCCTGTGTCTTCGAGTAGTACTTGTTCATTAGAAAAGCAGATACTAAATGATCGCAAGTACTCGATCTGCTCTTACAACAACAGCTTGACACTCAGCGGCAGCCTTCAACGGTCCAGTGAATGCTCGCTTATATGCTTCCACCGCAGCAATGAGCATCTTCTCCGATCTCACATTCTCACAATGCGGATATCCCTGTGGGGTAATAGCCTTAGGCACTCTGGTACACTTCCTTGCCGCACTCCGAATCGCACCAATGTCGTTGGCAACAGTCCTGAGAGTTTCGATAGAGCTTTTAGCGGACTTGATAGCCTGGAGCTCGTCTGCAGCACCAACGAGCTTGACCAAAGCCGCATCCACATTTTTCGTCACTACGGTCTGCGCAGCTTCTGCCCACTTCATAGTGTTACCAATGGAAGGCGAGATCTGCGAAGCAAGGGGACCCAAAGCCGACACAGCCTCTTGCATCTTGCCTTCTGCTGCCGCCTCGAGACCATTCGCCCATCTCTCCATCTCTTTTCGTGTCTGGTCTACCTTGCGAATGGCCTGTACGGTATCTCCAATATCTTTGACAGACTCTAGTTGGATGATGACACCAAGTACTTGGCCAGTCAGGTACGACTTCGTGACTGCCTTGGCCAAGCCTGTCACAATCGAGCAAGATGCTTGGATCGATTGGATCTGCCTCTGAATCTTCTCAGTCGAGATACCAGCATTGCAGATAGTGCTTGCCAGCGGACGAGTACTTTCGCAGCATCCTGCAGTCAGCCTGTCGAACTCGCACAATGGTACGTCAATACGATGTGCTTCGCATTTTGCCATCCCAGGTGCCCTTCTCGCCTCACAAGCCGCTTTTCGGGGATCCCACGGCTTATAGCGTTTTTTGCATTGGTCAATACTGGCTTTTAGGTCGTTCTTGCATTGTGCGATGTCTCCTTTTGATGATTGCTTGCAGAGCGCCACCTGTGATTTGACACCTTTCTTGCAGGAGTCAACGACCGACCGGGCGATCACCGAACAGAGCTCTGGGCGATGAGCCATGTTGATGTTGGGCATGGCCTTGAGCTTAGAGAATTGTTTCAAATATTTGGCCCAAGCTTGTTCATATGCCTGGCGACCTTTCTCTTCGGCAGTCTGCGGCAATCCAGGGTTTCGATCTCGTGCCTCAATGACAGGGTTTGACGAGCCTCCGGACGGAAGCGGCACATCCTTGGCTAGTCCACTGTTGTCATCCTCATCAACTTCGAGCGCAGCGGCTGGATATGCCCCGGTGGAATCCTCGGGAGTATCATCAGTGACAAGCGTTGATTCTTCAGGGATACCCGGGTCATCCTCGTCGTCAATGTCAGGTTCCCCAAGCTCATGAAGATCCTCAGAAGTATCCACTGAGTCACATGCAAGCTTTTCTGATAGTTCATCAATAACACCCTCGGCATCCTCAGTCTCACCGGCATCTTCGGCGTCATCCGCGTGCTCTCCTTCGTCGGGATTTCCAGGGCCGGTCGTAGTCTGATCAAAGTCCTCCGAAGTGGACTCGGACGCAAAGGTTGAATCGACGAAAGCCTCAGAAGTAGCTCCGGTCTTAGTAGCGGTAAGAGAACGGCTATAGTTACCATAGCCGCCTTCGAACCCCAGCATGGACTGCTGAGAAGTGTTATATCCGGTTGCTCCAGTGCCAATACACTCTGCAGCGATGAGTGGAACCTCGAGGCAGCTGTCAACACCTGTAGAAACATCGCACAGAGTATCGCACTTCACACCCTCAGCGACCCAGACACGATGTTCTTGCGCCTCGACCGGTAGTCTCCATTGATTGGTGACGTCACCGCTCGCATACCCGGTTGCCTTATACCCAGGTCTGCAGGCACAAGCGCCACGAGGAGTGGCCACCCTAGGGTCCGGGAAGATGCAAGTCGGTGCTGTGGCGTCGCATTTGTTGTTGTGAGGTTCGCAGGCCTTTGGACATGCCGAATCGCCGGGCGTCAGGCATTGAGGCTTGCTTCCATCTGAGCATAGGGGGGCGCTCCCATCTAGGCAGATCTCGGAAGATGTGACTAGCTGAGCCAAGGTGAGTGCAACGAGACTCAGGTGGGTCCACGACGAAGACATGGGTGATGGCTGATCGTGTAAGAGCTTATAGGTATCGAGAATTGATCGGAGTATGAATTGAAGTCTGGAGGTTGAAAGGCCAGTGTCAAGTAACAGGAGGGTAGTAAGTAGATTTCCATTGACACAACAGACACCTTATATAGAATCACAACGAAGACTTCGAGTCTGGCCGGCGCTGCGCGCGTGTCACATGCTGCCATCCTCATCTTGGGGCTCATAAGCTCAGCTCTCAGCTTGCATCAAGTCGCGTCGCCCAAGTAGAAAGTCATGAATCTTCTGCGCAAGCGCTGCTACGATCCGGGATGTATGAGGTTCTAGCTTTGTTAGCTTTGAAGTGAGGATGTAGCTTACGTGTGCCGCCAAATCGTGTTTGAGAGCAGTGATCCCTTGGTTCTGAGCCTTGGCGTCTCGCGATGGCTTCAGAGCACTGTGCTGAAGCTGATGCGAAACAAAACCTCAGCTATGGTCGCGTCACCTCCAACCTTGGTACGAGGAGTCAGCATGTCTGAAGGAAGAGTCGGCGGACCATTGATATAGTACACCTCTTGGGGGGCAAACGAGGAGATGCTTTCTTGGCCCTTGGCATTTCAGCCCCAAAGTCTTGCTTCAGGCATTGAATGCAAGCAAAGAAAGGCGATGCACTGCCATGACTCTCGGCATCTCAGCCCCATCGCTCACGGGTTGTAATTGTGGCATGACTTTGACACGACTACAATGGCCCTTGGCAGCTCAGCCCCATGGCCCACGAGTTGTAATTGTGGCATGACTTTGACACGACCGTGGCATGATCTCTCGAACATGTTTCGTGGATGGCCGCTGGAATAATTTCCTAGCTGATAGGAAGACACATATATTTACTCCATCGTGTCTCACCAGCCAAGAATGTCGGAAGGAGCGGCAATGGAGGATAAGTAGAGACAAGGTTGTCAATGCAGCTACGTCCAGAAGTCACTCAGCCCTATTACTGAGAGCTTTGTAGTACAAGCGTCGATTGAACGCAATGATCCGCAGCTACAAGTGTTTGATCTAGACCCTAACAGCTCGGAAGCTCAACGCCAGTCGGCCCATGCTTCCAGCACGTAATGCGATCTCCAAATTGCGGGGAAATGTACAACACTACACATGTCTCATCTCGTCCGCATCAGTGATCTACAAATATTCTCTCTCGCATGATCATGTATACACAAATCCAGGCAATTACCATCGCTGCCAGAAGCAACAAATAGTCACATCCTCCTCCTGATACCTGTGGCCCAGACCAAGGCAATATTCAATCAAGTCACATCATCACGACCATGTCTCAGAAACCAAAGCATTTCCCCCAAACCGCCAGAAGGCACGCCTATATTGTCATAGCACTCTCTCTCACCATCTTGTCGTTGACATGCTTGGTTGTTGTGCTAGCGTCCGGGCTCAGGATACCCTTTGGCAAGCTCAGCGGGCATAGTTTCGCAGTGGTATGCACAAAGCCTCGAATGGTGAACAGTTACAATACTGATCATTTCTAGGTCGACAGCTCGAGGATCGAAGTGATTGCCTCTGGCCGTACATATCGAGGTCTCCCCGATGCCAACGACCACTCGAAGCACAAGGATTTCTATGCCTTCTTCCTTTGGAACTACTGCAGCGGCAAGATTTCCAATGGTACCTATCACGTTGACTTCTGTTCCGATGTTCGACACTCGCTCTACGATCTTTTCAGTTACTGGAAAGTCTGGGGTACGAATGTTCACAAAGAAGAGTCACAGTTCTATTGGCTCGAGCAGGGACCAAAATTGCTCTATATCCCTTATATTTTTTCAGGGGGTCTGGTCGTGCTAGCAAGTCTTTCGGGCGCACGTTCACTTGTGGAAAGCAAGGTCAGCCGATCAACGCTGGTATTTTCTTCGGTAATGATCCTGTCTCAGTAACTGGCTCCATGTCTCATGCTTATGGTTGTCCCCTAGCTCGCGTCTATCTCTCTCCTCACAACGACTATCACGGCACAGATAACTTACGACCAGCTCATCTGCCGTGCAAATGACGAGGACATCCCAGTCACCGCAAGGAAAGTCGGTCAGATCTTGTACGTCGCCAATTGGCTGGGTTCGGCATCTTCATCGCTCGCAATGGTGCTATGGTACTACCTCGTGAGTCTTAACGATGTGAAAAGGGCGCCCACGATCGACACTAGGGGCTATCCTCGCGCATGGACTACAGGTACGGATAGTCCAATCTCTGCTCGCTCGTTGATAGGATCGCCTATAAGGAAGAGGACATTTATGACTAAGCCACTTTCTTGATCGGGGTTTTGCCTTTACTACCACTAAATGTGATTTGATTTGACTTGATCTAATCAGGCTGTTCACGGTGATCGTATGAGCTGCACTTTTCGTTGCCTTCCATCTAGCCCTCCTCATTCTCCCGTCGCTCATAACTGCCGTAGCGCTCCTACTAGTATGCCATTCTCTGAATCCAATCTTGAAACACTGTGTACGGACTGCGTACCCACGTATGACTTCGCTCTCCACCTTGCTCCCCCCAATTCGCGAAACCACCCTGCCCACGGTGGATTCACCATGCCTCTTTCGGCGCTAGCGTCAGTTCTCCGCGCTGAGCGCCAACCACCCGCGTTGCGTGTCAGACACGCATCGTACTGTGAAGCTTGCAGCACGTTGTCGCTGTATGGGCAACCATGGACCCTTATTTCAGTACTCGCCGACGTATCGCATTCTAGTGTGCCGTCAGTGCTCGGTCGGCGTCTGGCCAGCCGCGATCCCATCTCATTTACGCTCAGAAGCACATGGTATGACACTCCACCAGGCACGAAGCGTCGAACAAGATATCGCCGACCGCCATCTGGATCTTTGCCGCCCAGACGAATCGAGGACACCAGAACCGCTCACAGCGTTTCTCCCAGACCTGCCAGTATATGTTGACGCCCAGTGCTGCATGCTCGATCCCACGAACTGCATACACATATGTCGCAACGAGAAAGTATTCCGCAAACATTGGAAAGATGAACACAACTGGACCCTTTGCACTGGGCTCGGAGGAAGCGGTGCGTCAAAGAGAGAGACAGTCGCAGAGAGGCTTCAATTGGGCGTGCGCCGACCCGTCCTCTGCCAGCGTCTGTTTTCTGCAGGCCGTGATAGTCATTTTTTCGAGGTCCAGGTTGACGTTCCGATCGACGCACAGCGCCCGACCACTAACGACTCGCACAATCCCACAACGTCAGCGAAGGAGGCCATGATGTCTGAGTTACAGGAGTTGGAAAACAAGCAGCAGCACGCTGGCAGCGTGTTTGTGGCGACGTCGAGCGCCAAGGAAGTCTCGCCGTGGCTACAACTGACGAGGTGGCTCGCTTACCTTGACGGACATGCGCTCAGTGATGCCGCTAAATTCGCAAGACTCCCCGCTAGGGTGTCCGAAGATGGACTCACCGAAATTTGTAAGAGTGTCGATCGCCGCGGTTCAGGAGGATTGTGTCAATCCGTTCGACCAGATGCGGATCAATAGCTTCTTACAGCGTCCCAGGGTGAGCGACGAACCGCTAGCATTCAAACTACAGAAGTCCACGTATCGAGCCTACATAGATGTATGGAAGCGTCTCTTGTGTTTGCAAATAGAACTGCCGAACATGGTGGCATGTCACGACTAATACATCGACTGGCCAACGGCCAGGGCATCGAACATGTAAAGCTGATGCGTAGGATCCAATTCTTGCAAAAGGTACAGACTGATGGCTATGTAGCAGCAGACACGGAATGCGTGGCACGAATAGCCGTCGATGAGAGCTTTCTTGCCTTCTGCAAAAGTTTGTTGGACCATACTTTGAATGGGTCGTCGCCCGACTTGACAACATTTGTGATAGCGCTACGCTAAATTGACATGTGGCATTTTAGCGTGAAGCATAATCTTTAGGCGGCCACTCTGTGGCTTTGCGTTTTTACATCCAGGTCGCATCCCATGGCAATCCAGTACTCAGAGGAAAGTCGATAGGCGGTGTTCACCTGCATGGTCCAAGCCAGTGCATAGAGGAATGCAACGTGCAGCTTGCTCCAAGCGATGTAGCCTGGATCACGTCGATCGTTATCGTCTAGGCAATTCAATAGTTTCTCGACAATGTCAAGGTTATGGCGATGGCTTGAGATATATAAAGGACGACTCGAACCAGCGTCCTGATAGACCACCCATCGAACCCACCAAATGACGTCGTTCAAATACCAGAATAGCAACAGAAAATGTGTCTAGTGGCAGCAACAAGACCACAACACCCATGACGGGCAACGCAGCGTCACGCATCCAGTCCGCAAACGTAAGTCGTAAAAGAGATCTTCCAGAGTCACAAAGCTGACCTCTCTAGTCCGGTCCAGGTGGAAACTCCGGTTTCGCCTCGCGTGCTCAGTCTGCTGCTGCAAACAATGCCAACTCGGGTCGCGTCAGCCAGACTAGGAGCGCCAGTGGACCCAAGGGCAACGGCAGTGGCAACAGCGGGAATAAATGAGGTAGACTGACTTCTAGGGTCGTGGAGGGAAGCTGTAACGTCGTATTCATTCAACTGTTGACGGTCAAATTTGGGATCATTTGAGCATCTGGTGATGTACCACCTTTTTGCTTGTCCGATCATTTGTCATTAGTCTGAGACGCAACAATTGCAGCACGAGCCTGTTATTGAGACTCGAACAGGCCCTACAATATCAAATTCTATTCGTCTCAACGTACCTACAGTGCGCTCATAGGGAAATAATACTAGAATGGTGTATCGATAGGTGTGGTGGGAAGGATATTGCAGGCGTTTCATGATGATAATTGGAAGCATACGAGATCGGATGAACTGCAGTGGCAGGTCTTCTCGGTAAAGTCGCATAATGGAGTGCAGATGTGCATCAGACTCATCCCTGAGCCACTAAAACATGCCTATGATCAATCAGAGATGGCACCATTGGAGCACTATGCTTCAACTGACACCCACTAATCACATAAAACGACTATCTGTACTGGCTATAAATCAATTCTCATTTGTAGCAGAGTCTGCTGTTGTTTGCTTTCATATTGCTATCCAAGATGTCGACGAAGAAGTACAAACCACGAAACCCCTGGTCCCTTCATCCTTCTCGCCATAAAGATGTGCTGCATCTGTTGCAAGACAACGGCCTCTCTTTTGACTTCTACGACATCGATGACCCTTTCAACAGTACCTGAGAATATGACACCAACGTCATGGGCCAATTTCCTTGCTAGAATACTCACTGCCTTTCGAATGGATGGTCAAGCAAGATGATACCAGTGACCATACGATTGCATCCCAATTCGCGATACAATGTCAGGGTCTACAACCAGCGGTGTCAAGAGTGTGGAAAGATGAGCTGGCCAAGACTGGACGGCTCTTACGCCGAGAGAGTTGTGTACTGGCTGAAAAAGTAGTCTGGAATCGACGTCGAGGCGCCCTTCTTCTCGGGCGAACGCAACAGACCTCATTTGATTGCATTCTGCAAGGGCTGCCGAAATGGACGATGCAACGGCAGAGTGTCGAAGAGATAGTCGCTTGTCTCTGTACAGCAGTCGCTATGAGGTTCCACTCCGTAGTATCGACCACTAGCTCGAGGCTACAGAACCTGCTGATGATATCGTTTACATCTCCTCCGCCCATTCTAAGGCCTAAGTCAGGCGTCGAAGAAGGGAATTTCGGAAGAGATACCCTGGGAAGTCAGGTAACTTGTGTCACAAAAGCCAACCGCGGTCCTCAGCCACGAGCTTTTTCAATGAGCTGACCAATGACGACAAGTCGCGGATGCTACTGCACAAAGTTCATACCTGATTCGTGTAGATGAGCATGAATACGTACACAGCCAAAGCCTGGTAACTTTCATCCAATGCGAGATCATGCGGTGTATCATTACAGCTTCTCTTCACAAAGAGTCTTGTACACAGGAACTGCCTCAACGTTGCGTACTCATACAGGCAACATCTTCCCTCGATCGCAGTGGTTTTGTAACAGCGCTGTGCAAATATGTCGTCACACCAAATTCGCGGGGTGCTTGACACTTGCTCATAGATGTTTAGCGAGATTGATGCTCTGTGCGCCGCCGCTTCGTAGGACGCCTCGGCTTCCGCATCCACACGAAATCGCGCGCGTTGCGCGCAGCTGTAATGGTCGCTCCTCCTCGCATACCACGACTTGACCCCAGAGACGATGACTACTGCTCGTGGGCGTAAGTAAGACCACATTGAAACAGAAGGAGGCCACCAAGCTGATTATCCAAGACCATGACTACGATGTGTACGACATGCCAGACTCGCCTGCCAAACGCTCGAAGAAGAATAACAGATCCTGGCGACCATAGGTTGTTTCTCAAAAAATCAGTGATCTAGGGAACATCATACATGTAACGACACCTGTCAGGCGCTTGGAAACAAATGATCAACCAGAATCGCACCTACATGGAAAGCAACAAGCCACACCGCGTCGCAAATCCAACCTCAGGCTTGTCCAAGAGGCGCTCAGGACGGAACCCGAGAACGGCTTATTGTTTGATGATATAATCGACTGGATTCGCATCAACCGCTTGGCAGTCTTTCAGGAATGTGGTGAAGATAAGCTTAGGCGTGTAATAAAAGCGACTTTGAAACAACAAGCACAGAAAACAAACCCTACAATCTGGCAGTGGGTGAATAAAAACTGGCAGCTTGACGAAGCTTTACTAGCAGAGACGAGCATACAGGAAAGCGCGGAGAAAGACACGGTGAGGCAGACCCACACACTGTCTACGATGGTTACTTCTTCAACGGGAAAGAGAACCTCTGATAGTGCCTCTCTGTCATGCGAGGACACGCCAAGGTCTGAAGTGCAACAGACCCGAGAACGTCACTGCCTGGGTAGTCAGAACACTCTGCCAGCAGCTATGTCACAGGTACGAGCGGAATACAGGCTAGCCTCTATCGAAAGCCAGCCCAGTCATCTGTCTCCGAGAATAGATGCGCGAACTGAGGAGGAGAACTTGGCATCGAACGAAGCCACTACTAGTGCGACATCTGTAGTCAGTGTTCCGATAAATCGAAACAAGACACTTTCTCAGTCCGAGCCTGCAGCAGGAAGCATTTCGGTGACACCTAACAACGAGCCCAACAACACTGTGGAGAGCTAAGCACCAACCAATCCAGGTAATGACCCCAGACAGGATGGCAAAGACGAACCCGACTATGGACATATTGTGCAGGAGTTGCACCAGTTGAAGCAAGAACGAAAACTACAGGCGCAAAAGATCGAGGCCAGTCATAACAGTCTGCCTAATGTCAATACCCTCACACAATCTGCCAGCGATGCGCAACGTGCTACCAATGAAGCGCAACGCACTACAGACGAAGCGCAACGCATCGCAGATGAGAAGCAACGTAATGCCAAAACTGCAAATAAAGCTGTGGAAGATGCCCAAGCGAAACAGAATCAGCTTGCTGCTGATAAGCTTCATCTCGAAAAACTCATCCAAGACTCAACATCCTTACAAGCCCAACTGGATATTGACTGATATGCCTTCTGGTGTTTCACTAACGTCACTGTAGGGGATATGGAACAGTAGGGGAAGCGGAACAGAATTTCGGACTTTCTACCTCGGATTCGATCTACTACTAGCTACGATAATACAATCACTCTCGCTCTCGTATATACTCTCCTCGATACCTTCCTCTTCCTCGTCCTCGATTACGGGAGTCGTAGCCCTAGTCGTTCGTCTCCTTTTCGACTTTCCCTTCGACGCCTCCGCCTCCGCTTCCTCGACTAGTTCGAGGATTTCCTTCGTATTAAAGACGAACTTCCCTTTAATTGCTACGCGCTTCCCTTTCTTACGTTCCTTACGTACCCGTAATAGTTCTTTATACTCGGAGTTCTCCTTTCGTAAAATACCGAT
>Ga0265797_10011730_pt1 | contig 10908 bp, 8 predicted proteins | sample P2T30metagenome_FD_192433 | JGI IMG/M metagenome (GOLD analysis project Ga0265797, IMG submission 192433) | Plant litter microbial communities from East Loma Ridge, Irvine, California - P2 T30 | ecosystem: Environmental > Terrestrial > Plant litter > Unclassified | place: USA: California... | reverse complement strand
GCGGAGCCGGCTGGGGGCCCAGGGGGGGAGGACGAGGGATGTGTCGATCTTTGAGGGGGTGGTGTTAGCTTTTTTGTTTTGCTTTTTGCAGGGAGGTAAGGTAGTTGGGTTTTGGAGAGACTTACAGCACGAAGACCCCAGTAGAGGATGCTAATCAGGCATTCGATTGGCGCCGACGCCACGGAGAGGGCATTTTTGACGGCGAAGAGACGTCGGCTAAGCGTAATGTCTGCGAGGAGACCGAAGGTGAAGGTCAGAGTTGAGAGGGCCAGGCCGATGATTGTTAGGTATTGAAAGTGCCAGCCATAGGACTCGTTGCTGTTGAAGTATTCTGTCAGATCATGTTTCACACACTAGTGGCGGATGTAGGCGGATGTGGGTTTGCTAACATTTGGTTCGGGTTGAGCACGAGGTAGGAGAAGGCGTAGGCAAAAGTGGCTAGGCCGAAGATCTGGGATTAATGTCAGTACATCGTGTGATTCTTGTTGCTGGACTGGAGGATATGTTGCTAACATGCAGGAGAGCGCTGGCGCCTCTCGATGGCGATTCCAGGCGTTGGAGCGGATGCCGTTGGATCAGCTCTTGAGCTGCGTTGTTTGCCATGATTTACGCTGACGACGATGTGAGGCGACGAGGTAGATACCAGACAGAAATGTAGTTACGAGGTTGAAACAGAATCAGAGCAAATGCGCAAACGACATCCAAGCGGATCGAATGCCGTCAGTACAACAAAATCTTGAAACGTCGACGTCAGTGACTGCCAAGACCACGTGCAGATGCGGCGTGCTTGCCGGGCCCGGATCCATGGGTTCGGATGTAAGTGATGTACATGAACGTTGCCATCTTATAGTAGTTCTAATTTGTGAACGTTGCTTGGAACCCGTTCAGTGAGTCTCTGCGAAGACGTTATATATATGCACGAGGTGGACCGGTGCATATTCGCCTACCACCAACCAACGAGCAGACTTGTCCGGAAGTCGGGTATGAGATTGATCTTCAGTATGCCCTGCATCAGCCCTCGCCTCGCCCCGCAGTGCACTTACCAAGCGAGTAAGCGAGTCAACCTCTTATCGCTGTCGCCGCAGTCGCAGGAGAGTCGCACAGCGAAGGTTCGCTGATCACTATATCGCCAATCGTACATCCTTGTGCATCTGTCCTGTTCGTGACTATTGTCGTAGTCTTCTTCAAGCACACTCACACCTGGCATTCGTCTCCCAACCAATCCATCCATCCCAAGAACGGACCGATTTACTCCCCACACACCTTCACTCCACACCTCTCCGCACCGTTGGTTGCCGGCAATCTCCCCTGGCCCACTAACAACAGGCTTGCGCGCGAGACAGAGATAAGCGGCCTCAGCGAAATACTTTTGCGTTTGCAATGCGGTCGTGACGACCCCAAGCTGGCCCTGGTGAGGCGTCATACGACACTGGACATACTGGACGAGCGATAGGAACTGGATACGATCGAACCGAGAACGACCCTCAGAAAGAGCTTAGGAATAGCCGGCGCGTGCAGCAGGGATGCCGCGACCGAAGAAAGAGGGCGCCGGAGAGCCCAAGAAGCGCAGTCGCACAGGGTGTTGGCCTTGCAAGGCGCGCAAGGTCAAGTGCGGCGAGGAGAAGCCATCATGTCAGAACTGCGTCAAGGCGGGCGAAACATGCGACTATTCCATCCGATTGAACTGGGGTGGGCGTTCGCGCAAGGACAAGGATGCGAATGGCGCGGATCCGGGTGGCTTCACTTTTGTCGCGACTCCTAATCCCACCGCTGCTGCGGTCGCCACCTCGCCGCGCAATGGGGGAGGACACGAGCATGTCTTCTCCGCTCAGCGCATTGTGACATCTGGGCCGCCTGCGAGCCAGCAGCGACCGCCCAGTAGTAATGGTCGCAAGTCATTTCCGCCTACTCCGGACGTAACACCCAGTGGTGATGCTGTTGGCACACACTTGGATCCTAGATTGCGTCTCGCGCAGCAGCAATACCAATTCACACATCAGCAGCAACAACCACCACCACCACCACAAGCTCCTAGACCAGCAACCGGAAATGGCCCGCGGCGACCAGCCAGTTTGCAGCATACAAATTCATTACCTCACTTCAATTCCCTTCTTGAGCATGGCCAAGCTGAAAGGTCCCCTCCGACATCAATACCCAACGACTTCAGCTGGTCACCTCAGCACCGCAATAAACGAGCAAGGTTGAGTCCCAGGGCGAGTCCAATCGCCAATCAGCCGAGCCCAGTGTTTGCGGTACCTCAATACCCGGCTCAGTCCGAGCACACTCCAGGCTCCAACTACTTCACTCCCCACAGTATTAATAGCATTGTAAATACACCAGCCACTCCAGGTTCGAGCGTACATTCTGGATCTCCGTACCCTGGTCCGGCACCAGCACCTATCTCCCACGAGCACCCTGATCTTCGTAGGCTGTCGGTCAAGTCACTGCTATCCGATCCTTCAGATATTACCGACTATACGTGGTCGAGTTCTGACAGCCGTCGCTTGCGGGCTTACGGCTACGACCATGGCTTGCCAGATCTGGACATCCCAAGAAACAATGATATGGCAGCTATCGGGCCCCGTTCCCCTGACTTACGGAGAACCAGCGCTGCTGTATCAGAAGCCAGCACCGATAGCGAAATGGACCCTAAACAAATTGCGTTCGAGCCCGGCGGCTATTACGCTCAACCCGTGGCAATTAAAATTCCACGTGCACTGGAACCCTTGCCACGAGAGCTGACTGATAACCCGATCAACTTGCTGTACTTCCACCACTTCTTGAACCATACTGCCAGGATTATGGTGCCTCACGATTGTCCGGAGAATCCGCTACGAGGCGTGCTTCCTCAGATGGCAGTCCGAAACAATCACCTGCTTCACCTGCTACTGGCGTTTTCAGCATCACATCGCTCTCGCCTTCTTGGTCACCCGGAACCTGCAAATCGCATCGCAGAATGGATGTCCGATGTCTTACCAGCTTTGAGGCAAGCACTGAACGAACCTTCGTCACAAGTCGTATCAGACCCGGCCGATCCCTCATCTCTTGCACCATTGGCCACGGCAATCATGCTTGCATCTCTGGAAATCATATCCCCAAACACATTCGCCGTGCCCATCTCGTGGCAGAATCACCTTCATGTCGCACGCCAAATGATTGTCGCGACTGGCGGCCTGCATCACCTCGCACAGAAAGCTAACGGCGCCCGCGATAAAGCTATCTTCTTCCTTTCGCGCTGGTTCGCCTACCTCGATGTTCTTGGTAGCCTAAGCGGCAGTCGCCACGACCAACCGCTCTACGGCGCATATCTTGAAGACGGCGGCGGTCTCTGGCTCGTGAATCGCGACGACGAAGAGATCTTCAAAATCGACTGCTTCTTTGGCTTCTCCGGCCGTTGCATAGCTCTCCTAGCCGCAGTCGCCGAGCTAGCAGCCGATTGTGACAAAGAGCGCATCGACCCTACCACGCGCCAACCACGACCCGAATGGCGCCCTTCCGAAGCCGTGGAGCGCAAAGCACGCGAGTTGCAAAACAGACTGATCGCGAGCTCTTCTTGCGTCTACCGCGGCTGCATGCATTCCGCGCCTGGCGACTCGCCTTCGCTGACCTACCGCGACATGAGCGAGCGCGATATCGCCGAGATCTTCGCCACGAACGAGGCTTCGCACTGGGCGGGTATGATCCATATATCCCGGCGCGTGCTCAATTTGCCGCACTCGCACCCTGATGTTCAAGACTGCGTGGCCAAGGTTATTGAGAATCTGAGCAAAGTGAGACGGGGCTCGAGTGCGGAGAGCTGTTTGCTTTTCGCGATGTTCACTGCGGGTTGTGAGGCGCAGACGGAGGCTGATCGGGCGATCTTTGAGGGGAGGTTGGAGGCTGTTGAGGGATGGGGGATGTGTCATGTTAAGAGGGCGAGGAAGCTCATGCATCGTGTTTGGGAGAGTGGTGGTAGTTGGGAGGGAGTGGTTGAAGGCGAGTTCTTTGGATGACGGTAGTCAAAATCTCTGCAGAAAGCTCTCGCTCATCGACATTGGCGGCTTTTTGTAGCAACGTCTTGCAGCCACAGCCCATGCTGCGTTCAGTTGTCGTTCAAGTCATCTTCTATTTACTCGATCGTGCATGTGCCTTCCAAGCATGTCCCCGTTGGGCTCCCGTCGGCTAGGTCACAACGTTGACCATCGGCCGCGTTGACCGTCTCGGTAGATCCATCACTGTATGTACAATCTACATCGCAGCTAAAATCATTGTCAGCCAGCCAACTAGCTAGCTAGCAAGGTATACTTGACCCTGGTACTAACGTCGAGAGACTCGGTCGGGCTGCCCCAGCCAACTCTTGCCCGTTCTCGGCCGCCTGGTCCATGTTAGCTAAGCTACAACTTGTATGTTGACGATTGTGTAGAGATATTGTTGCCTGGTTCTGACAAATTTCAATGTCACTAGCGGTGTTTCCTTGAGATGAAATCGTACACGCGAGTGACGCGATAATGGATAGGGTGATGGTGAGGTGCTTCATGGTTGTAGTGATTGGAGAAAAGGAACCGTTGCAAGAATTGGAGTGGTGAATATGGTCAGGCTAGAGCTACAGAGAATCATCGTTCGGTAGTATATATATACGCGATGAGGGTAGCGGTGAAGAAGTAGTGTGTTGCAACAATCGACATTAATCAATAGCCTACTCCACGATATTGCTTGAAGTGGATTTGAAAGTTGCGATCGTCGAACGTACCACCTCCTACCATACCGCTTAAGTATTATAGCAGAAAGACATCGATGTTGCGATTCCCCTCGAAAAAGGTTTTATGGTATGCAAGCTACCCGGCAGGGACCTACGTCGCAGCAACCACTTTACAAACCCCTTCCTTGCATTTCCCCGTTGGTGCAGAAGGCCCTCCATCACAATTCTGACCATCAGGCGAATTGTACGATTCGAATATATCGGGCCCAAATACGCAATCTACTTGGCAGCTGATCGAAATTGTCAGCCAGGACGATACATACATCCGTCCTTTATACTAACTTGGCGGGAGAGTCTTTCGATGCAATAATGACCTCTCTGGATCCGGCCTGAGATCCGTGTCAGTTAAGCTGCGTCTCGAGTATAGGATAACTTTGGTTGGACGTTTACATTATCCCAACATATCTGCGATTCCGCCTCATTCGTAGGGAAGACTTCTTGTGAGGAGATCGTGGATGCGAGTGTTGCGATGATTGCGAGAGTGATCGTGAGCTTCATACTTGTGTCGAACTAGGAGTAAATACCTTATGGATATCGGTGACAAGCTTGGATTTATGGGGCGTTATGCGTATACCTTTTGTAGATAATGCGTGTGGCGGTGAGGAAGTAGGCGTGACGGGAACGTGACGCGAATGCCGGCCTTAATGGGCCACGGTATTGCTCTAAAGATTGGTTCGCATGCCACGATCGTCAAACATACCGCCTGAGTAAACAAATAATGTAGCCGAAGAATTCAAAAGGCTCCAATCCTTCGGTACACACAAGATTTAGATGTGGCTTCTAAACAATTGCTAGACTCGCTTCTCAGTCCAAATTATTGTATGTTCTATTCACATTCATCTCTGTCAACTCATCTGTGTTCCGGCATTTATCCAGTGACGAGAGACCTTGTGTCCATCTTGAATACTGTACAAAGGTTTTCAGTCCCATCCTTGTCCGTCCAGCACCTCATTCTTATTGGAAACACCCTTTGCTGCTCTGATACTGTCTGCATGTGGAGCCCGCTGGACGTATGTTAGATTCCCTTAGACGCGATTCCTCAGCTCGCAAAATGCTTGGCTGAAATGAGAGTAACCCTGATCCGCTGTTCGGGCATCTCAGTCTCGCGGCGCGAGACACAGGCATGGCGTGCTGCATCTTTCGGCTTTTGATCCAGTAAAATTGAAAGGTAGACGTCCCATCTCTCGTCGCGGTAAGTATGGCGTGTGGGCGGCCTTGTTTCCTCGTGACAATGGCTGTTCGCCTTCGACTAAACATTCAGTCACCATCCGGGTTCAACAAAAGCGCCGAGCCATCTTCGTCTTCCTCATCTTCTTCGCCCTGTTCCTCTTCCTGTTCCTCGTCAAGTTTCCACGTGACCTTCTTCTTAGTTACAGATTTTGGCTCCGGTTGCTCCTTGATTTTTTCGGTCTCGCCATTGGTCACTCCGTTCGTGTGCTCCTCTGCTTCGAACTCTGGATCAATCTTCTCGCCCAGGTCCAATTGACCCAAGAAAGTCCTTTCTCTCAATCCATCTGGCAAGTATACCTGCGCCACCTGCCCATTCGCAAAGTCTGGATTGTACTTGTACTCCGCGCCATATCCAATCTCTTTCATCAACTTCGTTGGGGCGTTGCGCAAGTGAATTGGAACTGGAAGACCTGCAACGCCAGGCTCTTTCAGAGCACCATACGCTGCGTTCAGACCACGGTACGCGCGAACAGATTTAGGTGCCATTGCCAATGCAACCGCACAGTGACCGAGGTTAATGCGGCACTCAGGCATACCGATCTTCTCAGCCGCGGTATAGGTTGCTGTGGCAAGCGATAGCATCGTGTTATCGGCCAAGCCAATATCCTCGGACGCCATCACAACCATTCGGCGAGCGATAAACAATGGATCCTCGCCGGACTGTAGCATTCGAGCCAAGTAGTAAAGCGCGGCGTCTGCGTTGGAGCCGCGCACTGATTTGTGGAAAGCTGAAATTGTGTCGTAGTGTTGATCGCCTGCACGGTCGTAGACGAGGGTCTGTGTCAAAGCTGCTTTTATACTTGCAGTGGTTGTGGTTGGGTTTGTTGTAAGATCGATTGCTAGCTCTAACAGGTTGAGAGCAGTTCGTGCATCACCAGACGAGAATCCAGCGAGATAGTGAAGTAGAGAGAAGTCGGATTCGACGAGCAAGTGGTGGCTGTTCGCAGGTGAAGAGTTTGAAGCTGGCTCTTCAGATGAATGCGGGCTTGCAGATGACGCGGGAGAAAGTTCAGGAATTTCTCTGAACAGCGCTCGCTTGAGTATGGCAAAGATATCGTTGTCTTCCAGTTTGGCCAACGTGAATGTCCTGCAACGACTCAAAAGCGCATTCACCACTTTGAAGCTTGGGTTCTCCGTTGTAGCACCAATGAGTGTGACTTGCCCCGCCTCGACAGGTGCGAGGAACACGTCCTGCTGGCTTTTGCTGAATCTGTGTATTTCGTCGCAAAAGATGATCGTCTTCCGTCCCGTAAGACGAGCTTCATTCTTCGCTTCGTCGAACAACCTCTTGCACTCGCCGACGCCGCTTGATGTGCTGTTGATTTCTACAAAGCGGCAGCCAGCCGTCTGTGCAATCAGTCGTGCGATTGTGGTCTTTCCTGTTCCCGGCCCTCCCCACAGAATCATCGAAGGCACCCGATCCGTGACGATCAAACCTCGAAGCACTCCATTTGGTCCAACAAGCTCTTGTCCAGCCACCTCGTCTAGCGAGGTTGGTCGCATACGCTCCGCCAGCGGCGCATGGCTCTTCTTCAACTTCTTAGCCTTCTGTTCTTGCGGGTCAGGGCGATCATCGTCTGAGGTCGGGCGCTTGGTGCCGTTGACCGGTTGTGTCGAGAATGATGGCGGTGGTAGAGGCTTTGCGGAGGGAGTTCGCTGCGTACTGCTATGGCCGTTCACCAATGGCGATGACCCAGCATGGCTTTCCTTGAAGCTACTAGATCTCTTCGCGGCGGGTGTCGAAAAGAAGCTGGCGGTTTTCGATTTGGGCGCTGTTGGTGGAGGTGACGGCTCTTCGATGAACGATTGACATTCAGAGTCGAGGTGTCTATTTATATCCGTCTCTTTGACAGGCTTGTCGCATATTGGACAGGCCACCATTGGGACAGGATGCCGTGGTAGGTGTGTTGTGTTGTGGACTGTTTCACAGTAGAACCAGACGGCAGCCAAAACGAGTCTGTCGTCATCAAACACGCGACGCGATTAAAGTGGAAAACGCGCCAAGACTGCGGGGATTGAGTACAGATACATATATATCACTTGCTGTCCAAGATTCGAGCATATCTCTTGATCAGAAAATAGTCCGGACATAAGATCGTTGGAATTTCGAGGTCCCTATTGAGGCAATCATCGAACGATCGATCCATATGGTGTAAATTGGGCAAGCTTCGGCTGAACAAAGTTGACATCGTGTCTGATCGCTCTGGCTCAACAACCGTTCTATACCTCTATACCGTCTAACAACAACTCCATCAATTCATTCTACCAATTGAACAATACCAAGCAAGCCCAGCATCACATCGCACTGTCGATCCATCCCCAGTCTTTCCGCAGCCTATCATTGGTCCCAGGTGGCGTGAGTGCAGCAAAATTGCTCTGTGCCTTCTGCAGAATCGCCAGGGCTCGTTCTTGAGACGCCCTGTCTTGCAACAAATGGCCGTCTGGATTGCGTCAGCACAATTCTAGAAGTCGGTTCCTTATTGGGAATTGCGGGTTATACCTACAAGCAAGAACAGGTAGTGTACTCATCAGCACGATTCCCATCGTGTTTGTATGGGATTCGGCAACGGCACAGGCTCGGCGAAGCAGGTCGATGGTTTCGGCGCGCCGGCCAGCCTGATCGAGTGGTGCCTTTTGCTGGTATGAGATCGCGGGCTCGGAGCTGGAGAGGCCCTGTGGTGCCGTTAAATGCTCCTCCTGATTCGGAGTATGGTTGATGAGCAGCTGCTTTGCGAGGCAATAATATTGGTGAGACGCTGCTATAGTTGGTGTTAGTGAAGGGTCAGACACATTGAACCTCGACTTCCCAGGTCCACGTACCGTGTACGTCGTTAGCAAACAATATATTGCCAAAAGGCTGACTAGCATTGGCAAGTGTCTCCAGCATCGGCTTGAAAGAAGCGGGCAGTTCGGAGTTCCATTCGGTCAGATCATCGTATAGTCCTTGCCATCTTTGTTGTGTCTTCGGCTCATTATCGTAGCAGTAATCCAGGACCCTTGCAACAAGCACTGTCATGCGGGCATTAATCACTCGTGGGTCCTCTGGGTCTGGACAAATCTTCGAGGTAAGGCAACAGCTGGGAATCGCTTGCGGCAGAGCTCGTTTGTTTACCAGAGCAACATGGATGTATAAGCGCAATGCATTCATGAAAAGAGCGGCATGAAGGGTAGATGACGGATTCTGGCGCCACGCATCCACTAATATGTCAAGACCTAGAAATCCATTGAGAACGGTATCGTGGATACCAGCATGGTTGAGCGGGCGATCCAAGTCAAGTTAGACTGATGTTCAATGTAAGGTGGCTGAATTCGAGATACCTACTGGTCATATGTACGGTGATACGTATGATGCTCACAGCAGCTAGCATGGGTGCCTCAAATGCCTTGGTCTTGAGGTCTGGAAGTAGCGTGCGGAAGCACTCGTCCTGATAGTAAAGACTAACCGAGCTGTCAAGTTTACCCATTAAGTGAAGATGCTGAGAGGCAATTGCAAACATGGCGTTGAGGAGTGGTGGACAAGTCACGGCCAACATAGGCAACACAGATCCAAAGTGCTTGATGGTGTCTGAATGATCAAACCATGGAGTTAGATCGGTAACGTAGTATCTCATCAGAGTGGCTTCTTGCTGGGTCTTGAAAGGCCAGAGTGTGTTACTGGGACGGTTTGACAGTGTGTTGCGAAGTGTGGTTGGACTCGGGCCCAACCCAGTGTGACTTGAAGTCTTGTATCCCAGCTCCGGGCTGGCGAGCGTCGGTAGGTTTACGTTCGACACAGAAGAGCCTCTGCCGTTGCTCATGTTCTCGTTCGATAGCTGGTTCGAGGAGATGCGACCGACATCAACGATTGGGAAAGATCCACCAGTAAAGGTGACTGTACGGTCAATTGGTCAGCATAGGTAATGATGAAGGTCATTGGCAGTGGGTAGCGCAATGATCCCAACTTAGAACGCCGTTCACATAACAATTTAGTGGTGAGTTTGCGCGTCTGAAACACCTGTCATTCGCGTGGTGGTATATTTCCAAACAATCCTCGCTCTCGCATACCTGGAGGTAGACCTATCCACGTCTGATCCTCATCGAAGCTGAGGTCGTAACGAGTCCTTCGTCGAACAATGCCCCCGTTGGCATCGCTCAGTATAACGTGATCGGACTCTTTACTACAATGTCTAGCTCCGCGACGACAGTGGCCGCAGGTTGGTTGCTGCATATCGCATCTCAAGTGACGAGCTCGGCACTGGTGGCTGGACGTGGTCAGTTTCTGGAACTCGGTATATAGTTCTCGGTTTTTGAGAGTCTATGAGTTTGCATACCAGGATCGTTGCTTCCTTCTGACCATATTCGCTGAGAGTGCTGCGGCATCAGCATACAAAGGTTCAATGACATAGTGTGAGTTGGTGAACTCGACTGATATAATATACGATACTCGCTATTGTTGATACTACACTGGCCGCGTTCCATAATCTTCTCGCCAGATTAATTAACGACGATACCTTACAAATTAGACAGGTTGTGCCGACTTGTGGCGGTGTTCTGTCAGCAACGGCTGCAGGTACATGTATCTCGCCGTGTCAGCCCGGCAACGCCGAGATCGTGCCTCGACTCTGCACGCCTAGATGATGTTCTGGAAGCACTTGGAGCATAATATTCTGTCCATTTGCCCGGATGCTATTACGACTCAGGAAGTCACCAGAACACACGACTAAGCAGTTCGCGGAAACGGATCTTATCGTGTCGCGAGCAGATTCGATGCGCAGCAGATATGCATGTACTACATAGCACAGCATAACTGCTTACACAAGCTCGCGTGCACAAAAGATTCTCACAAGCGAAGGGTGTCTCATAAAAGGGACTGTACAGCTGATCATTGCCCTCTACTCCATTGTCGAAAAGACGAGGAGCGGACGGCACCCAAGATCCTCTGAAAGTCGTTCTCCACTAGC